>JABLTH010075125.1_pt1 | contig 13089 bp, 13 predicted proteins | sample 7875711 | NCBI WGS metagenome assembly JABLTH01 (sample SAMN14941262, study PRJNA633318) | bioreactor metagenome | isolation source: bioreactor | place: China | collected 2019-03-05 | reverse complement strand
GGCACGCCCTGGTACTGGTGCACGCGGCCGCGCAGGCGGCCGATCGATTCGCTGCTGCGCAGCAGCGCCTGCACCGCGAAGCGCCCCATCGCCAGCACGATGCGCGGCCGCACGAGTTCGATCTGGCGCACCAGGAAGGGCTCGCACTGCGCCAGTTCCTCGGGCGCCGGGTTGCGGTTGCGCGGCGGCCGGCACTTGAGCGTGTTGGCGATGTACACGCGCTCGGCCGGCGCGCCTTCGGCTTCGCGCGAGAGGCCGATCGAACGCAGCATGGCGTCCAGCAGCTGGCCGGCGGCGCCGACGAAGGGCTCGCCCTTCAGGTCCTCCTGCTCGCCCGGCGCTTCGCCGACGATCATCCACTCGGCCTGCGGGTGGCCGACGCCGAAGACGGTCTGCGTGCGCGTCTCGCACAGGCCGCAGGCGCGGCAGGCGGCCACCGCGTCGCGCAGTGCGGGCCAGTCCAGGGTCGACAGCGGCGAGGCGGCGACGGGCGCCGCGACCGGCACCGCCGGGGGCGCCACCGGCACGGCCGCCGGCACCGGCTCGGCCGGCGCCGGTGCTTCGCGCGCCGGCGCCGGTTGCCACAGGCGCAGGCCCATGCCGGCCAGCAGGGCGGCCTGGCGTTCAGTCCAGGGCACCGCGCTCCCCCGGCAGCAGGCGTTTGCTCATCACCACGGCGTCCTCGCGCGTGCCGCGCGCGGCTGGATAGTAGCCGCGGCGGGTGCCGACGGCGGCGAAGCCGCGCCGCCGGTACAGCGCCTGCGCGCGCTCGTTGCTGGCACGCACCTCGAGCCACAGCATCTCGAAGGCATGGCCGCGGCAATGCGCTTCCAGCGTGTCCATCATCTCGGCGGCGACGCCATGGCCCTGCCACTCGGGTGCGACCGTGATGTTGAGCAGGTGCATCTCGCCGACGCCGGGCATGGCGACGAAGTAGCCCACGATCGCGCCGCGGTCGTCGACGCGCACCTCGGCCAGGTAGCCGGCGGCGAGCGAGTCGACGAAGTTGCCGCGTGTCCAGGGGAACGAGTAGGCGCGTGTCTCCACCGCCATCACCGCGTCGGTGTCGCGCGCGAGCATGGGGCGCCGGTCCAGCGGCGGCAGCGGCAGCGCGCTCACGGCTTCGCGGCGCGCGCGGCGGCGCGTTCCTCGGTGGTGAGCGCGACCTTGTCGCGCAGGTACAGCGGCAGCGCGGCCGCGGCGTCCACCGCCTCGCCGGCGGCGAAGGCCTCGGCCGCCAGCCGCAGCAGCGCGCCGGCGCGGTCGGTTTCCTGCGCCACGCGCCGCGTGGCAGCCGCCAGCGGCAGGCGGTCGCCAAAGGCCGCGAGCGCGCTGCCGGCCGCCACCGGCGGCGCGTCCTGCCAGGCGACGGCCAGCGCCGGCAGCGTGTACAGCGCCGGCGCCGCCAGCACCTGCCAGCGCCCGCCCTGGCGGCGGTAGCGGCCGGCGTAGACCTCGTCCATGCGGGCGTCCATCGCGATGCCGATCTCGAAGCCCTCGTCGGCCGCGAGCGTGGTGCGCGCGTCCTCGGCCACGACGAGCAGGCTGTCCAGCGGCAGCAGCGGCAGGCCGCAGCCCAGCCCCAGGCCCTGCGCCACCGAGCAGCTGGTGCGCAGCCCGGTGAAGGCACCCGGGCCGCGGCCGAAGGCGATGGCGTCGAGGTCGGCCAGGCGCAGCCCCGCTTCGGCCAGCAGCGCGCGCACCGCCGGCAGCAACGCGGCCGAAGCCTGCGCCCCGCCGGCGCCCAGGCGCTTGTGCAGGCGGCCGGCCGCCAGCAGTCCGACCGCGAGCGCCTCGGTCGAGGTGTCGAAGGCCAGCAGCGCGGCGCTCACGCGACGCGCTCCGCCGGCCGCGGCGCCGAAGGCGGCCGCAGGCCCACGAGCAGCCCGGCGGTGACGCAGGCCAGCCCGCCCAGCGCCGAGGCGCCGAGCGGCTCGCCCAGCAGCGGCACCGCCGAGAGCGCGGCCAGCGAGGGCACGACGGCGGTGATCATGGTCGTGCGCACCGGGCCGAAGGTGCTGACCACCTGCGTGAACGCGATGCCCGCCACCAGCATGGCCAGCCCGCCCTGGTACACCGCCTGGAAGCCGATCTCGCCCCAGGAAGCGGACGGCAACCCGCTGGGCAGCACGCCGGCCGCCACGCCCAGCCCGTAGAGCGGCACGTAGCTGGCCAGGGAGCCGATCGCGATGGCGAACGTGGCGTCGACCGCGCCCACGCGCCAGCGCCGGCACAGCACGCTGTACAGGCCCCAGCAGCTGCTGGCGCACAGGAACAGCAGGTCGCCCTTCCAGGTGCTGCCGCCCTCGAAGGCCTGCAGCAGGCTGTGGCCGCCGAGCAGCAGGTCGCCGGCGACGATCAGCGCCAGCCCCGCCAGCCGGGCGCGCGGCAGGTGCTCGCCCAGCAGCAGCACCGCGAACACCGCCGCCCACAGCGGCAGCGAACCGGGCATCAGCACCGCGGCGTGCGCCACCGGGGCGAAGAAGAAGCCGCTGTAGGCGAAGCCGCAGTAGCCCACGCCGGCCACCGCGGCGAGCGCGGCGCCGCGCCGCCAGGCCTGTTCGCCGCCCAGCCCGGCGCGCAGCGCGGCACGGCGGCGCCAGGCCAGCGGCAGCACCACCAGGCCGGAGAAGAGGAAACGCAGGAAGGCGATGTCGAACGGCGACAGCGCATGGCGCGCGCTCACGCGCGCGATGAGGATGAACGAGGTCCAGATCACCAGCACCGCCAGCGCGCATGCGGCGCCGAGCCAGCGCTCGCGCCGCGACAGGGGCTGGCCGAGCATCGCGCGAGTTTAGCCGTGCCATCATCGCCCCCCATGCCCCGTGTCGCCCTCGCCTGCGGACTGCTCGCGCTGGCCTTCGCGCCCGTGCGCGCCGCCGGCCTGCCGCCCGAAGTGGAACAGGCGCTGCACCGCGCCCAGGTGCCCGAAGAGGCGCTGAGCGTGGTGCTGCAGGACCTGGAGAACGGCCGCGTGCGCCTGAGCGCGCACCCGACGAAGCCGGTGAACCCGGCGTCGCTCACCAAGCTGCTGACCACCTTCGCGGCGCTCGAACGGCTGGGCCCGGCCTTGACCTGGTCGACGCCGGTGTGGCTGCAGGGCCGGGTGCGCGACGGCGTGCTCGAAGGCTCGCTCCACCTCAAGGGCAGCGGCGACCCCACGCTGGTGGTCGAACGGCTGTGGATGCTGCTGCGCCGCGTGCAGCAGCAGGGCGTGCACGAGATCCGCGGCGACATCGTGCTCGACAACAGCGCCTTCGTGGTGCCCGAAGGCAGCCCGGCCGACTTCGACGGCGACGCCACGCGTCCGTACAACACGCGCGCCAGCGCCCTGCTGTTCAACTACAAGTCGGTCACCTACACCTTCACGCCCGACCCGGCGGCCGGCGTGGCGCGCGTCGGCGCCGAGCCGGCGCTGGCCGGCACCGCGGTCGACCGCACGGTGCCGCTGGCCGCCGGCCCCTGCGAAGACTGGCGCGGCGGCCTGAAGGCCAGCTTCGGCGAGCGCGTGCAGTTCGCCGGCAGCTACCCCGCGGCCTGCGGCGAGCTGGCCTGGCCGGTGGCCGACGCGCAACCGGCCACCTACAACGCGCGCCTGCTGGAAGCGCTGTGGAAGGAGATCGGCGGCCGCTTGGGCGGCAGCGTGCGCGAAGGCGCCGCGCCCGCCGACACGAAGCCCAGCTTCGAGTGGCGTTCGCCGCCGCTCGCGGAGGTGGTGCGCGACATCAACAAGTTCAGCAACAACCCGATGGCGCAGCAGCTGTTCTACACGCTGGACCTGCAGCGCCATCCGGCGCAGCCGGCCACGCTGGCGGGCGCGCGCGAGACCTTGCGCCGCTGGCTGACCGAACGGCTGGGCGCGCTGCCGGCCGACTGGGTGATCGACAACGGCTCCGGCCTTTCGCGCGAGACGCGCCTTTCGGCGCGCGCGCTGGCGCGCCTGCTGGTGCAGGCCTGGGAGAGCCCGCTGATGCCCGAGCTGGTGGCTTCGCTGCCGCTGGCGGGCGTGGACGGCACGCTGCGGCGCGCCCAGATGCCGCCCGGCCGCGCCCACCTGAAGAGCGGCTCGCTGCGCGACGTCGCCGGCGTCGCCGGCTACGTGGACGCGGCCAGCGGCCGCCGCTGGGTGCTGGTGGCGGTGATCAACCACCCGAACGCGAACGCGGCGCGGCCGGCATTGGACGCGCTGGTGCACTGGGCTTCACGCGACGCGCCGGCACGCTGAAGCCATTGGGCCGACAATCCGGCCCATGAACCTGCACGACGCGCTCGGCTACGTGGCCGCCACCCTGACCACCGCCTCCTTCGTGCCGCAGGCATGGCTGACGCTGCGCACCAGGGACGTGAGCGGCATCTCGCTGGGCATGTACAGCGCCTTCACGCTGGGCGTGGCGCTGTGGCTGCTTTACGGCATCGCGCTCGGCGAATGGCCGATCATCATCGCCAACGCGCTGACGGTGACGCTGGCCGCCGTCATCCTGGCGGTCAAGATCACGGTCGACCGCCAGCGGCGGCGCGGCGTCAGAACCTGAGCCAGACGCCGGCCGCGTAGGTGACCGGCCTGAAGTCGACGGTGGTCGTCAGCACCGTGCTGTTGACGGCGACGACGTCGGACTTGACGTCCAGCCGTGCGACGCTCGCGAACAGCCCCCAGCGGGCGGACACCGCGTAGTTCACGCCCCCCTGCAGCGCCCAGCCCCAGGAGTCGCTCATGCTCACCGAGGTGGCGGGCAACGTGGTGCGGATGCCGGTGAACTTCGTGTAGTTGATGCCGGCGCCCAGGTAGGGCCGCCAGGTGTCGCCGGGGTCGCCGAAGTAGTAGTTCACCAGCAGTGTCGGCGACACGTTGCGTGCCGAGAGCACTTCGCCCAGGTAGGCCACGCTGCCGGTCGCCTTGGCCTTGATGCGCGGCGGCACGCCCAGCACCAGCTCGGCGCCGATGTTCGGCGTGAAGGTCCGCTCGAACACGAAGATCGCGGTCGTCGCGTCGGAGGTTTCGACCCCGGCGCCGGGCGGGATGCCCGGCCCGCGGATGCCGTCGGACTGGGAGTGGGTCGTGTAGCGGATGGCGCCGAACTTGAAGACGTTGTCCTGGGCGAGGGCGGAACCCGCGCACAGCGCGAGCAGGACGGCCGTGGTGGGAAGCAGGGTGTTCATCGTCTGTCCTTCACGACGTCGTCAGATCCAGCCGAACGACTTCAGCTGCTGCAGGGCCGACTGCGACAGCGCCTTGTGGCCGCCGGTCGTCGGGTGGTTGCCGTCGGCGAACAGCCAGGTGTTCACGTCGGCGCCGGCCGCGAGCCCGTACAGGCCCGTCACCGGCGTCGAGTTGCAGAACAGCGAGGTGCCGTCGGTGACGTTGCCCTGCGTGTTGGCCGAGATCGTCGCCTTGTCGCAGGCCGGCGCGCTGACGTTGACGAAGCCGTACTTCGCGGGGTTGCGGATGGCGTCGTTCCAGAACCCGGCGAGGTCGATGAACTGCACCGGCTGGCCCTTCAGGCCTTCGCGCAGCCAGAGGTTGAAGTTCTCCGACAGCCCGGACAGCACCAGCTTCACCGCCGCCGGCGCCGCGGCACCTTCGGGTGCCAGCGAGAGGTCGACCGCATTCGCGACCGCGACGTACCGGCCGCCCTTGGCCAGGATCTCGCTGCGCACGTAGCCGGCCAGTTCGAGCGCGGCCTTCTTCACCTCGCCCATCGCCGCCAGCTCGGCGTTCAGCACCAGCAGGCTGGCCTGGTCGGCGCTGATGCGGCCGAGCGCGGCGTCGGTCTGGATCTGCGTGGCCGCGGCGACGAAGGCGTCGATCTGAACGAAGACGTCGTTCAGGCCGCCTTCGACGAGGATCAGGTCGCTCGCCTGGAAGCTGCCGAAGCGCGCCAGATGGTTGGCGATCTGGGTCTTCAGCGGCACCGTCAGCAGGCCCTGGTCGTGGCGGATGCCGACCGGGTTGGTGACCATCGCCCCGCCCTGGCCGTAGGCGGTGCAGGTGGCGCCCGCCCCCACCGCTTCGGCCGGGCACTTCACCGAAGTGCCGGGTCCGGTGAGCATCTCGGCCGCCGTCATCGTGACACCGAGCGAAGCGGCGACATGCTCCACCCAGACCGCGGCGCCGGGGCCGTTGGTGGTGAAGCGCCCGCCCCAGTACAGCTGCGGGCTGGTGCCCGGAATCGCCGTCGCCCCGGTGTAGGTGCCGATGTCGCTGACGCTGGTGCCGAACGACACCACGGCGCTGAAGCTGCCCTTGGTGGTGGGTGCGCCGTTCGGCCCTTCGCTGCCCGGCACGTAGGGATCGCCACCGCCGCAGGCGATGAGCAATGCCGCGCCGAGGGCCGAGACCGCCCAGGATCGGAATGTCGTCATGCTGGCCCCTCGCTCGCTTCTTCAAGCTGCGGCGGGCCGGTATTGGCGCCACCGCTTCGGGCCATCATGAACCGGCGCCGCCGGCGCCGGTTGCGTATTGTCAGAAGGGGTTGCGACGCGCGCGGTCGATCGCCGCCGCCGCCAGCCGCGACTGGCCCGGGAAACCCAGCCGCAGGTCGTCGGCCCACAGCCAGGTGCCCGCGGCGGCGCCGTCGACCAGGGTGTTGAGCGTGCAGTCGGGCAGCACCGCCGTCACCTGGCAGGCGCCGTCGGTGACGTTGGAGAGCCCGAACGAGGCCGGCGAACGCACCATCGCCTGCACCTGCAGGTCGCCCTGCACGAGGCCGATGTAGCGGCCGTCGATCAGGATGTTGACACCCAGCTGTTCGTTGAAGGCCTGGGTCAGCCGCGTCAGCAGCGCGGCGCGGTCGATGTCGGTGTTGTCGTTGCGCTGCTTCACCGCGTAGGGCGTGACACCCATGTCGGGCACGGTGGCGACGATGACCTTGGGTCCCAGCTCGACCAGCCGGTTGATCTGCAAGGCCAGCGTCTTGCCGCGTTGCGCGAGTTCGGCAATGAGGTCGGCCTCCTCGCGGCCGGGGTACTGCTGGTAGAGCTCGATGATGTCGTTGGCGCCCATCAGCACGGTGGCGAGGTCGTCGCTGCGGAAGCCGCCGTTGGCCGTCTGCTGGTCGATCTGCGCCTGCAGGTCGGCCACCTTGGCGCCGGCCACCGCGAGCATCTTCGCCTGCGGCGAGTCGACCCGGTTCGGGTTGCATTCGGCGAACACGAAGCCGTAGAGCTGCGCCACCGACTGCGCCCAGTTGGGCAGCGTGGTGCAGTCGATCGTGTTGCCGGTGCTGTCGCTGACGGCCAGGCCGTTCACGCTGTACTTGTGGCCGGTGCTGGTCAGCGCGCTGGTCTCGTCGCCGAAGGCCAGCAGGCGGCCGGGCCTGAAGGATTCGAACTGGGACGTGCCCCCGCCGCAGGCCATCATCAAGGCCAGCAGCGCCACGCCGGCCAGCGCCAGGCGCAGGCGTCTCACGGGGGTCCTGCTGAAGGTCATCGTCGCTCCGGGAATCTTCGAGAGGGGTGCGGTGCTAGGCGGCGGCTGCGGCGGCACGCGTGAGGCGGTCGCGCACGCCGTCCCATTCGGGACCCGGCGGCGGCGCTTCGACCCAGATGGCCGAGGCACCGCCGGCATCGACAGCGCGCAGCACGGCGAACAACTCGTGCGCCGCCGCGGCCGCCTGGGCCGGCATCGCGTGGAAGGCGACGCCGGGCAGGGCCGCGAAGGGCAGGCGGGAATATACCGCGAGCCCCGCGGGCAGCCTTTCGGCAGCCAGCGCGCGCCGCAGCGCTTCGGTGTCCAGCAGGCGCAGCGGCGCGCTCGGCGCGTAGTGCGCCTCCAGCGTGCCCGAAGCGCGCGGCGACTCGGCGTCGGGCCGGCCGAGGGCCTGGCCGACGGCGGCTTCCAGCCGCGTGCGGTCCAGTGCGCCCGGCCGCAGCAGCGCCGGCGGGTCGCGCGTGCAGTCGACGATGGCCGACTCGATGCCCACTTCGCAGGCGCCGCCGTCCAGCACCGCGAGCGCGGGGCCGAACTCGTCCTGCACGTGGCGCGCCGTGGTAGGGCTGATGCGGCCGAAGCGGTTGGCGCTGGGGCCGGCGACGCCGGGCACGCCCAGGCGCGCGCACTCGCGCAGCAGCGCCAGCGCCACCGGGTGGGCCGGCACGCGCAGGCCGATGCTGCCCTGGCCGCCGGCGGCGGCGCCGCCGCAGCCGGGCCGGCGCGGCACGATCAGCGTCAGCGGGCCCGGCCACCAGCGCGCCGCCAGGGCCTGCGCGGCCGGGCTCATCGAGGACGCAAACGCGCCCGCCGCCTCGGCCGAGGCCAGGTGCACGATGAGCGGGTGGTCGGCCGGGCGGCCCTTGGCGGCGAAGATGCGGGCCACCGCGTCGTCTTCGTCGGCCCGCGCGCCCAGGCCGTAGACCGTCTCGGTCGGGAAGGCGACCAGTTCGCCCGCCGCCAGCAGCGCCGCCGCGCGGGCGACCGCCGCCGGGTCCTGGCCGTTCAGTAGGGGCATGGGAGTGCTGCGCGCCCGCGGGTCAGAACGCCGGCAGGCCCAGCAGCGCGGCCGCCTGCAGCGCCACGCTGCGCGCCTGCGCCGCGCTGGCCGCGGTGACCGTCAGGTGGCCCATCTTGCGCCCCGGCCGCGCCTCGGCCTTGCCGTACAGGTGCAGGTGCACGCCCGGCAGCGCAACGACGGCCGGCCAGCCGGGTTCCACCGCCTGCGAGCCGCCTTCGCGGAACCACAGGTCGCCCAGCAGGTTGAGCATGACCGCCGGCGAGTGCTGGCGCGGCGCGGCGAGCGGCCAGCCGGCCAGGGTGCGCACCTGGAGTTCGAACTGCGAGACGTCGCAGGCGTCGATGCTGTAGTGGCCGGAGTTGTGCGGGCGCGGCGCCATCTCGTTGGCCACCAGGCGGCCGTCGGCGAGCACGAAGAACTCGACGCACAGCACGCCCACGTAGTCCATCGACACGGCCAGCCGGGTGGCGCAGCGCACCGCTTCGGCGGCGGTGCCGGCGTCGACGTCGGGCGCCGGCACCTGCGTGACCGCCAGGATGCCTTCGCGGTGCAGGTTCTGCTGCACCGGGAGGTGCACGACGGCACCGTCGGCGCCGCGGGCGACGATGACACTGAGTTCGCGCGCCAGCGGCAGGCGCTGTTCCAGCACGCAGGGCGCGCCCTGCAGGCGCTGCCAGGCCGGCAGCAGGTCGGCCACGCTGCCCACCGCCACCTGGCCCTTGCCGTCGTAGCCCAGGCGCGCCGTCTTCAGGATGCCCGGCAGCAGCGCGGCGACCGCGGGCGACTCCAGGTCGACCGCGTTGCGCACCAGGGCGTGCGGCGCGCACGGCACGCCGGAGCGTTCGAAGTGGGCCTTCTCCGCGGCGCGGTCCTGGCAGATCTCCACCGCCGCCGCGGCGGGTGCGACCGGCCGCGATGCGGCCAGGCGGCGCAGCGCCGCGGCCGGCACGTTCTCGAATTCGGTGGTCACCGCCGCACAGGTGGCCGCCATTGCCGCCAGGCCGCTGTCGTCCAGGTAGGGCCTTGCCCAGTGCTGTTCGGCCACGGTGCCGGCGGGGCTGGCGCCGTCGGGGTCGAGAACGCCGACCTTGAAGCCCAGCGCCTGCGCCGCGTGGGCGAACATGCGGCCGAGCTGGCCGCCGCCCAGCACGCCCAGCACCGCGCCGGCGGCCAACGGGGGGCGTGCGTTCACAGCTTCAGGTCTTTCGTCATGGCGCGCGCCGCCTCGGTCTGGCGAGCGCGGAAGGCCTTCAACTTCTCTCGCAGACCGGGATCTTCGTTGGCCAGCATGGCCACCGCGAACAAGGCCGCGTTCGCGGCGCCGGCGGCGCCGATGGCGAAGGTGGCGACCGGAACGCCCTTGGGCATCTGCACGATGGAATGAAGCGAGTCGACGCCGCTCAGGTGCCGGGAAGGCACCGGCACCCCGAGCACCGGAACGGTGGTCTTGGCCGCCAGCATGCCGGGCAGATGCGCCGCACCGCCCGCACCCGCGATGATGGCCTTCAAGCCGCGAGATTCCGCCTGTTCCGCGTAGGCGAACATGTCGTCGGGCATGCGGTGGGCGGAGACGACGCGTGCTTCGAAAGGGACACCGAATTCAGTGAGGACTTCGGCGGCAGCACGAAGGGTGTCCCAGTCGGTGGAACTGCCGAGGAGGAGCGCTAGCAATGCAGAATTCACCCCCTGCGAACGATTGTGGGCAGACGAAACAGCACTATAATTCATCAGGAACACCCCAAGTCGCAAACCGGGAAATCATTGAGAACAGTGATCAATTCACTTCGAATTTCACTGTAGATAGACTTTGATTTCTCAACGGCAGCACTCAGTATTTCCGCCTCGCGGGTCAGGCCGAGCTCGCACGCCACCTCAGCGTAGGCAGAGTTCACTAGTAGAAAGTCATCCACGTCAAGCGAACTCGGCACTTGACTCAAGTAGGCCTCAAGGCCCATTCTGGCAGCCTCTTTGTCCCCTATACGAACCTTACAAACCACCTCATAAGCAGAAACCATTTCCGCAACAGGTGAAGGCAACTGATTGAGGCGCAGTCTACGAAATATCAGGCTTGCTTCAACAACCTCACCGACGGCGAGCAGGTATCTTCCTCTCGTCAGATCTAGAGCTTGCGCAAATGCAGACGCGCCTATAAGAGCCTCGAAGTGACGAGCTGATTCCAATTCCAACGCGAATCTGGTCAATTGCTCACGACTTGGGGGGCATGCATCGACAATCCCATTTGCCATTAGGCTATTGAATCCGTGTACTGCCCTATTGTACATTATCGCAGCTAACGCCAATCTATCACCAGTACGAACAGCCAAGCGGTGAGCGACTTCGTATGATTGCCGCGCCAATTCATTCAGTCCCGCATTGAGAGACCCATCGCCTAACACCAAGAAGGCGCGCAACGCTGCGTCATCATGGGTCCGCCAATCGCCATCAAATACATTGCGCAAGTGCCTTCGCATTTCGAGGTAGTTGGATCTACCAAACTCAAGGTGTGCCATCCAAGCAGATGTCAAGACTGCCAATCGTGGAAGAGCCAACGATGCACTAAGGTGCTGCGCTCTGACAATACGATCCCAAGACTCCCTTGGTGAGCTTGAGAAATAGTAGATCAGCCCCTCGGCCAACATAATCCAAACCATTGCATCCGGAATGTGCGCGCTCCCCCACTCTGCGCGCATGTCTTGGACAAGAGCTTTGGCAGCATCACGCTCGCCACCTCTTGCTAGGTAACAGGCCTTCTCACCCAGTAACTCTGCGCGCACACGTGGACTAGAGCTGGATTCAAGCCTCTCCTCAATCCTCTCCAACAATGAACTCACGCCACCTCCCCACGCAGCCGCACCAGGGCTTCAAGATAACGCTGCGCACTCCGGTCGGCTACTTCGCGAGGCAGCTTGGGGGCGGGCGCGCGCTTGTTCCAGGGATGGCCGTCGACCGTGGCTGATTCCAGCCAGTCGCGGATCGCCTGCTTGTCATAGCTCGCGGGATTCTCGCCTTCCTGCCAGGTGCCCAGGTCCCAGTAGCGTGAGGAGTCCGGCGTCAGCACCTCGTCCATCAGCGTCAGGCGGCCCCGTTCGTCCAGGCCGAACTCGAACTTCGTGTCGGCGATGATCAGGCCGCGCGTCAGCGCGTAGGCCGCCGCCGCTTCATAGAGGCGGATCGCGACTTCGCGCACCTGCTCGGCGAGCGCTGCGCCGATCATCGCCACCACCTGCTCGAAGGCGATGTTCTCGTCGTGGTCGCCCACCGCCGCCTTGGTGGCCGGGGTGAAGATGGGCTGCGGCAGCCGGCTCGCCAGTTGCAGACCCGGCGGCAGCTTCACGCCGCACACGGCCCCCGTCTGCCGGTATTCCTTCCAGCCCGAACCGGCCAGGTAGCCGCGCACCACGGCTTCGATGGGCAGCGGCTTCAGCCGCTTGACCAGCATCGAGCGTCCGCGCACCTGCTCCACCTCGTCGGGCGCGACCACGCTCTCCGGCGCTTCGCCGGTCAGGTGGTTGGGCACGATGTCCTTCAGCTTGTCGAACCAGAACAGCGCCATCTTCGTGAGCAGCTCGCCCTTGCCCGGGATGGGGTCGTCCAGCACCACGTCGAAGGCCGAGAGGCGGTCGCTCGCCACCATCAGGATGCGGTCTTCGCCGACGGCGTAGTTGTCGCGCACCTTGCCGCGCGCCAGCAGGGGAAGCGAGTGCAGGTTCGTCTGGAACAGGGCGGTCGTCATGGCGGCAGGGTCGGCTGGGGGAAAAGAACGCGGGGCCGCCCCTGGCGGCCCCGCTTCGTGGTGGTGGCGTCGTGCGGGCGGCCCTTCAGGCCACCACTTGCTTCAACTGGCCGCCGGCGTACTGGCGCGCCACGTCGGCCAGCGAAAGCGGCTTGATCTTGGATCCCTGGCCGGTGCAGCCGAACTCCTGGTAGCGCTGCTTGCACACCTTGTAGGCCGCCTCGCGCGCCGGCTTCAGCCATTCGCGGGCGTCGAACTTCTCCGGGTTCTCGGCCAGGAACTTGCGCACCGCGCCCGTCATGGCCAGGCGGATGTCGGTGTCGATGTTGATCTTGCGCACGCCGTGCTTGATGGCTTCCTGGATCTCCTCGACCGGCACGCCGTAGGTTTCCTTCATGTTGCCGCCGTACTGGCGGATCTGCGCCAGCAGTTCCTGCGGCACCGAGGAAGAACCGTGCATCACCAGGTGGGTGTTGGGAATGCGCTGGTGGATCTCCTTGATGCGGCCGATCGCCAGGATGTCGCCCGTGGGCTTGCGGGTGAACTTGTAGGCACCGTGGCTGGTGCCGATGGCGATGGCCAGCGCGTCGAGCTGGGTCTTCTTGACGAAGTCGGCCGCCTGCTCGGGGTCGGTCAGCAGCTGCTCGCGCGTCATCGTCGCGTCGGTGCCGTGGCCGTCTTCCTTGTCGCCCTTCATCGTCTCCAGGCTGCCCAGGCAACCCAGTTCGCCTTCGACGGTGACGCCCAGGGCGTGCGCCATGTCCACCACCTTGCGGGTGACGTCGACGTTGTAGTCGTAGCTGGCGATGGTCTTGCCGTCGGCCTGCAGGCTGCCGTCCATCATGACCGAACTGAAGCCCAGGTCGATGGCGCCCTTGCAGACGTCGGGGCTCTGGCCGTGGTCCTGGT
>JABLTH010024536.1_pt1 | contig 13110 bp, 11 predicted proteins | sample 7875711 | NCBI WGS metagenome assembly JABLTH01 (sample SAMN14941262, study PRJNA633318) | bioreactor metagenome | isolation source: bioreactor | place: China | collected 2019-03-05 | reverse complement strand
GGCCACCGTGACCGTCGCCTCATTGCTGAAGCCGCTCAGGGCCTCGGCCGGGCTCACGATGCCCAGGATCACCAACGCCGCCAGCGCCATCAGCGCCACCAGGTCGATGCGCAACTTTTCACTGGCGAACAACGCCATCGCCGCGACGATCACCGCCACGGTGGCCCAGGCCTGCCAAGTCATGCGGCGGCCTCGGGGACAGGGGAGCCGGTGGCAGCCGCGGGTAGCGGTCGTCGCAAGGTAAGGCGCATCAATAATTCCCGGAAAGAGGCCGCCGCCTGGCGTCTGCTGCGCCGCCGCAGTCCAGGGCGTGGATGCGTCGCGGTCGCTGCTGCGGGGCCTTTCTGGCATCGTACGGAATCCGGGTGTTTGTACAACGTTATGACCCGTCACCGCCTGCGCGAGCCCATGGCCCACCTCGATACCCCGTCCGACGGGCACGACATCCAGACCACCCCCGAGCGCCCCGCCCATGGCAGCCGACCGACCGTGGCGCTGGCGCTCGGCGCCGGCGGCGCCAAGGGCCTGGCACACATCGGCGTGATCGAGGAGATCGAGGCCGCCGGCTTCGACGTGGTGGCGATCGCCGGCACCTCGATGGGCGCGCTGATCGGCGGCATCTATGCGATGGGCAAGCTCGACGTGTACCGCGACTGGGTCACCGCGCTGGCCAAGATCGACGTGCTGCGCCTGCTCGACTGGACCTTCTCCGGCGGCGGCTTCATCAAGGGCGAAAAGCTGATTGGCACGCTGCGCGAGCTGATCGGCGACGTGCACATCGAGGAGCTGCCACTGGCCTACACCGCCGTGGCCACCGACCTGGAGCGCGAACGCGAGGTGTGGCTCACCCGCGGATCGCTGTTCGACGCCATCCGTGCCTCCATCGCGATTCCCACCGTGTTCCGGCCCCACCGCATCGACGGTCGACTGCTGCTGGACGGCGCCCTGCTCAATCCGGTGCCGGTGACCCCGCTGATGCGCGAGCGCGCCGACTACCTGATCGCCGTGAGCGTGGACGGGCCGGCCGAGCTGCCGGCCACCGCCGTGGTGGAGGCGGACGACGCCAGCCACCGCGGCCGGATCGCCGAGTGGCTCGGCCGGATGCTGCCCGGCAGCAGCAGCGTCGCGGACAGCCCGGCCATGCCTGGGGCGCTCGATTTGCTCAACCAGTCGATGGACCTGATGCAGTCGAACCTCGCGCGGCTGCGCCTGGCCGCCTACGCACCGGATCTGCTGATCCAGATGCCGCGCAACGTTTCCACCGCCTACGAGTTCTACCGGGCGCGCGAGTTGATCGAGCTGGGCCACGAACGCGCCCGCGCCGCCCTGCAGGACTGGAGCCGCCAGGGCGTGATGCGCCAGCGCCAGCCCGAGGAATAAGCGCGCCTCAGCGCGGGCCGTGCGCGCGCAGCCAGGTTTCGAGGTAGTTCTTCAGCGCGAGTGCGTGGTTGTGCTCCTCGTCGCGCGCCGCGTAGAGCAGGGTAACCCGGTGATGTGTCGCGCGATCGGCCAGCGGACGCCAGTGGTCGGCCAGAGTGTCCAGTTCGGCCGCGTAGCGATGCCGAAAGCCCTCCCAGCGCGACGGCTCGTGGCCGAACCAGCGGCGCAGGGCAGGCGAAGGCGCGACCTCGCGCAACCAGCCGTCCAGCGCGGCATCTTCCTTGCGCAAGCCGCGTGGCCACAGTCGATCGACCAGCACCCGATAGCCGTCGCCCGCACCCGCGGGTGCGTAGATCCGCTTGATGGCAATGCCCATGCGCCGCTCCGCGCCCGGGAAAGTTCTTGAGCTTACGCCGCTGTCGCGGCGGGCGCCGCAAAGCCGGCGTGAAGAGTTACAGCTCTTCCACCGCCGTGACCTTGCCCCGGCGCATCAGCCACGCCACGCCGCGCAGGTCGGCCAGACCCACCCAAAGGCGATCGAGCATGCCGTACTTGGAGGTGCCGGCCGTGCGCGGGCGATGGCCCACCGGCACGCTCTGGCTCTGGAAGCCGGCACGCTTGACCAGCGCGGGCAGGTAGCGGTGCATGTGGTCGAAGTAAGGCAGGCGCAGGAACACCTCGCGCTCGAACAGCTTCAGCCCGCAGCCGGTGTCCGGCGTGGCGTCCTTGAGCATGCGCGAGCGCACCGCGTTTGCGATCTTCGAGGAGATGCGCTTGTTGAAGCTGTCGCGCCGCGTGGTGCGCCAGCCGGCCAGCAGACGCACGTTGCCGGCAGCGGCATCGCGCGCGGCCAGCAGCTTGGGGATGTCGGCCGGGTCGTTCTGACCGTCGCCATCCAGCGTGGCGATCCAGGGCGACTGCGCCGCGCGTACGCCGTTCCACACCGCGGTGCTCTGGCCGCTGCGGTTGACGTGATGGATCACCCGCAGCTCCGGATGGCCGGCCTTCTGCGCCTTGAGCACGTCGCGGCTGTCGTCGGTGGAATCGTCGTCGACGTAGATCACCTCGTAGTCGACCTTGCCGCGCAGCGCGGCGGCGATCTCGGCGAGCAGCGGCGGGATGTTGTCGCGCTCGTTGAAGACGGGGACGACGACGGAGAGCTGGGGCATGGGGGCCAGTCCGGAAATACGTAAGTTCGTGATTATCGCCGATGCCGCCGCCCTGTAGGAGCGCACGCTGTGCGCGAGTGCTTACGCTACCGATCGACATCAAAGCCAAAAGCATTCGCGCACAGGGTGCGCCCCTACAGGAAGCCTCAGCGGATCTTGCCGAGGATGCCGTCCAACTCGTCGTTGCTGTGGTAGTGGATCACCAGCTTGCCCTTGCCGCCGCGCCCCTGGGAGAGCAGCTCCACGCGGGTGGCGAAGCGCTCGGCCAGCTCGCGCTCGAGGTCGGCGACGTTCGGATCGCGCGTCGGGGCGCGCTTGGCCTTGCCCTTGGGCGCAGCCTGCGCCTTGCGCGCGGCCTCCTCAAGCTCTCGCACGCTCCAGCCGTTGCGCGCGGCCTCCAGCGCCAGCGATTCGGCCTCGCGTTCGGGCAAGGTGATCAGGCAACGGGCGTGGCCCATTTCCAGCTTGCCTTCGTCGAGCAGCTTCTTGATCGAAGCGGGCAGTTCGGTAAGCCGCAGCAGGTTGGATACCGAAGCGCGCGAGCGGCCCACCGCATCGGCGGCCTGCTGGTGGGTGAGGTCGAAATCGTCGATCAGCCGCTTGAGCGCATCGGCCTCTTCCAGCGGGGTGAGGTCCTGGCGCTGGATGTTCTCGATCAGCGCCATCGCCGGCACGGCCACTTCGGGCACGTCCTTCACCAGCGCCGGAATCTCGCTCATCTGCGCCCGCTGCGCGGCACGCCAGCGGCGCTCGCCGGCGATCAGCTCGTAGCTGTGCTTGCCCAGCGCGCGCACCACCACCGGCTGGATCAGGCCCTGCGCCTTGATCGAGGCGGCCAGCTCGTCCAGCGCCTCGTCGTTCCAGTGGCGCCGCGGCTGGTACTTGCCCGGCTGGATCTGCTGGATCGGCAGCGTGCGCAGCTCGCCCTCCTGCTCGATCACCGAGGGCGTACCGGCGCCGTCGCCACCGAGCAGGGCGTCGAGCCCGCGTCCGAGTCCACGCTTCTTCGCGGCCATGCTTACTCCTGATGAAGGTCGATCGTCGCGTCGCGCGCGCCGTCGTGGTCGTCGTGCATTTCGCTCAGCGCGGCCAACGCCGCCTGGGCACCGCGTTCGCGGCGGATGATCTCGCCGGCCAGGCCGATGTAGGCAATCGCGCCGCGCGAGCTGCGGTCGTACAGATGAATCGGCTGACCGTGGCTGGGCGCCTCGGCCAGGCGCACGTTGCGCGGGATGATCGAGCGCAGCACCTTGTCGCCGAAGTGCTGGGTGAGCTGCGCCGAGACCTCGTTACCGAGGTTGTTGCGCACGTCATACATGGTGCGCAGCAGGCCCTCGATCTCAAGTTGCGGATTGAGCCGCTGACGCACCGCCTTGACCGTGTCGAGCAGGCTCGACAAGCCCTCCAGCGCGAAGTACTCGCACTGCACCGGAATCAGCAGGCCGTCGGCGGCGGTCAGCGCGTTGAGGGTGAGCAGGTGCAGCGAGGGCGGACAGTCGATGAGGATGGTGTCGTATTTGTCCGCCACCTTGGCCAGCTGCTCCTTGAACCGACTCTCGCGCGCCAGCGCGTCCATCAGCTTGAGCTCGGCGGCGGTGAGGTCGCCGTTGCCGGGCAGCAGGTCGTAGTGCGCCTCGGTGGGGACGATGGCCCGCTCGATCGGCACCTCTTCCAGCAACACTTCGCAGCCGTTCGGCTTGGTGTGGTTCTTGTCCACGCCCGAGGCCATGGTGGCATTGCCCTGCGGATCGAGATCGACCAGCAGCACCTTGCGCTTGGCGGCAGCCAGCGACGCGGCGAGATTGACGGCGGTGGTGGTCTTGCCGACACCGCCCTTCTGGTTGGCGACAGCGATGATGCGGGCCATGTGTCGTCGGTACCGTGCGCTGGCGAAAAGGAGAGCTAGATTAACAGGCTGCCGCACCCGGAGCGGGCGCCGGGGCGTGCTCGATCACCGCCAGGTGACGCTCGCCCTCCAGCCCCGGCACCGCTAGCGCGTGCAGGGCGGTCAACGCGAACCCGGGCGGCAGCCCGGCCAGTTCGTCGTCGGGGCGGCGGCCCTTCATCGCCAGCCAGCGCCCGCCCGGGGCGAGCAGGTGGCCACCCCAGCCAAGCATGTCGGCGAAGCTGGCGAAGGCGCGTGCGGTGATGCAGTCGAACGAGCCCTGCACGTCCTCCACCCGCGACTGCATTGCCTGCACGCCCTTGAGCTTTAGCGCGCGGATCGCCTCGCGCAGGAAGCGCACCTTCTTGCCGTTGGAATCGACCAGGGTGATAGAGCGCCCCGGCGCGGCGATCGCCAGCACGATGCCGGGCAGGCCGGGGCCGGTGCCCAGATCGGCCAGCGTTGCGCCGGTGACGTAAGGCAGGATCGCCAGCGAATCGAGCAGGTGACGAGTGACCATCTCGGCCGGGTCGCGCACCGCGGTGAGGTTGTAGGTGGCGTTCCAGCGTGACAGCAGGGCCTGGTAGTCGAGCAGGCGCGACACGGCATCGGCCGGCAGCGTGAGCCCGAGCGCGGCGATGCCTTCCTCGAGGCGGCGTTGCAGGGCGGAGCGCTCGGTCATGTCGGTTCCGGGTGGGCGAGGGCCGGTGAGTATCCGGCCGGTCGCAGACAAAAGAAAACCCGCCGAAGCGGGCAAGCGATGCTCAACTCCCCTGGGCGCGGCCGCTCTTGGGCCTGTCGAACTTGAGTGGTCGAGGCGAAAAGCCGTCTGCGTGAGGACAGATTTTCGACGGTTCGCCGGCCCATGGTGGTTCCACGGGCCAAGAAGCGGCGGAAATTTGGACCACGCAGAAGGGTTTGCAGCCCGGCCAACTCAAGTTACGACAGGCCCTGGGGGCGGCGCGGCGCGAACGGATGCTCAGGCGATTTCCAGCTCCACGCGGGTGACCATCACCCCGCGCTCGCGCAGTACGCCGTTGATCGCCTGCTTCATGCGCGTGCCCAGGTCGCGCCGGTCGGCGCTGCTCGGCATCGGCTCGACGCTGAGCGCGTCCAGCGCACTGCGGCGGATCAGCTGGGCGGCCTCGTCGATCACCGCGTCGGCGCGCTCGGGCTCAAGCACCTGCCAGTACACGGTGCCGCGCAGCTCGTGGCTGTCGGTCTGCGGCTGCTCGAAGCGCAGCACCTGGCCGGCGAGATCGATGCGGTGACCGATCCGGTCCAGCCCCGGCAGCACCCAGTGCGTGCCTGGCTGCAGCAGACGCAGCGGCTTGCCACGGCGATACAGGCTATGTACCTGACCGATCGGCACGTGGCGCACGGCGCTGGCGGCAAAGCCGGCGAGGGCGACAACGAGGATGACGGTCAGGGTAAGCATAATCAGGGGCTTGGAATCAATTTGTGCTGTGAAACCGAGATTAAGAGTACAGGGAACTGTACCGGCTTGGATTAATTTAAATTTAACGGCGCGCTCCGTCCAGTCCTCCAGGCGTGATGCACGCCACAGCCCGGCATTCGGGTGCGGCCGCGCGGCGGACCGTTGCCTGGCATATCGGCCGCGGAAGGCGGCGCTTGAACCGTGCGGGCCGATGAGTGGCGACCGGGCTTGTTGCGCTGCACGAATGGCGTCGGCCGCGGCGCATACCGGCGTAAGCCATGGTGCTGGCTGAGGCTTGAGGCTCGCATGGCAAAACCCCGGGCAAACCCTTGCGCAGCGCAGCAAATCACTGTTTTGCAAAAGCTTTACAAGTCGCGATGAAAACGTTTACGTTCCGCCTCAGCGCCCGGGCCCGGGCGCATCAAAGGGCGCAAACGTGACGACAGTGACCATCAAAGACGTGGCGCGGGAGGCCGGCGTGTCCGTGGCTTCCGTGTCGCGCGCGTTGAATGGCAACGGCGGCGTGACGGCCGAGACCGAGCAGCGCATCCGCGCCGTCGCCGCCCGCCTGCGCTACGTCCCGCACAGCGCCGCGCGCAGCCTGATCACCCGCCGCACGCACACCATCGGCGCCCTGCTGCCGGATCTGCATGGCGAGTTCTTCTCCGAGCTAATCCGCGGCATCGACCTGGCGGCGCGCGCCCGTGGGCTGCACCTGCTGGTGTCCAGCGCGCATGACGGGGCCGACGACGCAGCCGCCGCGCTGCGCGCCATGCGCGGGCGGGTCGACGGCATGCTGATCCTGTCTTCGCGCGCGGACCTGAAGTTCCTGCACGCCAACCTGCCCGAAGCGCTCCCCACCGTGCTGCTCAACAGCGCGGTGCGCAGCGAGCACTACAGCGTGCTCAACATCGACAACGAAGGCGGCGCACGCGCGATGGTGCGTCACCTTGTGGATGCCGGGCACCGGCAGATCGCCTTCGTCACCGGTCCCGACGGCAACTTCGACGCCGCGCAGCGCGAGCACGGTTATCGCGCCGCCATGGCCGAATTCGCGCCCGGCGCACCGGTGCGCGTGGTCGCCGGCGCGTTCACCGAGGAATCGGGCTACCGCGCGGGCCGCGAGCTGCTGACCACCGGCACACGCCCGCAAGCGGTATTCGCTGGCAACGACATGATGGCGATCGGCTGCCTCTACGCCTTTCAGGAAGCCGGCCTTGAGGTACCCCGCGACATCGCGCTGGCCGGCTTCGACGACATTCCGATCGCGCGCTACGTCACCCCGTCACTGACCACGGTGCGCGTACGCATCGTGGACCTGGGGCGAAGTGCGCTCGAGCGACTGGCCGCGCTGCTGGATGCATCCGACCAGACCACACCTTCCACCGACACGCTCGGCTGTGAAGTGGTGGTGCGCGACAGCTGCGGTGCACGTCCGCACGACAGCAAATCAACCAAGAAAGCCCGTTGAGGGCACATCAGCAACATCCCTTTGGGAGGGTAGTCATGAAGGCTCCACTGCAACTGAAGAAGAAACTGCTCGCCAGCGTCATCGCCACCACCGTCGTGGCGATCGGGGCGGCCCCTACGACGGCATGGAGCCAGTCGGCCTACGCCACCTTGCGCGGCAAGGCACCGGCCAGCGCGCAGGTCACCGCGTTCAACCCGGCCACCGGCACCACTCGCCGCACTACGGCCAGCGCCGATGGCAGCTACACGCTGACCGGCTTGCAGCCGGGCACCTATCAGGTCGACGCCGGTCCGGGCACGCAGCAGAACGTGACGCTCACGGTTGCATCGACGTCCACGTTGAATCTCACCGCAGCAACGGCTGAGGCTCCGTCAACCACCAACGCCACAAATCTCGGTAGCGTCACGGTATCGGCGACAACTCTGCAGGAAGTGAAGACCCCGGAAGTCGGCGGCACCATTTCCCTGCACCAGATCGATACGATTCCCCAGGTCTCTCGCAACTTCCTCGAGTTTGCCGACACCGTCCCTGGGATGGTTTTCACGCGAGACGCAAACGGCAACACCTCGCTGCGCGGCGGCGCCCAGAACACCAGCTCCACCAACGTCTACATCGACGGCGTGGGTCAGAAGAGCTACGTGAAGGAAGGCGGCGTCAGTGGCCAGATCGGCAGCCAGGGCAATCCGTTCCCGCAGCTGGCGATCGGCGAGTACAAGGTCATCACCTCCAACTACAAGGCCGAGTACGACCAGATCTCCTCGGCTGCGGTGACCGCTCAGACCAAGTCTGGAACCAACGAGTTCCACGGGGAAGTCTTCGGCCGCTACACGAACGATTCCCTGCGCGCCAAGACGCCCGCGGAAGAAGACGCGAACAAGAAGACCCCCTCCAAGGAGAAGGAGTACGGCTTCGCTATCGGCGGTCCGATCATCAAGGACAAGATGCATTTCTTCGCCACGTACGAAGGCAAGCGCTTCAACACGCCGATCACCGTGGTGCCGGATGACAACGCGGTGCCGGGCGTGCCCTACCTCCCTGCAGCGGCCGCCGCTCAGCTTGGTCCGTCGAACCTGCCGTTCGAGGAGAATCTGTATTTCGGCAAGATCGACTGGGAACCGACGGACCGCGATCGCTTCGAGCTGAGCGCGCAGATCCGCAAGGAAAACCAGACGGGCGGCATCGGCGGCTCCACCGCAGCATCGGCCGCCTACAAGACCAAGAACGACGACAAGCGCTATGTGCTGCGCTGGCAGCACAGCGGTGAGGCTTACTTCAACGAGTTGCTGTTTACCCACGAGGACGCCTTCAATGCGCCCGTGGCCAACAACGTCGGCAATGGCGTCATCTATACCTACCCGCTGCAGGATTCCGACCCGACCATCGTCGCCACCGGCGCCGCCAATCCGCTGGCGACGCAGAACAAGGGACAGAAGGGACCGTCCATCCAGGACGACCTCACCTTCAACGATCTGCAGTGGAACGGCGACCACGTCATCAAGACGGGCTTCAAGTACAAGGACATCACGCTGGACGCGGCCGATGCGGCCGACATCAACCCGCAGTTCTATTACGACGTCACGTCAGCTGGCGTGGGCAGCATTCCGTACAAGGCGTTCTTCACCAAGCCGGTCAGCGGCCTGGGCCTGAGCCCCAAGGTGGAGACCAAGGCCAAGCAGTTCGGCATCTACGTACAGGACGACTGGGCGGTCAACGACAAGCTCACGCTGAACCTCGGCGTGCGCTGGGACTACGAGAAGAACCCGGCCTATACCGGCTTCGTCACACCGCAGAACGTCGTCGACGCGCTGTACTCGCAGGACCCCAACGCACCGGCCGGACAGACCTACGCGCAGTCGCTGGCCAACGGCGGAGTCAACGTCGCCGACTACATCAGCAACGGCCATAACCGAAAGAACTTCAAGGGTGAGTGGCAGCCGCGTCTGGGCTTCTCGTACGACATCAACGGCGACGAGCAGCACGTGATTCACGGCGGCGCCGGCCGTGCCTACGACCGCAACCTGTTCGACTATCTGCAGCTGGAAACTACCAAGGCGGCGCTGCCGCAGTACACGGTGTACTTCCGCGATCCGGTGAGCGGCCAGTGCCACCGCGGCTCCGGCGCCGACAACTGCTACGACTGGGACCCAAATTTCCTCAACGGCCTGGCCAATCTGCAGGGCTTGTTGCAGTCGAGCAACACCGGCACCGAAGTGGACGTCATGAACAACAAGCTCAAGGCGCCGTACTCGGACCAGCTGAGCCTCGGCATGTCCAACCAGCTGGGCGATTGGCTCACCGATGCCACGGTGACCCGCGTCATGAGTCATGACGGCTTCGCCTTCACCCTGGGCAACCGCTATCCCAACGGCGACTTCTTCCAGAACCAGAGCCAGCCCTGGGGCAATGGCGTGCCTGGATTCGGCTCGCTGATCATCGGCAACAACGCGATCGAAACGCGGAGCACCCAGGTTCTGCTGTCGGCCAACAAGCCGTACGACCAGGAGTCTGGCTGGGGTGCCACTTTCGCCTACACGTTCACCCGTGCCACCCAGAATCGCGATATCAACGAGCACTACTCGTTCGACGAGGCGACGCTTGCGCAGTACCCGTTCATCGACTCCAACGCCGCTGCCCGCCATCGTTTCGTGGCAACCGGTGTGATCGATGGCCCGTGGGGCATCACGATGTCCGCGAAGCTGACGCTGGCTACGCCGATCCCGGGCAACACGTCGCAGTGCTACAGCCCTTATGTCTTCTCCACGGGCAGCAACTGCACCCCGATCGCCGGTACTCCCAGCGGCAACGGCAAGTTCCTCATCGGCGGCAAGGTGTTCGGCTACCGCGATGTGGACTTCCAGGCCACCAAGAACTTCGACCTCGGTCACGGGCTGACGCTGTACGGACGCTTCGACGTTCTCAACGTGTTCAATTTCAAGAACTACTCGGACCTGATCTACACCGCCGGTTCGCAGCCGTATCAGCTGACGACGCGCTACAACCCCATCGGCGATATCACCTTTGTGCCGCGCACCTTCAAGTTTGAAGTGGGCATGAAGTTCTAAGCCGCTATCGCGGCACCTCGCCCAAGCGAGGTGCCGCACGTTTCAGCAGCGCGGCGCATGCCGCGCCGCCTTTTCCATCCGGGTGCGGCATGAGCGATTCGCGCATCAAGAACATCGTGATCGTCGGCGGCGGTACGGCCGGATGGATGGCCGCCGCGGCGTTTGCCAAGGTGCTCGGGCCGGAGTACTCCATCCGCTTGGTGGAATCCGAAGAGATCGGCACCATCGGCGTGGGTGAGGCGACCGTGCCGCACCTGAAACTGTTCAACAACCTGCTCGGTATCGACGAGATCGAGTTCGTCCGCCGCGTGCAGGGCACGTTCAAGCTGGGCATCCAGTTCAACGACTGGGGACAGCTGGGCGACTCCTACATCCACGGCTTCGGCGAGCTGGGCACAATGCTCGGCTTGCTGCCGTTTCATCAGTACTGGGTGCGCGCCGCGCAGCTGGGCTTGGCGGCGGACCTGGGCCAGTACTCGCTCAATACGCTGGCCGCACCGCAGGGCAAGTTCATGGCCTCGGCCAGCGATGTGCCCACCACGTCTCCGCTGGCGAACATCGCCTACGCCTACCACTTTGATTCCGGCCTCTACGCAAAGCTGCTGCGCGAGTACGCCGAGACCCGTGGCGTGCGCCGCACCGAGGGCAAGATCGCCCAGGTCCGGCAGCGTGCCGAGGATGGCTTCGTGCAGTCGGTGGTGCTGGAGAGCGGAGATGTTGTCGAGGGCGAGCTGTTCATCGACTGCTCGGGCTTCCGCGGCCTCTTGATCGAACAGACGCTGCACGCCGGCTATGACGACTGGACGCATTGGCTGCCGTGCGACCGTGCGCTGGCCGTGGCCTGCAAGAAGGTCGGCCCGCCCACCTCTTATACGCGCTCCACGGCGCGCACCGCCGGCTGGCAATGGCGCATCCCGCTACAGCACCGCACCGGCAACGGTTACGTGTATTCCAGCGCACACATCAGCGATGACGAGGCGGCTGCCAGTCTGCTGGCCAATCTCGATGGCGAGGCGATGGGCGATCCCCGCCCGCTGCGCTTTACCACCGGCCTGCGCCGCAAGGTGTGGGACCGCAACGTGGTAGCGCTTGGCCTGGCCAGCGGCTTCATGGAGCCGCTGGAGTCGACCAGCATCTTCCTGATCCAGTCGGGCATCTCGCGCTTGCTGAACCTGTTTCCACGACAGGGTTTCAGCCCCGTGCTGATCGACCGCTACAACACGCAGACGCGCTTCGAATGCGAGCGCATCCGCGACTTCCTGATCCTGCACTACCACGCCACTCAGCGCAGCGACACGCCGTTCTGGAACCAGTGCCGCACGATGGACATCCCCGCTTCGCTGAAGGACAACATTGCGCTGTTCCGCGACAGCGGACGCTTCTTCCGCGAGGGCGAAGAGATGTTCGCGCTGGTCAGCTGGGTGCAGGTGATGATCGGCCAAGGCATCGTGCCCCGGAGCTACCACCCACTGGTCGATCAGCTAGCACCCAAGGAGCTTGAGGCCTTCATGCAACACGTGCAGCGCGTGATTGCCGGTTGCGTGGAAGCGATGCCCGCGCACGAGGCATTCATCGCTCGCTACTGCCAGGCGGCGCCCTCCGGTGCGCCAATGGCTGCGTGATCCGTTCCAACGGCGGGGCGTGGTCCCGCCGCCGCAACGCCGTCCCCGCGGCGCATGGGCCCGACCGATCGGCCCCACTTCCCCCGCCAAATGAGCCTGTCCCATGCATTCTGCTGTCCTGAAACATCTCTGCACGACGCTCTTGTCGACCGCCCTGGTCTTTGGCTTCGCGGCGCCGGTCCACGCGCAGACCGCTGCCGCAAAGCCGGCTTATCAACCGACACCCGCCCAGCAGGCCCTGGTCGATGACCTGGAGCAGCGCACCTTCCGCTGGTTCTGGGACAGCGCCGACCCGACCACCGGGATGGTGCCGGACCACTACCCGGGCGAGTCGTTCTCGAGCATCGCCGCGGTGGGCTTCGGCCTCACCGCTTACGGCATCGGCGTGGAGCGCGGCTACATCACGCGCGAGCAGGCGGTGGCGCGCACGCTGGCCACGCTGAAGTTCTTCCACGATGCGCCGCAGAACGCCAGCGAGGATGACGCAGCCGGCTATCACGGCTTCTTCTACCACTTCCTGGACATGCAGACCGGCAAGCGCGAAGGGCGCTGGACGGAGCTGTCGAGCGTGGACACCACGCTGCTGCTCGGCGGCGTGCTGTTCGCGCAGTCGTACTACGACCGCGCCACGCCCGAGGAGGAACAGATCCGCGCGCTGGCCGACGCGATCTATCGCGCAGTGGAGTGGCCGTGGATGTAGGCGCGCCCGCCGCTGATCTCGATGGGCTGGACGCCCGGCGGCAAGTTCATTCCGGCCGACTGGAAGGGCTACAACGAGGGCAAGCTGGTCTACATCCTGGCGCTGGGCTCGCCCACCCACCCGGTCGATCCGGTGGCGTGGGAGGCGTGGTCGTCCACCAACGACACCACCTGGGGCAGCTTCTACGGGCAGACCTTCCTCAACTTCGCGCCGCTGTTCGGGCACCAATACACGGAGTCGTGGGTGGACTTCCGCGGCATCCGCGACGACTGGAACCGCAAGCACAACCTCGACTACTTCGAGAACGGCCGCCGCGCCACCTACAGCCAGCGCAACTATGCCATCGCCAACCCGGGCGGCTGGACCGGCTACGGCAAGAACGT
>JABLTH010064743.1_pt1 | contig 13117 bp, 4 predicted proteins | sample 7875711 | NCBI WGS metagenome assembly JABLTH01 (sample SAMN14941262, study PRJNA633318) | bioreactor metagenome | isolation source: bioreactor | place: China | collected 2019-03-05 | reverse complement strand
GGATCGCTGAACGCGCTGATGATGGCGACATTGTAGTCGTGCTTATAAACCGCACACAGGCGCGAATCCACCAATTGATCGGGGTTGAACTCGGTTCCGATCTGGATGCCATGCGGCGCTGCCAGGTCCTTCAGGCCTGGCGCCTCCAGCCAGGATGGCTGATACGTTCCCTTTGGCAGCGTGGTAACGGAGGGATGAATGACCCTGAACTTCTCGGGGGCACCGACCGTGGTACCAAATTGGAACCAGCCTTCGGGGAAGAGTCCGTTGGGCAGGTTCAGGCCCGCTTGGTTCGTGAGATCAATCTCCTGGAGAGTATTGTTATCCTGGTCGAGCACCTGAATCTGTTTGCCGTTCACATCTATGAATTGCAGTGTGAGTTCCTGATCGGCGGCGACTGACAGAGGAATATCGACGGTGCAGCCTTCACTCGACCCGTCGCGCACGCACAGGCGATAGCGCTCCCCATCCACGGTGACATCCATGCGGTTGATGCCCTTCCACCACGGGTCGGCCACATCGGATGTGCCATAGATGCGGACGCCAGCCCAGTTCTCGTAAGTGCGCTGCAGACCGAAGTGTATGCGCAGCGGAACCTCAACAGGATGATGACCGGGGTCAACGGCCCAGTCGCTCTGTTCTTCCGAGGCGGGCTGGATCACCAGTTCGCCCCCGTTGTCGGGCGTGTAATACGTCCACGTGCTGAACTCCAGCAACGGCTGCCACGGCACTGCGTCGGCTGCCAGTTGCGGGACGTTTGGGGGTATGGTGGCAAGTTTCGACTTGGGAACAAAGCCTTGTTTTCGGGTTGCGCCGTCATTCCACGCCACTGCAACATAATCTTGGTAGACGCCAAGCACCTCCACCTCCGTCCCTGCGGGGATGAGCGCGCCGAGTCTGCAATAGTCATCGCCGGGAAAATCGGAGAGCCGAGTTTGTGTCTGGACCACCGCACTGGGAACGGGCGTGGGCGGGGTGGCCGCTGTGGGTGCGGGGGAGACAGCGGTTGCTGTAATGGTTGGAACAATCTGCTGTGCAGGCGTGTAGGCAGATAGAAGAATGACTACGCAAATGATGAAGCGAAGGAGAGGTCTCATTTTGTTCTCCCAAGAGGGTGATAATCAAAATTATACAACTTTAGCGATATATCTCGACCTCCCTTCCTTGTAAAGCATGACCCCATTCAAGGATAAGATTTCGGTGGATGGCAAGCCGATTGCCACCGCCGAACAACTGATTTACACCGCGCTATACAAGCCGCGTAACGAGCTCTCGACTGTCGAAGCGGAAGTGGGCGAAGCAATATGGATAGGATAAAAAATGGATGTTTTTGATGTCCGAAGGAAAAACTTTGTGAGTATCTAATAATCATTATGGCTGCAAGAATGGAACCACCCCTGCCGAGACAGGGGCGGTTGTTTGTATAAAACGGCTATGGTAGGTTGAAAACCCTGACCAGGAAAACTGCCATTTGCGCTCTATTGACTATATTGGCGGGACAGTACATCATCGGGGAAGTAGAACAGCCACCCGTGATATTTTCGGCCGCGAGTTGTTCAATCCAGGCGGCGGCCCAATGGTTGGACGGAACATCGGCGAACACGCCCGTGGGGGTAGGTGGGGTGTAGATTGCACCATGTTTAGCGCGGAGGAGAAAAACAGCCATCTGGTCACGGGTAACGGGCAGGTCGGGGCAGTAATTCCCATTCCCGCATCCGCCTGTGATGCCTTCGGTGGCCAGTTGCTCGATCCAGGGACCTGCCCAGTGACCCAATGGAATGTCGCCGAAGACTGTCCCTGTAGCTATGGGAGGAGTATAGGAGGCCCCGTGTTCCCCGCGTAAGAGGAAGACGGCCATCTGCGCACGGGTGACGCTGGCTTCTGGACAGTACATTATCGGAGAAATAGAGCATCCACCGGTGATACCAGCTAGGTAGAGTCTTTCAATAAATGCTCTCGCCCAATAGCTGTTTGGTACATCAATAAATATGGGAGAGTTACTCAGGATTGTAAAAGACCACCATGTTCCGTTATTGGCATAGATAGAAATGTCTGTATCGACAATGCGAACTTGCCAATAATAAGTAGCGCCGTCTGTCAGATTGCTCAAAACAGCGACGGTGGCAGAACCATTATCCACCCATGGAGAACACACATCGTCATTTGTGGTGTCATAACAATATTCATACGAAGATGCACCAGCGATCGCCTCCCAAGTTAAAGTTAGGGAAGCGGGTTGGCCTTGTGAGCCGTTTTGAGGGCTTACTTTTGTGAAATTGGTTGTAGTATTTGAAACCGTGCTGAATGACCAATATGCAATTTCTGAGCCATCCGAATAGGTTGTGCCTTGGGCATTGATGGAGCGAACATGCCAGTAGTAGGTTGTTTCACTTTCCAATCCTCTCAGATTGACGCTGGTGGAAGAATCATTGTTGACCCAAGAGACACAGTCATTGTCATCGGTGGTGTCATAGCAATATTCGTAAGATATTGCATCGATGCTTGCCCCCCATTGGATTGTTAAATCCAGGGGTTGGTTGGTTGCCGTATCTGTCGGACTTGATTTTCCGAAGGGGCCTGGTCCAGGAACCGCACTGGCTATCTGGGTAGCCATGATCGAGCTACCCCCACACCCTTCACCTGAGAATTGGAGTCTGTAGTAATACGTCTCTCCTGATGATACGGCTATGTCCATGTAGGAGTAGTTTACAGGCAATGTGCCGGTGTAATTACCGCATGGACGTTCGCTATTTACACTGGCAATTTCTGTCCAGGTTAGTGTGTCTGTGGAGCGGAATATCTTGAAGGCCGCGTTATTGATTTCCATGATTGTGCTCCAACTAAGTGCGACATGATTGCTTGTCCAAGCAGCAGAGAAGGAGGAGAGGGCTACGGTGGGCACCACAGGTGTGGGTGGCAAAGTAGGTGTGGCCGTATATGTGACTGTAGGAGTAGCAGTGGGCGGAGTAGATATGGTATCGCCGCCCGTATCCTGTTCAAGAATTACGTCACTGATAACTGCACTCTTGCCCGTGGCTTCATTAATGTTTAGAATAACGGTTCCATCTGCATAGGTTGCTGGTGGGATCGTTAGCAGAAGGGACCGCGGAGTGGAACTCAATCCAATTGTTTGGGCAAGGGGCGTGTCGAAGAGAAGCTGTTCCTGCCTTCCAAGTGTATCCCCTTCATAATAAGTTAGGCGGATATTGTAGTTTTTTGCTGGATGCAGCCCCGTGAATTTGTAGGCAAGGTGTCCATTCTCGCTAAACCGTACAGTTTGATAGGTTGCTGTGCCCCATCCGTTAAATCCATCAGATGGAAGAGAGGAATCGTACCCACATTGATTCCCAGCGGACCAGGCTTGTTCAGACGGCCCGCTATCCAGATGACAGTAACGTACTTCGGACAGTTGAATGAGATTGACCATTGGGCCGCTCAACCCGCTGGAGCGTAGAATTGACAACTTGACCGATCCATCTGCGTAATCGGCCGGGTCGAGCAGGATTGACACCGTTTGAGTTTGACTAGTGACGTGAATTTCCCGATCCACGATGGGGTGCAATGGATCGTCGCTGAGTTCGGTGATTGGGTGATTCTCCGTGCGGAGTTTGAGATAACGGTCACCGCCGCAAATGGCAAAGGTCAGATCCAAATGATAGAAGCGGCCTGGCAGGAGATTATCGAATTGATAGTCTAGGCTTTCTGCGCTGCCTGCTTGACGATAGGATTGAGCCGGAGACGTGCCGCAAATGGTACTGGCTGTTCCGTCTGTGAGACGTCCATATCCAGAATTGGCACTGGCATCATACAGGATATCATTGTCGCCGCCTGCGTCGACAGTGAGTGTGTCCCAGCCTGTCAATGTAGAAGTGGTACGGGTGTTATTGTTTTCTTCTGCTTCTAGAACCAAATTGTCTGGATCAACCAGGGCAAAGATGGAGTGTGGACCTGCTGTACTGATGTTATAGCTGATCTGACCAGGAATGCTTTGCCCTTGTGGCACGTCCAGTGTGGCGCTGCCCAGGAAGATGCCTGTTGTATTTGCCCCGAGGTACAACTTGACCACTGCGCCGGCAACGTCGGCTTCACCGTGGTTTTGAACGGTGATATTGGCTATGCCAGTTTCGCCCTCACGAGTACTGGGCAGGCTTAATTCTGTGATTACCAGATCGGCTTTCTTTTTGATTATTGCTGTAGCAGATGTGGTGTTGTTTGTTTCACTCGCTTCGGCAACTGCAGAGGAAGCATCCGCCTTGACGTAAATGGTTTGTTCCTTCAAGAGTCCAGTTGTATCCCAGGTCACACTTTGTGGAGAGGAGGTTACTCCGCCTTCCAGAGATTGGATGAAGGTTGAACCGATCAGAGTCCCGTCTGTTGCAGGGTTGCCATTGTAGAAGCCCACAGTAAAATTTTCAGCCTTGTGACTTCCGTTGTTTGTGACCGCGGCGCTCAAGGTAACCTGCGACCCTTCCGGGATATTGCTGGCTGGGTTGCCGTTCGGCGGAGTGATGGTGAGGTTAGCAGGAACGAGGTCGGTATCTGCATCTAGAGAAGTAGATAGGTTGAATATAAAAACATCTGCGGGAGTACTGATGTTGACGCGAATGGGAATAGTTAGCACTTCGGCGCTACTTCCTAAAGATCGTATATAGGTATTTAGCACAGGGGCCAGATTTGTTGAATCTAGGCGTACTGGGCCATTGAATGACTGTGAATTTGCGTTGTAATCACAGATTCCGTCATTGCCAAGATCGAGGCAAAAGTCAAAGGTGGATCCACTGCCTATGACACGTTCTATTAGAACATTCAATGCGGTTGAGCTATATTGGCGATTAGGCAAATGGACAGAAAAAGTTTGATTACCTCCGCTAGTATTTAAGCCTCGCTGGCCATAGCGCAACTGATAGCGGATACCATTACCACCAACGGCCTCGGGGATATATAGGTTGTTTGTGATTGAGCCTGTGAGGCTGTAGAAATTTACCTGTTGTGTATTGGCAACGGGGTTGGTTGCACCGGTGAAAGTGCCATATTCAATATAGATACGACCAACGCTTCCATTGCCACCAACCCAACTGCCACTTCCATATCCTGCACCTCCATTTCCGCCAATGGATGTTATAGCGCCACCGTCAATAGTCAGGTCCTTTGAAACCAATTTGATGGATCCGCCGGCCCCACCTCCGCCTCCGTCAGGATTGCAATCATTTAAACTACAACGATCACTTGTTGCAGTTTGACCAGGGTTTCCGTCGGCTCTGATAGTACCATTTACAGTTGTTTGTTTGGCATACAAAACGAGTATTCCACCGCCACTTCCGCCATCGAACCAACTGGAAGCGCCTCCACCAGATCCGGGGAATATCAACGACAGGTCAGCTATCCCATAGGAGTTCCCTCCTTCCCCTCCACACCCACCGCCTTGTCCGGTGGTACCAACATTTGCATAGCCTGCCCCACCTCCGGCTTGGTTATCCCTTCCATATCCGCCATCACCGCTGATGCGAGTTGGACAATCATACCCTTGGTCAACCAATCCATGATCAAAGCTTTCTGCTGAAAGCGAAGTACCAAATCCTTTGGCATAGGATTGTCTATATCCCAAGCCTTTCAAGTCAATTATCCCGCTTGCTTGAACTACCAATGCATCGCTAACCCTGAAAACCATAGTCCCGCCAGTATTTCCATCCCATGCATGAGCCGTAAGTATGCCGCCACCTTGAATAGTCACACTTCTATAATTTGGTATTACAAGTACCTGCGCTTTTGAATTACCACTGACAGTATAGGTATAGGACAAGCCGTGGCTTAACATAAGCATATTTCCATTGACCCCGCTAACCCTTGCAAACTCATAGCTACCTACACCCGTACCCTGCATTTGGATCACCAGCACTTCCTGCTCGATAGCACAACCGGTTGAAGTGGAAACTGAAATATTGGCTTGCCCATTGGATGCGGTGGCCGATAGGGCAGAACGCACGTTATCAGTGTAAACTGTTTGACCACTGGTAATAATTAGATCGTTGTCTACACCAGTGCCAAAGATGGTGAACGGTCCTGTTTGGCTAGTCATGTTGTAATAATTTACTTGTTGTGTACTGGCTGTGGGATTAGTTGCACCTATGAGTGTAGTATATTCAACGCGAATACGGCCAACAGCACCACTTCCTCCATTTGCACCGCTATAGCTTCCAACCCCGAATTGCCCACCTGTAGCAGTTACATTACCGTTAATAATTATGTCCTTAGATGCCATTAAAATCGAACCCCCTGCCCCCCCTCCGCCACCAGCACCGGGGTTAATTGGGACTCCTACGCCTGCAGACCCATTAGAGACAACACTTCCTTGAATTGTGATTGAACGAGCCTTTGTAAGAATTATGCCACCACCCCCTCCCCCACCACCCCCAGTTCCATTGCATGCTGCATTATCCTCGTAACCACCTCCACCTCCTGACCCTAGAAATACCATAGACAAGTCAGAAATTCCATAGGAATAACCCGACATATTGGTTCCTTGAACAGCGCTATTGCCTTGTGTTCCATACCCTGCTCCAGATCCTCCCGCAGTTCCACCTGCGTAATCTCCTCCATTTCCTCCACCTCCATTATTGGGCAGAACCTTACAGCCAGTTACCGAACAGCTTGTACCTATTCCAGAATATGATTCACCAGACCATGCTTGGCCTGCGCATCGGTGACTACCTGCTCCTCCTCGATATCCCTTTCCGGTCATATCAATAATGCCATTGACAACTAATTGCCCACTTGCCTTGAAAGCAATAATGCCTCCTGTATTTCCATCCCAAGCATGAGCAGTAAGAGCTCCTCCACTTTGTACAGTGACATCGTGATATTGCATCACGCGCAATACTTGAGCCTTAGATGTTCCCCCGGCCGAGTAAGTGTTTGTAAGATTATTATTCAAAGTCAAAGTATTGCTGGAGATACTGGCAATAGTCTTGAACTCGTACAATCCTGCGCCCGTGCCTTGAATTTGAATTACTAACACCTCCTGCCCTGCAGAAAAGCCGCTGGCATTAGAGAGAATCAAATTGGTTTGTCCACTATTGGCTGTAGAAGTCAATGCAGAACGTGTGTTATCGGTATACTTAATTTCTCCATTAGCAACAGTCAAATCTGAATCAACACCAGTGCCAAATACGCCGAAAGGCGCGGTTTGCCCACTGAAGTCTACGCCATATTCACCCACGCCTTTCAATGTGGTACCGTCCTCTGAATACAGATATAGAGGGAACATACGGGTTGGATCATCTGCAAGAGTATGGGTAAACGTGACAATATCATTCTGGCTGTGCGGGCCAGGAACGTACACGAATTGATCCCAGGGACGGTAGGGGCTGACGGCGTATGCGCTTGCGGTACTCCCTGCGGGCGAACTCAGAATGCCGGTGATATGAATGCTGAGAGTGCCATGACTGGGGTCGTTAGTACGCAGGGTCAGGGTTTTATCGAAAGGACCAGCCGACATACTTGCTGTGTCGATGGTGATATTCACCGTGTTCGAAGTAGAAGGAGGCAAAGTCCCGGCAGAACTGCCCATGCCTAAAGTAAGGTTTTGATCGAATCCAATCAAGGAATAGCGCAAGTCGCCGAGGCCAGTATTGGCGATGTTCAAAGTGCCGTGCAGGGTTGCGCCTGGTTGAACGATCCCAAAGTCCCACGGGTCGGGAATTTCAATGGTGGCCGCCGAGATGCCGACACGCCAATTACTGACCGTGACGTTGACCTCAGGTGAAGGGTCCACGCCGAACGAGGCTAGCGGCCGCGCAGAACTGTCGATGATATTACCTTGGGAATCGGTGAAGAAGGCTAGCAGAATATATTCGTCTTCTGGATAGGTATTCAAATCTACAGCTACTGGTACGACTGTCGGTCCGCTGGCGAAGTTCTGGGCATAAGTGTCTTCATGGGCGACATTGCCCTGTGAGTCGATGTACTCAACGAATAATTTGCCATTGGTGATGGTGATCGGATGTGGGGAATTGATTAAAAAACTGGCTTGTCCCTGACCCGTTGAAGCAATGTCCACACCAGGGTCGGCCAGCATTCTGCCATTCAAGCCGCTGATGTCCGCCTCCAGATCGGAAATCAATGCACCGCTGGGATAACTTCCAGTAGGCAGGATAAAACGGTGATTCCCTTGTGGGTCATTGTACGAAACCATGATGACCGGCTCCGCCGCTTCCGCCGTGATCGTATATTGAAAAGTATCACTCGGACCGACTACGATCTTGGTCCCAGCCGGGACACGTCCGCTGCCGCCGATGGTATTGTTGGTGATGGTGGCCAGTCCGTCGGGCGAGTACAGCACAGCCTCCACCCCATAGGCATCATAATTGCCGAGGTTCTGAAAGGCCATACGCAGGGTGCAATCGTTCCCTGTACAAGATTTGGTGTAGGCAGCAATCAAGTTGGGGGAGGGATGTTCGGCGGGGTTTTCCTTATCGGTTCCCAGCTTGAGCTCATTGCGATCATTGTATCCATCCAAGTCACTGTCTGTGACAATGCGAACCAACATAGTAGTGTTGGGGGCGGCCAACGTACCCTGAAATTCACCGTTGTAGTCCAAACCATCCGAAAGATAAAAATTCCACCAGGAAGTACCAGTCAAGGCATGTTTGCAGTAGACCATCGTGTTCGAGGGGGGAGCAATGGCCGTATCTTGTTTGCAGCTTTCAGGGATGTTTGAGGTTGATTCGGGTGTAAAGACTGCTAGTAAATTGCCGTCCGCATCTTCTACTACTGGGAAATAGCGTTTAGCCACATCCTGCACTGTGTCGGAAGGATCCCAGACGGGGATCAAATAGGTATCCACCGTTTCGTCTAGGTCGTCGTACCCGTCTTCCATAGCTAACGTGACTGAACCGTTCAACGCGTCCAAGTAAAAAACCTGATCCTGCCCGAAGGAAATATCCTCCATCACGATGCGGATAGGCGCGCCTTCGTCGATAGCGCGCATTTCGTCTAGAGTCAAGGCGATGGGATTAGATGTGTAGGTCAACGAATCACCGGGAAACAGGTTCTCGACCTTGGCGATTTGCCCGGTCGTACCGACTGCCACATAGGTATAAGCCGGGTTTGGATTATTATCGATATAGATGTTGAAGGTCAGGCTGGTGACTTCACGAGCGTACTCTGTTCCATTGTTGACGATGTTGTAGGTAAAGCGTAGGTCGGCGGCGTGAGAAGAGTCAACGGCTGTTGCTGTTGACCAATTGTCAGAGTATTGATTGGTGGAAGATTCGGAAATAGTTTGCTCTTCATATTCTGTATGAGTTACAGTTTTTGCTCCGCCGTAAGACTCTCCTCTAGTAAAGGTTTCGGTAGGAGTAAATGCAGGAGCAAGTAATCTGATGACATTGTTTGCAACCACCTTGTCTGCAGAGTGTACATAATTTATTCCATTTGACCCTGTTATTCGATCCCCAGAATTTAATATGGCTCCTTGCCAGTTATAGCTATCACTACTTCCTGGGATAATTGAACCTGAAGCGTCACATTGAATCGTAGAGTCTTGTGTATTCTTATTAGAGGAATATTGAGAAATAGTACATTGCCGAATACCATCTTGAAGCCTGTCTACTGGGGCGTCGGTATCATCAAAACCGTCGGAGTAAACCACAGGGGGAGAAAAGTAATCGGTGATAACAAATAAGTGATCTTGGATATACCTTGCGCAGCCTGTAAGTTGTAATGGCCGAGCTAATGGTTGGTTTTTTAATATCAGCTTTTGCCACCCGCCTGCTGGGTAACAACCTGCTATAAATAGTGCAAGGTCAGTTACTTCTTTGCCAATGTCTAAGTTTCTGCTTTGTGATAAAGATTGTGAGACGGTTGATGCCTTTGGTAGAGCTTGGGTTATTGATGCTTCTTGCCATGAGTTCCATGTGGTTGTATCTGAGCGGCTACTGCTTGTTCCTGTAGTCTGTGATGTTCCGTAAGTTTTTTCTGTCCCAATAGTTGTCCCTTTTGTGTTTGTGATAACTGTTTTTTGTGTAATAACAGTTGAAGAAGGCAAGATTGTTACTTCTGGCTCTGGAAATGCCGCAACAAAGGGACTGTTTCCTGGCTCCTTCACCCATGCAGGTAGGATGGCGCTCACAAAGGCGGCATCCTCGGCGCGCGGTAAGATGCCATAACCACAGGGACCATTCGTGCCAGGACAGTAAGTCACGCCAAAGAGTTCCTGGCCGTCATCGAATTTATCCAGGTCGGAGGACTCGCGCAGGTTGGAGGTGCCGATCACGAATTCCTCGGCATAATCGGGGACCGCGTCGAAATCGCCGTCGGGACAATTTCCGTTGGGATTGTGCGGGGTGAATTGCGGCCAGAGCGCAAAGGGCGGACCATAGGCGCGGATGCCGCGTAGAATGTTATTGACCTCATCACCATCTGATGGATTGGAGGTGGTTGGGTCGAGTGGGAAATCGGAGTTGTTGTCCTGTGGGTCCGTACACCACCAGCTCTCCTCTGTATCTGTTAAGCCATCATTATCGGTGTCGACATTGGATAGGGAGAGCAATAGATTTGGAGAACTGACCAAATCCTGTAAAGTGATTGGGTTAGTTCTCTTCAACGTGTTATATACCTGCACCAGGTAATCCACAGAATTGACCTCGCTGGGACGGAAACCGAGGCGCGAGAGTTTTTCGAGTTGAGCCTTGCTCACCAATACATACGCATACCCATCGAATTCCTTGAGAACCTGTATTTGCCATTCCTGCAGGCGCTTTAAATCAGATGGATGCTGCAGAGAAACAAGCACACGGAACCAATCTCCGTCTCCGGCCTTGGAAAAATCGAAGGCCTTTGCCAGGTTGGACGAAATTTCCAGGATGACACTGGGCTTCAATTCAGGCCGTGGTGAGATTCTGGTTGGCGTCTCTTCTGTCTGCATCGCCATGATCGAAGGCGATAGGATATCTGCGCCTTCCTGCTTCTCTGGCGACACCTGTCGTCCCTGGCTGGGAGAGGAAGCCGAGGACAGCGCATACCCCTGTAAAGGTTGCACACTGGTCATTAACATGCAAACGAGACAGAGAATCGAAATTGCCTTTGCAACCACATTTTGAAATTTATTGAGTTTCATGAGATGCCTCCACCTTGTTTTGCTTCTTTTCTTACTTTACTGGTGCCAAATGCTCTGAATATAAATGGCTTTTAATATGCAATCATCGCCAAAACCCTGAAAATACATCTAACTTCCCCGAAGGATACATACAATCATTATAGGATTATCAATAGATACCATCAATAGTCATTTGTCATGATTTGTCCATTATTTTTATGGCAAAATGAGGTGGTTCGATTCTGGTATGCTGGAAAAAACTGAGATTCTTTGTTGCTTCACTCAAACGATGATGCACTTGCATACAAACCATAACGAGAAACGATGTTCATTCCAGAACTGGACAGCATGTATGTAAATATAAGCATTTCTTTTTAAGGCTTTCTTTGAATATCTTATACTCATCCGTTATAATTCTCGCACTATGGAAGAGCGATTGCAAAAGATACTGGCACAAACAGGGTACGGTTCGCGCCGTGCCTGCGAAACGATCATCGAAGCGGGGCGCGTCCGCGTCAACGGCTATATTGCCGTTCTTGGACAAAAAGCCGACCCATTCAAGGATAAGATTTCGGTGGATGGCAAGCCGATTGCCGCCGCCGAACAACTGATTTACATCGCGCTATACAAGCCGCGTAACGTGCTCTCGACCGTCGAAGCGGAAGTGGGCGATCAGCGTCAGACGGTGCGGGACTTGATTCAAATCGAGGGACATCTCTACCCCGTGGGCCGACTCGACTTCGACAGCGAGGGGCTGGTCCTGATGACCAACGATGGTGACCTGACCAACAGGCTGACTCATCCGCGCTATGGCCACGAAAAGGAGTATCGCGTTCTCCTGGCTCGCCGTCCTGACGAGGAACAGCTCGGCACCTGGCGACGCGGTGTGGTGTTGGAGGACGGTTACAAGACCCAGCCTGCGGACGTGCGCTTTGAGTCCACCTCGGGGAAGGGCGCCTGGATCCGCGTGACGATGGGTGAGGGACGCAAGCGCCAGATCCGTGAGATCGGCATGTTGCTGGGCTTGCCCGTGGTGCGTATTCTTCGCGTGCGCATAGGCACATTGCGTCTGGGCAACCTCAAGCCACGTCAGTGGCGACACCTGACCAGCGAGGAAGTGCAGGCGCTCAAGGGGAATCCGCAGACTGGGAAGAAGTGAGCGTTTTCAAGCCACGTATTTATCGGGCAGTTCGGTTTTGTGGAAATTTTGTTCCGAATAAAAACAGACTGGCATAGCCAGTCTGTTTTTATGTTCATCATCAGAGATTTGTCAGCTTTGGCGGACGTCCCAGAACTTTTTGACGGCCTTTTCCACAGCCGCCTTGACGGCATCCTTCTTCAGGCCCGCTACCTTGAAGGTCACCAGTTTTGAACCCACGTCGGGACCCGTGAATTGGCCGAAGGCGATGAAGTTGCCGCCTGCGTCTGAAATGGCTTTGGTGATTTTTTCCAACTGGCCAGGCTTGTCCTCGACCTGGGCCGTCACGCGGATGCCTTTCTCGCGTGCGCCCATCAGCTCAAGGAAAACCTTGAACAGGTCGGTTTCGGTGATGATGCCCACCACCTTGTTGTCGTCCACTACGGGCAGGCCTCCCAGCTTGTTGTCGGCCATGATGCGCGCCGCCTCTTCGATGGGGGTATCCCGTGTAATGGTCAGCACCTTCTTACTCATGACCTGCTTGACGGTCACCTTGCTGAGCAGGTAGTTCATTTCCCACACACTCAGGGTGGAAACGGGGGAGGGCGAGGCATTCAGAAGGTCCGTCTCGGTCACAATGCCGACCATCTTGCCGTCCTTGATGACAGGCGCACGGCGGATGTGCTCCTTTTTGAACATCGCCAGGGCATCGTGGATGGGCGTATCGGGCGACACGGAAATCACGGGTTGGGACATTCTTTCACCGACAAGCATGGAAGCCTCCAAATTTATTGAATTGTGATTACTTGTGCAAGGAAATTATACGTCTGGTCGGAATTTTGCAATGTCACGAAATCGGAGTGAAAAAGGTCACTTTCCAAGCT
>JABLTH010030108.1_pt1 | contig 13121 bp, 11 predicted proteins | sample 7875711 | NCBI WGS metagenome assembly JABLTH01 (sample SAMN14941262, study PRJNA633318) | bioreactor metagenome | isolation source: bioreactor | place: China | collected 2019-03-05 | reverse complement strand
TGCCTGATGACCTCGGCAACCTCGCGCAGGGCTTCGTGCCGGCATGGTTGTCGTGGTCGCTGGCTGCCGTCATCGTGGTGGGTTCGGTTGTGCTGACCGTGCGCCGCCGTCGCGAGCGTGCCCGCCTGTCGCTCTCGCTCACGCCGATCTGGGCGGACGGGCTGAAGCTGCTGGCCATCGCCGCAGCATCGTTCGGCTTCGTTGCGGTGCTCAACGACGCCAGCGGCGTGCCGCTGCCCGTGCTGATCCTGCTGGTGCTGCTGGCCATCTTCTCGTACGTCGCTACGCAAACCGTGTTCGGCCGTCACGTCTATGCAGTGGGCGGCAACATGGAAGCCACGCGCCTGTCCGGCGTGAACGTCGGCCGCGTCAAGCTGCTGGTGTTCGTGCTGATGGGCCTGATGTGCGCCTTCGCGGGCATCATCACCACGGCCCGTTCGGCCGCAGGTTCGCCCTCTGCCGGTGTGGGCGGCGAACTGGATGCCATCTCCGCGTGCTTCATCGGCGGCACGTCGATGCGCGGCGGTTCGGGCACGGTGTACGGCGCGCTGATTGGCGCGCTCGTCATGGCCAGCCTCGACAATGGCATGCAGCAGATGAACGTCGACGCCTCGTGGCAGATGATCGTCAAGGGTGTGGTGCTGGTGGTCGCAGTGCTGATCGACGTGCTGTCGGGCTCCAATCGCGGCTGACCTCGGCGGCTGACGTCGGCAGACGCCACACAACTCCTGGGCCCGTCTGGGCCCCCTCCTGATCTCGAACGACACGGCGACGCGCGATGGTGTTGCAGCGCCAGCCGCCGGTCGCCCCTTTCTTTCCTTCATCCCGAACGGAATTCCACATCGTGGCTGACTACCAAACCCCTGCTCGCGTTCTTGTGACCGGCGTCGCTGGCAACCTAGGCCGCAAGGTCGTCGAGGCACTGGCCTCCGCCCCGTGGTGCACCTCCATCATCGGTGTCGACTGGGTTGCACAGAACATCGAGTTCTCTCCGCAAGCGGCCCAACGTTTCCAATGGGTCAAGGCCGACCTGACGCAAGCCGATGGTGCATGGACGGATCTGCTGAGCAACGTCGATGCGGTCATCCACCTGGCTGCCATCCACTCCACGCCAGACGCAACGTGGGAGCAGGCGCTGGCCTCCTACGGAATGACGCTCAATGTGCTGCAGGCCGCCGCCACGCACGGCGTGCGCCGCTTCGTGTTCGCCTCATCCAACCACGCGATGGGCGCATACAAGGACCAACCCCTGGCTGGCACCATCGGCCCCGGTAAGCTCACCGCCGAGCTGCCGCCCGCCCCAGGCACGCGCTGGAATAACGGCACTGAAGACGTCTACTCACTCGCCTACGGAACGTCCAAGGCAATGGGCGAACGGCTCTGCAAGGCAGTGGGCGCCGTCTGCGCAGCCAACGGCGGCAAGCTGTCGATCGTGTCGCTGCGCATCGGCTGGGCGCTACCCGACGAGAACGACCCCAACGACATCAACTATTCCGGCACCGCCGGCACACCCGTGCCGACGGAGCTGCCCGATGAGGCCAGCCGCACTGCACTGCGCTGGTTCCGCAACATGTGGCTCTCGAATGGGGATTTGCGCCGGCTTTTCCTGTGCTCCATCACGGCCGACCCGGCGCGCTGGCCAGCACCGGCCATCGTCGTGAATGGCGTGTCGAATAACAGAGGAATGGATTGGGGCCTGGAGACCGGGCGCGAGTTGCTGGGGTATGACCCTCAGGATGATTTGTATGGGTTGATCGAACAATCGCAGTGACGCGCATGAAAAAGCCCGGCGCTAATGGCCGGGCTTTTGGTTTCGGTGCAAAAACCTTATGAAGCGCGGACTTTGAGAGAGTCCTCCACCAAACCGATCTCCTTCTCGAGGATTGGCTCTTGAGTTAGTTCTTCAACGGGTTTGCGCAAAGCATCGAAACTCAATACGGCGATGCTCGCGAATGTAACTGCAGCGACGAGCAACAACAGCAGTAACACAGTCATGCTTGGCCCCGAGCGGCCGTCAGGCAATGTCGGACCGGAGACAAACCGCGGCTCCGAGATGTGCTTGGTCCGCATCTGATCTGCAACGAGGGCGATCTGGTTGTAAACCTCTCGCACCTTGTCATCCTGCAAATCCTTACCTGTAAAGACCGCTTGGCCAGTCTTCACAAAGTCCGCCAACAACGCTTGGCCGGTAAGGGCTTCGCGGCTGCGTTGCTCGATCCGGTCATAGAACTCGGCACGCAGTGCGTTCTGAGCGGCATCACGCTCAAGCAAGGTCAGCTGCGATTTTAAGTCCGCCATTTCTGTCTCGATGCCCACCAGCTGGGCCATGGGAGACAGGTAGCGCGAGGATTGATTGTCGTTGCCGGTCGAAAGCAGTTGCCGAGTCTCCATCTTGGAAGCCTCGGGATACTTGTTTGCAATAGACCGCGCCGCTTCCATCCGGATGGCGGCCTGAGCCAGAGATACCTTTTTTTGGATGATTTGGTTATCGATCTGCTGTTTTTTTGCGATAGCATCACCAAGCTTAGTGTGAATCGTCTCGAGCAGATCCTCTTCCAGCATGGCGTCCTTGATGAAATCTCCCATTAACTGCACGCGGGCCTGGGCATCTTCCGCAGTCTGTCCCTTAAACGAGATTAAAAAACCGAGAATACCGGAGGTGTCTTGCGTAGCTTTTATATCGTTAATGTAGCGCAGATCATCCTTCGACAAGGGCAAGACGGCCTGGAGATGCACCTGCACAAAAGATTCGCTCAGTGAGGTGAGCAGATAGCGCCCATTGTTATCATCAAGCTTCTTATTTCGTTCGAGATACAGATGCAGCGCCTCACGATCCCAGAATACTGCTTTTTGCCCGTTGTATTCGGCAAACTTCCGCGGGGCTCGGAGGAAGCCTTCACTGGAATATTGATATAGAGCTGAAAATAAAATCGAAAAACCAGTCGCGAAAATAATGGCGGCGATTAAGAGTATCTTCCGACGCTCTCCCCAGCAGCGCCATAAAAATCGCCTCAAGTCAAAATCATTATTATCAATCTCAATGACAGAATAGTCACTCTTAATTACTTCCATTATCTCACCACCCTGAAAAACTTCCTGGCCCACAAAAGGGGCGTCGGATATTGATATTCCTCATTCGCATCCAGTCCTGAAGATCAGCTTACGCGACGTGCATATTCTCGCCAATACTTCTAGAATACAACATCCGAGGTACGCCAATTTCCCCGAAAGGCTATACATCAAGGGGGATCGCAAGCGTTTTATTATCTTTTGATAACATTTTCAGCAAAAACCCGACTCTCTAACGCATAATTTCCGCAAGCTCGCTCGAGCAGGCCAGGCGCCTCCGGGTCAAATGGACGCAAGGGCGCGGTAGCATAATTGCTCAACGGGCGACTCGACACCCTCCGGCAGATGGGTTGACCACGAAGGTTCGGCGCGAGCGCCTCGTAATAGGCAGGTATGAATTAGTGCCGGTCAGGCGCGCAAGTCGATTCCCGAATCACCAGCTCATATTGCAAGTTCTCGTGCACCGAATGCGGCTTCAGCCCCGGCAGATGCGGACGATGAATCGCAATGAGCTGTTCCACAGCCGCATGCGCCATCGCCTGGATCGGCTGGCGCACGGTGGTGAGCGCTGGCCAGAGCTGGCGTGAGAGCGGCGTGTCGTCGTAGCCGCAAATGGAGAGTTCTTCGGGCACCTTGATGCCGCGCGCCTGGGCCACCCGCAGCACGCCGGCGGCCATATCGTCGTTGCCCGCGAAGATGGCGGTGGGACGTGGCTCGCAGGACAGCAACCGCTCAGCGCAGGCCACGCCAGACTCGAACGAGTGCTCGCCCTGCTCGACCAATCGTTCGTCGACTTCGATGCCGGCCTGCGCCATCGCGTCGCGATAGCCGAATACGCGCTGATACGCCGCGCCATGGGCCGGGTCGCACACCACGAAGCCGATGCGGCGATGCCCGAGCCCGATCAGGTGCAGCGTCATGTCGCGCGCGGCAGCGCGGTCTTCGGTGTTGACGGACAGCCCTTTGTGTTCGCGGTCGGCGGGAGCCAGGCGCACGTAGTCGATGCCGGCTTCATCCAGTGCCGTAATGAGCGACGGCACGTCCGACACCGGCGGCGTCAGGATGATGCCGGCCAGGGCACGCTGGCGCGCACTCTGGATGATCTGCTGGGCGAGGTTCGGGTCGCGGTAGTTGCAAGGGGTCAGCAGCAGGCTGTAGTCGAGCGCCTGGCAGGCTTCGAGCGCGCCATGCTGAATGTTGACGATGTAGTTGTCGGAGGGGTTGTCGTAGACCAGCGCGATGATGTCGGCGCGCTTGCTGGCCAGTCGCCGGGCAGCCGGGTTGGGCCGGTAGTCGAGCGCCTGCATCGCCTCGACCACCTTCGCGCGCGTCTTCTCGCTGATGTTGGGCTCGTGATTCAGCACGCGCGAGACGGTCTTGATGGACACGCCCGCATGCGCGGCAACATCATCGACGGTGACAGCTCCTGCGTTGCGCTTCATGGTCTGACGATGGTCTGGCGAGAGTGGTTCTGGAACACGGAACGGGCGCCATCACGCGCCCGTCAATGTGTTCGATTTTACCGCCAACCCCCGCGCGGCGCGGCCGAAAAAAAACTAACGGGCGCTCAATCCCGAACGGCCGATCGGCAACCGGACGATGCCTTGCGCCAGGCTCACGCCCAGCAGAACGAGGCCGCCCCCGATCCAGTGATACCCGTGCACCGTCTCACCCAGCATCACGGCAGCCATACCGGCCGTGAAGACCGGCATCAGGTTCATCAACACCGCCGTACGCTCGCTGCCGATGCGCTTGAGCCCCTGCATCCACAGATACGACGCGGCGATCGACGAAGCAATGCCGGCATAGACCACCAGCCCGATGCCCTTGGCCGGCACGGCCAGGCTATGCGCCGTCATGGCCAGTGGCACGAGCATCACGACGGCCATCAGTACCTGCACGTACAGGTTGAGCCACTGCCCGAACGGCAGCGCCCAACGACGATAGAGGATGTTGTAGAGCGCATATGCAGTGGCGCCGGCAAGCACCAGCACGTCGCCGTGGTTGATGCCGCCGTCGAACAGGTTGGCCGGCTCTCCGCGCCCCAGCAGATACAGGACGCCCAGGAGCGACACCACCACGCCCGTCACGGCTTGGGCCCCGACCGGCTGGCGGAATACCACCACATTCAGCATCAGCCCGAGCATCGGGACCAGCGCCCCGATCACGCCCATGTTGGTCGCGCTCGTGCTGTGCGCCGCGTAATACGCCAGGCATTGGTACATCACCATGCCGAGCAGCGCGAGCACCGCAAAGCGCCGCCACTGCGCCAGCACAGCCCGACGTTGACGCCACAGCGGCCGCGCGCAGAACGGCGTGAGCACGATGGCCGCCAACAACCACCGGTAGAACGAAATGGCCGCCGGGTCCACTACCCCGGCCGCGGCCTTCGACACGATCGTGTTGGCGGCCCAAATCAGCACCGCCATCAAGGGATACAGCACAGGCACGACGGCCTCCTCGAACACTGGAAGACGGCAGTGTAGTAATGTCCGGTTCAAAACATATACTTCAAACCGGACAACATCACCCCTCGAAAGCGACAACCGTGGCTGACACTCTGTACACCGCCTACCGCGATGCCGATCGACGGGTGCCGCAAGGAGCCCCGTTCTACTTTCGCTACGACCATTTCGAGCCGGAAACCGATATCGAGCCGCACACGCACCCGTGGGGCCAGATCAACCGCATCAGCCTCGGGTTGATGGAGGTGGTGGTCGATGGCCGCCGGCTGACGGCACCCGCCGAATACGTGATCTGGGTGCCGGCCAACCAGCCCCATTCGGCATCGATCCGGCAGGCGACGGACTTCCTCTCTGTATACATGGCCGAACCGCTTGCGCAGCGGCTGCCGCCCATGGCCTGCCTGATTCCGCAAACGCCGCTGGTGCGCGCGCTCTTCGAAGACTTCGCCACGCGCCGCGTCACCACCATGACCGACGAATGGGACCTGCGCCAGTTCGAGCTTCTGGTTGAAACGTTGGTGCGCGCCGGCCACGCTGACAGCTACCTGCCCGACAGCACCGATCGCCAGCTCGAGCCCATCCTGCACGCCATCCGCCTGGACCCGGCCGAGGCCACCACGCTGCAGCAATGGGCCGAACGCGTGCACAGCACCGAACGCACCCTGGCGCGCCGCTTCCAGACCGAACTGGGCATGAGCTTCGTGCAATGGCGCAACCGCGTGCGCCTGCTGCGGGCGCTGGTGTGGCTCAAGGAAGACCGCCCAGTGCAGGACATTGCGCTCGCGCTCGGCTATGGAACACCCTCGGCGTTTATTGCGATGTTCCGCAAGCAGGTGGGGTTTTCGCCCGAGCGCTATCGCCGGCAGATGTGCGGCGAGACCGAATGCCCCGGCGCATAGGCCATCGGCATCAAGGTGCCGAAGCGCGTGGCATCATGCGCGCGCTGCGACGGTTCGAACCGCAAGCGAATGGGCCCGGTATCGGCACGGGTACGGAGGGTTTTAATGCGTTGGCCACGCAGTTGAAGGGGCTTTGCCCAGGCTGGGCACTGGCAACACTTCGCTGCAACAACTCAAAACAATTGTGAGAAACCGCGCCGCATCGCCGTTTGCGGGCCGCCATGTCCTTTAGAATTCGCTCTGTTGCAGATTTGGAAGTCCACACATGCGCACACCTCGGTTCGCATCTGCCCGGATGCTGGGCAGCGCGCTCACCCTGAGCACGTTGGCACTCAGCGGCTGCAGTTCACTGATGTCGGAAGGCACGACCACGGCGGCCGGTATCGGGGGTGCAGCCCTCGCCGCCAAGGTGACCGACAACGCCGCGGTGGCCACCGGCATCGGGCTGGGCGTACAGGCCGGCGCACGGGCCGCGTTGCAGCACAGTCAGCGCGTTGTCCACACCGAAACGCAAGACCACATCGCGCAGATTGCCGGGGCGCTGGCCGACAACACTGTCGGCAACTGGCAGGTCAAGCACCGCATTCCCTTGGAGCCCGACGAACACGGCCGCGTGGTGGTCACGCGTTCGATCAACGCGCCGCTCGTCAACTGCAAGGAAATCCTCTTCACCGTGGACGGAGTTGAAGACGGCGCCGCAAAGGTCGACTTCTTCGTCGCGTCGATCTGCCATGACGGCAAGCAATGGAAGTGGGCGACGGCAGAACCGGCCACGGCGCGATGGGGATCGCTGCAATGAGCCGCGCGCGCTGGTTTGCCGCAGCGTGTGCGGGCCTGATGACTGGCTGCTCGTCGGTCGGGCCGTTGACCGGCGCCGCGGCGGGCGTGGCCACCGGCACCGTCACGGGAAACCCGGCAGTGGCTTATGGCGTGGCGGTGTCGGTCAACGCCGCGACCGATGCGTCGATCAAATACGCAACGCGCAAATGGGCCGCCAGCGAACAGGATGCGCTGGCCATGGCAGTCGGGCGGTTGAGCGACAGCACGCCTTCGCTCAACTGGTCGCTCGAACGCATGATGGGCCTGACCAAGGCGCACGGCCAGGTCGTGTTGGTGCGCACGTTCACGACACCGCTGGCCACCTGCCGCGAAGCCGTCCTGACCGTTCAGGAAGCCCAAGCGCCCAAGAATGCGCCCGGTGCCGGTTACACGATCTATGCGTGCCAGAACGGCACCACATGGCAATGGGCCAACGCCGAGCCCGCCGTGCCGCGCTGGGGCAACCTGCAGTAGCGCGCTTCCTCCATCGGCGCTGAGCAGCCACGCGCGCGGCACTCGCCTAGACGCTCCCCGGAGCCGAATTAAGCATCGATCAGACGAGACATTAGAAAGTTTCACCTCAGATTGTTGGAGAACGGGCCGTTCTGGGGGATGCGCTTTCTGCGCGCCCTCTCTACGATGCGGGCGCGCTTTCGATGCGGGGGCAGCGCGTCAGCCATATGCGCTGTGGCATCGAAGCGGCTTTCCAAACTCCATCAATAAGAAGGACTTTCATGTTTCGCATTTTCGTATCCGGTATTGCCCTTTCTCTTGCCCTGTCTGGCTGCGCGGTCAGCGTCGGCAGTGGAACGGGCGTTGACAAGATTGCCGACGCCACGCAGGAATCGTTGCAAAAGCAATTCGTCCCAGGCGTCGCCAAACGTGAGGACGTAGCGCTCGAGCTGGGCGCGCCGAGCGACAAGGCGGCGGCCGGCGGTCTCGACATCTGGAACTATCGTTACGCGCGAAACGCGGCGATCGGCGTCGTGTTTGTCGGGATTCCGATTGGTTCGAAGAAGATCGCCTCGTTCTACTTCGACGATGCCGACGGCGTGCTCAAGAAGATCGAATACAAGGTCCTGCAGCAGTAACCCCTTTCTCGCCTGCCGTGCCCGCCACCTTGGTGCGGGCGCGGCATGGCCAACCTTCCCTCCCCGCTGCACGTCAATTCCCCCAATGGCAACGCGCGAACAAGGCTGGCTTGTTAAATTTAATACGAATCATTATCATTTGTGTTCTCAAATAAATTGAACACTGCCATGCACGGTATTGCCCTCCTGCTCGGGCTGCTGGCGGCGGGCGGCCTGTATGCGGCCGCGCCCAACCAGGTGTTGCTCGCGCCCGCTTCGCGCCTGCGCAGGCGCGTCCTGTGTAGCGTTGCCGTTGCGTTGTCGGTCATCGCCGTGGTGCAGTGGAACGACGTGCTCGGCTGGGCGGGGGCTGTTATCGCGGTGGTGCTGGCGGTCACGGGTGCGTTGTCGCTGTGGCCCATGGTGGGTGCGTGGACAAGGCAACGGCGTGCAGGCATTGAGGCGCAGTCATGAACGGCATGGGCACCAAGTGGCTGGCCGGTACCGTGCTGGGGCTGCCTCTTTCAATAGCGCTGTGCACGCTGGCGATCCTGTGGCTGCCGGGCGGCTGGGAAAGCGGCGTCATCGGGGCGCTGCTCTTCTGCCTGCCGCTGTGGGCCGTGATCATCAGCGTGAGCGTGTTGTTTCCGACCTGTGCCCGCGCGTGGGCCGTGCTGGCGGCCGCCAATGCCATGTCATTCGGCGCGCTGTGGCTGCCGCGCCTGATAGCGGCTTGACCTCGCCATGAAATCGACGACCTTGCGTCTGTATCAGACGCTGCACACCTGGGTGGGCCTGATTGCGGGTTGGGCGCTGTTCATCGCGTTCTTCGCGGGGGCGCTCACCGTGTTCCATGAAGAACTGCATGCGTGGCAGAACCCGCTGCGCGCCAACCATGCGGCCGTCGCCACCACCCCTGCCGATATCGACCACTTCGTAAACGCGCTGGTCCGCACGCATCCGGCCGCTGCGGCCAGCGCGTACGTCATCTTCCCGAACGAGGGCGAACCGGAGTTCTCCGCGTATTGGCAGACCAGCAAAGGCGATTGGCAGATGACGACCGGCAGTGGGCTGGCGGCTGGCAAGACCTCGCCGAAAGACCTGTCGATCGAGCCATCGAGGGGCGAGCTGGCCAATTTCCTGAACCGGCTGCACTACTCGCTGGGTCTGGACGCGCCGGGCATGTACTTCATGGGCGTGATCTCGGTGCTCTACGGTGTGGCGCTCATCTCAGGCGTGCTGCTGCACCTGCCGCGCCTGAAGAAGGATCTGCTGGCCGTGCGCCCAGGGCGCAATCTCAAGCGCTTCTGGATGGACATGCACAACGTGCTCGGACTGTTCAGCCTGCCCTTCCACCTCATCTTCGCGATCACCGCGCCGGTGCTGTGTCTGAGCATCGTGCTGATGACCGTGTTCAACACGGTGGCGCTCAACGGCAAGCTGTTCGATGCGGTGCCGCGTGTGACAACAGCGGCCGGCACGGTGGTTGCGGCCAACCGCGCAGCGCCGATGCTGCGAGCCGAGCAACTGCTGGCCCGTGCACGCGAGTTGACCGACCCGAACTTCACCATCAAGTCGATTCACTACCAGCACATTGGCGATGCGAATGCCGTGGCGGAGCTACGCGGCAGCAGCACACGAGCGGTCGGCGACTACGGCTCGGTGGCGATTCACGCAGCGGCCAACCAACCCAACAGCGGCAAGCTCGTCGGCAACCAGACACCCGATGCGCGCGACACCAACCACGCCATCTACAGCCTCGTCTACGGCCTGCACTTCGGCACTTACGGCGACATCGCGCTGCGTCTCGCGTATCTCGTGATGGGCCTCACGGGGGCCTTTGTCTTCTACTCGGGCAACCTGCTGTGGATCGAATCGCGCCGCAAGCAGCGCAAGGCAGAGCAACCGCGCCTGCATCAACTGCTGGCCCGCGCCACGGTGGGCGTGTGCATCGGATGCTGCGTCGGCGTGATGGCGACATTCCCGGCGGCGCTGGTGTGGCCGGAGCGTTCGGCGGGCGTGACGTACTACACCGTGTTCTTCGCGGCGATTGCCTGGGCGATGCTGCGGCCGCCAGCACGCGGCGCCGTGGAACTGCTGAGCGCTGCCGCCATTGCAGCAGTGCTAGCGCCCATCACCAATGCCGTCGTCACCGGCGACCACCTGCTGCGCACGATGGCGCGTGGCGATTGGATGGTGGCCGGTTTCGACCTGGGTGCACTGGCGCTTGCGTGCGGCTTTGTCGGCCTTGCGCGTGCGACGCTGCGCCGGGCTCGCCACGGTGCGCCTGATTCTGTGTGGGCCACACCGGTGCGTGAAGCGCGCGTCGGCAATGACCTGCATCCGAGCGTCGCCAGAGAGCCATAGCTCCACACGCTCCGCACCAAGAAACCACAACACCCGCACAGAACTCCGCGCATGCCGAACGTCGGCTCGCGCGGGACTGCGCACGCCTGTCCACAACATTGATCCTGGGGAGCTTGATCATGCGAGCCGTTGCTTTGCCACCCGCTTCACGTCGTTCCATCAACCGCCTTCGCCCAACGCCGCTGGCGCGGCGGCTCGCGCTGGCATTCGTCGCCATGGGTGCAGGCGCATCGGCGTACGCGCAGCAGACCACCACGCAGGTCGACCTGCCCGCCACGCAAGTCACTGCCGGCAAACCTGCTGCCTATGGCGCAAAGCAGGCCAGCACCGGCGCACTGGGCGACAAGGCTGTGCTCGACACGCCGTTCACCATCAACGTTGCCACGCAAGAGCTGATCCAGAACCGTCAGGCGCAGACCATCGGCGAGGTGTTCAAAGGCGATCCGGCGGTCACCGCCAACAACGACGGCTACATCGGCGAGGCGTCGAACATCACCATCCGCGGCCTGCAGCTCGACTTACTGGAGGGCTACAAGGTCGACGGCCTGGCCGTGCCCAACTGGGGCAGCGATGTGCCGCTCGAACACTTCGAGCGCGTGGAACTGCTCAAGGGCCTGTCGGGCTTCATGTATGGCTTCGGCACGCCCGGCGGCATCGCCAACTTCGTGACCAAGCGCCCGACCAACACCTTTGGCGGCAGCGCCACGTTCGGCTTTACCAGCGGCGGCACGCTCAAGGAATCGGTCGATGTGGGCGGGCGCTTCGGTCCGACCAAGGCCCTAGGCGCGCGCCTGGGTGTGGTGCACGAGGAAGGCGACACCTTCGTCGACGGCGGCCATATCAAGCGCGACTCAGCATCGTTGGCGCTGGATGCGCGCATCATGCCAGATCTGCAGTGGTCGTTCGACGGCCTGTACATGCAACGCAACGTGCAGGGTGCGTACTACGGCATCATCCCCGGCCAGGATTTTGGTGTGCCGGTGACGGAGTTCGTGCGCACGCCGCGCGCCATTGACGGCAGCCAGCGTGTGTCATCACCAGGCTCGTATTACGAGACCGAGATCAAATCCGTCGGCACCGAACTGAACTGGGCCGCCACGCCCGACTGGAACGTGCGCGCCGCCTATCGCTACACGCAGCAAAACCGCGGCAACGCCGACAGCGCGATCCAGCTGACGGACAACGCAGGCAACTTCAGCGAGCTGCAGTACAGCTCGTACCAGCGCTACCAGTACAGCCAGGCGCAGGTGATGGCCAACGGCAAGGTGCGCACGGGTTCGATCGAGCATGAACTCGTCTTCGGCACCTCGTGGCAGAGTCTCACGCAAGCCACGGGCGGCTTTGCTTCCACGCTGCTCGGCACGGGCAACTTGTACGACACGTCGGCCTTCGTGTCGTCCGGGGCGACACCAATGCGGGTGCCTGCGTCCGACGGTCTGGCTCGCACATCCAGGATCGATCAGACCGCCATCTTCGCCAGCGATACGGCCAAGTTCAACGAGCACTGGTCGGTGCTTGGCGGGTTGCGCTATACGCGTTTCAACCAGACCGGCTACAACGCCGACGGCAGCACCTCCGCCAAATACACTCGCGAGCCGATCACGCCCACGCTGGCGGTGATGTTCAAACCCGTGCAGCCGGTGACGCTGTACACGAGCTACGTGGAATCGCTGGAGGCCGGCGCCACCGCACCCATCACGGCACTCAACGCGGGCACGGTATTCGGGCCGCTCAAGAGCAAGCAGATTGAGGTGGGCGCCAAGGCTGAACTCCACGACTGGACATTCGGCGCGGCGCTGTTCCAGGTGCAGCGCGGGCTGGCGTATTTGCGGCCGGATAACGTCTATACGCAAGACGGCATAACGCGCTATCACGGGCTGGAGTTGAGTGCACGCGGCAAGCTCGCGCGTGACTGGACACTGCTGGGCGGGGTGCTGTTCATGAACTCAGAGAACACGGAGTCCGATGCGTCCGTGCTGGGCAAGCGCGCCTACGGGTCGCCGCGCTTCAAGGCGACGGCCTATGTGGAATATGCGGTGCCGCCGGTGCCTGGGCTCGTGCTGTCGGCCGGTGGCCAGTACGTCGGCAACTCGGCGCTGGAAGCAAACAACAGCAACATCGTGCCGGGGTATCACACGTTTGATGTGGGGGCGCGGTACTCGACCAAGGTGGGCGGCAAGCCGGTGACGCTGTGGTTCAACGTCGACAACCTGACGAATGAGAAGTACTGGTTGCCGAGTTGGGGGTTCATTCTGGTGCAGGGGGCGCCTCGGACGTTTAGGGCTAGTGCTACGGTTTATTTTTGATTTTTCTGTTTTTGCTTTTGTTTGGTGTTGTTGGTACGCCCCTTGTTTCATCCCCTGCCGGGGCTGACTCACTTTCTTTGGTCTTGCCCAAAGAAAGTAAGCAAAGAAATGCGCGCCCGAGATGGC
>JABLTH010028861.1_pt1 | contig 13121 bp, 11 predicted proteins | sample 7875711 | NCBI WGS metagenome assembly JABLTH01 (sample SAMN14941262, study PRJNA633318) | bioreactor metagenome | isolation source: bioreactor | place: China | collected 2019-03-05 | reverse complement strand
GGCCAGCAACGCCCGGTGACGGTTTACCGGCTGATCGGCGCCGGCACGGTGGAGGAGGGCATCGTCGCCCTGCACCAGGGCAAGCGCGAACTGGCCGACGGCATCCTGGCGGCGGGCGAGGGCGCGGCGGCGCCGCTGCCGGACGTGGACGAACTGGTGATGCTGCTGCGGCGCTGAGGGGGGGGCGTGGTGGCGCCAGGGTGGGCGCGGTGTGGCGATTCCTGGCACAGAGGCCCGGCACGGCTCGCCCGTGGCTTGCGTGACACCAAGGGAGCGCTGGCCATGCCGCCCCGTTCCAGTGCAGCAAGGGGCGCTTATGCCCCGCCGGCATACCTTCAAGCGATATGCATCGTTGGTAATGTGCCCGATCGTTGGTATCTTGCTGCCTTCGGCCCGCTGCGCGGCGGGCCGCATCAGCAGACGCCACGACGAGCCACGACGAGCCACAACGAGCCACAACGAGCCACGACAAGACAGCCGGTCGGAGCGGTACGCCAGGAAGCGCGCTTGCGCGCCGACGAGCCTGGGCGCACCGGCATCGACACGGCCCGACCGAATACCGCATCACACGATCCACGCATCACACGATCCACTCAGCCAGGCTGCCCCCGACATGATCCGTTCCGCTTCCCGCCTGTATTCCCCGCTCGCCCTGCTGGCCGCCGTGCCGGCTGCCTTGTCGCTTGCCCTGCCGCTCGCCCTGGCGCCGGCTCCGGCGCGGGCGGCGGAATGGCCCGCCCAGCCGGTCACCATCCTGACCGGCTTCACCGCGGGCTCCGGCGTGGACATGGTCGGGCGCACGCTGCAGGAGTCGCTGCAGAAGACGCTGAAGACGACGATCATCTTCGACTACCGCCCGGGCGCGGGCGGCAACGTGGCCTCGGAAGTGGTGGCCCATGCCAGGCCCGACGGCTACACGCTGCTGCTCGGCACGGCCGCCACCCATGGCATCAATCCGGCCCTGTACAAGCACCTGGCCTTCGACGCGGACAAGGACTTCACCCCGATCGCGCCGCTGGTGGAAGTGTCCAATGTGCTGACCATCAATCCGGCCGTGATCGACGTGAAGTCGGTCAAGGAATTCATCGAGAAGGTCAAGGCCAACCCCGGCAAGTACAACTTCGCCTCGACCGGCAACGGCACCGGCACCCACCTGGCCTTCGCCGAGTTCAACGCGCGCGCCGGCCTGGACATGGTGCACGTGCCCTACAAGGGCGGCCCCGACGCGCTGCAGGCCGTGCTCAAGGGCGAGGTCTGCTGCATCTTCAACCAGGTGCAGAGCGTGCTGCCGCAGTACCGCGCGGGCAAGGTGCGCCTGCTCGGCGTCAGCACCGCGCGGCGCGTGCCGGCCATTCCCGAGGTGCCGACCGTGGCGGAGAGCGGGCTGCCCGGCTTCAACAGCGCGATCTGGTTCGGCTTCTTCGGCCCCAAGGGACTGGATCCGAAGGTGGTGCAGAAGGTCAGCGAGGCGGTCAAGGTGGCGCTGGAGGACCCGGCCGTGCGCCAGAAACTGGTCGACGCCGGCAATACCCCGCGCATCGAGACGCCTGAGCAGTTCCGTGCCACCGTCAAGGCCGACCGCCAGAAGTGGGCCGGCGTGGTCAAGTCGGTCGGCGCCTCCATCGACTAAGCGCGCGGGCCGGCATCGCCTGCCCGGGGGCGAGGGCGGGTCCGGTGATCCGCCGCTATCCGCGGCGGTCCGGGCAGGGCGCCATGGCATGGCACACAGGCGCCTTGTCGAATGTGATGTTTTCGCAATAATTTCTTAAGCGGGTGCTTAGCAGGGCCGGCCCTGGCCCTATAATGGTGACGCGTCCGCCGTCCGGCGGGCGACGTCCCCCCGACCGGCCTTGCCAGCCGCTGCGGCCTTCCCGGCCGCGCGGCGGCGCCAGCCATCCGGTCGTGCTGTCTCGCGCCCTCTGCCATGATCCTCCGATTGCGCCAGGCCCTGTTGCGGCCCTGGCACCGCATTGCGCCCGCCGAGCGTTCCGCCTTCGTCGACGGTGCCCGCTATTTCGCGGCGTCGTTGCCGGCCACCTTTTCCTGGGGGCTGGTCACCGGTATCGCCATGAGCAAATCGGTGATGACGGTACCCGAGGCCATCGGCATGTCGCTGCTGGTCTACGCGGGCTCGGCCCAGCTCGCCGTGCTGCCGCTGTTCGCGGCCGGCATGCCGCTGTGGACCGTGTGGATGACGGCGGCCGTGATCAACCTGCGCTTCGTGATCTTCAGCGCGGCGCTGCAGCCTCACTTCAGCTACCTGCCGCTGTGGCGGCGCACGCTGCTGGGCTCGTTCAACGGCGACCTGCATTTCGTCTACTTCATGCGCCGCTACAGCGAGCCGGGCTACGAGCCGGGCAAGGAAGGCTATTTCTGGGGCATGGCGCTGACCAATTTCCTGGCCTGGCAGACCTCCTCGATCGCCGGCATCCTGCTGGCCAGCCTCGTGCCCGATGCCTGGGGGCTGGCCGTGGCCGGCACGCTGGCCCTGATCCCGGTCATGGTGGCCACCATCCAGACCCGCTCCACGCTGCTGGCGGTCGCGGTCTCGGCCGTGCTGGCGCTGCTGTGCTTCGACCTGCCGTACCGCCTGGGACTGGTGGTGGCCGTCTGCGGCGCGCTCGCCGCCGGCATGGCCAGCGACGAGTTCGCCGCGCGCGCCACGCTGCGCGGGCTGCGCCGCCGCCGCGCCGGCAGCGACGCCGGAGACCGCGCATGAGCCATCTCGAGATCTGGATCGCGCTGGTCGGCATGGCCGTGGTGACTATCGTCACGCGCGCCTTCTTCCTGATCGCGGGCGAGCGCGTGACGGTGCCGGACCGCCTGCAGCGTGCGCTGCGCTACGCGCCGGCGGCGGCCCTGGTGGCCATCGTGCTGCCGGACCTGCTGACCTGGCAGGGCCACTTCACGCTGGCGATGGACAACCTCAAGCTGCTGGCCGGCATCGCCGCCACCGCCTTCTACCTGGTGACGCGCAGCATGATCGGCATGATCGTGGCCGGCATGGCCGTCTACACCGGCCTGCGCCTGTTCGGCTGATCGACGGCCGATCAATGATCGGCGGCCGATGACAAACGACTGACGGCCGCCTGCGCCGGCGGTCAGGCGTCGACCAGCGCCGCGCCGAGCTGCGTCAGCAGGTGGGCCAGCCGCGCCTGCGTGCCGGTGCCGGTCTTCTGGAAGATGCTCTTGAGCTGCGAGCGGCTGGTCTCGCGGTGGATGCCCAGGCGGGCGCAGGCCTCCGGCAGGCCGGCACCGCCCGCCAGCGCCGTGGCCAGCCGGATCTCGGCCGGGGTCAGGCCGTAGAGGTCGCGCAGCAGGCTGCCGAGCAGCGGCGGCACCTCCTTGACCTCATGCACCATGACCAGCGCCGCCGGTTGCTGCCAGTCCTGGGCGAGCCGGTGCTGGGGCGGCAGCGGCACCACCACCACGCTGGCCTCGCAGCCGTCGGCCGCGCGGGCGCGGGCGCCGCGCGCCGGGATCGGCGCAGCCGGGTCGCAAGCGGCCTGCAGCATCTCGTGGAAGGAACGCGACAGGGTCCATGCCGTGGTGCGGCCGGCTGCCGGCAGCAGCCGGCGCAGCCAGTCCTTCCCCTGGCGGTTGCCCATCAGCAGCCGGCCGTCGGCCAGCAGTACCAGCACGGCAAAGGCGAACTGGTCGAGCAGCGTGGCCGACAGCGCGCTCATGGCCAGGCAGGCCTGGGCATGCTCGCGCAGGGCGATGGCCTGGCGCAGGTGGGGAATGGCCCAGTCGATCCCCTGGACTTCGTGCGGCAGGTAGCTGTCGCGGCCGGCGGCGCGCTGCAACGCGAGGAAGACATCGTAGTCGGGGCGCCGTTCCACCAGGCAGCCGGCCACCGAGGACATGCCGTAGGCACGGATGAATTCGCCATAGAAGGGCAGGCGGTACATCGCGTGGTGGCCGCCCAGCTCGCGCGTGTCGACGTACCAGTCGCCCGCATTCAGTTCAGCGGTGAAGCGATGGGCCGGGTCCACCGGCTCGAAGTCCCGGTGATAGGCGGCCGCCGCTTCCGGCACCGGGTTGACGACCTGGTTGACGGTGAAGCGGTCGTGGATGGTGTCGAGCACCACCAGCGAGCCGTACGCGCTGTCGGTGGCGCGGCACAGCGCGGCCAGGCTGCGCTGCCAGGCATCGGGTTCGACGATGCCCTGGTAGAGGCCGCGGATCGTCTCGTGCATTTCGGTCTCGTACTTGTCGCGGTGGTCCATGCTGCCGGGCCCTCGTCACGGTGCGCCGGGGCCGCTGGCACCCGGCGGGAGTTCAAGCCTGCGCCAGGGCGGCGGCAAGCTGGGCCAGCAGATGGGCCAGCAGCGCTTGCGAGCCGGTTCCCGTCTTCTGGAAGATGGCCTTGAGCTGCGAGCGCGCGGTCTCGTGCCGGATGTGCAGGCGCGCGGCGGCCTCCGGCAACCCTTTGCCGGTGGCGAGTTCGCAGGCCAGGCGGGTCTCGGCCGGCGTCAGCCCGTACAGGCTGCGCAGCACGTCTGGCAGCAGCGGCGGGGCGCCGCCGCGCTCATGCACCACCACCAGCGCGGCGGGCTTCTGCCAGGCGCTGGCGAGCCGGTGCGAGGGCGCCAGCGGCAGTACGATCACCTGGGCATCGTTGCCTGCGCCGTCGGTGGCCAGCGCGGCCTGGGCCGCGACGGGCGCGGCAGGGTCGCAGGCCGCGCGCAGCATGGCGTGAAAGGGGCGGGTCAGCTTCCAGTCCGAGACCTTGCCGGCCGGATCGAGCCGGCGCGCCCAGCGCTCGCCGATGCGATTGCACAACAGCACGCGCTGGGCGGGCGAGTAGACGACCACCCCGAAGGCGAGGCGCTCCAGCACCGCGTCGGCCATGCCGGCCAGCGAGGCGACCTCGGCGGTGCGGTCGCGCAGGCGCATGGCGCTGCGCATATGCGGGATGATCCAGTCCAGCGCGCGGGCATCCTCGGGCCGCCAGGCCGGCCGCGGGAAGGCGCGTTGCAGCGAGAAATACACCTCGTAGTGCGGCTGGCGTTCGACCAGGCAGGCCGCATAGGAGCGCAGATCGAAGGTGTGGAAGAACTCCTGGTAGAACGGATGCCGCGCCATCGCGCCTTCGCCTAGGTCGCGCGCGTCCACGTACCAGTCGCCGACGCCCAGCCGTGCGGCGAAGTCCTTGGCGGGATCGATCGCCTGGTACTGCCGCTCGTAGCGCTCGTGCAACTCGCGCACGGGGTTGTGCGTCTCGCCCAGGGTGACCTGGTCGTGTACCGTGTCGTACACCAGCATCGAGGCATGGGCGCTGCCGGCCATGCCGCTCAGGATGCGCAGGCTCGCCTGCCACGCATCCGGCTCCAGAATGCCGTCGTACAGGCCGCGGATGGCCGCGTGCATGTCCGGCTCAGTCATCATCAACCCCTTGTGCCAATGGCAGTCGCGCTGGGAATCTTCGAGTTGTGTCGCGACTTGACCGGAATATTCTTGGTCATGAGTGCAGCCCTTCTGTGAGGGCTTGCGGATCTGCCTGTACCTATATGCAGACGTTAATTACATTATCCCAACGACCGTGGGGATGCTCGAATTGGTAACCCTTCCTAGGAAGGGTAGGCAGGTTGAGATTGAAAGCGTAACTGCCTCGGTTGTGATGTGGATGGCACTTTACTGCGAGGGGCACCCCAGGAATCCGCGAATCAGGGGGCTCGTTCGGGTAAAATGCCGGATTCCCGCGATTTCTCTCCCATTTTTCCGTTTCCGTCTTTCTCGAAACTGATATGTCCACTGTCCTGCGTCTTTCCGATCTCATTTCCCAAGGCAAACTCTCCGGCAAGCGTGTCTTCATCCGCGCCGACCTGAACGTGCCGCAGGACGACGCAGGCAACATCACGGAAGACACGCGCATCCGCGCCTCGGTGCCGGCCATCGAGGCCTGCCTGAAGGCCGGCGCAGCCGTCATGGTCACTTCGCACCTGGGCCGCCCGACCGAAGGCGAGTTCAAGCCCGAGGACTCCCTGGCGCCGATCGCCGCGCGCCTGTCCGAGCTGCTGGGCCGCGAGGTGCCGCTGGTGCAGAACTGGGTCGACGGCGTGCAGGTCGCGCCCGGCCAGGTGGTGCTGCTGGAGAACTGCCGCGTCAACAAGGGCGAGAAGAAGAACAGCGACGAGCTGGCGCAGAAGATGGCCAAGCTGTGCGACGTCTACGTCAACGACGCCTTCGGCACCGCGCACCGCGCCGAAGCCACCACGCACGGCATCGCCAAGTACGCGCCGGTGGCCTGCGCGGGCCCGCTGCTGGCCGCCGAGATCGATGCGCTGGGCCGCGCGCTGGGCCAGCCGGCCCGCCCGCTGGTGGCCATCGTGGCCGGCTCCAAGGTGTCGACCAAGCTGACCATCCTCAAGTCGCTGGCCGACAAGGTCGACCAGATGATCGTCGGCGGCGGCATCGCCAACACCTTCATGCTGGCCGCCGGCCTGAACATCGGCAAGTCGCTGGCCGAGGCCGACCTGGTGGCCGAGGCACGCGCCATCATGGACGTGATGAGCGCGCGTGGCGCCTCGGTGCCGATCCCGGTCGACGTGGTCTGCGCCAAGGAGTTCAGCGCCACTGCGACGGCCACCGTCAAGGACGTCAAGGACGTGGCCGACGACGACATGATCCTGGACATCGGCCCCAAGACGGCCGCGCAGCTGGCCGAGCAGCTCAAGGCCGCCGGTACCGTCGTGTGGAACGGCCCGGTCGGCGTGTTCGAGTTCGACCAGTTCGGCAACGGCACCAAGGTGCTGGCCCAGGCCATCGCCGATTCCAAGGCCTTCTCGATCGCCGGCGGCGGCGACACCCTGGCCGCCATCGCCAAGTACAACATCGCCGACCGCGTGGGCTACATCTCCACCGGCGGTGGCGCCTTCCTCGAGTTCCTGGAAGGCAAGAAGCTGCCCGCTTTCGAGGTGCTGGAGCAACGCGCGGCGGGCTGAGCCCGACGCCGGGGCGCCGAGCGGCGTCCCTGGCGCGCCGCACGGGTCCCGCGGGCCCGCGGGCGCGCCGCCTCTTCCACGGAAACCCGGAACCCGTCCATGACCCGTTCGACCAAGATCGTCGCCACCATCGGCCCCGCCTCCAGCACGCTGGAGATGCTCACGCGCATGATCGCGGCCGGTGTCGACGTGGTGCGCCTGAATTTCTCGCACGGCACCGCCGACGATCATCTCGAGCGCGCCCGCATGGTGCGCGAGGCCGCCCATGCCTGCGGCCGCGAGGTGGCCATCATGGCCGACCTGCAGGGGCCCAAGATCCGCGTCGGCAAGTTCGAGCACGGCAAGATCACCCTGAAGCCGGGCGACGCCTTCATCCTCGATGCCGCCTGCACCCTGGGCAACCAGGAGCGCGTCGGGCTCGACTACAAGGACCTGCCGCGCGACGTGGGTCCGGGCGACCTGCTGCTGCTCAATGACGGCCTGATCGTGCTGGTGGTCGAGCGCGTATTCGGTGGCGAGATCTTCACCACCGTCAAGGTGGGCGGCGAGCTGTCCAACAACAAGGGCATCAACCGCCTCGGCGGCGGCCTGTCGGCGCCGGCGCTGACCGCCAAGGACATGGAAGACATCAAGACCGCGATGGCGCTGGGCGCCGACTACGTCGCGGTCAGCTTCCCCAAGAACGCCACCGATATGGAAATGGCCCGCCAGCTCGCGCTGGTGGCAGGTCAGCCGCACAACCACAAGGCCCGCATGATCGCCAAGATCGAGCGCGCCGAGGCGATCCGGCCGGGCGTGCTGGAAGAGATCCTGCAGGCCTGCGACGGCATCATGGTGGCGCGCGGCGACCTCGCGGTCGAGGTCGGCAACGCGGCGGTGCCCGCGCTGCAGAAGCGCATGATCCGCCTGGCGCGCGAGGCCAACAAGCTGGCCATCACCGCCACGCAGATGATGGAAAGCATGATCGTCAACCCGGTGCCGACGCGCGCCGAGGTGTCGGACGTGGCCAATGCCGTGCTGGACGGCACCGACGCGGTGATGCTGTCGGCCGAGACCGCCGCCGGCCGTTTTCCGGTCGAGACCGTCGAGGCGATGGCCGCGGTCTGCATCGAGGCGGAGAAGTCCGAGGTGGTCCAGCTGGACACCGACTTCCTGAACCAGACCTTCACCCGCATCGACCAGTCGATCGCGATGGGCGCGCTGTTCACTGCCTATCATCTGCAGGTGAAGGCCATCGCCGCGCTGACCGATTCGGGCGCCACCGCGCTGTGGATGAGCCGTCACCGCATCCATGTGCCGATCTATGCGATGACGCCCAACCTGACCTCGCAGCGCAAGATGCAGCTCTACCGCAACGTGGTGCCGCTGCCGCTGGACGCCAGTTCGGACCGCGACGTGGCGCTGCAGCAGGCGGAAGACCTGCTGCTGGCGCAGGGCGTGGTGCAGCGCGGCGACTTCATCGTGCTGACGGTGGGCGAGCCGATGGGCCAGCCGGGCGGAACCAATACCTTGAAGATCGTCCGGGTGGGCGGCTGAGCGCGCGGCGCCGGAAGCCAGCGACCGCCACGGACCGCCGCGGACGAATCCGATCAGTAGAAGAAACCCCAGATACCCCAAATCTTTCCCTTTAGGAGTCTGACATGCCACTCGTATCGATGCGCCAGCTGCTCGACCACGCCGCCGAGAACGGCTACGGTCTGCCGGCTTTCAACGTCAACAACCTGGAGCAGGTCCAGGCCATCATGCAGGCGGCCGACGAAGTCAACGCGCCGGTGATCATGCAGGCCTCGGCCGGTGCCCGCAAATACGCCGGCGAGCACTTCCTGCGCCACCTGATCGAGGCGGCGGTGGAAGCCTACCCGCACATCCCGGTGGTGATGCACCAGGATCACGGCCAGTCCCCGGCCATCTGCCAGGCCGCGATCGACCTGGGTTTCTCCTCGGTGATGATGGACGGCTCGCTGCGTGAAGACGGCAAGACCCCGTCCGACTACGAGTACAACATCGAAGTGACCCGCAAGGTGGTGCAGCTGTCGCATGCCATCGGCGTCACCGTGGAAGGCGAACTGGGCTGCCTGGGCTCGCTGGAAACCGGCGAGGCTGGCGAGGAAGACGGCATCGGCGCCGAGGGCAAGCTGGACCATTCCATGCTGCTGACCGACCCGGAACAGGCCGCCGATTTCGTCAAGGCCACCCAGCTCGACGCGCTGGCCATCGCCATCGGTACCTCGCACGGCGCCTACAAGTTCACCCGCAAGCCCACCGGCGACATCCTGGCGATCAACCGCATCAAGGAAATCCACGCCCGCATCCCAAACACCCACCTGGTGATGCACGGTTCCTCCTCGGTGCCGCAGGAACTGCTGGAAGAGATCCGCCAGTTCGGTGGCGACATGAAGGAAACCTACGGCGTGCCGGTCGAGGAGATCCAGGAAGCGATCAAGTACGGCGTGCGCAAGATCAACATCGATACCGACATCCGCCTGGCCATGACCGGCGCGATCCGCCGCTTCTTCGTCGAGAACCCGAGCAAGTTCGACCCGCGCGAGTACCTGAAGCCGGCCCGCGAAGCCGCCAAGCTGGTGTGCAAGGCGCGCTACGTCGCCTTCGGCTGTGAAGGCCAGGCAAGCAAGATCAAGCCGGTCGCGCTGGCCGACATCGCGGCGCAGTACAAGACGGGCAAGCTCGCCCAGGTCGTCCAGTAAGGTAAGGCCTGCCGGCCGCGCCTGCCTCGCCTTGCGGGCAGGTGCGCGGCCCGCCAGTTTTCCGTGTCCCCGCCCGTGCGGGGACGACGCATTTTTGAGCGCCACGCTTTTTCTCCGCGCGACGCAAGATCGGAATCACCATGTCCAACGCTCTCTACCAGTCCTCCATCGACTCGCTGCCCCTGCTGGGCCGCGGCAAGGTCCGCGACAACTACGCCGTCGGCGAAGACAAGCTGCTGATCGTCACCACCGACCGGCTGTCCGCCTTCGACGTCATCCTGGGCGAGCCGATTCCGGCCAAGGGCCGTGTGCTGAACCAGATGGCGAACTTCTGGTTCAAGAAGCTGGCGCACATCGTGCCGAACCATGAGACCGGCGTTGCTGCCGAGAGCGTGGTCAAGCCCGAGGAAGTGGAGCAGGTGCGCGGCCGCGCGGTGGTGGTCAAGCGCCTCAAGCCGATCCTGGTCGAAGCCGTGGTGCGCGGCTACCTGGCCGGCAGCGGCTGGAAGGACTACCAGGCCACCGGCAGCGTGTGCGGCATCGCGCTGCCCGCCGGCCTGCAGAACGCGCAGAAGCTGCCCGAGCCGATCTTCACCCCGGCCGCCAAGGCCGAGATGGGCGAGCATGACGAGAACATCTCCTTCGCCGAGGTGGAAGCCCGCATCGGCAAGGAGCTGGCCGAGAAGATGCGCGACATCTCGATCCGCCTGTACAAGGAAGCCGCCGACTACGCCGCCACGCGCGGCATCATTATCGCCGACACCAAGTTCGAGTTCGGCCTGGACGAGGACGGCACGCTGACGCTGATGGACGAAGTGCTGACCGCCGATTCCTCGCGTTTCTGGCCGGCCGACTCCTACCAGGTCGGTACCAACCCGCCGTCCTTCGACAAGCAGTTCGTGCGCGACTGGCTGGAAGCCGTCCGCATCGACGGCAAGCCCTGGCCGAAGACCGCACCGGCGCCGAAGCTGCCGGAAGACGTGGTCGAGAAGACCGCGGCGAAGTACCGTGAGGCGCTGACGCGCCTCACGGGAGAAGAACTGCAGTAAGGAAAGGATGCGCCAGTGCCGCTAGAACTGGCCGACAGGTGTGCCCCCTCTCCCCTCATGGGGAGAGGGTTGGGGTGAGTGGTGGTCTAGCAAGGCGCCACATACAGACGAAGCCATTGGCATTGTCCAGCACGTCGCCGCCAGCCAGCGCCCACCCTCACCCCCAACCCCACTCCCGCAAGCGGGAGAGGGGAGGCCCCCGCCGCGATGCCGGACGCGCTCGTGTCGGTGACTGTTTTCTCCCCTCTCCCGCTCAGTGGGAGAGGGGCCGGGGGTGAGGGCCGGCGCCCGCGTAGAGCGAGTCCCTTCGTTCTGGCGAAGGCCCGTCCTCACCCCCACCTCCTCTCCCGCAAGCGGGCGAGGGGAGTAGATTGCCGTAATGCCAACGGCGCCGCTCGAGCCGGTGCCGCCAGAAACTGGAAGGATCCAACGTGAGCAATACCGCGAAGCCGCTGGTCGGCGTGGTGATGGGAAGCAGTTCCGACTGGGACGTGATGCAGCACGCCGTGGCCATGCTGAAGGACTTCGGCGTGCCCTTCGAGGCCCAGGTCGTGTCGGCCCACCGCATGGCTGACGACATGTTCCGCTATGCCGAGACCGCGCGTGCGCGCGGCCTGCGTGCCATCATCGCCGGTGCCGGCGGCGCTGCCCACCTGCCGGGCATGATCGCCGCCAAGACCATCGTGCCGGTATTCGGCGTGCCGGTGCCGTCGAAGTACCTGCGTGGCGAAGATTCGCTGCTGTCCATCGTGCAGATGCCCAAGGGCGTGCCGGTGGCCACTTTCGCCATCGGCGAGGCCGGCGCGGCCAATGCGGCGCTGCATGCCATCGCCACCCTGGCGGCCACCGACGACGCGCTGGCCGCCGCGCTCGAAGCCTTCCGCGCCCGCCAGACCGAGGCCGCGCGCGCCATGACCCTGCCGGTCTGAGGCCGCCGCCCCGCCATCCGTCCACCAGGAACTCCAGCATGCCCACCGATATCCATCCCAACCTGGCCGAAGCCCACACCCCCGAATCGCGCGCCGAGTTCGGCGTCGACCGCCCCGACGCCCCCATCCTGCCGGGCGCCTGGCTGGGCATGCTGGGTGGCGGCCAGCTCGGCCGCATGTTCACACATGCTGCCCAGGCGATGGGCTACAAGGTGTGCGTGCTCGATCCCGACCAGGACAGCCCGGCCGGCACGGTGGCGGAGAAGCATATCTGCGCGCCCTATACCGACGAGGCAGCACTGGCTGAAATGGCTGCGCTGTGCCCGGCGGTGACGACCGAGTTCGAGAACGTGCCATCGATCTCGCTGGACCGGCTCGAACAGCTCGGCGCCTTCGTCGCGCCGCGCGGCTACTGCGTGTCGATCGCGCAGAACCGCATCGGCGAGAAGAAGTTCTTCGCCGCCTGCACCGAGCGCACCGGCGTGCCGCCCGCGCCGCACTGGGTGATCCAGCACGATGCGGACGTCGACCAGCTGCCCGAGGAACTGCTGCCCGGCATCCTCAAGACCGCGCGCATGGGCTACGACGGCAAGGGCCAGGCCCGCGTGAAGTCGCGCGAGGACGTGCGCGCCGCGTGGAAGGCCATGCAGCACGTACCCTGTGTGCTGGAGAAGATGCTGCCGCTGGCCTATGAGGTCTCGGTGCTGGCCGCGCGTGCCGCCAACGGCAGCACGGTGACCTGGCCGCTGGCCGAGAACGTCCACCGCGACGGCATCCTGTTCTCCACCGTGATGCCCTCGACCAGCGTGTCGGACGACATTGCCGACCGGGCCCGCGCCGCCGCCGCCGCCATCGCCTCTGAGATGGGCTACGTCGGCGTGCTGTGCATCGAATTCTTCGTGCTGACCGACGGCACCCTGGTGGCCAACGAGATGGCGCCGCGCCCGCACAATTCCGGCCACATCACGATGGACGCTTGCGAGACCAGCCAGTTCGAGCAGCAGGTGCGCGCCATGGCGCGGCTGCCGCTGGGCCGCACGCGCCAGCATTCGGCCGGCAAGATGCTGAACCTGCTCGGCGACGTCTGGTACGAATTCGGCCTGGAGCGCACGCCTGCCTGGGACGAGGTGATGGCATTGCCGGGAACGAAGCTGCACCTGTACGGCAAGAGCGATGCGCGCCCGGCGCGCAAGATGGGCCATGTCAACTGCATCGGCGACAACGCCGAGGAAGCGGCGGCGGCCTTCGCCGGCGCGGCGGCGGCGCTGCACATCCCGAGCTGACCGCAAGCGGGCTGCGCGCCGCCGCCGTGGCGCGCAGCCCCGCTTTCCTGCCCACCGACCACCGCATCACAAGGATCCCCATGTCGCCGCGCACGCCCACGGCCGCCGAACTGGACGAAGCCGTCCGCCTGCTCGAAGCGGGCCAGCTCGTCGCCTTCCCCACCGAGACCGTCTACGGCCTCGGCGCCCGCGCCGACGACGACACGGC
>JABLTH010029755.1_pt1 | contig 13124 bp, 10 predicted proteins | sample 7875711 | NCBI WGS metagenome assembly JABLTH01 (sample SAMN14941262, study PRJNA633318) | bioreactor metagenome | isolation source: bioreactor | place: China | collected 2019-03-05 | reverse complement strand
GGCAGCACCGGCAGCACCGGCGGTTCGTCCGGCACGTCGGGCAGCGGCGGCGCGCTGGCGCCCGTCACCAACCTGCTCGGCGGCCTGCTGGGCGGCCTGGGCGGCAGCAAGCACTAGGCGGCACGCCGGCGCCGCGGGCGCCGGCGGTCACCGGCAAGGCAATCAGGAAAGCAGTCGATCCGTAGAACAGCGCGATGGCCGCAAGGAGAAGGCGGGGACAGCGGCACCCCCGTCTTCAGCGGCACATCGCGTCATAGCCGCGACACTTTAGAAACAGGGGTATCACCATGCGAGCACGTACTCGTGTCGCCACGCTTTTGATCGGCCTCGGCGTCTGCCAGGCCTCTTATTCCGATCCGCGCAGCCCGGTCCAGGGCGACCCGACCCAGACCCTGCCGAAGATCGAGCCGAGCCGGCCCGCCGGCAGCAACGTCACGATCCAGGTGGAACGTCCCGATGCCGCGCTGCAGCACCTGCTGCAAAGCCGGCTGACGCCGCAGAAGTTCCAGATCGAAGGGGTCAAGACCATCCCCTTCGCCGAGATCGCCGCGAAGTTCGCGCCGCTGGCCGGCCACGAGATCACCGTCGCACAGCTGCTGGAAGCCGCCAACGAAGTCACGCAGATGTACCAGCAGCGCGGCTACCCGCTTTCGTTCGCCTTCGTGCCGGCGCAGACTTTCGAGAACGGCAACGTCCTGGTCACGGTGGTCGAAGGCTATGTCAAGACCATCACCATCCGCGGCAAGGCCGGCGCGGCCGAGGACCGCCTGCGCGCGATCGGCGAACGGCTGATGCAGGACAAGCCACTGCGCCGCGAGACCTTCGAACACTATGCCAACGTGCTCGGCCTGCAGCCGGGCATGCAGGTGGCGGCCACCGTGCAGCCGCCGCAGACCACCGATGGCGCCTGCGAGCTGGTGCTCGACATCAAGCGCAAGCCCGTCACCTTCGGCACCGGCATCGAGTACATGTCGCCGGGGCTGCGCGCGATCTCCACGCTCACCGCCAACAGCCTGTCGCCGCTGGGTGAACAGGTCTCGGTGTCAGCCCTGTTTCCCAAGGGCCCGAACAAGGAAGAGTACTACGCGGCCAACTACGCGCAGCCGATCGGCACCGAGGGCATGGTGGCGCGCGTGACCGCCTCGCACTACCGCGGCGTGCCCGAGAACGCGACGCTGGCGCCGCTCGGCATCGATCCGCGCTATGTCAACGACAACAAGCGCATCGGCGCCAGCCTCGCCTACCCGCTGCTGCTCAGCAACGCGCAGACACTGATCGCCACCGGCGGCATCTACGGCGTCGACCAGTTCGAACGCTATACCGGCACGGCCACCGGGCAGCAGGTGACACTGGGCACGCGCGTGCGCGTGGTCAGCGCCGAGGCCAACTACGTGCAGCGCAGCCAGGGCCAGACGCGCACCCTGATGCTGGGCCTGTATCAGGGCATCGCCGGGCTCGGCGCCTCGCGCGAGAACACCACCAACGACCTCAGCTTCTTCCGCACCCGGCTGCAGGCCTCGCAGTCGAACGACCTGCCGGCCGGCTTCGGCATGACCGTGTCGGCGGCGGGCCAGTTCAGCGCGCAGCGGCTGGCCTCGAGCGAACAGATCAGCTTCGGCGGCCGCATGTTCGGCCTGGGCTATCCGGCCGGCGAAGTGGCGGGCGACAAGGGCTGGGGCGCCTCGCTCGAATTCAATCGTCTGTTCACGCTCGACATGGCCTACCTGAAGACGGTCCAGCCCTACGTCATCGGCGACATGGCGCGCGTGCTCTCCAACAGCGTTGTGCTGACGCACCGTTCGCTGGCCTCGGTAGGACTCGGCGTGCGCTTCTCCGACCGCCGCTACTACACGCTGGACCTGTCGATCGCACAACCGGTCGGCGACAAGCCCATCAACGCGTCGCACCGCTCGCCGCGGCTGAACGCGATCTACTCCTACCAGTTCGACTGAGGCCCGCCGGGGCCGCGCGCCGGCTGTCTCGGCCGGCGGCCCCGCCACGCGGCATGCGCATGACGTGGTGGCGGCAGGTGGTGGCACAGGCCGGCGCACGACGCCCGCACGTGCTTCCACCACCACGTCGAATGCAGGCCTTGTCACCCATTCTCGATACATAGACGACACATCGGCCCTGGATGTATCACTTGACTTACATCCAGGCAGCAAATGATAATCCTTCTCATTCTTAATATGATTCACGAAACGAAAGAGGGAAGGATCGTGTCGACTGCAGTGGTTGTCAGCAGAAGCAAGAGGAAGCACGCCGTTCCGCGCCTGACCGGCGCCGTCGGCATGGCGGTGGCGGCAGCACCGGTGGCCGCGCAGTCGGCCGGCAGCGCCACGGTGGCCGCGGCTGAACTGCCGGCGGTGACGGTCAGCGGCACCGGCGACAGCAACTTCAAGGTCGACTCCACCTCTTCGATCAAGAACCCGGACAAGCTGCTCGACACGCCGCGCTCGATCACCGTGATTCCGCAGGAAGTGATCCAGAGCACCGCCTCGGCCAGCCTCACCGACGTGCTGCGCACCGTGCCCGGCATCGCCTTCGGCGCCGGCGAGGGCGGCAACCCGGTCGGCGACCGCCCCTTCATCCGCGGCTACGACGCGCAGGCCAGCACCTTCCTCGACGGCTTCCGCGACATCGGCTCGCAATCGCGCGAGATCTTCAACGTCGAGACGGTGGAAGTGACCAAGGGTCCGGCCGGCGCCTACGACGGCCGCGGCTCCGCCGGCGGCAGCATCAACATCACCAGCAAGGCGCCGCGCCTGGAGAACTTCGCCGAGGGCAATGTCAGTCTCGGCAACGCCGACTACAAGCGCGCCACCGCCGACGGCAACTGGAAGTTCTCCGACCACGGGGCCTTCCGCCTCAACGCCATGGTGCATGACCAGGACGTGCCGGGCCGCGACGTGGCCAACCAGTCGCGCTGGGGCATCGCGCCGACCGTCGCCTTCGGCCTGGGCACCGACACGCGCCTGACGCTGGCGTACTACCACATGCAGTCCAACGACATCCCGGACACCGGGATCCCGTACAACAACCCGACCTTCAACCGGCGCAGCGACAGCATCGCCCGTACCAGCTTTGCCGGCGACGGCTCGCCGATCAGCGTGCCGCGCAACACCTACTACGGCCTGGCCAACCGCGATTTCCGCAAGGACCAGACCGACATGGGCACGATCCGCTTCGAGCACGATTTCAGCCCGGCGCTCAAGTTCCGCAACCAGACGCGCGTGGCCCGCACCCACCAGGACTTCATCTGGACCCAGCCCGACGACAGCCAGGGCAACATCTACTACGGCATGGTCTGGCGCCGCGCCAACACGCGCGTCTCCACGGTCAACACCATCGCCAACCAGACCGACCTGTCCGGCACCGTGCAGACCGGCTTCGCCAAGCACAAGTACGCCTTCGGCATCGAGTTCGCGCAGGAGAAGAGCGAGAACGACAGCTACAACGTGGCCACCGGCAGCAACCGCTGCCCCAGCGGCCCGGGCGCCGCCGGCGGCTACAATTGCACCACGCTGCTCAACCCGAATCCCTTCGATCCGTGGTCCGGCGCCATCTCGCGCGCCAACAACCCGACCAACTCGAAGACCAACACGGCGGCGGTCTACCTGTTCGACTCGGTCGAGCTGGGCAAGCACTGGCTGGTCAACGGCGGCATCCGCTACGACCGCTACGACGCCAACTTCACCTCCGCCGCGGACAGCAAGGGCGTGCGCACCGACTTCGGCCGCACCGACAATCTGTTCAACTACCAGTTGGGCATCGTCTTCAAGCCGGTCGAGACGGTCAGCCTGTACGCCTCCTTCGGCACCTCGTCGACCCCGGCAGGCTCCTTCCTGACCCAGGGCAGCGACGGCAATGCGCTGGGCCCGGATCGCAGCGGCAACATTGGCGCCATGCTGGCGCCCGAGAAGAACCGCGCCTACGAAGTGGGCGCCAAGTGGGAGCCGCTGCAGCGGCGCCTGGCCCTGACCGCCGCGCTGTTCCGCATCGACACCACCAATGCCCGCATCACCTTGCAGGACGGCACCGCGGCCATGGCCGGCGACAAGCGCGTGCAGGGCTTCGAGCTGGGCTTCTCCGGCAACGTCACCAACGACTGGGCGGTGTTCGGCGGCTACACCCACCTGAAGAGTGAACTGCGCAACGCGGGCGGCGCCGGCGCGGCCTTCGGCCTCGCCAACGGCACCTCCTTCCCCAACACGCCGGACGACAGCTTCAGCCTGTGGACCACCTACCAGGTGCTGCCCAAGTTCACGCTGGGCGGCGGCGCCTACTACGTGTCCAAGATCTGGGGCAACGAGTCGACCAACAAATGGGTGCCGTCGTACTGGCGCTTCGACGCCATGGCCAGCTATCGGGTCAACAAGAACCTGGCGCTGCAGCTCAACGTGCAGAACCTGACCGACAAGGTCTACTACAGCCAGGCCTACGCCAGCCACTACGCCACCATGGCGCCCGGCCGCGCCTTCATCTTCAGCGCCAACGTGCGCTTCTGAACGCCCGACCGGCCCGACCGCCTGCGGCACGCGCCGCGTGTCCGGTGCCCCGGTCCTGCCTTGCGGCGGGGCCGGGGCGCCTGCCTTCTCCGCCATGCTCGACCTGCCCTTCCGCCCCGCCACCCCCGGTGAACTCGAACAGCTAGGCCCCGCCGCCCTGCGCGACAAGCTGTGCGGTCCCGCCGCCCAGGCACTGCCCGGGCTCGGCGCCGCCGCGCTGGCCGGCCATCTCGACGCGCAGGCCCTGCTGGGCCAGTGGTTCCTCGCCGGGCGCGGACTGGCGCGCGACGAAGCGCGCGCCTTCGCCTGGTTCAAGCATGCCGCGCACGCCGGCCACGCCGGCGCCGCCAACCTGGCGGGACGCTGCTACGAGAATGGCTGGGGCACGCCGCAGGACGCGCACGCCGCCGCGCGCTGGTACCAGCTGGCGGCGGAGCGCGGTTCGGACTGGGGCATGTACAACCTGGCCACCGCGCTGACGCTGGGCCGCGGCGTCGCACCCGAGCGCGCGCAGGCGCTGGACTGGTACCGGCGCGCGGCGGCACTCGGCCATGCCAAGTCGCTCAATATCATCGGCGGCTTCTACGAAGACGGCTGGGAAGTCGAGCGCGACCTGGCCCAGGCGGCCGAGCACTACCGCCGCGCCGCCGAGGGCGGCGACTTCCGCGGGCAGTTCAACCACGCGCGCCTGCTCGCGCTGCAAGGCCGCGAGGCCGAGGCCGGCAGGTGGATCCGGCGCGTGCCGGACAGCGCCACGCCCGCCTTCCTCGAGAAGACGCTGGCCTACCTGCGCGAGGCGCCACAGCCGGCGCTACGCCGCCTCTACGGCCCGCTGCACGACGCCTTGCCGCACGCCGCGCGCGGCTGAGCGCCGCGCCGCTCCCGCCGCGCTCGCTCAGTCGACGCGGAAGCCGATCTTCAGCGTCACCTGGAAGTGCGCCACCGTACCGTCGACGATGTGGCCGCGCATCTCCACCATCTCGAACCAGTCGATATGCTTGATGGTTTCGCTCGCCTTGGCGATGGCATTCTGGATGGCCTTGTCCGTGCCCTCCGGCGAGGAACCGACGATCTCCACCAGCTTGTAGGTATGGTTTGACATGGCGCCCTCGTCTTGGCTGCAATGCGGTGACGGCACACGGCCGCGCACCACAGCAATGGGGCCGCGCGCGCCGCGCCGTCTCCATCATAGGCAGCGTCGCGGACAATGCCCAGCCGCAGCGTGCCGTGCCGGCCGTGCTCAGGCCGCCGCCGGATCGCCGCGCTGGCGGAAATAGGCCTCGAAGAACTCCACGCAGACGCGGATCTTGGCCGAGGTGGTCAGCCGCGACGGATAGACCGCCCAGATATTGGCGTCCTGCCGGTAGTCCGGCAGCACCTGCACCAGCGCGCCGCTGGCCAGCTGCGGCCCGACGTCCCAGGTGGAGCGCAGCGCGATGCCGTGGCCGTCCACCGCCCAGCGCACCACGATCTCGCCGTTGTTGGACGACAACGGCCCGGTCACCTTGACGGTCTGCTCCTGCTGTCCGTCGCGCAGCTTCCAGACCCCGAAGGGGTGGTCGCGCTCCTTGATCACCAGGCAGTCGTGGCTGGCCAGTTCGGCCAGCGTGCGCGGCTGCCCGCGCCGGGCCAGGTAGGCCGGCGCCGCGCACAGCACGCGATGGTTGGAGCCCAGGCGCCGCGCGATATGGTGCGGGGCGATCTCGTCGCCCACGCGGATGTCGAGGTCGAAGCCCTCGGTGGCCACGTCGACCAGGCGGTCGAACACCTCGAAGCGCACCTGCAGCGCCGGATACTGCCGCACCAGCTGCGAGATGGCCGGTGCCACCACGTTGCGGCCGAAGCCGAAGCTGGAGCACACCCGCAGCAGGCCGCGCGGGTTGCGCCGCGTGCTCGACACTTCCTCGTAGAGGTGGTCGATATCGTCCAGGATGCGCTGCGCCAGCGCGTAGACGCGTTCGCCGTCCTCGCTGACTACCACGCGGCGCGTGGTGCGGTGGAAAAGGCGCACGGAAAGCGCCGCCTCCAGCATATGGATGCGCTTGCTGATGTAGGCCGGCGACACGCCCAGCGCCTCCGCGGCCGCGGAAAAGCTGGACCGGCGCGCCACCTCGATGAAGACACGGAGGTCTTCGTTGAGCAGTTCATTCTTCACGGATCGTGTTTTATCGCTTCACGATCCGGCTGATTATATTCCGCCGGGCCGGCTTTACCATGGCTGCCGATCCCCCTACTGCGAACCGGATTCCTCCATGACCTCATCCCCCAAGGCCCCGCTGCGCATCGCCGTCATCCCCGGAGACGGCATCGGCAAGGAAGTGATGCCGGAAGGCCTGCGCGTGCTCGAGGCCGCCGCGGCGCGCTTCTCGCTCGACCTGGAATTCGTCCACTTCGACTGGGCCCACTGCGACTACTACCTGCAGACCGGCGCGATGATGCCACCTGACTGGCGCGCGCGGCTGGAAGGCTGCGACGCGCTGTACTTCGGCGCGGTCGGCTGGCCCGACAAGGTGCCCGACCATGTCTCGCTGTGGGGCTCGCTGCTCAAGTTCCGCCGCGAGTTCGACCAGTACGTGAACCTGCGCCCGGTGCGCCTGTTCGAAGGCGTGCCTTGCCCGCTGGCCAACCGCAAGCCCGGCGACATCGACTTCCTGGTGGTGCGCGAGAACACCGAGGGCGAATACACCTCGCTGGGCGGCCGCATGTTCGAAGGCACCGAGCGCGAGGTGGTGCTGCAGGAATCCGTGTTCAGCCGGCACGGCACCGACCGCGTGCTGCGCTACGCCTTCGAGCTGGCCCGCGCGCGCCAGCGCCGCCATTTGACCGTGGCCACCAAATCCAACGGCATCGCGGTCAGCATGCCCTACTGGGACGAGCGCACCGATGCGATGGCGGTGCACTATCCCGACGTCGCCGTCGATCGCCAGCACATCGACATCCTGACCGCGCGCTTCGTGCTGCAGCCCACGCGCTTCGACGTGGTGGTGGCCTCCAACCTGTTCGGCGACATCCTGTCCGACCTGGGCCCTGCCTGCGCCGGCACCATCGGCCTGGCGCCCTCGGCCAACCTGAACCCCGAGCGCCGCTTTCCCTCGCTGTTCGAGCCGGTGCACGGCTCCGCGCCCGACATCTACGGCAAGAACATCGCCAACCCGGTCGCCATGATCTGGTCGGGCGCGCTGATGCTCGATTTCCTCGGCGGCGCGCGCGCGGGGGACGGCGCGCCTGATGCACGTTTCCGCCAGGCGCACGATGCCATCCTGGGCGCCATCGAGACCGTGCTGGCGCAGGGCCCGCGCACGCCCGACCTGGGCGGCGGCGCCAGCACCACCGAGGTCGGCGAAGCCATCGCCCGGCTGGTCGGCGCGGGCACCGCGGCCGACGCGCTGGCCGCCTGACCCCTCCCCCATGCGCCGCCGAGGGCGGCCACGGCGCATGGCACCTGCTTGCCCCATCAAGGCCCCCCACAGGAGACAGACATGCAAGACAGCGCATTCAAGCCGGGGCGCCGGCAACTGCTGCTCGGTGCCGCCGGCACCCTGGCCGGCATGCTCCCCGCCGCGTCCGCGCTGGCGGCCGAGAGCGACTATCCTTCGCGTCCGATCACCTTCATCTGCCCGTGGCCGGCCGGCGGCACCGCCGACGTGACCATGCGCGTGCTGATGCAGTTGGCGGGGCGCGAGCTGGGCCAGTCCATCGTGGTGGACAACCGTGCCGGCGCTTCCGGCATGATCGGCGCCAAGGCACTCGCCAACGCCCGCCCGGACGGCTACACCATCGGCCAGATCCCGCTCTCGGTGACCCGCTTCTCGCAGCTCGGCGTGGTGCAGATGGACCCGCTCAAGGACCTGACCTACCTGGCGCGCGCCTCGGGCCAGACCTTCGGCATGGTGGTGCGCAGCGACGCGCGCTTCAAGACGCTGGCCGACCTCGTGGCCTACGCCCGCGCCAACCCCGGCAAGGTCAACTACGCCACCGCCGGCGTCGCCGGCCAGACCCACGTCGGCATGGAAGAGTTCGCGCTCAATGCCGGCATCAAGCTCAACCACATCCCCTACAAGGGCGGCGCGCCGGCCCTGTCCGACCTGCTCGGCGGCCAGGTCGACCTGCTGGCCGACTCCAGCTCCTGGGCGCCCTATGTGGAACAAGGCAAGCTGCGCCTGCTCGCCACCTGGGGCGCGCAGCGCCTGCCGCGCTTCGGCAGCACGCCCACGCTCAAGGAACTCGGCTACCACGTGGTGATGGATGCGCCCAACGGCATCGGCGCGCCGCGCGGACTCGACCCGAAGATCGCGCTGAAGCTGCGCGAGGCGCTGCGCCGCGCCATCCTCAGCACGGAATTCAAGGCGGCCTGCGAGAAGATCGATGCCATCGTCATGTACCAGGACGCCGACGAGTACCGCAAGTTCGTCGCCGACAACTACGAACACGAGAAGAAGCTGATCGAACGGCTCAACCTCAAGCAGATGCTGGGCTGATCACCAGCGCCACACGAAGAAAGCCCGATGACCACCGCCACCCAGGACACCACCAAGGACCTCTCGCGCGCGCTGATCCGCCTGCACGCGCGGGACAATATCGTGATCGCGCGCGCGCCGCTGGCGCTCGGCCAGAACGTCGAGGTCGACGGCCGCGTGCTGCGCCTGCGCGCCCAGGTGCCGGCGGGCCACAAGGTGGCCGCCGAAGCCATCGCCGCCGGCACGCCGGTGCGCAAGTACGACACCGTGATCGGCCTGGCCGCGCGCGCTATCGCGCCGGGCGAGCACGTCCATGCGCACAATCTGCGCTTCGTCGAGTTCGAGCGCGAGCCGGCCTTCTGCACCGACGTGCGCCCGGTCGACTACGTGCCCGAGCACGCGCGCGCCACCTTCCAGGGCATCGTGCGCGCCGATGGCCGCGTGGGCACGCGCAACTACATCGGCATCCTGTCCTCGGTGAACTGCTCGGCCACCGTGATCCGCAAGATCGCCGAGTGGTTCACGCCGGAGCGCCTGGCCGGCTTCCCCAACGTCGACGGCGTGGTGGCCTTCCAGCACAGCAGCGGCTGCGGCATGTCCTCGCCGAGCCTGCACTTCGACGTGCTGCGCCGCACGCTGGCCGGCTACGCGCGCCACCCCAACCTGGCCGGTGTGCTGGTCGTCGGGCTGGGCTGCGAGCGCAACCAGGTCGCGGACCTGGTCGATTCGCAGGCGCTGCGCGACGGCGAGGGCGGCACCCTGCTGCGCACGCTGGTGATGCAGGAGAGCGGCGGCACGCGCGCCACCATCGAGGCCGGCGTGGCAGCCGTGCGCGAGATGCTGCCGCGCGCCGACGCGGCGGTACGCCAGACGGTGCCGGCCAGCCATATCAAGGTCGGCCTCGAATGCGGCGGCTCGGATGGCTTCTCCGGCATCACCGCCAATCCGGCGCTGGGCGCGGCCATGGACATCCTGGTGCGCCACGGGGGCACCGCCATCCTGTCCGAGACGCCCGAGATCTATGGCGTCGAGCATATGCTGACCCGGCGCGCGGTGACGCCCGAGGTCGGGCAGAAGCTGCTCGACCGCATCGCCTGGTGGAAGGAGTACACGCGCGGCCACAACGGCCAGTTCAACGGCGTGGTGGGCCCCGGCAACCAGCAGGGCGGCCTGGCCAACATCTTCGAGAAATCGCTCGGCTCCGCCATGAAGGGCGGCACCACGCCGCTGCAGGGAGTCTACGAGTACGCCGAGCGGATCGACCGCGCCGGCTTCGTCTTCATGGATTCGCCGGGCTACGATCCCTGCGCCGTCACCGGCCAGATCGCCAGCGGCGCCAACATGATCCTGTTCACCACCGGGCGCGGCTCCATGTTCGGTTCCAAGCCCGCGCCGACGCTGAAGCTGTCCAGCAACACGCCGATGTTCGAGCGGCTGCGCGACGACATGGACATCAACTGCGGCCGCGTGCTCGACGGCGCGCTGACGGGGCAGCATATGGGCGAAGAGATCTTCGCCCATCTGCTGCGCGCCGCCTCCGGCGAGACCACGCGCAGCGAGGCGCTCGGCCTGGGCGACGGCGAGTTCGTGCCCTGGCACCTCGGCATCGTCAGCTGAGCGGGCCCGCGCCGCGCAGCCGCCCCCCCTGCTTGCACCACCACCGCGCGGCCCTGCCGCGCGGCACCCTTTCCCTTCTTTCCTGCCGATCGCCCTCATGTCTTCGACCCCTGCTCCCACGCTGCCCGCCACCCTGGCCCTCGCCCGCCCTGAACTGCTGGTCTCGCTCTGCCTGATCGACGGCGCCTGGCGCGACGCCGCCGACGGCCGCCGCTTCGCCGTGACCGATCCTGCCAGCGGCGCGCTGCTGGCGGAAGTGCCCGACTGCGGCGCGGCCGACGCCGCCGCCGCCGTCGACGCCGCGCAGCGCGCCTTCGCCGCGTGGCGGCACGCCACCTCGCGCGAACGCGCCGCGCTGCTCAAGCGCTGGCACGCCGCCATCCTCGCCAACCAGGAAGACCTGGCCCGCCTGATCTCGCTGGAACAGGGCAAGCCGCTGGCGGAAAGCCGCGGCGAAGTGCTGTACGGCGCCTCGTACGTGGAGTGGTTCGCCGAAGAGGCGCAGCGCATCCATGGCGACATCCTGCCGCAGGCGCAGGCCGGCAAGCAGCTGTTCGTGCTCAAGGAGCCGGTCGGCGTGGTGGCCGCCATCACGCCGTGGAACTTCCCGCTGGCGATGCTGGCACGCAAGATCGCGCCCGCGCTGGCCGCCGGCTGCGCGGTGGTGGCCAAGCCGGCCGAAGACACGCCGCTGACGGCGCTGGCGCTGGCCCGGCTGCTGCAGGAGGCCGGCGCGCCGGCGGGCCTGGTCAACGTGCTGCCCGCTTCGCGCGCGCAGACGCCGGCGGTGGCCGATGCCTGGCTGGCCGATGCGCGCGTGCGCAAGATCTCCTTCACCGGCTCCACCGCGGTGGGCAAGCACCTGGCACGCGCCAGCGCCGATACGCTGAAGAAGGTCTCGCTGGAGCTGGGCGGCAATGCCCCCTTCATCGTCTTCGACGATGCCGACGTCGATGCCGCCGTGGCCGGCCTGATGGCGGCCAAGTTCCGCAATGCCGGCCAGACCTGCGTGTGCCCGAACCGGGTGCTGGTGCAGGACGGCATCCACGACACCTTCGTCGCCGCGCTGGCGCGCGCCGTCGCGGCGCTGCGCGTGGGACCGGCAGACGGCGGCAGCGCCGAGATCGGCCCGCTGATCAACCAGCGCGCGCTGGCCAAGGTGCAGCACCATGTCGAGGACGCCCTGGCCAAGGGCGCCCGGCTGGTCACCGGCGGCGCCCGCCACGATTGCGCCGAGGCGCCGCACGGCCACTTCTTCACGCCCACGGTGCTGGCCGGCGCCACCGCGGATATGCGCTTCAACCACGAAGAGACCTTCGGCCCGATGGTGCCGGTGTTCCGCTTCGCCACCGAGGCCGAGGCCATCGCCCTGGCCAATGCGACACCCTACGGGCTTGCCGCCTACTTCTACTCGCGCGACATCGCCCGCGTCTGGGACGTGGCCCAGGCGCTCGAGGCCGGCATGGTGGGCGTGAACGAAGGCGCGCTGTCGAGCGAGGCGGCGCCCTTCGGCGGCATCAAGGAGTCGGGCTACGGGCGCGAGGGTTCGCGCTACGGCCTGGACGACTACCTGCACACCAAGTATGTTTGCCAGGGCAACCTGGCACGGCACGCGCGCGCCTGAGGCGCGATGCGCCGTGCCGCCAGCCCGTCTCCGGAAACCATGCCACCATGACCTACGACAACGCCTTCAAGGCCGCCATCGCGGCCGGCCGCCAGCAGATCGGCCTGTGGATCTCGCTGCCCGATCCTTACAGCACCGAGCTGTGCGCCACCGCCGGCTTCGACTGGCTGCTGCTCGACGGCGAGCACGCGCCCAATGATGTGCGCAACGTGCTGGCCCAGTTGCAGGCCGTCGCGCCCTACCGGTCGCATCCCATCGTACGGCCGCCGCACGGCGACCCGGCGCTGATCAAGCAATTGCTCGACATCGGCGCGCAGACGCTGCTGGTACCGATGGTGGACACGCCCGAGCAGGCACGGCGGCTGGTCTCGGCCATGCGCTATCCGCCCGCCGGCATGCGCGGCGTGGGCAGCGGCGTGGCGCGCGTCTCGCGCTGGGACCTGCGCCGCGACTACCTCGACCGCGCCGATGCCGAGGCCTGCCTGCTGGTGCAGGCCGAGACCCGCCAGGCACTCGACAACCTGGAGGCGATCTGCGCCGTCGATGGCGTGGACGGCGTCTTCATCGGCCCGGCCGACCTGAGCGCCTCGCTCGGGCACCGCGGCAACCCGGGCCACCCCGAGGTGCAGGCCGCCATCGAGGACGCCATCCGCCGCATCGTCGCCAGCGGCAAGGCCGCCGGCACGCTGACGCCGGACCCGGTGCTGGCGCGCCGCTATCTCGCGCTGGGCTGCACCTTCGTCGCGGCCGGGCTCGACGTGCGCCTGCTCGCCAGCGCCACGCGCGCGCTCGCCCGCGACTTCCTGCCGGACGCGGCTGCGGCCGCGCCCACCGGCGCCACCCCCGCCGGCCCCTACTGAGCCGGCCCGGCCAGGCGCCTACCGCAGCGCCTGGCCGCCCCCGCCCCCGCCTTCCCTC
>JABLTH010037326.1_pt1 | contig 13125 bp, 12 predicted proteins | sample 7875711 | NCBI WGS metagenome assembly JABLTH01 (sample SAMN14941262, study PRJNA633318) | bioreactor metagenome | isolation source: bioreactor | place: China | collected 2019-03-05 | reverse complement strand
CGGCTAGCGCAGCCGCAGCGGCTCCAGCAGGGCGGCGTCGTAGTCGCCGCGCGAGATCTTGCCCAGCTCCAGCATGCGCTGCAGGATATAGGCCTGACGCTGGCGCGCGCGGCGCGGGTTGACCACCGGATTGTTGGCCGACGGCGCCTTGGGCAGCCCGGCCAGCATCGCGCACTCGGCCAGCGTGAGTTGGTCGAGCCGCTTGCCGAAATAGGTCTGCGCGGCCTCGGCGAAGCCATTGGCGCCCTCGCCGAGGTAGACCTTGTTCAGGTAGAGCTCCAGGATCTCGTCCTTGCTGAAGGCATGCTCGATGCGGTACGCCATCAGCGCCTCGTAGAGCTTGCGCGTATAGGTCTTCTGGCGCGACAGGAAGAAGTTGCGCGCCACCTGCATGGTGAGGGTCGAGGCGCCCTGCGACAGGTCGTCGGACAGGTTGGCCACGCCGGCGCGGACCACGCCCACGTAGTCGATGCCGTCGTGCAGGTAGAAGCGGTCATCCTCGATCGCCACCACGGCCTGGGCCAGGTGCGGCGGGAAGTCCGCAATGGATACGTAGCCGGGGGTCTGGCGGAAGGCGTAGAGGGCGTCGAGCGGCGGCAGCTGCCGGCTGGCCACGACGGCGGCCAGCGCGCCCAGCAGCGCCGCTGCCAGCGCCAGCATCGCCACCAGCTTGAGAAGGGCGGACCAGAGTTTCATGGCGCGTATTGTGCCAGCCTCCGCCCGCCAGGGGCACTGCGGATGCCCCGGGGGGGCGGTGCGGCCGGCCTACAGCCAGCCCAGCCAGCGCCAGTAGGTGGCGGCGAACAGCAGCATCAGCGCGTAGCCGATCACCGTCATGGGAATGCCGACCTTGGCGAACTGGCGGCCGTTGAAGGTGTCGGTGCCGAGGCAGACCATGTTCTGCGGTGCATTGATCGGCAGCACGAAGCCGAAGCTCACGGTGAAGCCGAGCAGCATGGTCAGCCCGACCTGGTGGAGGTCGCCCGGCAGGGTCTGCAGCACGGCGATCAGGATCGGCAGCAGCGCGGCGGTCAGCGCCGTGGCGCTGGCGAAGCCGAGGTGGATCAGGATCAGGAAGGCGGCCAGCACGGCGAACACGAACAGCGGTCCCTGCCCGGGCAGGCCGGAGTTCGCCACCACGAACCTGCCCAGCCACTGGCCGGCCTGCGTGGTGAGCAGGGCGGTGCCCAGGCTGATGCCCACGCCGAACACGATCAGCGTGCCCCAGGGGGTGCGTTGCTGCATGGTCTTCCAGTCCATCACGCCCACGCGCGGCAGCATCAGGATGACGAGGCCGACGAAGGTGACGGTGGCGGTGTCGAACTGGTGCAGCTTGCCCTCGGTGGCCCAGAACAACAGCAGCCCGAGCGAAACCGCCGCCAGCCGCTTCTGCGGGCCCGTCATCGGGCCCAGCGCGGCCAGTTCCTGCTGCACGGCCTCCTTGCCGCCGGGGATTGCGTCGGATTCGGCGGGCAGCAGCACGCGCACCAGGAAATAGAGCACCACCGACATCACGATGGCCCACGGCGCGCCGGCGATCAGCCATTGCAGCCAGGTCACGCGCTCGCCCAGCAGCTTGTCCATGAAACCGACGGTGAGCAGGTTCTGCGCGGCGGCGGTCTGGATGCCGACGTTCCAGACACTGGTGGCCTGTGCCACGGTGATCATGATGCCGGCGGCGATATTGGATTTCTTGTCGACACCGAAGGCAGCGATCACGCCCATCATGATCGGCACCACGCAGGCGCTGCGCGCGGTGGCGCTGGGCACCACCAGGCTCAGCGCGATGGTGACGGCGATGGTGCCGATCAGGATGCGCCGCGTGCTGGTGCCGATGGCCGACAGCGTGACCAGAGCGATGCGGCGGTCGAGCGCCGTCACCGTCATCGCCGCGGCGATGAAGAGGGCGGCCGCCACCAGCGCCAGCGCGGTATTGGAAAAGCCGGACAGGGCCATGCCCAGCGCCTTGCCGGTGCCGTACAGCTTGTCGGGTGCCGCCACGTCGGGAGCGAAGCCGATCAGGGCCGCCATCAACGAGGTGATCATGATGGCGCTGGCTTCGTAGGAGACCGCCTCGGTGATCCACACCACCACGGCGAAGGCCAGGATGGCCAGCATGCGGTGGCCGGCGACCGGCAGGTCGGCCGGCAGTGGCAGTGCCAGCACGGCCAGCAGTGCCACGGCGGCGGCATACAGGCCCCAGGGCTGCGCCCTGGCGGCGGTGGACTGCGCGGCAGGCTTGCCCGCCTTGGCATCGGGCAGCGTGGATTGCGGGCTGGGATCGGGCATGGGACTCCTCGCGGTAGCGGCCCGCGCAGCGGGGGCCGGATGGTACGGCCGCGGAGCGCCAGGAAGGCGCGCCCGGCATGGCAAAAAAATTATCCGGCCCGCGCGGTGGCGCTGTCGAGGGCGATGCCGGCGTCCTTTGCGCCAGCGCAAGGGCCGGGGCGATGCGATCGGCGCGATTTCCCGGCATGCGCGGCGATCTGAAATAATTGGGGCGACCTGATGAATGTTTTCGCGCGCGGCGGTCATCGCCGCCGGCTGCGCGTTCCTTTCCAACGATTCTCCTGGCCAAGCACTATGTTCAAGTGGTTCGCATCCTGGCAGGCGCGCGTGGCGCCGGCCATCCTTCCCGACGGTGCCGGCGCCGGCGCTGCATCGACCGACACGCCGCTGCACTTCGAGAAAGTTGCCAACGCGCGCGACCTCGGCGGTCTCACCGGCGCAGGCGGCCGCCGCCTGCGCAGCGGCCGCCTGCTGCGCAGCGGCAACCCGGGCCTGGCCAGCGCCGACGATATCGCGCGGCTGCGTGCGCTGTCGCTCGACCTGGTGGTCGACTTCCGCTCGCCGGGCGAGAAGTCAGCGGAGGAAAGCGGCTTCGGCCAGGTGTTCCACTGGGTCGCCACGCCGGTGCTGGAAGGCAGCATGGCGATGGGCGAACTGCTGCCGCGGCTGCGCACGGCGACGGCGCGGGAGATGGACGACTTCATGCTGCAGGTCTACCGCGATTTCCCCCTCAAGTACCAGGAGGCCTTCGGCGGCTTCATGAAGCATGCCGAAGCCGGCCGCAGCATGCTCTACCACTGCACCGCGGGCAAGGACCGCACCGGCTTCGCCACCCTGCTGCTGCTGTCGGCGCTGGGTGTCGCGCCGGACGTCATCGAAGCCAACTACCTGGAGTCGAACCGCTGGAACGCCGCCTTTATCCAGGGCGTGCTGCAGAAGATGGCGCCGCTGGGCATCGCCGCCGAGGTGATGATGCCGCTGCTCGAGGTCAAGCCCGCATACCTGCAGGCCTCGCTGCAGGCGATCGAGGAGGGCTGGGGCAGCGTGCCGGCCTATGTCGGCACGGCGCTGGGTGTCGAGGCGGAGCAACTGCGCGCGCATTACCTGGAAGGGTAGGGCGCAGGCATGGGGGGCGAGGCCGGCATGGCGGGCGCCTGCCCTCTCCCCCGGCCCCTCTCCCGCAAGCGGGAGAGGGGAGCAGACCGGCGCGGTGCGATCCCCGTCGCGCTGGACGAAGCCGAAACGAGATGCGCCAACACCAAGCGCCAAGCACAAGGTCTTGGCTCCCTCTCCGCATGGGGAGTGGGCGGGCGAGAGGGGTGGTTTAGCAAGGCGCCCCATCCAGCGAAGCCCTCGGTGTGATCCAGCACGCGAGCACAGCAACGAAGCCAACGCTGAGCCCCAGCGCTAGGCCGCCGCCTTCTGCGCCATCGCCTCGCGCATCAGGCGTGCGGTGCTGAGCGCCACGATGCCTTCTTCGTCGGTGGGGAGCACCAGCACCGGGATGCGGCTGCCGTCGTGGGTGATGCGCTGGCGGTTGTCGTCGTTGGCGCCCGGATCGAGCTCGATGCCGAACAGGCCGGTCAGGTGGGCGCAGATGCGCGCGCGGACCTCGGGCGAGTTGGCGCCGATGCCGGCGGTGAAGACCAGGGCGTCGAGCCCGCCCAGGGTGACGGCCAACTTGCCCACTTCCTGCGCGGCGCGATAGGCGTAGAAATCGATCGCCAGGCGCGCGCGCGGTTCGGCGCTGGCCTGCAGCACGCGCATGTCGCTGCTGACGCCGGACAGGCCCTTCAGGCCGGACTCCTGGTACAGCATGGCCTGGATCTCGTCGGCCCGCATGCCCTGTTGCGCCAGCCACAGCACCGCGCCCGGATCGACCGCGCCGCAGCGCGTGCCCATCGGCATGCCATCCAGCGCGGTCAGGCCCATGGTGCTGTCGATGCTGCGCCCGTCGCGCAGGGCGCACAGGCTGGCGCCGTTGCCGAGGTGGGCCACCACCACGCGTCCCTCGGCCAGGTCGGGTGCCACCTGGCGCAGCCGGCGCGCGATGTACTCGTAGGAGAGGCCGTGGAAACCGTAGCGCCGGATGCCCTGCTCGAAGTAGCGGTAAGGCAGGCCCAGCAACTGCGCCATGACGTCGTGGCCGGCGTGGAAGGCCGTGTCGAAGCAGGCCACCTGCAGCAGTTCGGGCGCGGCCTCGCGCACGGCGCGGATGGCGGTCAGGTTGTGCGGCTGGTGCAGCGGCGCCAGCGGTACCAGGGCCTCCAGCTTCGCCAGTACTTCGTCGTCGATGCGCACGGCCTCGGTGAAGTCCGCGCCGCCATGCACCACGCGATGGCCGATCGCAACCGGCGGGTTGTCGCGCAGGCCGATGCTGAGCACCAGCCGGATCAGGCGGAAAGCCGCGTCGTGGTCGGCCACCTGGGCCAGCGGGAAGCGCTCGTCGGCCACCGGGCGGCCATCGGCCATGTGCACGGTCAGGCGCGGCGCCACGCCGATGCCTTCGATCTGTCCGTGGGCGCTCAGCTCGGGATTGACGTCACCGTCGCCATGGGCGGCCTCGGGCACCGTGTAGACGGACACCTTGACGCTGGACGAACCGGCATTGACGACGAGGATGGTGGGGGACGGATGGTTCACGCTGCGCAGGCTCCTGTCGGATGGCGGATGGTGGCTGGTGGACACGATGGCGCCGGCCTCAGATGCGCGCCGTGGCCACCGCGGCGCGCCGCGCATGGGCCAGCAGCACCGCCAGCGCGCAGCTGGCGATGCGCGCGCGCACGCTGTCGGCGCGGCTGGTCAGCACGATGGGCACGCGCGCGCCCAGCACGATGCCGGTCGCTTCGGCGCCGGAGAGGAAGGTCAGCTGCTTGGCGAGCATATTGCCGGCCTCCAGGTCGGGCACCAGCAGGATATCGGGGTCGCCCGCCACTTCCGAAGCGATGCCCTTGGCCTCGGCGGCCGCCTGGCTGATGGCATTGTCGAAGGCGAGCGGGCCGTCCAGCACGCCGCCCTCGATCTGCCTGCGCCGGCTCATCATGCACAGCGCGGCGGCGTCGATGGTGGAGGGGATCTTGTCGGTCACCGTTTCGACCGCCGACAGGATGGCCACCTTGGGGCGGTCGATGCCGAGCACGCGCACCAGGTCGATGGCATTGCGGCAGATGTCGGCCTTGTCGTTGAGCGAGGGGAAGATATTGACCGCGGCGTCGGTGATGAAGAGCGCCTTGTGGTAGCTCGGCACGTCCATGGCGAACACATGCGACAGGCGCCGCTCGGTGCGCAGGCCGCTGCTGGCGCTGGTGACTTCGTGCAGCAGCTCGTCGGTATGCAGGCTGCCCTTCATCAGCAGTTCGGCCTCGCCCGCGCGCACCGCCTGCACCGCGCGTGCGGCGGCGGCGTGGCTGTGCGGTGCGTCGATGATCTGCGCGCCGCCGAGCGCGAGGTCGTGCGTGTCGGCGACCTCGCGGATGCGGGAGGCGGGCCCCACCAGCAGCGGCTCGATCAGGCCGAGGCGCGCGGCCTGGAGCGCGCCGCCGAGCGAGGCGGCGTCGCAAGGATGGGCGACGGCGGTGGGGATGGCGGGTTGGCCGGCGCAGCGTGCCAGCAGGGCGGCGTACTTGTCGGTTGGCGTGTCCATGGTGTCTCGCGGTATTTCACGGATTCGTCATGCTGGCCGGGTGTTCGCGCTGTTCATAGTGCAATGCGCAAAAAGCAGGACCAGTATAGGCCACATGTTGCGCTCCGCGGGGCATGTCTTTGTTGAGATGGCGCAAGAAATGCCCGGATTGCCTCGCTTGTGTGATTGCGGGTGCCATGACAAGCTGGTAGATTGCCCGTTGTTGCATAGCAGCATCCTGCGGCCCGCGACGGCATTGCCAGACCTGCCCGGCAATTGCCGGCCGATGCCACGATAGCCGCCGCAGGGCGCCTGTGTGCTGGATCAAGGAGGCAAGCGAGTGAACGCAAGCGAACCCGTCTCCCGCCACGGCCAGGCGGCCCCGGCGGAGCCCGCGCAGCCGGCGGCGCATGTCACGGCCGGCACAACGGCCCTCACACCCTTCATACCCTTCGCGCCCTTCGCGCCCTTCGGGATGCCCGCCACCCTGCCGCTGCCGGCCTGGCCGCAGGCGGCCTGGGACTATGGCGTCGATGCCTGGCAGCGCATGGTGCTCACGCTCGACATCCTGCGCGAGCGCGGCAACCAGACCGTCGAGCACGAGCGCGAAGGCATGCCGCCGGTGCTGGTGTTCGACTATGAGATCGTGCTCGACGGACGCACGCTGCCCGATCCGGTCAACTACGCCCTGCTGCGCATCGTCGCGCCGGAAGGCGACGAGACCGATGACAGCAAGCGGCCCTTCGTCGTGATCGACCCGCGCGCCGGCCACGGGCCCGGCATCGGCGGCTTCAAGATCGACAGCGAGATCGGTATCGCGCTGCGTGGCGGCCATCCCTGCTACCTGGTGTCCTTCTTCCCCGAGCCCTGTCCCGGACAGACCATCGCGGCGGTGACGCGCGCCGAGGAAGTGTTCCTGCGCACCGTGGCCGAGCGCCACCCGCAGTCCGACGTCAAGCCCTTCGTCATCGGCAACTGCCAGGGCGGCTGGGCGCTGATGCTGCTCGCGGCGAGCGCGCCGGACCTGGTCGGCCCCATCCTGCTGGCAGGTTCACCGCTGGCCTACTGGTCCGGCCAGCGCGGGCGCAACCCGATGCGCTACAGCGGCGGGCTGCTGGGCGGTTCGTGGGCCTCGTCGTTTGCCGCCGACCTGGGCAACGGCCATTTCGACGGCGCCTACCTGGTGCAGAACTTCGAGCAGCTCAACCCGGCCAACGCGCTGTGGGAGAAGCTCTACAACCTCTACGCCAAGGCCGATACCGAAGGGCCGCGCTTTCTCGACTTCGAGCGCTGGTGGGGCGGCCACTACCAGCTCAACCGCGACGAGATCGACTGGATCGTGCAGAACCTGTTCGTCGGCAACCGGCTGACCTCGGGCGAGCTGCGCAGCCCCGACGGCAAGTCGGTGATCGACCTGCGCAACGTGCGCTCACCGATCGTGGTGTTCGCCTCCTGGGGCGACAACATCACGCCGCCGCAGCAGGCGCTGAACTGGATTCCCGATCTCTACGCCGACGTCGACGAGATCGTCGCCAACGAGCAGGTGATCGTCTACTGCCTGCACGATTCCGTGGGCCACCTGGGCATCTTCGTTTCGTCCGGCGTGGCCAATCGCGAGCACACCGAACTGTTTTCAGCACTCGACCTGATCGACGTGCTGCCGCCCGGCCTCTACGAGGCCGTGATCGAGGACATCGCGCCGGACACCCCGCATACCGACCTGATCGAGGGGCGTTACCTGATGCGCTTCGCGCGGCGCACCATCGACGATATCCTGGCCCTGGACGACGGCCGCGACGACGAGCAGGCCTTCCGCGTGGTGCGGCGCGTGGCCGAGATCAACCAGCGCTGCTACGACACCTTCGTCTCGCCGGCCGTGCGCGCGCTGTCGAACGAGGCCAGCGCCCACCTGTTGCGCGGGCTGCAGTCCTCGCGCCTGGAGCGCACGCTGCAGTCGGACGCCAATCCGTGCATGGGCTGGGTCGGCGCCCTGGCGCCCATGGTGCGCGAGCACCGGCGTCCGGTGGCGCGCGACAACCCCCTGCTGGCGCTCGAGCACGCGGTGTCGGCCGCCATCGTGGCGGCACTGAACCAGTACCGCGACACACGCGATGCCTGGTACGAACACGTCTTCGAGACCATCTACCGCTCGCCGCTGGTCCAGGCCATGGTCGGCATGGATGAGCGCGCCGCCGCCACGCAGGCGGCGCCGGCCGCGATCGATGCGTTGCGCCGCGAACTCACCGCGCGCCGCATCCGCGATGCGCAGGGCGATTTCGACCAGGGCGGCCCGGTCGATGCCTTCGTGCGCATCCTGGCCTACGTCAAGAGCGACTATGCCTCGATCGAGGAGCGTCCCTTCAACCTGATGCGCAAGATGGCGCGCGAGCACATGCAGCAGCAGGCCTCGCTGAACGACCTCAAGCAGGCCGCGCGGCAGCAGACCTTCCTGGTCTCGCTCGACGCGCGGCGCGCACTCGAGACGCTGCCGGCGCTGATGCCGGACCTGTCGTTGCGGCCCTTGCTGATGATCGCCATCCATCGCGTGCTGACGCTGCCCGGCCCGTTGCAAGGTGGGGAGCTCGAACGCTATCGCGAGGTGGCGCATGTGCTGGGCACGGACCACAAGGAGGCGCTGCCGCAGGGCGGCGCCGCGGATGGCGGCCAGGCCGGGCGCGACATCCCGGCACCGGGCGCGGAGGTCGATACCCATGCCGATACCCATGCCGATGCGCGTGCCGATGCCGGCGACAGGCCGGCCGCGGCGGCAGGCGCCAACCGGCGCACCACGCGTCGCGCGGGGACGGCGGCCAAGTCCGCGCAGGCCGGGGCGGGTACCGCCGTGCGCAAGCGCGCGCCGGCGCGCGCGCAGCGCAAGGCTTAGGCGGCGTAGGCCCGGCATAGGCCCGGCATAGGCGGCGGGCGTTGCCATCGCGCAGGACCATGAGGCTCGAGGCCGCCCGGGGGCGGCAGGAGAAACACCATGAACGAAGCAGCCGGACGGCCGCTGGACGGGGCACGCGTGCTGGTGGCAGGCGTTGCCAACGCCGATTCCATCGCCTGGGGATGCGCGCGCGCTTTCCATGAGCTGGGCGCCGAAGTGGCGCTGACCTACCTCAACGACAAGGCCCTGCCGCACGTCGCGCCGCTGGCCGAAGCGATCGGCGCGCCGATCCTGATGCCGCTCGACGTCGAGGACGACAAGCAGGCCGAGGCCCTGTTCGCCCGTATCGGCGAGGCCTGGGGCAGCCTGGACGCGATGGTGCATTCGATCGCCTTCGCGCCCAAGGCCGATCTCCAGGGCGGGTTGCTGGCCTCGTCGGCGGCCGGTTTCGCGCGCGCCATGGATATCTCGTGCCACTCCTTCGTGCGCATGGCCCGTCGCGCGGTGCCGTTGATGTCGCATGGCGGCACGCTGTTCGCCATGAGCTACGAGGGCGCGCGGCGGGTGGTGCCCAACTACGACCTGATGGGGCCGGTCAAGGCCGCGCTCGAGGCCTGCTGCCGTTACCTCGCCTACGAGCTCGGCCCGCGCGGCATCCGCGTGCACGCGATCTCGCCGGGGCCGCTGAAGACGCGCGCGGCCTCCGGCCTGAAGGACTTCGACCTGCTGCTGGCACAGGCGGCGGGGCGCGCGCCGCTGGGCGAACTGGTCGACATCATGGACGTGGGCTTCGCCACTGCCTATCTCGCCACACGCTACGCGCGGCGGCTGTCCGGCAACACCGTCTATGTGGACGGCGGCGTCCACGTCATGGGTTGATGGCGGCCGCCGCGGCGGCGCCTACAATTGAAAATGCAGGGGCGCCGCTTGGAGTACTGCCGTACTGTTCGAGGCGCTGCGCCAGTCAAGGAATATCGACATGCAGGTATTGATCCGCGGGCTTCATCGGGATGTGACCGAGCAGATGCTGCGAGACAAGCTGTCGCCGTACGCGCCGGTCAATTCGGTCGAGCTCGTGCGCGATGGCGATCCCGACCATCCCTGGGCGTTCGTCGACCTCGGCGTCGATGTCTTCTCCGCCTGGAACCTGCTGCGCCGCTTCGACCGGCAATACTTCGCCGGCAGCATGATGCGCTGGTACATCCCCGCCCACCAGGACTGACGGCCGCGACCGCAGCACGCGGGGCGCGGCACCGCGCGGTGTTGCCAGCGTTACCATAGCGTTCCTCCACTGTTCCCGGCGCCGCGCAGGCGCCGTCCTGCCATGGCTTCGATGCTCGAACTCGACGGGGCGATCTGGTTCCGCTCCGGCTCACGCGACTGGGGCGGGCACGACCGCATCGCCTTGCTGGCGGCGATCGGCGAGCAGGGCTCGATCACGGCCGCGGCCAAGGCGGTCGGGCTTAGCTACAAGGCTGCCTGGGACGCCATCGACGCCATGAACAACAGCGCCGGCGAGCCGCTGGTGCTGCGTGCCGCCGGAGGCAAGGGCGGCGGCGGCACCCGCCTGACCGAGCGCGCCGAGCGCCTGATCCGCACCTACCGCGCGCTGGAGGCGGAGCATCGGCGTTTCGTCGAGCACCTGGCGCGGCTGGGCGAGTCGGCCGCCGACGACCTCGACCTGATGCGGCGCTTCCAGGTCAAGACCAGTGCCCGCAACAAGCTGTTCGGCACGGTGGCCCAGGTGCATGGCGGCGTGGTCAACGACGAGGTGGTGCTGGCGCTGCCGGGCGGGCAGCAGGTGGTCGCCACGGTCACGCGCGAGAGCGTGGAATCGCTCGGCCTGGCGCCCGGCGTGGAAGCCTTCGCCCTGGTCAAGGCGACCTCCGTGCTGCTCGGCCTGCCCGAGCCCGGCCTGCGCCTGTCGGCCCGCAACCAGCTGGCAGGCAAAGTGACCCGGGTGATCGCGGGTGCGGTCAACAGCGAAGTGGTGCTGGAACTGGATGGCGGCGGCACCGTGGCCGCCGTCATCACGCTGGCCAGCGCCGAGGCGCTGGGGCTGCAGCCGGGCCACCGCGCGCACGCCATCTTCAAGGCTTCGAGTGTGATCCTCGGTACCCTGGGCTGAGCGCGCTACGCGCCTGCCGGCCTTCCAGGCACATGCCGACGCACGGCCGACGTACGGCCGACGTACGGGCCGACGTACGGGCCGACGTACGGGCCGAAGCGCGCCCGACGGCGCACCTGTCACAATGCCGGGTCACGCCCGGCGCACTCCCCGTGCTGCCGTGCCTGCGCGCTGCCTGGCGCAAGCACCGGCCCGCCTTCCATCCGCCAGCAAGGTGACACCATGCCACGCAATATCGAAATCAAAGCCCGCCTCGACGACATCGACGCTCTGCTGCCGCGTGTGGCGGCGCTGGATGCTCGCGGCCCGGAACTGCTGCAGCAGGACGACACCTTCTTCGCCTGCGCTGCCGGCCGCCTCAAACTGCGCGCCTTCGGCCCCGAGCGCGGCGAACTGATCTTCTACCGGCGCGCCGACAGCGCGGGGCCCAAGCTGAGCGACTACCGCATCGTGCCCACCGCCGAGCCGGATGCGCTGCGCGCCGCGCTGGCCGATGCCTATGGCGTCAGCGGCCGCGTGCGCAAGCTGCGCACCTTGTACCTGGCCGGCCGCACCCGCATCCACCTGGACCGCGTCGAGGGACTGGGCGATTTCCTGGAGCTGGAAGTGGTGCTGGCCGACGGCGACAGCGAGGCCGATGGCGTGGCCGAGGCGCACGCCTTGCTGGCGCACCTGGGGGTCGGGCCGGAGCGCCTGCTGGAAGGTGCCTACGTCGACCTGCTGCGCGCCGCGTAGCGCGCGCCGGCGGCGTGCGCGGCTCAGGCCACGCGCGCGTCGGCCGGCGCGTAGACGCGTGCGTGGCCGTTCGTCGCGGCGGCGTGGATGCGGCCGTCGCGGATTTCCAGCACGTGCTCGGCCAGCGCCTCCACGTCCTCGGGATCGTGGGAGATCAGCACCATCGGCACGTCCAGGCTGGCCTGCAGGGCGCGCAGTTCGGCGCGCAGGGCCGCGCGCAGCGCGGGGTCGAGCGCCGAGAACGGTTCGTCGAGCAGGATGATGTCGGGCCGCGCCACCAGCGCGCGCGCCAGTGCCACGCGCTGTTTCTGCCCGCCGGAGATCTCGGCCGGATAGTGGCCCACCAGCTGGCGCAGGCCGAAGGCGTCGATCCAGCGTTCGGCCTCGGGGTGGCGCTGCCGGCGGCCCGGGTTGCGCCAGCCGGTGGCGAGCCCGAAGGCGATGTTCTGCCCGACAGTCAGGTGCGGGAACAGCGCGTAGTCCTGGAACAGATAGGCCACGCGCCGCTGCTGCGGGCGCACGTCGATGCGCGCCGCCGTGTCGAACAGCACGCGTTCGCCGAGCACGATGCGGCCGGCGTCGGGCGACAGCAGCCCGGCAATGGCTCGCAGCGTCAGGCTCTTGCCGGCGCCGGAGGGGCCGAACAGGGCGATGCGGCGGCTCGCCGAAGTGAAGGCGATATCGAGCAGGAAGTGCCGCTCGGCGGATTCCATGCGCTTGCGCAGGCTGACTTGCAGGCTCATGGTGGACTCAGCGGAGTGGCTGGCGCGCGGTGGCGGGGACCAGGCGTGCGGCCACCACCAGCAGCACCACGCAGGTGACCGAGGTCACCAGCACCAGCAGGTTGGCGGTGCGGTCGTCGCCGGCCTGCACCGCCTCGTAGATCGCCACCGACAGCGTCTGCGTGCGGCCCGGCAGGTTGCCGGCCACCATCAGCGTGGCGCCGAACTCGCCCAGCGCGCGCGCGAAGGCCAGCAGCACGCCGGCGACGATGCCGCGCATCGCCAGCGGCAGCGTGACGCGGAAGAAGATGCCGGCTTCCGATACGCCCAGCACGCGCGCGGCATTTTCCAACTGGTGGTCGACGCCTTCGAAGGCCGCCCGCGCGGACTTGAGCACCAGCGGGAAGGCGACGATGGTGGAGGCCAGCACGGCTCCCTGCCAGGTGAAGACCAGTTCGATGCCGAGCCGGTCCAGCCAGGCGCCGAGCACGCCGCGCCGGCCCACCAGCACCAGCAGGTAGTAGCCCAGCACGGTGGGCGGCAGCACCAGCGGCAGCGTCAGCAGCGCATCGACCACGTCGCGCGCGCGCGAGCGCCAGCGCGCCAGCGCAAAGGCGGCGGCCACGCCCAGCACGGCGTTCAGCACGGTGGCGCAGCCGGCCACCTTGAGGGACAGGGCGAGCGGTACCCAGGCGGCGTCCATCATCCGGTCCGGTCAGGCCGCCGGAGCAGCCACAGGCACAGG
>JABLTH010084140.1_pt1 | contig 13128 bp, 7 predicted proteins | sample 7875711 | NCBI WGS metagenome assembly JABLTH01 (sample SAMN14941262, study PRJNA633318) | bioreactor metagenome | isolation source: bioreactor | place: China | collected 2019-03-05 | reverse complement strand
GCTGCAGGCCGCGCAGATCGACGCCGCGACGGGGCTCCTCACCGTGCGCGAGAGTATCGCCGCGGGTGCTGCGGACGTGCTGCTCGCGACGGCGGACGGCGCATCCGTCGACGCGCTGTGGATCGAGGCGGGCCCCGCGCACACGCTGCGCCTCGCGCGCCTTGCCGGCGGCGTGGCCGACCCGGCCGGCGATGCGGTCGGCCCGCTCGCGGCCGCCCCGCGCGCCGCGGCGCTCGCCGCGCTCGCGGGCGGGCGCCTGGTCGCGTGGACCGAGGCCGGAACGGACGGCGACGCGCTGTGGGTGCGGCCGCTCGCCTCGCGCGTCACGTGCGGCACCGTGCCGAACGCGGATGCCGCGGCCCCCGCGAGCGCGGGCGCCGCGCCGCTCGTGCCGCTGGCGCCGTCGGCCTGCGGGGACCGTTGGGTCGCGCCGGGTGGATCGAACGCCCCGAACGACTGCACCGTGCAGGGCACGCCGTGCGGCTCGATCAACTACGCGGCGAGCGTCGCGTGCGCCGGCGACACGGTGCGCGTGGCCGAGGGCACGTACACCGAGGACATCGTCATCACGCAGCCGATCAACGTGACCAACACCGGCATCACGGTGAACACGCAGGTCGTCGGCACGGGCTCGGCGGATGTCGTGCAGATCCTCGCCGGCGCCGCGACGTGGAACGGGATCGAGATCGGCAGCACGCCCGGACACGCGTGCATGCGCATCGGCGACGCGGCGCACACCGGGCTGCGCGACGTGCAGGTGACCAACGCCGCGATGCACGGCTGCAAGGTCGGGGTGATCGTCGACAGCACCGGCACCGGCGGCTGGAACCGCCTGCTCGGCTGCGACGTGCGCGAGAGCGTGGCCGACGGCACGGCGACCGGCGGCGTCGGCGTGCTCGTCACGGGCGGGAACAGCCGGCTCGAGATCAAGACCGGGCTCCTGCGCGACAACGGCGGCCCCGGCCTGCGCGTCGACGCGGCGCCGCCCGGCGGCAGCAACGCGAGCATCGTCCTCGCGGGCGAGAACGTCTTCGGCAACGGCTTCGCGGCGAACTCCCCGGGCCGCGCCGCGCTCGAGATCCACGCGGCGAGCGACGTCCGCATCGAGGGACACTACATCCACGACAACGTGGGCGCGGGCCCGGCGGACGACGGCCGCGGCGTGGTCCTCGACGCGGTGACGAGCGGCAACTTCTTCTGCAATCGCCTGCGCGCCAACGAGCGCGGCCTCATGCTGACGGGCGGCACGGGCGGCGTCGGGGTCGCGCAGAACCAGTTCGTGCAGCAGCTCGGCACCGCGGTGTGGACCGACGCGGGCGCGCTGAGCGGCGTGACCGTCGACCACAACATCTTCCAGGGCAACGCCACCGCGGTGCACAACGACGACGGCGCGGTGACCCTCAACGCCACGCGCTCGTGGTGGGGCGCCGCGGGCGGTCCCGCGCCGGGCGGCGGGGATCCGGTCAGCGGGCTCGTCGACACGTCGCTGTTCATCGCGCGCGCCGCGGCTCCGGTCTTCACCCGGCGCCCGGCGGATTCGGGCTGGGACCCGTCGCCGGACAGCTGCTTCCAGAAGCTCCAGCCCGCGCTCGACTACGCCGCCGTCGGCGGCCTCGTGGTCGTCGGGCCGGGCGCGTACTACGAGCAGGTCACGCTCTCGAAGAAGGTCGACGTCCAGGGCACGCCCGCGGGTTCGGGCTGCCCGGTCAGCGAGATCTACGGCGAACAGACCGGTGGCTCGCACAACCCCGCGATGATCGTCTCCGGCGTGACCGGCATGTCGATGACGAACATGACGTTCCGCAACTCGTCGCACGGCACCGCGTGCGGCGCGGCGAGCGGGGACGAGATCGGCCTCGACCTCCGGAACGTCGCGTCCTCGACGTTCAACAACCTGTGCCTGCTCGACAACGGGGTCACCGAGCTGCGGCTGTTCGGCGCGTCGTCGGGGAACACCTTCACCAACCTCACCATCGACGGCATGTACCGCCAGTTCGAGGGACACGACCTGTGCGGGCACCGCTCGCGCGAGGGGATCCTCGTCGACGGCGGGCCGGCGTGCCTCGGCGGCCCGGGCGCGATCGCGACGGGCAACCACTTCACCGGCGGAACGATCGCCAACGTCTCGCGCGGCGTCTCCCTGCAGCTCGCCGACGCCACCACGGTGTCGGGCTTCACGATCACCGCGTCGCAGGCCGCGGCGTGGAACAACGGGACCTACGCGACCTCGGTGCTGGTGGCGCTCGGCGACAACAACGCGATCACGAACAACGTGATGGGCAGCGTCGAGCAGAACGACGGCGTGCGCGTGACCGCGAAGGCCAACGGCTCGTGCATCACCGAGCGCACCGACACGCACAACACCACGATCTCGGGGAACACGATCTCGAACGTGCTCACCGCGGGCATCCGCAACTTCCGCACGGGCGCCGACCCGGGCTTCCCGCTCGGGACGACGATCAGCTGCAACGTCCTGAGCCGCAACGCCAACGGCATCGTGACGGACTACGTCGGCGCGCTGCCGGGTCCCGTGGTCACCGTGCATTTCAACGACTTCCGCCAGAACACGACCGGGCTGCGCAACATCGGCAGCGACGTCCTCGACGCGACCAACAACTGGTGGAACAGCCTGAGCGGCCCCGGCGGCGCGGGCCCGGGATCGGGCGACTCCGTGTTCGGCGGCGTCACGTTCGCGCCGTGGCTCAAGTCCTCCGGCAGCGACGACGCGGACGGCGACGGCTACACCGAGTGCGGCGGCGACTGCGACGACACGAACCTCAACGTGCACCCCGGCGCGGCGGAGATCTGCGACGGCGCGGACAACAACTGCAACGGCCAGGTCGACGAAGGCCTCCCGACGCACACCTACTACACCGACGCGGACGGCGACTCCTACGGCGTCGCGCTGCCCACGCTCACGACGTGCGCGGCGACGCCGCCCGCGGGCTGGTCGAGCAACACCCTCGACTGCAACGACGCGGACGCGGCGATGAATCCCGCCGCGGTCGAGCTCTGCACCGACAACAAGGACAACAACTGCAACGGCCTGACCGACGGCGCGGACGCGGCGTGCGCGAACCTCGTCGTGAGCGGGCTGCGCTTCAACAGCGGCTCCAAGACGGCGCTCGCCTGGAACACGGCGGCGGGCGCCTCGACGTATGCGCTCTTGCGTGGCACGGTCTCGACGCGCGGGTTCACGGGGTACGACCACGCCTGCGCGGCAGGCCAGCTCGCGTCGGCCACCGTCACCTCCGCCGAGGTGCCGCCGCCCGGCACGGCGTTCTACTACATTGCCTCGGCGCAGACGGTGAACGGCACCACCGGCGCAATCACGTCCGGCCCGCTGGGCCAGGGCGTGAACAACGCGTGGCGCCCCGACTCGACCACGCTCCCGTGCGGGCCGCGCGTGTTCGTCAACGCGGCAGCCGCGGGCGCGAACAACGGCTCGTCGTGGACCGACGCGTACACGACGATCCAGTCCGCACTCGCGCACGCGAAGGCCGCGGACCGCGGGCTCGAGATCTGGGTGCGCGGCAACCTCTCCGGGCCCGCGACCCTCACCGCGGCGAACCGGCCCGGCGCGGCGATCCTCGCCGGCTTCGCGGGCACGGAAACGCTGGCCTCGCAGCGCAATTCCGCGGTCAACCCGTCCACGTGGACCGGGACCGTGAACAACCCGCTCGTGACGTTCGATCACACCAGCGGCGTCGTCGACGGCTTCACGCTCGCGACCGGCAGCATCGGCGTGCGTGCGCTCACCGCGGGCCAGCGTCTCGAGGTGCTGGGGACGACGCTCTCGGGTTTCACGCAGAGCGGCGTGGACGTGTCGACCGACGGCACCGCCGCCAACGCACTGCGCATCGAGCACGACACCTTCGACGCGGCCGGCCTGCGCGGTCTGCGCGTGTTCGGCGGCGGCGGCACCGTCTCCGGCACCGTGCGCGACAACACGTTCGCGGGCGGCAGCGAGGCCGCGCTGCGCATCGATGCGCACGCGGGCGTGAACCCCGCCACCGTCGATCTCCACGTCGTCCGCAACCGGATCAACGGCGGCGCGATCGGCATCCTGCTGGGCGCGTTCGCCAACGACGGCGCCGGCACCGCGCTGCAGCGCGCGGTCGTCGCCTCGAACGTGATCGCGGGCACCAGCGGCCCGGGCCTGCGCGTCGAGGCCAACGGCAGCTTCCTCACGCTGCCGACCGCCGCGTCCGCGCGCGCGATCCCGCGACTCACCGGCAACACGATCTCCGGCGCCGCGGGAGACGGCATCGCCTGCGCCGCGACGCGCACCGACTCGAGCGGCGCGAGCGCGCTGCACGAGGTCCGCTCCGCGCCGGACATCTGGGACAACCTCATCACCTTCGTGACCGCAGCCGGAATTTCCGAGACGGCGGACAATCCCGCCGCGGCGCTCGTCGCGGACCCGGTCGTCGTCGGCAACGACCTGTTCGGGAACGGATCGCTGTACCTCGACGAAGGCGTCAACACGCTCGGCACGATCGCCGCGGTCAACCAACTCACCGGCGCGAAGGACAACTACACGTCGGACCCGCTGTACGTGAACCGCTTCGCGGGCAACTACCACCTCGGCGTGGGTTCCCCGGCGATCGACAAGGGCCATTCGAATGCGCCGGGCCTCGCGACCGAGGACATGGACGGCGCGTGCCGGATCAAGGGCCCGGCGCCCGACACCGGCGCGGACGAGACGCCCTGAAACGTGCGACCGCCCGCCGGGTGCGCGACCCGGCGGGCGGCCCCGTCCTCGTCACGTCAGTACTTTCCGGCGGAGACGATGAACTCCTGCACGGGCGGACGCCCGGGGCGGCGCACCATGCCCGCGATCTCGGCGGGCGTCTCGCGCAGCCCGTCCACCTCGACCAGCACGTCACCGCGCGGCACCTCGCGCACGGTCATCGGCACGAGCCGCGGCCCGTCGAAGGCGATGTTGCGGTAGGCGAAGCGCGGGGCGCGGACGTACTCGACCAGGGCACGCTCGGCGGTCGCGAGTCCGCCGAACGCCTGGGCCGCCGCCTCGCCGATCTCGGTGCCGCGCTCCTGCAGGTCCATCATCCGCACGAGCCGCCGCTTGCCGACGATGCCGGCCGCGAACTGCTGGTGCACGAGCGCCCAGCTCTCGAGCGTGAACATCACGCGCTCCTGCGGGGTGAGGCGATCGAGGTCGATGCGCTTCATGCCCAGCACCTCACCGAGCGGCAGGAACTCGTGCTGACGCAGGAACGTGACGTACTCGGGCACGGCGCGGCCGAGGAACCCGGACCGGCCCGCGGTGCCGAACGTCTGGTAGTAGGCGGCCAGTCCCTCGCGGTACCACAGCGGAACCGGCTCGACGTCGAGCGCGAGCGCGAGGTCGACGTAGCTCCGGTATGCGGCCGACGTGACGTCGTCCTCCGGATCGCGCCCGTTGATCACGATGAACGGGCCGGCCGGGTCGGCGATGGTCGCGGCGGAGAACTTGGTGTCGCTGCGTGCGAGCTCGCGGCCGAAGGCGAGCAGCGCCTGGTCTCCCGGCAGCACGACGACGGACACCTTCGCGCCCTCGTCGAGCTGCGGGACGTGGCCGCGTCCGGCGAGGACCTCGCGGAAGGTCTCCATCCGGCGCGCGAGGGTCACCGGGTGGGTCCCGTCCGGCCCGACCACGCGGAAGTGCGCGGTCGTGACTTCGGTCCAGGTGTCGGATGTGGAGGCCGGGGCGGTCGTGATGCCGGCCGTCGAGACGATCAGGGCGACGGCGGCTCCCGCGAGGAACTCGGAGGTCCTCATGTCAGTTTCCCTCCTGGTGTCTGGGGGTACCGGAGGTGACGATGGGTTCATTGAAGACCCGGAGATTTCGGGCTTTCAACGACTAGCGAGGACTAAAACGGTCAGCCCTGAAGAAAGATACGTGACTGTTATTCGCACTAAAGCGTCATGTCTGCGCCGTCGCCGACATCAAACCCGCGCCCGGCGCGGGGTCCGCGAACACGGCCAGAAAGGGCAGAGAAAATTCAGCGAGACGCTGTCGGCGCCTCCGCCGACAGCGGGGCGACCGCGGCCGACCGCAGCGCGTCCACGAGCATCGGCCCCACGGTGACCTGCTGCGCGGCCTCGAGGAGGATCGACGCGGCGGCGCTGCGCTCGCTCGCGCCGGGCCACCAGCGCGCGTTCACGCCCGCGTCCGCGCGCAGGTGATAGGTGCCCGCTGGCAACCCTGGACTGCATAGCCTCGTCACCGCGCGCGGCGCGCCCGCGGTCGGCAGCGTACGGCGCACGACCACGAGCGGCTGCTCCGCACCCGCGGCGAAGATCGCGATGCCTTCGAGCGCCGCGGGCGCACCGCCCTTGCCGATCGCGGCGAGGCAGATCTGCGCGCCGGTCGCCGCGACGAGATCGAGCGTCGCGTCGGGCTGCTCGCGCGTGCAGTTCGCCGTCGGCGTGCCGCGTGCGCCGCCGGCGAGCACGAGCCGGCGCTGCGCGGACGGCGCGGCGGGATCGACCGCCACGCGATACGTGCCCGGGCGCAGCGGCGCGATCGCGTAGCGGCCGTCGGGTGCGGTGACCGCGCGCGCCACGGGGGATTGCGCGTCGCCGGAGAGAGCGACCACGGGCAGGTTGGAGACCGCGTTGCCCGACGCGTCGAGCACGCGCCCCGCGATGCTCGACCCCTTCTCGAGCGCGACGTCGAGCGCGGTGCGGCAGGCCTCGGCGGATCCGGCCTCGAGCTGCACCTCGCGCCGGAAATACGGCGTGCCGAACGGCGGGCGCACCGTGACCAGCGCCTGACAATGGTCGACGCAGGGCAGCTGCGCGTTCCCGTCGGCGTCCGTCCGCGCGTGCCAGGTGTGCTCGCGCTCGGCATCGCCGGGGCAGAACGTCGCGTGCACGTCCGCGCCGCGCAGCGCCTCGGTCCCCGCTCCGCGCACGCGCACGTCGAAGCGCGTGCCCGTGAAGGCGCGCCCGACGAAATTCCTCTCGCGTGCCGCGCCGACGTCGGCGACGGTCACCTGCGGCGGATCGAAGGTCCAGCGCCCGCCCTCGTCGAGCGCGCTCAGCTGGGCCGGGAGCGACGGCACCACGATCTCGAACCGGCCGTCGGGCGCGGTCAGCGTCCCGTCGATCCAGCCCGCGGCGGCGCCCCGCGCGCGCACCTCGGCGTCGGCGATCCCGTTCCCCTCGGCATCGACGACGCGTCCGTGCACCACGAGTTCCGCGCGCACGGTCGCGCTGACCTCGCGCCGGAGCACGTCGAACGGGGCGTCGGCGGCGAAGGTCCGGCCGCCGGACTCGAACCCGGCCAGGCGCGCCGGGCTGCCCGCGTGCAGCGTGTACATCCCCGGCTCGAGCCACGTGGCCAGGGCGCCGTTCGCGTCCGCGGCGACGAGTCCCGTCCACGAGGCGCGGCCGCGCGGCTCGAAGCCCACGACGAGCCCCGGCAGGGGGCGGCCCGCGGTGTCGACCGCCTTCAACGCGACCCGGGCGAGCGCCGGCACCGTCAGCGTGAGCAGCTGTCCGCTGGCCGCGGGCAGTTCGACGAATGCGGCCCCGAGCGCGCGGAACCGTGCCGGGGCGGCCTGCGGGATGCCCACCTCGACGAGCGCGTTGCGGCACGCGAGGCCGGGAAAACGCAGCGTCGCGGGCGGGGTCCACGTCCGCTCGGTCTTCGCGTCGTCGACGCTGACGCGCACGACGAGGCCGTCGGGGGCCCAGTTCCGCGTCGCGTCGAGCACGCGCAGGTCGATCGAGCAGGTCTTGTCCGCGGGCGCGGCGAGGGACACGCCGAGCGCCAGCACCACCGTGAGGACGGCGATCGGGGCTCGCACGGTCCGAAGTGTACGGCGATCCCCCGCTGCGCGGAACGCGCCGGCGTCGATCACGAACCTGGCTCATCTTTGCGACAGGATCCGCGGGCGCCGGAACAGACCGCCGGGCAGCGATTCGACGGCGCCGGCCACCTGCAGCGTGAACAGCTCGGCGAGGACCTCCTCGGCGGTCCACTCGAGCAGCGCCGCGAGCTCGTCCTGGTGCAGCGCGTCGTCGGGCGGGAGCACCTCGAGCAGCCGCGCGGTGCGGCCGGTCGCGGCCGCCGACGGCGGCGCGGCGGTCCCGGGCACCGCGACCCCGGGGCAGCGGCCGGGCGGCAGCTCCACCAGCACGTCGACCGCGGTGCAGGCCATCGGCGCGCCGTCGCGCAGGAGCTGCAGCGTCCCCTCGGCGGTCCGGTCGCCGCTGCGGCCGGGCACCGCGAGCACGGGACGGTCGAGCCCGGTCGCACACGAGGCCGTGATCAGCGATCCCGACTTCCGGGCGGCCTCGACGACCACGACGGCGTCCGCGAGCCCGGCGATGATCCGGTTGCGCTGCGGGAAGTGGCCCGGGTGCGGCGGCGCGTCCGGTGCGAACTCGGTGACGATCGCGCCGCCGTCCGCGACGATGCGGGCCGCGAGCGCGTCGTGCTCGACCGGGTACGCCACGTCGAGCCCGGTCCCCAGCACGGCGACGGTGACGCCGGACGCGTCGAGCGCGGCCGCGTGCGCCGCGCCGTCCACGCCGCGCGCGAGGCCGCTCACGATCGCGAGGCCGAGCGGCGCGAGCCCCGCGGACAGCTCGCGCGCCATGCGCAGGCCGTAGCTCGTGGGGTAGCGCGAGCCGACGATCGCGACGGCGGCGCCGCCGCACGCCGCGAGAGCGCCGCGGATCGCGAGCACCGCGGGCGGCAGCGCGAGCGCTCGCAGCGGCGCGGGATAGCGCGCGTCGTCCACGTGCAGGAGCGTGAACTCGCCGCGGGCCGCGCGCTCCACTTCGCGCGCGAGCGCCGCGTCGAGCGCCGCGGCGCACAGCGCGGACCGCTGCTGCGCCGTGAGCGGCACGCCGGCCGGACAGCCGCGCGCGACCGCGGCCGCGCCGCCCGCCGCCTGCACCGCGCCGTACGCGTCACGGAGGCCGATGCCCGTGCCGCGCGCGAGGCGCAGCCAGCCGAGCAGCGAGTCGTCGACGAGGGTGTGCGATGCGCCGGTCACGGGACGATGGTGCCGCACGTCGCGGCGCCGCGCGCGTGCGCGCACGCGGCCCCGTCCCGCGCGCGGGAACGGCGCGGGTCGCTACCGCCGGTACCAGGCGAAGCGGTGGATCGGCCGGCCCTCGCGCCGGTACTTGATCTCGAAGTTGGTGACGCCGAGCGTGGTGTAGTCCCCCATGCCCGGCAGTTCCCACAGCGCCCTGTCGGGCCCGGCATCTTCGAACGCCGCGTGGGCGCCGACCGTCTCGCGGATGATCGCCGCGTACTCGGGATGGTCGGTCGCGGCGCGCAGGAGTCCGCCCGCGCGCAGCGTGCGCGCGACCTGGTCGAGCACGTCGGCGCGGAAGAAGCGCCGCTTGTTGTGCCGCTTCTTCGGCCACGGGTCGGGGAAGTACACGTGGCACGCGGCGAGGCTCGCATCCGCGAGGCCGTTTTCGAGCAGCGGCACCACGTTGGCGTACGCGAGGCGCACGTTCTGGAAGCCGCGCTTGGAGAGCCGGTCGAGCGCACGGAGGTAGTAGCGGTGCGCGTACTCGACGCCGAGGAAGTTGACCTCCGGCCGCGCGCTCGCGGCCAGCAGCAGGAAGCGTCCCTTCCCCACGCCGACCTCGAGCTCGACGTCGCGCGTGTTGCCGAACAGGCGCGCGAGGTCGAGCCGCTCGATCGGCTCGGGCAGTTCGAGCCGCACGATGTCGTCGTTGCGGTGTGGCACGACCGGGAGGTCGCGCACGGTCGACGGCGGCCGCTTCCCCTCGCTCAACGGACGGTTCCTTTCCGGGGTTCGGGCACCGCGGCCGCGAGGCGCGTCTCGCGCTCCGGGTGGCCGGGGCCATCGAGGCCGAGCAGCGCGCGGCGCACGTCTCCCACGAGATACAGCGAACCCGCGACCAGGATCGCGCCCGCATCCCCCGCGAGCGCGTGTGCGCGCGCGAGCGCCGCGGCGGTGTCGGGCTCGAGCTCGGGCGCGAGCGCGGGGAATGCCGCCGCGAGGCGCGCGTGCACGACGGCGGGATCGACGGCCTTGGGGATCGCGGGCCGCGTGACGACGAGGCGTGCGACGTGCGGCGCGAGCGGCGCGACGAGCTGCGCGGGATCGCGCCCCTCGGTCACGCCGAAGACGAGCACGAACGGTCCCGCGGCCGCGTCGAGCGCGCGGCCGAGCGCGCGTGCGCCCTCCGCGTTGTGCGCACCGTCGAGGAGCACGCGCCCGATGCGCTCCATGCGCCCCGGCCAGCGCACGTTCGCGACGCCCGCGGCGACGGCCGCGTGCGGCAGCGCGAGGCCGCGCGCGCGCAGGAGCTCGACCGCGCGCACCGCGAGCGCGACGTTGCGGCGCTGGTGCGCGCCGGCGAGTGCGGGCGCGAGGCGCTCGTAGGCCGCCTCGGGCGTGGTGAGGTCGAAAGTCCCGTCGCGCCGCGCGCGCAGGACGAGCTCGTCGGCCGCGAGGTGCAGCGGCGCGCCGCGGTCGGCGGCCGCCGCGCGGATCTCGGCGAGCGCGCGCGCCGGGATCCAGCCCGCGAGCCCGGGGACCCCGGGCTTGACGATGCCGGCCTTCTCGCGCGCGATCGACGCGAGGCTGCCGCCGAGCGTCTTCACGTGGTCGAGGCCGATCGTGGTGATGACGGACACGCGCGGCTCGATCACGTTGGTCGCATCGAGGCGGCCGCCGAGGCCCGTCTCGATCACCGCGAGCGGCACCTCCGCGTCGCGGAACGCGACGAACGCGGCCGCGGTGATCATCTCGAAGAACGACGGGTGCCGCGCCAGGGCGCCCGCCGCGAGCGCCGCCGCGGCCTCGTCGCGCAGGCGCGCGACGAGCGCGAGGAAACGGCGCGGCTCGATGTCGTCGGCCCCGACGCGGATGCGCTCCTCGGGACGCACGAGGTGCGGGCTCGTGTTGAGTCCCGCGTTCCAGCCCGCGGCGAGCGCGATCGCGTGCACGGTCGCGGCCACGGAGCCCTTGCCGTTCGTGCCCGCGACGTGCAGCGCGGGGAACGCGCGCTCGGGATGGCCGAGCCAGGCGCAGAACGAGCGCGCCGTGTCGAGGTCCCACTTGTTCGAGGGTCCTTCGAGGGAGAACAGCCAGCGCGTGAGCTCTTCGGCGTGGAGATCGGCGGTCACGGCAGGGGATCGCGCACCGTGGCGCCGAGCGTGGCCGGCGCGCCCGGCGCGGCCGCACTCACCGGCGCCCACAGCAGCCGCATCAGGCGCGCGAGCGTCGGGCGCATTTCGGCCCGCTGCACCACGACGTCGACCATGCCGTGCTCGACGAGGAACTCCGAGCGCTGGAAGCCCGGCGGCAGCTTCTGCCGGATCGTCTGCTCGATCACGCGCGGTCCGGCGAAGCCGATCAGCGCGCCGGGTTCGGCGAGGATCACGTCCCCGAGCATCGCGTACGAGGCGGTCACGCCGCCCGTCGTGGGGTCGGCGAGCACGGAGAAGAACGGGATGCCGGCGTCGTGCAGGCGTGCGAGCGCGGCGGAGATCTTCGCCATCTGCATCAGCGAGAGCGCGCCTTCCTGCATGCGCGCGCCGCCCGACTGGGAGAGCACGATCACCGGGCAGCGCTCGCTGCAGCCGCGCTCGACGGCGCGCGCGATGACCTCGCCGACGACGCTGCCCATCGAGCCGCCCATGAAGCCGTACTCCATCACGCAGACCACGACGGGCATTCCGTCGAGCGTGCCCTTCGCCGAGACGACCGCGTCGTTGAGGCCGGTTTTCGAGCGGTACTCGCGCAGGCGGTCGCGGTACGGCAGCTTGTCGCGGAAGCGCAGCGGATCGATCGACGCGAGCCCGCCGTCGAACTCGGTCCAGCTGCCCTCGTCGAGCAACGCGGCGATGCGATCGCGCGCGGGCACGGTGAAGTGGTAGCCGCACTTCGGACAGACCCACAGCTTCTGGACCATGTCCTTGCGGTAGAGGATCTCGCGGCACTGCGCGCACTTGACCCAGAGACCTTCGGGGATCTGGGTCGGGCGCTCGGCGGGCGCGACGCGGGGCTTCTTTTCCTTGCGGAACCAGACCATCGAACGAGCGTAAACATGGCGGCAGGGCGGCGTCAATACGAAAGCCGCCCCTCCGCCCGGGAGCCCCGCCCCGTTGTTGACACGGGCGGCCGCCGCCCCTAATCTTCCCCTCGGCCTGAACGGGGACTCGCTCCCGGCCCTCCCCGGCCCACAGGGGTTGCGGGGTGGTGCGGGGGCTTTTGCGCGTCTGTGGCAGTCGCGGGTCCCGTGCAAAACCGGAGTAGGACATGCCTGATTCGACGTACGTGGTGGTGAAGGACGATCTCGAGAAGGCCCTGCGGCGGTTCCGCCGGAAGGTCGAGAAGTTCGGGATCCGCAAGGCGATCCGTCAGCACGAGTACTACGAGAAGCCCTCGGAGCGCCGTCGCCGCCGCCGCCGCGAGAACGACCGCAAGCGCCGCAAGGCCGAGCGCAAGGCGTCGCTGCCCTGATCCAACGCGGGGCCCCGGTCCTCGGAGCCCCCGGAGCCGGGCGCACGCGCGCGAGCTGCCCCACGGCAGTCTCGCGCGTTTTGTGTTTGTTACGGGAAGTCTGTCGGCGCCGCGAGACGGTCAGGGCGCCCTGAACTCGACGACCTCGGTCTTCCACACGCGGGCCGGCTGACCGCTGCGACGCGGGGCCGAGTACTTCCAGGTGCGCACGGCGTCGCGGGCCGCGGCGCCCATGCCGTAGCCGGGCTCCACCATCACCTTCACGTCCTTGACGGACCCGTCCGGACCGACCAGCACGTTCACGAACACGCGGCCGCTGGCGGACGCCTGCGCGGCCTCGGGCGGCAGGGTCGGCGCCGGGTTCTCGAGCGCGCGGACCGGCTCGTCGAGTTCACCGGGGCGAACCAGCGGCGGGGCCGGGGCCTGGACCGGAGGCGGCGGGACCGCGGGCGGCACCGTGGCCGCGTGGGAGTCCATGTCGCCGGGGCGGGCGGGCGCGGGGCCGGGGACCTCGGTCGGGGCCACGTCAACGGGCGCGGGAGGCACGGGCTGGGCCTGGGCCGGCGACGGCGCCTGTGGGGTTCCGACGCTCCGCGACGGGGCCGTCGCGGCCGCGACGGGCGCCGCGGCCCGCGACGCCGTGCGCACCTGGAAG
>JABLTH010009561.1_pt1 | contig 13132 bp, 9 predicted proteins | sample 7875711 | NCBI WGS metagenome assembly JABLTH01 (sample SAMN14941262, study PRJNA633318) | bioreactor metagenome | isolation source: bioreactor | place: China | collected 2019-03-05 | reverse complement strand
TCGATGCGTCGGTCCAGTCCGGCCAGATCCACAGGCCCGCCAGCAGCACGCCGACCATCACTGCGCAGGCCAGCCCCAAGCGCCCAAGGTGGCGCGCCCAGCCGGGCTGCCGCCGGTATACCCCGGCCTTACGCAACCAGTGCCAGAGCAGGCCCAGATTGATATAGCTGGCGGCGGCGCTGGCGATACCCAGCGCCATATGCAGGCCGGGCACCTTGGCCAGGCCTTCGAGCAAGGAGCCTTGCCTCACTTCCGCCGGTGCCCACAGCGCGAACAGCAAAGCCAGGAACAGCACATTCAGCACCATGTTGGAGACCAGCGAGGCCACGCCCGCCCGCACCGGGGTGCGCGTGTCCTGGCGGGCATAGAAAGCCGGCAGCACCACTTTCACCAGCGCAAAGGCCGGCAGGCCGAAGCTCAGCGCGGAAATCGAAAGCGTGGCCATGCGCGTGTCGAACTGCGTGAAACGCCCATGCTGGAACAGCGTGGCGACCAGGGGCTCGGCCAGCAGCATCAGCGCGAACATGGCCGGAACGGCGATCAGGAGGGTCGTACGCAGCCCCCAGTCCAGCGCGCGGGAAAACCCTTCGCGATCGGTGGCCACATGGTGGCGCGACAGCGAAGGCAGGATCACCGTGCCGAGCGCGACGCCGAACACACCCAGCGGCAGCTCCAGGAAGCGGTCTGCCTGCGACAGCCAGCTCTGCGAGCCGATGTACAGCAGCGAGGCGATCACGGTATCCAGCAGCAGGTTGATCTGCGCCACCGAGGAGCCGAACAGCGTCGGCACCATCAGCTTCAGGATGCGCCGCACTTCCGGGTGACTCCAGCCCCAGCGGGGCAAGGTCAGGAGGTCCAATTGCCGCAATGCTGGCAGCTGAAACAGTAGTTGGAGGACGCCCGCCGCGAGGATCGCCCAGCCCATGGCCATGATCGGCGTGTGCAGGCGCGGCGCCAGCCACAGCGCACCGGTGATCATGCACAGATTGAGGATCACCGGCGTCAGCGCCGGCAGGCCGAAGCGGTGGAAACTATTGAGCGCGCCGCCCGCCAGCGCGGTCAGCGAAACGAACAGCAGGAAGGGAAACGTCAGGCGCAGGAGGTTCACGGTCAACGCGAACTTCTCCGGCGTCTCGATGGCACCGGGCGAAAAGAGCGTGGTGACCTCGGGCGCAAAGATCACGCCCAGCGCAGTGATGAGCAGCAGCACTCCGCCCAGCGTGCCGGAAACGCGCGACATCAGGGTTTTGAGATCTTCGTGGCTGCGCTTTTCCTTCACCTCGGTGAAGACCGGCACGAACGCCGTGGAGAACGAACCCTCCGCGAACAGCCGCCGCATGAAATTGGGGATGCGGAAGGCCACCCAGAACGCGTCGGTCGCCGCATTGGCGCCGAAGGCGGCATTGATCGACATATCCCGGACCAGCCCGAGGACGCGCGAGATCATGGTCATGCCGCTGAACGACAGCAGCCCTCGGAACATGCTGGGAGACTTCATGCGCGCGTCGATACCTTTCTTGTTATGGATGCACCGACCGGTTCCGCTCCCCGTGGCGGGCTCCGGCAAAGCGCGTAGTTTGACAGTCGGCGCGGGCGGGATGACAGCGCAAAGGTGGCAAAATACCGCCCTCGTTCACGGGAATGACCGGCTCATGACTCCGCTCGGGTCCATCCAAAGGGTCCAGGCGCGCCTAAGCTGTTGACGCAACGGCCCATTAGCCGCATAATCACCCCCTTTTTCCAACCAACCCAAGCGATTCCGGAGTTCTACCTTGGCCAACATCAAGTCCGCGAAGAAGCGCGCGCGCCAGTCCGAGCAGCGCCGCCTGCGCAACATCAGCGCCCGTTCCATGGTGCGTACCGCACTCAAGAAGGTTGTCAAGGCCATTGAAGCCAAGGACAAGGCCGCCGCCGTCGAGGCGTTCGCCGCTGCCCAGCCGGTGATGGATCGCTACGCCGCCCGCGGCCTGATCCACAAGAACAAGGCCGCTCGCCACAAGAGCCGCCTCAACGCGAAGATCCGCGAGCTGGCGTAAGCCAGCTTCCACGCGATTCGGGTTGGCAAAAAGGCCGGCGCAAGCCGGCCTTTTTGCGTGTAAGAACCGCCGGCGGCCAAAGCCGGTATCGCTCTACCAGCCCATCGCGAAGTTGCACGGAGGCCCCTCTCAGGCGCCGGACCTCGCCATCGCATCTACCAGACGCGGCCATGCCCACATCCAGGGTATGCGCTCCTGCTCCAGCCGCTCACCGCTGGCGCGCAAGGCCTTGAAGAGTTCGAGCTCTTCCGCGGACAGATGGGTCAACTCCTGTGCCGGGTGCGGCTGTGGCTCTTGGATGGTCTGGGCTCGATGCCTTTGCAGCGTATCCCGATCCATCAGCAGCGAGCGTACGCGCGGCAACCTTCGCCGCAGCCGATGGAGGATGGCAAATCCATGCGTATCGAGGTCGCCCCAGTAGTAGACCGGCACCTGCGCCAGCCAGGGCATCTCCGCCAACGCCTCGATGGCGTATCCGCGCCCCATGAACACCAGGGTCCCCGGCAAATCGCCGCAGGCGAGCCCCGTGACAAGGTTCTCCACGATCAGTACCTGCCGCACCGGCAGGGCTAGCCGCGTCACTTCGTCCAGCGGAGCTTCGACGTCAGCAAGGCCACCCAGCCGGCCGCGGAGCGCGTCATCCAACAGGCGCAGGCGCAACCGGTTCGGCGGCGCGCGCAATCCCGTCACCCGATAAAAGTTGTGCGACCCGATGCGGCCACCGCGCAATACCCAGACCCACGCGGTAATGACCCGCCGCCGTCGCTCGACCCACTTCGTATCGATGCCGACCACGGGCAATTGCCGCAGATAGAGACCGGAATCGGGATGCTCGCGTAGCCATCCGACGACCTGGAGCAGCAACTCGAATTCGGTGCCGTCCATATCGGCCAGGAGATCGAACCGCCGCGCCACGGCGCGGCGCCACTGACTGGACTGCTTCGATGCCGGATCCACCGAGCCGTCGCGGTCAGGCAACCAGGCCGTCAACCGGTCGAATCGCTCTCGCGCCCGCCGCCCGCGCGCCGACTCGCCCAGTTCCTCCGCGACCGCGGCTGGCGTGTCGAACTGCCAGCTGCAAGGAAGCTCCTGCTCGCCGAAAGGACTGTTGCGGAAGCGCGACCTCGGCACGATGCGGCCGAAAGAATGATGGGCGACGCCACGCCATGCCTTGAGCCATGCATCGAACGCGTCCCAGTGCCGCAGGACCGCATCGGCCTTCAGCGCGTCCCCGCCGATCGGCAGCGACAACGGCCACTCGCCGCCACCGGCCAACCAGGCGTGCCGATGCCTCAGCCATCTGGCACGCAGCGCTTTGCGCAGGCTCTCAGGCGACTTCATCGGCCTGCGCCGCGCGCGCCTTGTCAGGCAACGCCAGTCGCTGGTTGGCTTCGTCGTACTCGATCAACAGCACTCCGGAATCGTGCCGGCCGCTGATGTCGACGAAGCAAGCCCCGCCAATGAACGGTTCGAGCGTCATCACCGATTTCAACGGCGTGGCCACGACCATCTGGAAACCGAAGTTCTCGAAGATGTTCATCGCCAAGGCGGTGAATTCGTTGTCGGCTTTGTCGAACGCCTCGTCCAGCACCACGGGCGCGTACCGCGGCAGGTGGCCGTCATCGCCACCCAGCTGATAGCGCAGCGCCGCGGCCAGGCAGGTCGTCGCGAGCTTCTGGCGCTGACCGCCGGACTTGCCCGCTCCGCTCCGATAGACCTCGACCTGACGCAGGGTTCCCTCCTCCTTCTCGACGCCCACGAATTCGACGTGCTGACGCACGTCGAGCACCTGCTCGCGCCAGCGCTTGCGTTCGGGATCATCGGCCGAAAGCTTCGCCACCAGTTGGCGAAGCACCGCGAACTGCGCTTCCGCCCGTTCGCGATCCTCCGTCTGGTGATGCGACAGTACCTCGCGCAGCTGCTGCTGGAAGTCGCGCACTTCCGGCAAACCCCGATCGGACACATCAATCTGGAGAATGGTGCCGCGATTGAACGGAACCCGCTCCAAGCTCTCGTTCACCTCGTCCATGCGCTGGCCGATCGATTTGCGCGCTTCGATCATGTGTTTCTGCAATACCAGCAGATTCTGCTTGCTCTGCGTCTGCAGCAATTCATAGAAGCGCGCCTCGTGCTTCGGCAGGCCGTCCAGCTCCAGGCGACGCAAGCGCGCCATGAAGCCGTCGAGCGAATGCAGATCGGGCGTGAAGTCGCCGCTGTCCTGCGGCCATCGGCGGCAATAGCTCTCGAAGCATTTGACGATGGCGCCGGCCAGCTCCTGCTGCCGCGTCGCGAAAGCGCCAAGCTCCTTGCTGAGACCATCCTTGACGTCGCCCATGGTGCGGTCGACATTGTCCAGCGTAAGCGGCGGCCTCTCGGGCAGGCGCGCAGCGAGCCGATCGGCCTGCACCGGCGACAGCACCATGTCGGCCGCCCTGGCCGCGCACTGCTCGCGCTGCTGCGCGAGCCTTTCGCGATCGCGCCCCTTGGACCGATGCTCGGCCGCGGCGTCTTCGCGCGCGCTTTCCGCGCGTTTCAGCAACTCACGCTCATGCTCCAGCTGGCGCATGATCTCCTGCAAGGAAGCATCGCCCGCACGCATGGCTTGCAACTGGTTCTCGATGTCGCCAAGCCTCGTGAGCTTTGGCGCGACGTCGATGTCCTCCCACTGCAGGTTGGCAAGCGCGTTGGCGTGCAAGCGTCGATCCGCGTCACAGTCGCGTTCGGCGCGTACCGCATCGAGCGCCTCGCCACCTTTCGCGATCGCCTGCGCCAGCTCACGCCCCTCGTTCTCGTACAGCTCCAGCTTGTCCCGATTGTCAAAGCCGAGCACCCAATGGCGCCGGTCGTCCACGGCGCGACGATCGTCCTTCTCGTAGCGATCGCCAGGATGCTTGACCTGCCCTTCGCGGGTGATGCCGCGCTCGGCATGGCGTAGCGCAGCCGGAGAATCCACGCAGCTGTAGTCGAAGCGCCGGGCCAGCTCGGCGGACAGCCAATCCCGATGAACGTGGTCGCGGATATCCAGCCGATGCACCAGGGAACGGGCATCCAGCACGCGGCCACCCATGGCCTGCGCCCGTCCCACGCGGTAGTACACCAGCTTCGCGCCCAGGTGGGTCTGGTTGACCCAGGCGGCGACTTCGCCATAGCGCTGCTCGTCCACGAGCAGCGACAAGGCAAATCCATGCAGCACGCGCTCGATGGCGCCTTGCCACGCGGCGTACTCCGGCCTCACCTGCAACAGCTCGCCGACAAAGGGACGCGCGTTTTCGGACCAGCCCAGTTCGTCGCACAGGCGCGCACGCATCGCCTGCACCGGGGCGGGAATGCTCGAAGGTGTTCGCGTCAGAGCTTCGATTTCCGCACGGACGACCGCGAAACGCCGTGCCGTATCGTCGCGTTCGCGCTTGAGCGCATCCATGCGCTCTTCGAAATCGGCGGCGCGGCTGCGCGCGCCTTCCTGCAGTTCGCGCGCTCGCCCCACCAGCTCGGCAAATCCCTGGGCGGTGCCGGGCACGATCCAGTCCAGCTCCCGGCAGGCCTGTTCAGCGCGCGAGCGCCGCTTCAAGCGCTCATCGCGTTCGCGCACGACCTGTTCGTACTCGCGCTCGAGCTGATCGATGACATCGCCGCCCTGGTCGCGGCGCTGGCGCTCCAGATTGTCGATGCGCCTGGCGTGGTTGTCCACGGTTTCACGGCGTTGCGTTACCTCGCCGCTCAACGCCATGATCTGCACATCAAGCTCGGCCAGCGCCTCGTCTTGCAGGACCAGGCGGCGCTGCTCGCGATAGGCATCCACGCAAGCGTGAAGCTCGTTCAGCGTGCTGACTTCGCGCCTGAGGCCCTGCAAGTCCTCGTGCAGCTTGCGCGCGGGCGCCAGGGTATCGACCTGCTCGCGCGCAGTGACCACGGCCTGATGCGCCGCATCCAGCTCGCCGAAGTCGGTGACCAGCCGCTCCGTGGCGGCAAAGGTCTCCGGCTCGTCGAGCATGAACCCGCGAAGAAACTGGTTGAGGTCGCCCAGATTCTTGGCCGACTGCGTCTTATGCAGCAGCTTGAGCGCCATCTCGTTCTCGATACCGAGCAAGCGCCGGAAGCGTTCGGCGTAACCGGCGAAGGTATCGTAGTGGTGGATGTCCTCGCCAAGCCGCGACTTGAGCCGGCGAAGATCGAGATCGAAACCGTCCAGCTCCCGAGCGACATCGAACGGCCGCTCGCACACCATGTAATGCTTCTTGACGTCACCGGACGCGGAGCTGGTACCCGTGATCCAGAACAGCCTGACCAGGCTGACGGCCTGCCCCAGCCGGTTGCGGTATTCGAGCGCCAACGCGGACCAGGTCGTTCCTTTGCGCAAATACTGCGTGGCGATCTCGCCGGACTCGCTGTCGTGCTGGTCGGCCCAGGCACCGCGTACATAGGAAGCCAGGATGCGATCGCGCCCGCTGCGCTCGGCTTCGCGCGCAGCGGCATTGAAGTCCACCAGGTTGGGTGGCACCAGCAGCGCCGACATCGCGTCCAGCAAGGTGGACTTGCCCGAGCCGGAGCGGCCCACAAACAGGAATCCGCGCTCGGCGATGGGTATCTCCACCAAGCCGCTGAAGGTGCCCCAGTTGAACACCTGCAACCGCCGCAGACGGAATTGCTCGTCGCGCGGATCGGGCAGATCGGACAGAAACAGGCTCGGCTCGGCGGCCCTGCCAGGGGATTTGGATTTAGCGCCCATCGTTGCCCTCGCCACCCGCCTCGCGCAGGTCTCGATATACCTGGACCAGTGCCTGGACGTGCTCGGCCGAGAACAACAATTTCAGGGCCGGCGAAACCTCGTAGCGGTCTTCGCTGCCACGCAGCTTTTCCAGCACGTGGTTGTCCTTCATCTTGACGATCGACGCCGCGATCCTCTTCGTGAAGCCTGCACGGTCGGTGGAGAAGTTCTTCTCGTACACCGACATGGCGTCGACCATCTGTCCATCCTCCACCACCGCGCGGGGCCCTTGGGCATCGGCTTCCGCCAACTGCTGGCGCAGGAAGAGCAGCAAGACCGAATCGATGAAAGTCAGCGCGGACGAGCGCAACAGCACCGGCGCATCCAGTTCGCCCGTATCGGCCTGGCGGGTAAAGGCCACGCCGGCGTCCCGATCGATCACCAGCTCCAGAAACAGTTCGCACAAGCGCGAACGCAACAGCTTTTCATGCCGTAGCAAGACCGGCCACAGCTGGCCGTGCCGCCCCTGATCGACGCTGGGCCCGAGCAGCAGCTGGCAGAGCGCACGGCGCGCCTCCAGCGGCAGGACTCCGGTGTCCCCGTCGAACAGGCTGGTCGCGACGCCCTCAGGCGCGAGCGGCGGGACTGTAACTTCTTCGTAGTCGTGCTCAAGCGAATTCATCGCGCTTCTCTTTCAGGAACCACACCAGGGGCACGCGCGCGTGACGCCAATGCCCATCGCCGCCCAACCAGCTCACCGCCTCATGTTGTTCGTCTGCGACAACGCCATGGCGCGTCGCCAGCGAGAGATAGCCGATGACACTGCCGAGCCCCTGTTCGGCGGGACGACGCTCGAGTACCTGGCCGATGCTGAGCTGAGCGTGTTCGGCCAGCAGGTCATGCAGGTCGCGGCGCAGGCCGCGGAAATTGATTTCCGATTGCGCCACCAGCTCGCCGACGCTGTCCAGCGAAATGCTGGCACCCTCGCTGGGCGCGATACGACCATCGATCACACCGTGGCGGGGATCGTGCAAGCGCCACTGCGACAGCGAGCGCGGCCGGCTCGTCGTCAGCTGCAGCGTATACGGGGTCTGCTGGCGAGCCTTGACGGAATCGCGCAACTGCAGCGCCTCGGCCTGGGCCTGCTTCAACAGCTGATTGAGGCGCCGCTGTTCGAGATAGCTGCGGCTCTGCACGAAGCCGCGCAGGCTGCGGGCGAAATGCTGCAGCACATCGTGCACGGGGCCTCCTCGCTCCAGCATCACGCCAGTCAGCCCCCGCAGGAACTGTCGCTCGTGCCGCTGCAGCCGCCTGGCGAAACCGCGTGACAGCACGGCCTCCAGCGCTGCATCCAATTGCGTGCTCTGCTCCATGTCATTGAGCAGTTTCCAGAACGCATGGAAGCTGCGGCCGGCTTCACTTTCGCCGATCACGTCCACGCCTTCGAACAGGCGGTCGAGCACGTCGCCGCGCTCGCTTTCGTCATCGATGATGCGCTCGCGGAACTCGCGGTTGAGTTGCTCGAAGTCGTCGCGGACGCGTCGGAAATCTTCGGTCAGATCGTCCGCCAGCCGGATGATTTCGCGCGCACGGTCCAGCGCGCGCTTGCCGTCCAGCGCGGCGACCTTGCCCGCACTGGCGCGGGCGATTTGCGCTTCCACGCGGTCGCGTTCGGCGTATAGGGCGACGAGGCGCGCGGCGGGATCGGTTTCGGTCTGCTCCGCCAGCTGGGTGAGTTGCTGGATCACCAGCGACAGGCGGCTTTCCGTCGCGGCGTGGCGCGGCGCTTCGATACCCGCGATGAAGCGAATGGCCTGCGAGGCCTGCGACGAGAGCTCGTATTCCTCTTCGCTGGCGCCTTCGGGGAGGCGACGCTCCAGAAAGCCCTTGGCCAGCCAGTCGGCTACATAGGCCTGGGCCGTGCGGGGAAGTTCGTGCGGCAGTTCGGAAGCGTTGAGCGCGTCCAGGTGATGCTGCAAGCGCTCGTGAAGGATGGAAGCCGGAAGCGTTCGCTCGTCATCCTGCAACAACGTTTGCAGCAAGCCGACGACCTCGGGGGCGTGATCTGCTGCGATGAGACGCCACAGCGGCTGCTCGCGCAGCCGTCGATACCCCGCGATGCGGGCTTGAAGCTTCATGGATCCAGCCTCCCTCGCCAGACATCGAAAGGGTCGCTGCGTGGAAAGCCGAACGCGCCTTATCGCGCCCAGCTTGACGACGCCGGCGGTGTTCCGATGCCTTATGGCTCTCCACGCAGGCGCACGTCGCCTGGCAGCATATCTGTACGCGATTCGGCGCTCACCCGCTGAGATTCGAAGAACCGCTGGATCTGCTGGCACACCGCCATGGTGTTGTCACGCGCGATGGCGGAAACCAGGAACCAGGGCTGGGTCCAGCCCAGGCGCTTAACGATGTCCTCGGCCACGGCCTGACGCTCGTCCTCCGTCAGTACGTCCGCCTTGTTCAGGACCAGCCAGCGTGGACGCTGGAGCAGCTCCGGGTCGAACTTCTCCAGCTCGTGTTCGATGGCGCGCACCTGCTCCACGACATCAGTACCGTCGATCGGCGCCACGTCCACCAGATGCAGCAGCAGGCGGGTGCGCGATACATGGCGCAGGAACTGGATGCCAAGGCCGGCGCCTTCGGCAGCACCCTCGATCAGGCCAGGGATGTCAGCGATCACGAAACTCTGGTCCGGGCCCAGGCTGACCACGCCGAGATTCGGATGCAGCGTGGTGAAGGGATAGTCGGCCACGCGCGGCGTCGCCGCCGAGACGGCACGGATGAAAGTGGACTTGCCAGCATTGGGAAAGCCGAGCAAGCCCACGTCGGCCAGCAGCTTCAGTTCCAGCTTCAGCTCACGCACCTCGCCCGGGGTGCCGGGGGTGGATTTGCGCGGCGCGCGGTTCACCGAACTCTTGAAGTGGATATTGCCCAAGCCGCCCTTGCCGCCCTGGGCCACCAGCAGGCGGTGGCCATGTGCGGTGAGGTCACCAATGATTTCATCGGTGTCGACGTTGGTCACCACCGTGCCCACGGGCACGCGGATCACCGTGTCCTCGCCGCCCTTGCCGTACATGTCGCTGCCCATGCCGTTCTGGCCGCGCTGCGCCTTGAACGCGCGCTGGTGGCGAAAGTCGACCAGCGTATTGAGGCCTTCGTCGGCCACCAACCAGATGGAGCCGCCGTGTCCGCCGTCGCCGCCGTCCGGGCCACCGAAGGGAATGAATTTTTCGCGACGGAAGCTGATGCATCCGTTGCCGCCGTCACCGGCCTGGACCTTGATGATGGCTTCGTCGACAAATTTCATGGCTTGAGTGCCGGAATAGAGAGTAGGAAATCGGGACTCGCAAACCCGCGCGATCTCGGGATTGTAGAGGAGCCTGGGCGAGGCGCTTGCCCATTCCCTACTCCCGCCCAAAAACAAAAGCCCCGCCGAAGCGGGGCCTTTGCAGCGTTACGGCCCGGGCTCAGCCCTGGACGACGCTGACGTACTTGCGGTTGTTCACGCCACGGGTCTTGAACTCGACCGTGCCGTCGACCAGCGCGAACAGGGTGTGGTCACGACCCAGACCCACGCCGGTACCGGCATGGAACTTGGTGCCGCGCTGACGCACGATGATGTTGCCGGCCTCGATGGCCTGGCCGCCGTACACCTTCACGCCGAGGTACTTCGGGTTCGAGTCGCGACCGTTGCGGGACGAACCTACGCCTTTTTTATGTGCCATGACTGATTACTCCAGAATTGGCGGATCAGGCGTTGATGCCCGTGATCTCGACTTCGGTAAAGTGCTGACGATGTCCCTGCTGCTTCTTGTGGTGCTTGCGGCGGCGGAACTTGATGATACGGACCTTGTCGGCGCGGCCATGCTTGCGCACGGTGGCGGTGACGATGGCACCGGCCACGGTCGGCGCACCGACGGTGATGGTCTCGCCTGCGCCGACCAGCAGCACCTGGTCGAACTTCACGCTGGCGCCTTCTTCGGCGTTCAGCAGCTCCACGCGCAGGACATCGCCCTGCTGGACGCGGTACTGCTTGCCGCCGGTCTTGATGACTGCATAACTCATGGGAATATCCCTTCTGTCGTTATTCTCTTGGGTGTTCTCGCTTGCGCGAGCCGGCAATCATAACGAAAAAAATCCTAAGGATCAAACCGATAGGCACCTCCGGCTGGCAGGCTCCCGTGCCCTGCCCGGCCCGCCCCACTCGGCCCGTATCGCGGTCCGGCTGGCCTAATCGCAGCTAGCCCACCAACGCCCCCGGCTACTGGCCCGACGAGGTTTTGGCATCCCCTGCCGGCTTGGCAGGTGCCTTCGTCTGGCTGTCCTGCTTGGCCGTACCGTTGGCTGGCGTCTTGGCCTGCGTCTTGGTCGGTGCCTTCTTGGCAGGCGCCTTCGCCTTGGCCTTCGTGGACGTCTTCGCCTTGGACGACGCCTTGGCCTTGCCGGACGCCGCCTTCTTGGCGACGGGCTTGGCGGGCGCCTCCTGTGCGGTGTCGTCCTCGTCGTCGGCCTCCCCGGTCGCCGCCAGGGTCGCGGCAGCGCCGGTTGCCCCGGCACCGCCGGCTGTCGCGTGCGCCGCCGGGCAGCGCCCGCTGGCGTCCAGGCTGCCCTTCTGCTTCAGCTCGGCGATCATCTGATCGCTGCGCTCCTTGCTCCACTGCAGGCCGGCCTGGTTGGCCTCACCCATGGTGGTCGGCATCTCGGTGATCACTTTCTGACCAAGGGGGGAGCGATAGAACTTCAGCATCCCGTCGATCTCTTCGGCGGTGAAATGACGCTGGTAGATGGGAACCAGACGCCCGATGAACTGCTGGGTGCCGTTGGCGTCCATGTAGCCCTGCCAGTAGCTGGAGGGGACGCATGGCAGCGATTGCTGCATCACCGTCACCGCCTGGCTGTTCATCTGGCTGAGCATCTTGCCCACCCCTACCACCTCCATCAGCTGGCGCACCTGCTCCTCGCTGGGCTGGGTCGCGGCCGAGGCCGTGCCCATCGATGCCACCAGCGCCAGGAAGAGCCCCCCTCCTTTCCATTTGCGCATGTGTACTGGTCTCGCTGCATCGGCCTCGCGGCCAAAACGCTTATTAAGCCAACCTACTTGTTAACACTTTGATGCCGCCCCACTTTCAGGGGTCTGCTAGCCCCGTTCCATCGGCGGCCCCAGGGCAATAACTGACCTGGCTAGTTTGGTATAGTGCAGTTTTTCCCCACCTCCTACCTCTTCCCGGCGTTCAATGGACACCATCCGCATCCGCGGCGCGCGCACGCACAACCTCAAGAACATCGACCTGGATCTGCCCCGCGACAAGCTGATCGTGATCACGGGGCTGTCTGGATCGGGCAAATCCTCGCTGGCGTTCGACACCATCTACGCGGAAGGCCAACGCCGCTACGTCGAATCCCTGTCGGCCTACGCCCGACAGTTCCTTTCGATGATGGAAAAGCCGGACGTCGACCACATCGAGGGTCTGTCCCCGGCCATTTCGATCGAGCAGAAGTCCACCTCGCATAACCCGCGCTCCACGGTGGGAACCATCACCGAGGTCTACGACTACCTGCGTCTTCTCTACGCCCGCGTCGGCACGCCGCGCTGCCCGGACCACGGCATCCCCCTGGAAGCCCAGACGGTCAGCCAGATGGTGGACGCCACCTTGGCGCTGTATCCGGAGAAGCGCTTCATGCTGCTGGCCCCGGTGATCCGCGAGCGCAAGGGCGAGCACGTGCAGGTATTCGAACAACTGCGCGCGCAGGGCTTCGTACGCGCTCGTGTGGACGGCACCGTCTACGAACTCGACGCCGTACCGCCGCTCACGTTGCGCCAGAAGCACACCATCGAGGTCGTGATCGACCGCTTCCGCCCGCGCGACGACATCAAGCAGCGCCTGGCCGAATCGTTCGAGACCGCGCTGCGGCTGGGCGACGGCCTGGCGATCCTGGCCGACATGGACGATCCGAAGGCGCCGGACCAGCTGCTGTCCTCGCGCTATTCGTGCCCTGTATGCGATTACTCGCTACCGGAACTCGAACCTCGGCTGTTCTCCTTCAATTCGCCGATCGGCGCCTGCCCCACTTGGGACGGCTTGGGCGTGACCCAGGTGTTCGACGCCTCCCGCGTGGTCGGCCACCCGGAACTGCCGCTGTCCGGCGGCGCGGTGCGTGGCTGGGATCGCCGCAACGCGCATTACTTCCAGCTGATCCTGTCGCTCGCCAATCATTACGGCTTCGATGTCGACGCCCCCTGGCAGAAGCTGCCCGCGTCGGTGCAGAAGGCCATCCTCTACGGCAGCGGCAACGAGAAGATCCAGTTCCGCTATCTCACCGAGCGCGGCGGCAAGGTCACGCGCGAGCATGCCTTCGAGGGCATCCTGCCGAACCTGGAGCGCCGCTA
>JABLTH010037104.1_pt1 | contig 13135 bp, 16 predicted proteins | sample 7875711 | NCBI WGS metagenome assembly JABLTH01 (sample SAMN14941262, study PRJNA633318) | bioreactor metagenome | isolation source: bioreactor | place: China | collected 2019-03-05 | reverse complement strand
GCGTTCGAGGTCATGGATGGCCAGGTATCCTGCGCCATATTCGATATACGGGGCCTCCTTGCCAGCCACCCAAAGCCGCTGCTCACCAAATGGACGAAGCTGGAGAACCGCAAGGTAAGCATGCTCATGTTCGTAGCGGTCAGTGAGGCCGGAATTACGGTGATCACTGCGGACCCTGGAGATTCCGATCGGCGTGTAGCGCAGTGAGCGGGTGACGATCGATTGCTTGGTCTCCCCCGGCATGTACTCGGAATGCCTCCAGCCGGAACCGTGCTCTTCGGTGTGCATCTCTCGTTGCAAAAAAAGCAGCAGATTTTGCCATATTGCCGGAAGCTGCCACGTCTCGGAATGCTGGCGAAAGAATGCTCCCTGCACGCTCGACCTGCCCGCGGAGAGCCGCCGGGTCGGCTGCGGCATACGGTACCCGCATTTTCCAAGCGCTACCCTGGCGTGGGCCGCATCTGGTACAGGCCTCCCCATCGGAAATGGCACACTTGGTAACCGCCGGAGGGGTGAACCTCGGGCTTGCCACTGCCCTCAGTTCCTGCAACCGGACGCTCGCCAAGGCGGCGCAAGCGCGCGGCGTCGTACAGGTCACCGCGCCGGCGCCGACCGCCGACCGCCGATTGCCGATGACCTGGCGCACAACCTTGCGAAACCCGTGCGCCGGCACGAGACGATGCTGCTGGCGATCGCCTGCGATAGGCGCCTGGCGGTGGAAATGCCGCCTGGGGACGCACTGGCGCGGCTGGGGCGGCCGCTGTTTCCGAATGCCGTGTCGATGAGCCAGACCCACCCCGACAGTGTGCGAATCCTGGTCATGCGGGAAACGTGAGGGGGTGCTTGGCACCGCGACACAGGCACGGGACCGGTTCCACAAAACGATCTGCCGTTCGATCAGGGAGGCGCCCGAGCATGCGCGGAAGGTCCTAGTCGATGGGCTCGATGGGCGGCCCGATCGGCGGCTCGATGGCCGGGCGGGCAGGCCCGGTCAGAGCACCCGCACAAGCTGTGCGCGCAACGGCCCGGCCGCCAGCGCGCACTAGTTCCAGCGCCCCGCGGCCCCGCCGAAGCTGAAACGGCCGGCGCCCAGCAGCAGCACGGCCACTCCGCCGGCAAGGTACAGCGCCTGCAGTTCGAGCGCCCAGCCGCCGGTGGGCGACATCTCGCCGAACTGCTTCATGTGCACGAGGCCCAGCGCGAACAGCATGTTGATCACCACGACCAGGCCCGCCAGGCGGGTCCAGATGCCAAGGATCAGCAGGATCGGCGCCACCACCTCGCCGATATAGACCAGGTAGGCCACCGCTTGCGGCAAACCCGCCTGCTGCACCATCTGCACGACGAAGCCAGGCCCGCTGATCAGCTTGCTGATGCCGTGGCAAAGGATCAGCGCGCCCAGCACGATGCGCAGCACCGCCTTGCCAAGATCCTGGGAAGCTTGCGAACTGCTCATGGCCTGCTCTCCTTGCCCGCTCAGGGCGGCGATGGACCGGTTGGCGCCGGCCGGCGTGCGCTCGCGGGCGCACGCTGACAGACGCCCTTGTACCTTAATGCGGCATGGCGTGAAGGTAAAGACGCCAGGCGCCCACGCCGGCGTCGCAGCGTGGTGGCGGCGCCACGTCTCAGGTATCGATGGGGCGGTGCATGCCCGGCGGCCCGCCGATCGGCTGCATGCCGGCCCGGTATGCGGTCTCCGGCAGGATTTCGGCCAGAAAATCCAGGAAACGGCGCAGCGCGGGAGTCATGCCCTTGCGTGAAGAGAATACCGCGTGCAGGGTGCCGACCGGCATCGCCCACTGCGGCAGCAGCAGTTCCAGATCGCCGTGCTCGATCGCTTCGCGGCAGAACATGCGCGGCAGCATGGCGACGCCGACACCGGCGATGGCCGCCTCGCGCAGTACCGCGAACTCGTCGGTGACCAGGCGCGGATCGTAGCTGATCTGGATCGACTGGCCGTCGGCGCAGGACAGCGTCCATACATGCTTGCCGTCATGCGGCTGCTGCCCCACTCCCGGCACGCCATTGAGCGCCTGCGGGGTACGCGGCCGCCCGATCCCGTCGAGCAGGCGCGGGCTGGCCACCAGCATCACCGGGCTCTCGCCGAAGGTGCGCACCACCAGGCTGGAATCATCGATCACCTCGCGCACCCGCAGCGCCAGGTCGAAGCCTTCGCCGATCACGTCGACGCGGCGGTTGGTGGCCTCCAGTTCGATGCGCACCGCCGGATTGGCCTGCATGAAACGGCCGATGGCCGGCGCCAGCAGGCTCTGTGCGATCGGCACCGGGCAACTGACGCGCAAGGTCCCGCCAGGCTGCTCCCGTGCCAGCTCGATCACCTCGCGTGCTGCCTCCGCCTCTTTCAGCATGGCATTGCAGCGCTCGTAGTAGGCCTCGCCCACTGGCGTCACGCGGACCTGGCGGGTGGTACGGCGCAGCAGCTGCATCCCCAGTTCCTTCTCCAGTTGCGCGATGCGCCGGCTCAGGCGCGATTTCGGCACGCCCGTAGCCCGGCTGGCCGCGGAAAAGCTGCCATGGCGCACCACCTGCGCGAACAGCGACAGGTCGTTCAGGTCCTGCATTGGTCGGTTCCTCGTCGGCTCATGCCTCGTCTCTCCCCGGTCAGCCTGGCTTCCCGTTCCATTGATAGAACAATAATTTCCATTTTGCCTCACTACCGGCATCAATGGCGAGGCTCTATCTTTCCTACATCCAACCCCGACCACCTTGTGGAGCCAAATCATGAACATCCTGCAAATCGATTCCAGCGTCCTCGGCGACCATTCCGTTTCGCGCAGCCTGACCGCCAAGGTGGTGGCCGACCTGCGTGCCAGCCACCCGGACGCCAAGCTGACCGTGCGCGACCTGGATCAGGACGCACCCGCGCACTTGTCCGGCAACCTGCTGCCCGTGCTGGGCGGCCCCAAGGACGGCCTCAACGCGGTGCAACAAGCCGAACTCGAACGTACCGAAACCTGGCTGGCTGAATTCCTCGCCGCCGACGTACTGGTGATCGGCGTGCCGCAGTACAACTTCAGCATCCCGAGCCAGCTCAAGGCCTGGATCGACCGCATCGCGCAGGCCGGCCGCACCTTCCGCTACACCGAGAACGGCCCTGTCGGCCTGGCCGGCGGCAAGCGCGTGATCGTAGTGTCCTCGCGCGGCGGCGTGCGCCAGGACGATTCGAAGCTCGACCTGCACGAACAGACCGTCGACGTGGTCCTGCGCTTCCTCGGCATCACCGACATCACCTTCGTCCGCGCCCACGGCCTGGCCTTCGGCCCGGAAGCCCGCGAGGCCAGCATCGCCGCCGCCCGCACCGAAGTGCAGGCCCTGAACGACGGCGCCGCGCTGGCTGCCTGACGTCAGCAGCTGCCGCCCGCCGGCACGCGCCGGCCCTCTCCGGGCAGCCGCACCCCTCTCCGATCCCCCGCGACCGCGGCTCGCGGTCGCGGGGGATCGCGTCTATGATGGAGCCAAGAGACGGCGGCGCGCCTGCCGCTGCCCCGCCGGCATCACGGGCGGGGCCTGCCGCGGCGCACCCCAGCAGGCAATCCAGCGTCCGTTCCAGGCACGGCGCCCGCACGCGGCGGGCGCTGCGCGCCTTCGTTACAGCGGCCTGGCCGTGGCGGCCATCGCTTCTGCCGCTGGCCCTCAGCCAAGTCCGAGTCCGGGAGCCCGCATGCCATCCGCCCTGTTGCCTGCCAGCGCCATCCCTCCGCCGCACGAAGCGCACTTGCTGGCGCGCTATCGGCATATCCGCGCCGCCACCGAGACGCTCGCCGCCGACCTCAGCGATGCCGACGCGACCGTGCAGTCGATGGAGGATGCCAGCCCGGCCAAATGGCACCTGGCCCACACCGCATGGTTCTTCGAGGAATTCGTGCTGGCCGCGCGCCTGCCTGGCTACGCGCCCTACGACGAGCGCTTCCGCTACCTGTTCAACTCCTATTACGAGGCGGTCGGCGCGCGCCATCCGCGCCCGCGCCGCGGGCTGCTGACACGCCCCACGCTGGATGAAGTCCTGGCCTACCGCGAAGCGGTCGATGACGCCATGACGGCCTTGCTGGCGACGGCGCAGACCGATGCCGAGGCGGCGCTGATCGAACTGGGCCTGCATCATGAACAACAGCACCAGGAACTGCTGCTGACCGACATCCTGCACCTGTTCGCGCAGAATCCGCTGCGCCCGGCCTATGCGCACGAACTGGCAGCGGCGGTGGTCGCGGATCCGCGCCCGGCCCCCGAGTGGATCGCCTTCGAAGGGGGTGTGGCGTCGATCGGCCATGCCGGCGACGACTTCGCCTTCGACTGCGAGGGACCGCGCCACAGCGTGCTGCTGGTGCCTTACCAGCTCTGCTCCCATCCGGTCAGCAACCAGCAATGGTGCGAGTTCATCGACGATGGCGGCTACCAGAGCGCCGGCCTGTGGCTGTCGGACGGCTGGCGCTGGGTCGGCGAACAGGGCGTGCAGGCACCCCTGTATTGGGAGGAACGGGACGGCGCCTGGTGGCAGATGAGCCTGCGCGGCATGCATCCGGTGGACCCCGACAGCCCGGTCACCCACATCAGCTTCTACGAGGCCGAGGCTTTCGCCCGCTGGGCCGGCCGGCGCCTGCCGACCGAGGCCGAATGGGAACACGCGGCGCAGAAGCTGCCGGCCACCGGCAACTTCGCGGAAAGCCATGCGCTGCGGCCGCTGCCCGATCGCCAGAATACCTCGGGCGTGCTGCGGCAGATGTTCGGTGACGTGTGGGAATGGACCGGCAGCGCCTACCTGCCCTACCCGGGTTTCCGGCCCCAGGCCGGCGCGGTGGGCGAATACAACGGCAAGTTCATGAGCGGCCAGATGGTGCTGCGCGGCGGGTCCTGCGTCACGCCGGAATCGCACATCCGCGCCAGCTACCGCAACTTCTTCTACCCGCACCAGCGCTGGCAGTTCACGGGACTGCGCCTGGCCGACGACCTGTGAGCCGCCGGCCGGGCGGCACCATGCCTTACTTGCCGGCGGCCGCCTTGGCAGGGGCCGCCATCGGCAGGTCCGGATAGAGCTTCTGCCAGCGCGACTTCAAGCCCGCGGCGATCTCGTCCTGGTGGTAGCGCTCGGCAAAATCGATCACCGTCATGCCCTGCTGGTTGCGCAGGCGCATGTCGGCGCCCTCGTCGAGCAGCAGCTTGACCGTCTCGATATGGCCGCCGCGCGCCGCCATCATCAGCGGCGTGGTGGCATTCGGGCTCTCGGCGTCGATGTAGGCCGAATGGTCGAGCAGGTACTTGACGATCCCGGTGTTGCCATTGGTCGCCGCGTAGTGCAGCGGCGTCCAGCCGGTCTTGTTGATCTCGACCTCGTACTGCTCCACCAGCAGCTTGACCACGTCCGGCTCGTTGAGCAGGCAGGCCATCATCAGCGGCGTCTCGCCGGCGGCATTGGCCTTGTCGAAGTCGATGGCCTTGGCGGCCGACAGCGTCTTGATCACCTTGGCCGACTTCTCGCGCACCGCCACCACCAGCATCGGATCGCCCTTGGCATCCACCTGGTTGGGGTCCATGCCGCGCGCCAGCAGCTTCTGCACCGCGTTGACGTCGTCGAAGACCACGGCCTTGCGCATGTCGTCGACCGGCGTGGCGGTGGCGCAGGCCACCAGGGAGCCGGTCAGCAGCATGGCGCCGACGGCGCGCCGGAATATCTTCAGGTCAGGCATCGGGATTCCTTTTAGTGTGCTTGAAGAGGCGGAAGAAATTATCGCTGGTCTGCGCCGCCACCTCTTCCACCGGCACGCCGCGCAGCTTGGCGATGAACTCGCCCACGTGGCGCACCCAGGCCGGTTCATTGGTCTTGCCGCGGTAGGGCACCGGCGCCAGGTACGGCGAATCGGTCTCGATCAGCATGCGGTCCAGCGGCACCTTGCGCGCGGTCTCCTGCAGATCGGCCGCGCTCTTGAAGGTAACGATGCCGGAGAAGGAGATATAGAAGCCCTCGTCCAGCGCCTGGCGAGCGATGTCCCAGGTCTCGGTGAAGCAGTGCATCACGCCGCCGGCCTCGCGCGCGCCCTCTTCGCGCATCACGCGCAGGGTGTCGTCGGCCGAGGAGCGGGTATGGATGATCAGCGGCTTGCCGGTCTGGCGCGCGGCGCGGATATGGGTGCGGAAACGCTCGCGTTGCCATTCCATATCGGCAATGCTGCGGCCGTTGAGCCGGTAGTAATCCAGCCCGGTCTCGCCGGTGCCGACCACGCGCGGGTGCGCCGACAGCGCGAGCAGGCGCTCCAGCGTGGGCTCCTCGCCTTCCTCGTAGTCGGGGTGCACGCCGACCGAGGCGTACAGGTTGGGATGCTGCTCGGCCAGCGCGAGCACACGCGGGAAATCCTCCAGCGTGACGGCAATGCACAGGGCATGCGACACCTGGTTGGCGCGCATGTTCTCCAGCAGCTCGGGCAGGCGCGCAGACAGGTCGGGGAAATCGATGTGACAGTGGGAATCGACGAACATGATGAACAGGCGCTGGTCAGTCCGCCATCAGGCGGTGGCCGGGGATAAGAAGGTCGCGCTCGACACTGCCGGGCAGCGCGGCGCGCGGCAGCTGCGCTTCGCACCAGGCCTGGCGCGAAGCCGCGCTGACCGGTTCGGTGCCGGCGGTCACCATGCGCGCGGGCACGGTGCCGTTGTGGATCTCGGCGATGGCGGCCGGGTCGTCCTGTCGCGCCATACGCATGGTAAGCATGGTAAAGCCGGCTTGCGTCATAGAAAGCAAAGGTGAGGCGGTGAGGCGGCGGGCCGCCATCGTGGCGGCCCGCTGACAAGCTTACAAGGTCTGCGAGGGCCGCCCCGACACGATCGCCTTGCCGAGGATTTCCTCGATGGCCCGGCGCAGATTGCGGCCGTTGTCGTCGTCGGGGAAATGGATGCCGACCCCCGGGGTCTTCATCGGCGTGCCCGGCGGCGTGACCCATGCCACCTGCCCGGCGATCTGGAAACGCTGCGGCCGGTCCAGCAGCGACAGCACCAGGAACACCGTCTCCCCCAGCCGGAAGGCACGGTTGGCGGGCACGAAGATGCCGCCGCGCGCCAGGAACGGCATGTAGGCGGCATACAGGCCCGCCTGGTCCTTGATCGACAGGGACAGCACGTTCGGGCGTCCTTGGGGACTGCCTTGCGTCCCTCCTGCCGCCCCGGCCGTCGTCCCTCCTGTCGCCCTGATTCCGGTGGGCGCGCCTTCCGGCGCGGCCGCCGCGGCAGCCACGTTCATGTTTGACCCCTTGTTCATCGCGGCCCCTTTTTGCTGCAGGCCTTATTGAAAGAGCTGGCGGTAGTCCAGGAATACCGCTTCCATCACCAGCCGTGCCGCCAGCGGATGGTTCTCGCTGCGGCGGTGGCCGGCCAGGTGCCCCAGGAAACCCTGCAGGCGATGCGCATCGGTTGCCGCCGCGCAGCGGGCCAGCGCAGCGCCTTCCTTCGGGAAGTAGCGCGGCACGCCCTGCGCCAGCCGCAGATTCAGCAGATCGTACGTCCAGCGCTGCACGATGCCAAGCATGGCCGGCACCGGCAGTTTCTGCAGGTGCTCGGCGGCGGCCAGCGCGTCGAAGCCAGCGCCCGCCCCGAGCTGGCCGACCAGCCAGCGCTGCAACGGCATCTCCTCCGCCTCGGCGGCGTGCAGCGCCGTCAGCGGCGCGCCGCCGGCCAGCGCCAACTGCGCCTGGGCGTCCGGCACGCCTTGCGCTTCCAGCCAGGCCAGCGCCTGGGCCGGCGCCGGCCGGTGCGCGGCGAACTGGCGGCAGCGCGACAGGATGGTCGGCAGCACGCGGTCGAGGCGGTCGGTGACCAGCAGGAACAGGGTCGACGGCGGCGGTTCTTCCAGCGTCTTGAGCAGGGCATTGGCGCCTTCGGTCTGCAGCGCGTCGAGCGGATAGACCAGCGCGACCCGCATGCCGGCGCGGTGGGTGCCGACGCCGACCGCCTCGATCAGCGCGCGCACCTGCTCCATGCGGATGATCTTGCTGGGCGCCTTCTTGCGGCCGCCCTCCTCGCCATCACCCTCGGCGCCGCCTTCCAGCGCCTCCGGCCGCACCACGCTGAAGTCGGGGTGGTTGCCCTGGCTGAACCAATGGCACGCCGGACAGCTGCCGCAGGGCTGGCCGTCGGCGCGCGGCGTCTCGCACAGCAGGCCCTGGGCGAAATGCAAGGCGAGATCGCGCTTGCCGATGCCCTGCTGGCCGTGGATCAGCAGGGCCTGGGGCAGCCGCCCGCGCAACGCGGCCAGCTGTTTCCAGTCTTCGGTCTGCCAGGGATAAAGCATGTGAATCAAGCCCTTGGAGGAGAAAACTCAGGTGAAGTCCCGGCCAGGTCCGCCGGGAAGGATAGCGCGCGGCCGGCTGGGCGGAGCGCCAACCTTACCATGGACTGCACCCCGTACCGGGCTGGCCGTTGCCATCGTTTTCCTTTGGCAATCAAAGCGTTGCCAGGATCTGTTCAAGCTCCGCGCGAATCGCTTCGATACTGCGCGTGGCGTCGACGATGCGGAAACGTGCCGGCGACTGGTGCGCCCGGCGCAGGTACTCGTCACGCGTGCGCGCGAAGAAGGCCCGCGACTCGGCCTCGAACTTGTCGGGCTCGCGCGCGCCGGCCAGGCGCTCCGCCGCGGTCTCCAGCGGCACATCGAACAACAGGGTCAGGTCGGGCTGCAGGCCGGCCTGCACCCAGGCCTCCAGGACTTCGAGGCGCGCCGTGGGCAGGCCGCGGCCGCCGCCCTGGTAGGCGAAGGTGGCGTCGGTGAAGCGGTCGGACAGCACCCAGTCGCCGCGCGCCAGGGCTGGCTCGATCACCTCGGCGATATGCTCGCGGCGCGCCGCGAACATCAGCAGCGCCTCGGTCTCCAGGTGCATCTTGCGATGCAGCAGCAGCTGGCGCAGGTCCTCGCCAAGCGGCGTGCCGCCCGGCTCGCGGGTGCTGACCACCTTCGCGCCCGCCGGCAGGCGCGCTGCGATACGTTCGGCCAGCCAGGGAATATGGGTGCTCTTGCCGGCACCGTCGATGCCTTCGAAAGTAATGAATTTTCCGCGCATGAATGCGATATCAGCGAGTCTTGCCGCGCTGGTACTGGTCGACCGCGCGGTTGTGTTCGGGAAGCGAGTTGGAGAACTGGCTGCTGCCGTCGCCGCGCGCGACGAAGTAGAGCGCATCGGATTGCGCCGGCGTCATCGCGGCCGCCAGCGAGGCCAGGCTGGGCAGGGCGATCGGCGTGGGCGGCAGGCCGCTCCGCGTGTACGTATTGTACGGGGTGTCGGCCTGCAGGTCGCGCTTGCGCAGGTTGCCGTCGAAGCGCTCGCCCAGGCCGTAGATCACGGTCGGGTCGGTCTGCAGCAGCATGTTCTTGCGCAGGCGGTTGATGAAGACCGCCGCGATCATCGACCGGTCGGCCGCCTGGCCGGTCTCCTTCTCGACGATGGAAGCCATGATCAATGCATCGTAGGGGCTCTTGTAAGGCAGGCCGGACGCGCGCGCCGCCCAGGCGTCGGCGAGCCGCCGCTGCATGGCACGGTAGGCGTGCTTGTACAGTTCCAGATCGCTGCTGCCGCGGGTGAACAGGTAGGTATCCGGGAAGAACAGGCCTTCAGGCGCACTTTCCGGCGCGCCGATCGCGCGCATCAAGTCCGCATCGGACATGCCGCGCGTGTCGTGCTTCAGTGCCGGGCTGGCATCGATGGCGGCCCGCATCTTGCGGAATTCCCAGCCCTCGATCACCGTCACCACGTAGTGCGTGACGTCCCCGCGGGCGATTTTCTCCAGCACCGACAGCGGCGTGGCGCCCTGCTCGAAGGTGTAGCCGCCCGCCTTCAGTTCGCCGCCCTTGCCGGTCAGGCGCGCCAGCAGCAAGAACAGGCGCGGGTCCATGCCGACACCGCCGCGCGAGATCTGGCGGCCGACGCTGGCTACGCTGGAATTGGGCTGGATGATCACTTCGAGGGGCGACCCGCTCAGCGGCAGGGGATGCCTGGCCCACCAGGCGAAGGCACCGGTGGCGGCAAGCGCGAAGACCACGCAGGCCGCGGCCAGGCGTACAAGAACTCGTTTCATGTGAGGAATGCTGGCGGCCCGGGGGCCGCGCGGCCGGCTCCCGCCCGCTCGGCGGCCGCCGGCCAAAATGGCGACAGCCTCATATAATACCGGGAGCCCTGCTCCGCCACGAGCCCGGCCGCCCACCGGGCGCCGTCGGCGCCCCTTGCGCGGCGCCGCGCGCCCACCTGCCGCCAAGGCTGCAGGCGTGCGGTCCGCTCGTGCGGACCAGCCCCGATGCCACGCCCGGCGGGCCAGCCAGCCCGCCGCGGCAAGCCTGTTGCCACACCGATCCGCCATGCCTACCCCTACCCCGGACCTCGCCCATTCCGCCCCGCTCGCCGAACAGTACGAAGCCCTGCGCCAGCGCGGCATCGTCTGCGCCCCGGCCGGCCTGGGCCTGGTCCGCGTCGCCGGCGACGATGCCGCGACCTTCCTGCACAGCCAGCTCACCAACGCGGTGGAAGACCTCGGCGCCGGCCAGGCCCGCCTGGCCGGCTACTGCTCGCCCAAGGGGCGCCTGCTGGCCAGCCTGCTGATGTGGCGCGATGCCGACGGCATCGTGCTGCAGCTCGCGGCCGACATCGCCCCATCCGTCCAGAAGCGGCTGTCCATGGTCGTGCTGCGCGCCAAGGCCAAGCTGGCCGATGCCGGCGCCGCCCTGCGCGTGCTCGGCGTGGCCGGTCCCGAAGCGGCCCGCGCGCTCGCGCAGGCCGGCCTGCCGGCGCCCGAGGGCGTGTGGGACAGCGCCGGCGGTGCCGCAGGCGCCACCGTGATCCGCCTGCCGGACGGCGCCGGCCAGCCGCGCTGGCAAGTGGTGCTGGCGACCGAGCAGGCCGAGGCCGTGCATGCCGCCCTGGCCGCCACGCTGGCGCCCGCCGGCAGCGCGCTGTGGGACTGGCTGGAGATCCGCGCCGGCCTGCCGCGCATCGGCGTGGCCACGCAGGAGCAGTTCGTGCCCCAGATGATCAACCTCGAACTGATCGGCGGTGTCAGCTTCCGCAAGGGCTGCTACCCCGGCCAGGAAATCGTCGCGCGCAGCCAGTACCGCGGCACGCTGAAGCGCCGCATGTGGCTGGTGCACGGCGACGGCGAGCCGGCGGCAGCCGGCGCCGAGGTGTTCCGCCCGCAGGAGCCGGAGCAGCCGTGCGGCATGATCGTCAACGCCGCGCCGTCGCCCGAGGGCGGCTGGGACGGGCTGGCCGAGCTGAAGATCGACGCCGCCGCCGGCGCGCTGCATGCCGGCAGCGTCGACGGCCCCGCCCTGGCGGTGCTGCCCCTGCCCTACGAGGTGCCGCTGCCCGGCGCCGAGCAGGCAGCGGGCTGATCCCACCCGGGTCAGCCAGCCAACGCAACGGAGCGCCAGCCATGAGCGATCATCTCTACGTGTATTTCCGCGTCGACGACGTGCAGGCGGCCGCCGCCCTGCCGCAATGGCACCGCTGGATGGAAACCGTTGCCGAGGCGACCGGGATTGGTGGTACGCTGATGCGCAGGCCGGAGACCCGTGCCGGCCTGCAGACCTGGATGGAGTGCTACGCGGACGTGCCGCCCGCCTTCGCCGACACGCTGGCCGGCTTGTGGCTGCAGAGCGGCCTCCAGCAATGGGTCAGCGGCGAACGCCAGGTCGAGCATTTCATCGACCTGGACCGGCTCTGACGCGGCGGCAGCCGGCGCGCGGAGCGCGGAGGACGGAGCAGAAGGAAGCGATATGTGCCTGATAGTGGTAGCCTGGCAATCCCATCCGGACTATGCCCTGGTGGTGGCCGGCAACCGTGACGAGTTCTATGCGCGCCCCGCCGCTCCCGCGCACTGGTGGCAGGATGCGCCGCAGGTGCTCGCGGGCCGTGACCTGGCCGAGGTGATCGGCGAGGCCGGCACCTGGATGGGCATGACCTCCGGGGCCCGCTTCGCGGCCCTGACCAACTACCGCGCCCCCTCCGAGAAACGGACCGACACCCGCTCGCGCGGCGAGCTGGTGGCCGGCTTCCTGCGCGGCGAGAGCGGCCCGCACGCCTACCTGGACACCGTCTCGCGCGAACAAGGCGCCTACAACGGCTTCAACCTGCTGGCGAGCGACCTGCGCGAACTCTGGTGGTACAGCAACCGCAGCGCCACGCGCCGCCCGCAGCGGCTCGCACCCGGCATCTACGGCGTCTCGAACGCCTTGCTCGACACCCCCTGGCCCAAGCTGCGCAGCCGCGTGGGCGCCCTGGCCGAGGCACTGGCCGCCGACCCGGGCCAGCCCGGCGCGAGCGCCGAGCCCTACCTGCAATTGCTCGCCGATGCACGCCAGGCCGCCGACTTCGAGCTGCCGCAGACCGGTGTGTCGCAAGAGTGGGAGAAGCTGCTGTCATCGGCCTTCATCCGCTCGCCCGCCTATGGCACGCGCGCCAGCACCGTGCTGCGCGTGCGCCACGACGGGCGCTTCGACCTGTGCGAGCGCAGCTTCGATGCCAACGGCCGCATCGGCGAGGTGGCCTACCAGGGCCGCATGATGCTGCCGCACGACGCCGGCACCGAACCGGCGCCGCGCTGAGCGGGGCCGGGCTCAGGCCCGCAGCCGCTTGCGCATCTCCACGTGCGGGATGCCCGCCTCTTCGAAGGCGTCGCCGACCTGGGTAAAGCCGGCGCGCGCGTAGAACGGCGCAGCGTGGGTCTGCGCGTTCAGCACCAGTTCCGGATAGCCCAGCTCGGCGGCCTTTTCCATCAGTGCGTCGAGCACGCGCGCGCCGACGCCGGTACCGCGCGCGGACTTGAGCACGGCCATGCGCCCGACATGGCCATCCGGCAACAGGCGGCCGGTGGCCACGGCCGAGCCGTCCTCGCCCAGCGCGAGCGCGTGCCAGCTCGGCTCATCCCACTCGTCCCATTCCAGCTCGACCGGCACGCCCTGCTCCTCGACGAACACGGCATAGCGGATGGCACGGGCGCGCTCGCGCGCCTCGGCCCATTGGCAAAGGAGGATGGCAACGGTCATGACGGAAGGCAGTAACGAAAGATGATGATGAAAGACGGAGACGACAGGCAGGGCAGGCAGCCGAGGGAAAGCAGCGCATCCGGCTGCGCGCCGTGCAGCGCCGTG
>JABLTH010084781.1_pt1 | contig 13139 bp, 14 predicted proteins | sample 7875711 | NCBI WGS metagenome assembly JABLTH01 (sample SAMN14941262, study PRJNA633318) | bioreactor metagenome | isolation source: bioreactor | place: China | collected 2019-03-05 | reverse complement strand
GTGCTGGTCGTCGTGGAACACCGGGATCTTCATCCGCTCGCGCAGCTTGCGCTCGACGATGAAGCACTCCGGCGCCTTGATGTCCTCCAGGTTGATGCCGCCGAAGGTCGGCTCCATCGCGGCGATGATCTCCACCAGCTTGTCCGGATCGCGCTCGTTGAGCTCGATGTCGAACACGTCGATGCCGGCGAACTTCTGGAACAGCACGCCCTTGCCTTCCATCACCGGCTTGCCGGCCAGCGGACCGATGTCGCCCAGCCCCAGCACGGCAGTGCCGTTGGTGATCACCGCCACCAGGTTGCCGCGCGCGGTGACCTCGCTGGCCGCGTGCGGGTTCTCCACGATCGCCTCGCAGGCGTAGGCCACGCCGGGCGAGTAGGCCAGCGCCAGGTCGCGCTGGGTGACCATCGGCTTGGTCGCGCTGACCTTGATCTTTCCGGGCGGCGCGTGCCGGTGGTATTCGAGCGCGGCGTGCTTGAGTTCCTCGGGGGGATTGGCCATGGGAGCGGGTCGGTGGTCCGGGGGCGAAGAGGCGCGCATGGTAGCACCGCGCCCCTTGCCGGCCGCTGTGCGGCGCCGCACCGCGACGGTGCGTCACAGCCCCAGCGAGAGCTCCTCGGCCTGCACCCGGCCCATGTGGATGCGGTTGACGAACAACGAGAACGCCAGCTTGCCGGCCAACCCATGCACGTGCTGCATCCACGGCGGCAGCCAGCGCGGCGCGGCAATCGCGCCGGAGGCGAAGTGGGGGGCCAGCGACACCACATCGTGCAGCGCCAGCTTGCCGGCGAACAGGTGGCGCAACAAGTCCATCCGGCGCTGCTTCAGCGCCCAGCGGAAAAAGGTATGCACGGCCAGCAGCCCGGACAGGTAGACGTTGTCCTTGGCGAACGCCGCGCCGCCGGTCAACGGCACGCCGCGGAATACCCGTTGCGCCGAATGGAAGCTGTCGGCCACCGACTGGCCCCGCTCCAGGAAGAAGCGGTAGACCTCGACGAAATCCGCCCCGCGCAGCGCCATGTCGATCGCCAGGATGCGCAGGCTGATGCGCTTGAGGCGGGAAATGTCGATGGCGCCGGACATCAGTTCGGCGAATACCGCCAGGCCCTCCTGGGTCGCGGTGACCCGTGGCGAGGTCCGTGCCAGCGAAGCCAGCAACGGCTGCGCACGGCCGTTCAGCGCAGTCAGCGAGTGAACGTACGCCTCATGCGCGAGAAGCTGGTGACGGTCGTAGTCGGTGAAGGTGGTGCCGCCCCGCAGCCGGATGCGCGTGGCGCCGGCGGCCGCCTTGGCCGTGAGTTCCGGATCCACCTCCACCGCGATCACGCCGCTGCCGAAGAAGCCGTCCAGGGTCCGCGCCAGGTCGGCGCGCAACTGTTCGGCGCCGATGGTGCCGGCGACCTCGTCGGCCAGCAGATCGGCACCCAGTTCGTCGGCCAGGTCGACGAAGTAGCGTGCGGCGTCGAGATTGCTCTTGCTGCTGCCCGGGATCAGGTCGCCGGGATGGCCATACAGCACGATCGATGGCGCCGTGATGCCGGCCGTACCGGCCGCCTCGAGCATCTCGGCGGCGATCCGCCACGACTCGGCGGTGCGGCAAAGGTAATCGCCGAGCGGATCCTCGTGCCCGGCCTCGCGCTCGATCGCCGCCAGTTCCGCGCGCGCCGCCGACAGGTCCGGCGGCACGTAGCGCACCTGCGGCAGCGCCAGCCGACCGGCCGCGTAGTCGCCGATCATGCGGTCCTCGAGCGACGCCGGCCAGGCGACCGTGGGCAGGATGCGGATCGGCCGCACCGCGGCCAGCAGGCGCTGGTCGAGTGCCGCGTAACGTGTCAGCCCGGCTGGGACCCCCACGGGCGGCGTGCTCACGCGGAACGCTGCCGCAGGGCGTCGATGCGACGGATCAGATCCATCGCCACCGGGTTCGGCTTGAAGCTGCGGAGCAGGCCGCGCGGCCCGGCCGGAATGAAGCTCACCGAGTCGCCAAGCCGCACGTTCGGTTGCCGCAGCATCAGAGTGACCCGCGGCGGATTGACCATGGTCGTAGCGTTGACGTTCATCACCTGCAGCAACGGGATACGGATGCGCTCGCCGCGCTGCACGACGACCACCTGGTCGCCCTCCAGCCAGACCTCGTCGACCAGATCGAACACCAGCTTGCGCATCAATACGTAGCCGAAGGCCATCATGAACAAAGGGATGATCGTCATGACCCGCGGCGGAGCCTTGCCGGGACCGCCCGGCTGCAACCAGGCGATCGCCAGGAACACCGCCAGCAGGCCGAACCAGAGCACTGGAAAGGCCCGCTTGTACCAGACGGTGCCGGCCGAGGAGAGTCGTTGCATGGGAGCGCCGCCCGCTCAGTCGCGCTCGCGCTGGCCGCGATGACCGTGCGGGCGGTCGATCGGCCGCCCGCCGCGCTGGCGGCGCAGGCGCGCCTCGAGCGTGGCGGCCTGGTCTTCGCGTTCGTCGCGGAGCTTGAGGTAATTGCGCCAGCGCTCGGCGGACAGCTCGCCGCTGTCCAGCGCCTCCTGCACCGCGCAACCAGGCTCGCTGCCGTGGCCACAGTCGGCGAAACGGCATTGTTCGGCCAGGTCGTCGATATCGGCGAACAGGTCGAGATTCTCGTCGCCGGTGAGTTTCAGTTCGCGCATGCCAGGCGTGTCGATCAGGCAACCGCCGGTCGGCAACTGCAGCAGCGCACGGTAGGTGGTGGTATGGCGGCCGCGGCTGTCATGCGCGCGCACCGCACTGGTCGCCATGCGATCCACGCCCAGCAAGGTGTTGGTCAACGTGGACTTGCCGGCCCCGGACGAGCCGACCAGCACCGCGCTGTCGCCCGGCTGCAGGTACTCCGCCAGCACGCCGATGCTGGTCGGGTCCTTGCCGTTCACGGCATGCACCGGAACCGTGCCTGGCAGGCGAGCGCACAGCTCGGCGACGCGGCCGGCCGCGTCCTCGGCCAGGTCCCGCTTGCTCAGCACCACCACCGGCCGGGCGCCGGAATCCTCGATCAGCGAGAGATAGCGCTCGATCCGCGCCGGATTGAAATCGCCGTCCAGTCCGGTCAGCACCAGCACGTAATCGATGTTGGTGGCGATGACCTGTCGCTCGTAGCGCTCGCCGGCGGCCGCACGCGACAGCACGGTGCGGCGTGCCAGCACCTTCTGGATGTGCGGCGGCGAGCCCGGCTCGAACTCGACGAAGTCGCCCACCGCCGGCCGGGCGGACGGATCCTGCCCACGCCTGAGAAAGTGGCCGGCGGGCTGGGCGCTGAACAGGTGCTCGCCATCGTGCAGTTCGTAACCGGCACGGTGCTGGGCCACCACGCGGGCCAGACGCCATCCGTCGGAAGGGAGGGATTCGCCGCGCCAGCCGATGCGGCGCAGGCGCTCGATTAGGGTGGCTTCGCTCATGGGGCCCGATTATGCCCGGCCCCCGATCGGGCCGATATCCGCCTGATGACCGACCCACACGGGCCGCCCGCTCGCTGTTAGCATGCCTGCACCGCCGGCCGCAAGCGCCGGTGCAGCAAAGCACAGGAACCTACGTCGTTGGCCCCGATCAAACCCAGCCCGCATCTTTCCAACGTGCGCTACGAGATCCGTGGCGCGCTGACCCGCCGCGCCCGCGAGATGGAGGCCGAAGGCCTGCCGATCATCAAGCTCAACATCGGCAACCCGGCACGCTACGGCTTCGAGACGCCACCCCATCTGCGTGAGGCCATCGCCGCCAAGCTCACCGAGAGCGAAGCCTATGGCCACGAGCAGGGCCTGGAGGAAGCGCGTGCCGCCATTGCCGCCCAGCAGCGCGCGCGTGGCGCGCGCGGCGTGGACATGGATCGGGTGTTCATCGGCAACGGTGTCAGCGAGCTGATCGACATCAGCCTGCGCGCCCTGCTGCAACCAGGCGACGAGGTGCTGCTGCCCAGCCCCGACTACCCGTTGTGGAGTGCCGCGACCATCCTCAACGGCGGCAAGCCGCGGTATTACCGCTGCCTGCCGGAGAACGGCCACCAGCCCGATCCGGCCGAGATCGAGAGCCTGATCACGCCGCGCACCCGCGCGCTGGTCCTGATCAACCCGAACAATCCCACCGGTGCGGTGTACCCGCGCGCGTTGCTCGAGCAATTGGTGGCGGTCGCCGCGCGACACCGTCTGCTGCTGCTGTGCGACGAGATCTACGACGAGATCCTTTACGACGGGGCCGTGTTCCAGCCGCTGGCCGAGGTTGCCGGCGATGTTCCGTGCGTCAGCTTCGGCGGCCTGTCCAAAGTGCACCGGGCCTGCGGCTACCGGGTCGGATGGATGAGCCTGTCCGGCGACCCGGCGCGCACCGCCGAGTATCGCGACGCGCTGCAGCTGCTGGCGGCGCTGCGTCTGTGCGCCAACGCCACCGCACAGTGGGCGGTGGTGCCGGCGCTGCAGGGCGCACCGACCATCCAGGCATTGACCGCGCCCGGTGGACGGCTGCACGAAGCGCGCCGCGCCGTGATCGAGGGCGTGGCGTCCAGCAACTACCTGGAACTGGTAGCACCCGAGGGTGCGCTGTACGCGTTCCCCGGCGTACGCGCCGACCGCCTGCCGGTGTTCGACGACGGCGCGTTCGCCTTGCGCCTGCTGGAACGCGAATCGGTACTGGTGGTGCCGGGTGCGAGCTTCAACGTACCGGCCAGCCGCCAGTTCCGGCTGACCCTGTTGCCGCAGCCGCACGAGTTGCGCGAGGTGTTCGTGCGGATCGAGCGGGTGTTGGCCGCGATGGCCGCCGAACAACCGGTTCGCACTGCGGCCGTCGCCTGATCGTGGCGGCGCGCTTCCTCGCCCTGGGCGATTCCTACACCATCGGCGAGGGCGTGACGCAGGCGGGCCGTTGGCCCGTCCAGTTGGTCGATGCCCTCGCTGCCAGGGGCGTATCCGTCGACGCCCCGCACATCGTCGCGGTGACCGGCTGGACCACCGACGAACTGTCCGCCGGCATGGATGCCGCCGACCTGGCGCAGGGCTGGGATCTGGTGAGTCTGCTGATCGGCGTGAACAACCAGTACCGCGGCCGCGGCGAGGACGAGTACCGGCGGCAGTTCGACAGCCTGCTGGGGCGTGCGATCGCGCTGGCCGGCGGAGACGCCCGTCGCGTGGTGGTGGTGTCGATCCCGGACTGGGGCGTAACCCGCTTTGCCCGTGACGCCGGGCGCGACGCGGCCGCCATCGGTGCGGCGCTGGACCGTTTCAACGCGATCGCGCGAGCGGATACTGAGGCATCCGGCGCAGCCTTCGTCGACATCACCGACCTCTCGCGTGCCCATCCGGACGAACTGGCCGACGACGGCCTGCACCCCGACGCCTGCCAGTACGCCCGCTGGGTCGAGCGGATCGCCCCGGCGGCCATCAACGCACTGGCCGGTTGACGCCGCAACGGCACTGCAACCTCGCCGCCATCGGGCGGTGATCCGCGCCACCAATACTGGCGCCCCGGGCAACCACCGGGAACCGCCGCCATGGCCACGCTCCGCTGCCGCAGCGCCTTCATCTCCGACGTGCACCTGGGCACGCCCGACTGCAAGGCGCGCTACCTGCTCGACTTCCTCCGCCAGCTTCGCTGCGAGCGGCTGTACCTGGTCGGCGACATCATCGACCTGGAGGCGCTGGGCAAGCGCATGTGGTGGCATGCCGACCACGGCGCCGTGATCGCCGAGATCCTCGACATGGCCCGGCGCGGCGTCGAGGTCACCTACATCCCCGGCAACCATGACGCCGCTCTGCGCGGGCTGGTAGGGCAGGACTTCGGTGGTGTGCGTATTGCCCTGGACGCGGTGCACGAAGGTGCCGACGGGCGCCGCTACCGGGTCAGCCATGGCGACGAGTACGACCCGGAGCAGGTCGGTCGCAGTTGGATGCTGCACCTGGGCGAGGCGATGCACCGCTTTATCTGCTGGAGCAACCGGCGGGTGAACGCCTGGCGGCGGCGGATGGACATGCCTTACCTGCCGCTGTCGATCATCGTGAAGTCCCACATCGGCAAGGCACTGGCCTACATCCGTGCCTACGAGGAGCGCGTGGCCGGCGACGCCCGCGAGCGCGGTTTCGACGGCCACATCTGCGGGCACATCCATTTCGGCCAGGTCCGCGAGGTGGACGGCCTGCTCTACCTCAACGACGGCGACTGGGTCGAGCACTGCACGGCGCTGGTGGAAGACCACACTGGAGCGATGGAGCTCATCCACTGGAGCGAGCAACCGACCGCGCTCGGCCGCGCCAGCCGCGAGCTGGTGCTGCCGTCGCCCGCTGCCGCCCTGGCAATGGCCCCGCTGGCCCGGCGCCAGCGCAACCTGGATGCGCTGCGGCCGGCAGCCTGATCAGTTGCGCATCAGCTGGCCCGCCACCCGGGCGGCCAGCCGGCGCGGCATGAATCGGGTGCCATGCGCCATCAGTGCATTGACCCAACCGGTGATCACGCCGGCGCGTCCGCGCAGCATGGCCGCCACCCCCTGGCGGGCCACCGCCGGCGCCTGCATCCGGGTGAAGCGCTGGTACCAGGTGGCGCGTTGCCCGGATACGGCCAGGAACTGCGTGGCGGTGACGCCCGGCGACACCACCGTGCAGCGCACACCGGTGCCGCGCAACTCGACGTCCAGCGCGTAGCTGAATTCGAGCACGTAGCTCTTGGCTGCCGCGTAGGCGGCGTAATACGGGGTGGGCTGGAATGCGCCGGTGGAAGCGATCTGCATGACGTGACCGAAGCCCCGTTCGCGCATGCCTGGCAGCACCAGCCGGGTGAGGTGGGTCAGCGCGACCACGTCCACCGCGAGCATGTTTTCGAGCTTCGCCCACGATGTGTCGGCGAACCCGCCGAACACACCGAAGCCGGCATTGTTCACCAGCACGTCGATGGCGATGCCGTCGGCCGCCAGTCCGGCGATCAGGGCCTCGCGGGCGGTAGGGTCGGCCAGGTCGACCGGACGGACTTCGACCGCATGACCGGCAGCGCGCAGTTGCTCCGCCAGCGCACGCATCGGCGCCTCGCTGCGCGCGACCAGCACCAGGGCAGCACCATGGCGCGCCAACTCACGCGCAAACTCGATACCCAGTCCGCTGGAGGCGCCGGTGACCAGCGCGGTTCGACCGTGCAGTGTCGAGGTCATGGGTGGATCTCCGGTTGGGTTTTGAGACCATGGACCAGCGCGACCAGCAGGGCGCGCAGTTCGGTGGAAAAGTCGACGAGGAACCCGGCGAGCGCCTCGTCGGCGAGCAGGGCCTGGTGCAGCGCCGGCGGCGGCGCAGCCATCTGCGCCAGCCCCGGCACCACGGCCTGCAACCACAGCAGCAGCCGTGCCCCCTGCCCGGCGGCGAGGCCGAGGCCGCGGTCCAGTGTCGCGCCGGTGGCGACGACCCGCTCGAGCAGCCCGCGCTTGAAGGCGAGCACGTCGGCCACCGGCACATTCGCCTCCAGTACCACATGCAGCAGCGCGGCCAGGCGCAGGAACATCGGCCGCCGGGCCAATTCGGCAGCGACCCAGCCGGCCCAGGCCTCGGCACCGGACAGGGTGTCGCGCAGCCGCGCATCGAGCGCATCGAGCCAGGTCTCGTAGTGCTCGGCCAGCAGCGCCAGGAACAAGGCTTCGCGGGTCGGGAAATACAGGTAGGTGGTGCCCTTGGCGACGTCCGCAGTCGCGGCGACCGCGCTCATCGTGAGCGTCTCGTAGGGCTGGCGCTCGAGCAGGCGCAGCGCGGCGGCGAGCAGGTCGCGCCGGCGACGCTCCTTCATCGCATCATCCACCGCACGGCGCCCACGACCCAGCGGGCATGTCTTTTTGCTGACCATGGGTCATTTATAAGTGACCGTCGGTCAGTTTTCAAGCAGACTTGCGCCGCCGCCTGCGCGGTACCATGTACCGCTACCTCATGTCCCCTACGGAACCGCGCCCATGTCCCTCGATCCAGCCATCCGCGAACGCATCCAGTCCCTGCTCAGCGAGCATCGCGTGGTGCTGTTCATGAAGGGCACCCGCCAGCAGCCGATGTGCGGCTTCTCGGCTGCCGCCACCAACACGCTGAACGAGCTGCTGGAGGACTACCACACGGTCAACGTGCTGGAAGACCAGGCGATCCGCGAGGGCATCAAGATCTACGGCGAGTGGCCAACCATCCCGCAGCTCTACGTCGAGGGCGAGCTGGTCGGCGGCTCGGACATCATCCGGCAGATGTACACCAGCGGCGAGCTGCACGGCCTGTTCGGCGCCGCCCAGCCGGACCGCACGCCCCCGGAGATCACCATTACCGACAAGGCCGCCGAAATGATCCGCCAGGGCACTGCCGACGCGCAGGGCGTGGCGATCCACCTGGAGATCGGCCCGGACTTCAGCGCCGGCTTCCAGCTCGCGCCGGCGGGCGATTTCGACATCGTGGCCGAGTCCAACGGGCTGCAGATCCATTTCGATCCGGCCAGCGCCCAGCGCGCCAAGGGCACCGTGATCGACTGGGTGTCCACCGTGCAGGGCGAGGGCCTGAGCCTGAAGTTCCCGGGCGCGCAGCAGGTGCAGGATATGAGTGCGCACGAGTTGAACCGGCGCCTGGCCGCCGGCGACCTCGTCCTGGTGGACGTGCGCCCGGCGGCGGCACGGGCCATGCTGCCGGCGCTGCCGCAGGCACGCATTCTGGAGGACGAGGGCTACGACGCCCTCGCAGCGCTGCCCAAGGACACGTCGATCGCCTTCATCTGCCAGCGCGGCATCTCCAGCCGCGCCGTCGCTGAGCGCTTCGCCTCGCATGGCTTCAGCCGGATCTTCAACGTCGAAGGTGGCATGGAAGGCTGGGACAGCGCGGCCTGACAGGGACAGGCCCCGCCTTCCCCCGGGCGACCGCCCGTGAAAAGCCACCGCACTGCAGCGGTGGCTTTTTCGTTCCACGCAGGCACCGACTCAGTCGATCTCTTCCTCGAAGCGCAGGTGCTTCACGCTGCGCCCGTGCCGGCGCACCAGCTTCAGCGCCTCCACGCCGATGCGGATGTGCCGTTCGACGAACTGGCCGGTGACCTTCTGGTCGCTCGCTTCGGTCTTCACGCCTTCCGGGATCATCGGCTGGTCGGACACCAGCAACAGGGCGCCACAGGGGATGCCGTTGGCGAACCCGGCCGCGAACACGGTGGCGGTCTCCATGTCGATCGCCATGCAGCGGGTACGCCGCAGGTAATCCTTGAAGCCGTCGTCGTGCTCCCAGACCCGGCGATTGGTGGTGTAGACGGTGCCGGTCCAGTAGTCGTAGCCGAGGTCGCGGATCATCGTCGACACGCCACGCTGCAACTGGAACGCCGGCAACGCCGGCACCTCCGGTGGCAGGTAGTCGTTCGACGTGCCCTCGCCGCGGATCGCCGCGATCGGCAACACCAGGTCGCCGATCTGGTTCTTCTTCTTCAGGCCGCCGCACTTGCCCAGGAACAGCGCCGCCTTGGGCCCGATCGCGCCGAGCAGGTCCATCACCGTAGCGGCGTTGGGGCTGCCCATGCCGAAGTTGATCAGGGTGATGCCGTCGGCGGTGGCATTGGGCATGGGCCGGTCGCGACCACGCACCTCCACGCCGTGCCACTGCGCGAACATGTCCACGTAATGGCCGAAGTTGGTCAACAGGATGTGCTGGCCGAACGCATCCAGCGGCGTACCGGTGTAGCGCGGCAGCCAGTTGGAGACGATCTCTTGCTTGTTTTTCATGGGACCTCGGAAGGTCGGCACGGCCTGCCCGGCCGCGCGTTACCGGCGACGCCACGCCGGCGAGATGCCAAATCTTCTGGGCCGGCATTCTAGGCGGGCGGCCACGTCGACCGCCAGCCGGAGCGCGGTTCAAGACGCCCGGGGCCGGGCCGATAAGGCCCGGACAAGCTCCCGCCGGGCACACGGATGCGAGGCACGTCACGGCAACGGGGGCCGTGTTATGTTCGGCGCGCCTTTCGGGAGGGTGACCAAGACTATGCGCATGGGCCTTGCAATCGACGCATCCTGCGACCTGCCGCAGGCGTTCATCGAGGAGCACGACATCGCAGTGATGCCGATCGCCGTGCACGTCGACAAGGACACCTTCAAGGACGACCGCAACCCGGCGGAGATCCAGCGCTTCCTCGACCAGAAGATGGGTAGCCGGAGCCACTCGGCCTCCACCGAGCCCTGCTCCGTCGAGGACGTGCAGAAGCTGTTCCTCGAGAAGCTGGTGCTGGAAAAGGATTGCGTGTTCTGCCTCACCATCACGGCCACGCGCAGCCCGATCAACGACCATGTGATCAAGGCCAGCTTCGCGGTGCTCAAGCACTATCGGGACGTGCGCGACCAGACCACGATGCCGGGCCCGTTCCTGATGCGGGTGATCGACACGCGTACGCTGTTCGCGGGCGCGGCGCCGGCGATCGTCGAGGCGACCCGGCTGTTCAGCAAAGGTGAGGCACCGGCAGCGATTCGCGAGCGATTGACCTACATCGCGAACAATTCCTACGGCTACATGTTGCCGCGCGATCTCTACTACCTGCGCGCCCGCGCCAAGACCAAGGGCGACCGCAGCGTCGGCTTGTTCAGCGCGGTAATGGGCTCGGCGCTGGACATCAAACCGCTGCTGCGCGGTTACCGCGGAGAGACCGCTCCGGTCGGCAAGGTGCGCGGCTTCGAGCACGGTGCCGAGGCCCTGTTCGACTACGTCAGCAAGCGGGTGCATGCCGGCCTGCTGGTACCGGTGGTATGCATCAGCTATGGCGGGGATCTGGCCGACGTGCCGAAGCTGCCGGGATTCGAGGCGCTGAAAGCCGCCTGCGAGGAGTGCACGGTGGAGTTGATGCTCGCCCCGATGAGCATCACCGGCATGGTCAACGTCGGCGAGGGCGCGCTGACCGTCGGCTTCGCCGCGGAAGAGCACGTCGTCGAGTTCTGATTCGACGCGAGCGCCGATACCGTCGCGATTGCCCGCAATGATCGCCGCCCGCCTGCTGCCGATCCTGCTTGCCGCATCCGCCGCCGGGTCCGCCGCGGCGCAGACCGCCTACAAGTGCACCGGCCCGGACGGCCGGGTCGCCTATCAGGACGCGCCATGCCCGGCCGGCGCGAGGCAGCAGGCGGTCGCCCTGGTCGATCCGGGACCCGCCGCGCCGCCACCGGCGGACACCGCGCCGCCGACATCGCCGCCGCCGGCCCCGGTACCGCCGGCCGCGAACCCTCCCGCCGCCCCGCTGCCCACGCTCTATCGATGCCAGAAGGCGACCGATGGGTCCATCTACGTGAGTGGCAACGGACGACCAGCGCCCTATGCGGTGCCGTTCGGCATCCTCGGTGCGGTATCGCAGCCGCTGGGGTCGGTGTACGGCACCGGCGGCGCGGGCGCCTCGGCGCCGGAACTCAACCGCGGCAAGGTGACCCCGGGCCTGGTCGCCAACAACTACGTGTGGGTGCGCGATATCTGCCGCCCCCTCGACGTCGAGGAAACCTGCGACGCGTTGCAGCAGCAGTACGACGAGAACGAACACAAGCTGCGGCAGGCCTTCAAGAGCGAACAGGCGCCGTTCGCCAGGCGCGAGGCCGAACTGGAGGCACAGCTCGCGAACTGTGCCGCGCGCTGAGCGCATCCTGAGCAGGACGGTACAAATGCCCGCCACGCGGCCGTTTGCCGTCTTCACCCACAGGCTTGTCCACAGCCGATCCCCAGAAGCTGTGGAAAACCGCAGCCGCTGCTGGCCAGAACATCATCGATCTGCTGAAAGCTCCGGCGCGACAACACGTTGCGGTGAGCACCCACAGGTTTGTCCGCCAGCTATCCACAGCCGCTGTGGACAACCCCGGCCGGCTCAGAAACCGTAGTTGGCGAACCCTCCGTCCACCGCCAGCACGTGCCCGGTGATGTAGCTGGCGGCCGGCAGGCAGAGGAAGGCGATCGCTGCCGCCACTTCCTCGGGCTCCCCGATGCGCCGCAGCGGCGTGTGATCGAGCACTTCCTCCAGGTAATCCGGATCGGCCAGGGGCCCGTCGGTGCGCTGGGTACGGATGTACCAAGGCGCGACCGCGTTCACCCGGATCCCGTCGACCGCCCACTCGACTGCCAGGTTGCGGGTGAGCTGGTGCAACGCCGCCTTGGCCATGCCATACGGAGAACCGGTGCGCACGTGGGTCAGCCCGGACACCGAGCCCACGTTGACGATCGCCGCATGGCCGTGCTGGGCCAGGTGCGGGTGCGCCAGCCGGCACATTTCGAAGGCCGAAAACAGGTTCTGCTCGAAGATCGCCCGATAGTCCCCGCAGGCGTAGTCCAACGTCGGCATCGACTGGTTGCCACCGGCGTTGTTGACCAGTAGCGACAGTGGCGCCTGCAGATCGGCGACCCAGTCGAACACGGCCAGCCGGTCTTCCGGTTCGGCCAGATCGGCAGCGAAGGCGAGCACCTCGATGTCCGGGAAATCGTCGGCGAGATCGAGACGGACCTGCTCGAGGTAGTCCTCATCGCGTGCCACCAGCAGCAGGTCGGCCCCGAGCCCGGCCAACTCGCGCGCCGTAGCGTAGCCAATGCCCTTGCTGGCGCCGGTAACCAGCGCTGTGTGCCCATGCAGTTGCCAGGCGTCGATGCGTGCGTTCATGCGGTGAGCTTAAGGCGCTGGCCGCATGCCGTGCCAGCGGCCTTGCCGCTGCCGCGGATGGGCGGGACACTGCCCGCATCCATACCGGGAGTCGATACCATGAACCTACGTCCGATGCTCGTTGCGCTGTCAACAACGCTGGTGCTTGCCGCCTGTTCGGGCAAGCCGCCGGCACCGCGTGCCGGCCAGGACACGCAAGCCAAGCACGTGGCCACCCCCTGGGACGGCATGAAGAAGGACGAACAGCGCGCCAAGGATGTCCAGAAGACGGTGGACCAGCAGGCCGCCGACCAGCGCAAGCAGATCGAAGCAGAAAGCCAGTGAGTGGAGCGGTCGCGGAGGCATCCCCCGATCCGCTGCTGGAGATCGACAATGCCACCGTACTGCGCGGCGATCATGCCGCGCTCGACCGCCTGACCCTGCGCATCGGGTGCGGCGAGCACACCGCCATCCTCGGCCGCAACGGCTCGGGCAAATCCACCCTGGTGCGCCTGGTTGCGCGCGAACTGCATGCGCTGGCCCGGAGCGAACCGCCGGCACCGGTGCGC
>JABLTH010084928.1_pt1 | contig 13155 bp, 6 predicted proteins | sample 7875711 | NCBI WGS metagenome assembly JABLTH01 (sample SAMN14941262, study PRJNA633318) | bioreactor metagenome | isolation source: bioreactor | place: China | collected 2019-03-05 | reverse complement strand
AGTCCGGCGGCCAGCAGCAGGGTCAGCAGCGGCAGGGGGCGGCGGGCGTTCATGCGCGGCCTCACTGCAGGTTCACCGTCACCGTGGTCTGGTTGGACCAGCGGCCGAAGTCGTCCTGCACCTTGTACGAGAAGCTCTCGCTGCCCTTCTTGGCCGAGTTCGAGGGCTTGTAGCGGATGACGCAGTTCGCGCTCGCCGCCGTGCAGGCGCTGCCGGTGGCCGGGTCCAGCACCGTCAGCGTGGCGCCCATGGTCGCGTTGCCCACCCGGGTCAGCGTGTTCTTCGCCAGCGCCCAGCCCGCCTCGGCGCTGTCGTTGGCCAGCACCGGGATGTCGATCGGCGTGCGCGCCGAGGTCAGCGTGTAGGCGACGACGTCGGGGTTCGCGATCGGCGCCTTGTGGCCCTGCACGTGCAGCGTCACCGTGCCGGGCAGCGAGACCGCCCCCAGGCTGTCGACCACCTGGTACTGGAAGCTCACCTTCTGGCTCGCGTTGACGCCCAGGCCGCGGTACCAGGGCTCGTTGCGCACGTCGTAGCCGAAGCTGCCGTCGGCGCCGAGCGTCAGGCCCGGCGGCAGGGTGCCGACCGCCGCGACCGCGCCCAGCGGGTTGCCGTCGGGGTCGCTGTCGTTGGCGCGCACGCCGGCCGCCGCAGCCACGTTGGCGAGGCCGCCGATCACGTTGTAGGTGTCGGCGGTCGCGAGCGGCGCGTCGTTGACGTTGGCCACCGCGACGTACACGGTGCCGGTGGCGCTGCGGCCGTTGGCCGAGTCGACCTTCACCGTGAGCGTGTTCACCAGCGTCGGCGTCAGCGGGGTCTGCGCCTGCGCGTTGTTCGGCGACCAGTTCACGATGCCACTCACGGGGTCGATGCTCGCGCCTGCCGGCGCCTGCGGCATCGAGAAGGTGTACGGCCCGGTGCCGCCGCTGGCGGCGACGCTGCCGCTGTAGGCCACGCCCTGGGTGCCCGAGGTCGACATCGCGCTCGTGTCCAGCAGCGGGATCGCGTTGCCGTCGTCGATGCGCAGGCGGACGTAGTCGCCGTTGAGGCGGCCGTCGGCCGTCGTCACCAGGCCGGCGCGGCGGTCGAAGATGACGATGTCGCCCTCGGTGCCCGACGCGCTCGCCAGCAGGTGCGGGGTGAACAGCGCGTCGGTCGTCTTCGCCGCCGGCAGCAGCACCACCGCCTGCTGGCGCGGGTAGGGGTAGGGCTTGCCGTCCTCGGCCAGCAGGGTCCAGTGGCCGTCGCGCAGCGAGGGGCTGCGCGAGGTGAGGCCGGCGTTCGCCACCCGCACCAGCAGCGGCTGCTCGGCCAGGATGCCGTAGGTCTGGTTGCTCGTGTAGGCGTTGGTGCTGTCGTAGGTGCCGCGGATCAGCACCGGGTTGCCGTTGGCCGGGTTGTAGCGGTGCAGCCGGTGGTGCGTGGGCCGGTAGTCGATGATGCTGGCGCCGGCCGAAGGCACGTAGGCGCCGCTCGCCACGGCGGCGTGGAAGGCGGTGTCGAGCTCGCTGAACACGAGCTTGAGCTCGGCGCTGAAGGGGCCGGTCTGCGCGCCCGCGCTGCCGTAGGCGTAGCGCTGGGTGCCCACCAGGTCGGCCTCCTTGCTCATCATCCCGTACAGGCCCATCTGCACCTGCAGCTGCGGGTGCGTGCCCGACTGGTACAGGTAGGTGCCGGGGGCGACGTTGTTGAAGGTGTAGGTGCGCCACTGCGACGACGCGATGCCGTTGGGCGTCTCCTGCGCCAGCGAACGCAGGCGGCAGGCGCGCTGGTCGGCCAGCGTGCCGGTGGCCGGCGTGCAGACGGTGCCGCCGGCGTCGGGCGCGGTGGCGAACACCGGGTCCGAGCCGTTGGCCAGGCCGTGCACGACGATCGAGGTCAGCTGGCCGGCCGGCAGGCCGTTGATGAGCGTGATCGTCAGCGTGCTGTCGCCGGGCGGCACGACGAGCGCCTGGCCGGGCGAGAAGAAGGTGTTCGTCGCCGGCGTCTGGTTGGCCAGGTTGCCGATCTGGGTCGGCGTGGGGTTCGGCACCGAGATGCGGTAGCCCCACATGCGGACCACGGTGCCGTCGGGCAGCGTCTCGTCGTAGGCGGCCGCCTTCATCGCGTAGCTCACCGCATGCGCCGGCGTGGCGGCCAGCACTGCGGCGCCCGCGATGGCGTACAGCCCGGCGCGGATGGACTTGATGGTCTTCATGGTGCGCACCCTTCCCGCCCTCAGTCGTTGATCTGCACGTGCCAGGGCTCGATCAGCAGCATCGTCATCAGTCCGCCGGGGAAGATGCCGTAGTTGATGATCTCGCGCTCGTTGTGGCTGTGGAACATGTGCCAGTAGCCGCCGCTCGAGTTGGCCAGGCCGGCGCCCACCGGGCGCAGGCCCAGCGTGCCCAGGTAGGGGCTGCCGCTGTACATCTCGCCGTAGGCCAGCTCCAGCGCGGCCGGGATGCGCGTGGGCAGCGGCTTGTAGAGGTCGCTCCAGTGCTGGGTCGTCGTCAGCACGCCGGGCTCGAGCAGCACGCCGCCGGCGTCGTACTTGCCGAACGGGCAGTTGGTCTCGGCCACCGGCTGGCCGGCGTCGCAGGTGGCGCCCGAGATGTCCCAGCCCAGGCCCTTGCCGGTCCAGGTCCAGATCGCGTCCACGGTCTGGCCCGGCACCATGCGCAGCGTGAAGTCGGACGCCGCGAGGTCGGGGCCGGCGGCCGCCGTGCTGGCGAGCAGACGGCCGTCGCGCGCGATCGTGACGCTGTGGTTGCCGTGGTGGTGCATCGGGTGCAGGTCGCGCCCGGCGTTGATCACCCGCATCAGCAGCCGCTCGCCCGGATGCAGCCGCGCAAGCGCGTTGTACGGCTGCGAGGGCAGCGTGTCGGCGCCTGCCGCCGCCAGCGTGTCGGGCGCGGTGCGGCCGTTGATGAACCAGTACTGCGGCTGGTAGGGCCCGAGCGCGGCGCCGTCGGGCACCCAGCCCTGCGGCAGGCCGTTGGCGGCCGCGCCGCGCGCCGCCGCCACCTGCGCCTCCACCGCCTGGCGGCGCGCCGGGTCGGCTTCGGACACCATGTACAGGTGCTCGCGGTCGAACGCGGTCGCCGCGTGGCCGTAGGCCTGCCCGGGCGCGCCGCGCGGGCGCACGACGATCGCGCCCACCAGGCCCATGTCCTGCTGCACGTCGGGGTGGGTGCCCGACTGGTACAGGTAGGTGCCGGGCTCGGCGGCGACGAAGCTGTAGGTCACGGTCGAGTAGACCGCCGTGCTGCCGTTCCACGACGGCGGCAGCGCCTCGCGCGTCATCTTGACGTTCGCCGCGCCCGCAGGCTGCGAGCCTCCGCCGGCGACCTCGACATGGTGCTGGCCGGGGAAGATGACCGAGGTCTGCGTCGGCAGCCGGTTGCCGAGCGCGACGACGACGCAGCTGCCCTGCTCGACGATCAGCGTCGGGCCCGGGAACTGCATCGCCTTGCCAGCCTCGGCGTAGCCCCAGGCGTACAGGCTGTTGCCGTCGGCGGTGCTGATGCGCCCTTCGCGCGCCTCGAGGTTGAAGCGCACGCCGGGGACGGTGGTCGTGCCGACGGTGCAGTTGGCGGGCACGCCGCCGATGCCCGGCACCGCGGCGAGGGCCGGCGCTGCCAGGCCCCAGGCGGCCAGCAGGGCGGCGGCAAGCGGCCGGCGTAGGTTGGATTGGGTCATGCGCAATCTCCCGTGCATGTGTTGGCGGCGCCTGCGTTCAGGGGGCGGCGACGACGATGTGGGTCATCAGGCCGCCGCGGTCTTCCCGGCCGTTGCTGAGGTACTGCAGGTTGGTCGTGTACAGCGTGTAGGTGCCGGCGGGCACGCGGTCGGTGTCGACGATCACGTCCACCGTCTCGCCGCCGCCCAGCGTCACCGAGCCCGTGCGGTGCGACCAGTTCCTCGGCACCACGCCGGGCAGCATCGCGGCGTCGGCCAGCGTCCGGCTGGCACCCTGGCCGACGACGCGGAAGTCCAGGCCGAGCGCGGTGACGGTGAAGTAGTCGATCACCGACAGGTTGGACAGCCGCAGCAGCAGCCGCTGGCCCTGCTGCACCCGCACCAGCGCACCGAGCGGCTGCGACGACTCGGGCAGCGGCGCGCTGTCGTCGGGCACCGGCGGGTCGAAGGTGGTCGTCGCCGGGTTCACGGTGTCGGGGTAGCCGCGCCCGTTGATGAAGGTGTGGGTGCTGTGCAGGCCCTCGAAGGGCAGCGGCTGCACCGCTTCGTGCAGGGCGTGGAAGTCCTGGTCGAAGGAGCCGAGCTGCAGCGCCGCCTCGACGTCGTAGCCGGTCGAGCCGTCGCCGTCGTTGTAGGCGAAGCGTGAGCTGCTGCGCGGCTGCAGCGGCCCCAGCACGTCGGCCTGCGCGCCGGCGAGCGCCGCCGCCGGGAACAGGAACGCGGTGCCGTCCTGGCGCGGCCGCACGTACAGGTTGCCGAGCATGCCCATCTGCATGTGCTCGGTGCTCTCGACGTGGCAGTGGTAGACGTAGGTGCCGGGGTCGTTGTTCTTGTAGAAGTAGGTGAAGGTCGAGCCCATGTTCACGGTCGCCGAGCTCTCCGGCACGCCGTCGTAGATCGGCGCCGCCTGGCGGAAGCCGTGGAAGTGCAGCGAGTGGGGGTCGAACAGGTCCGGCCGGTGCGCCATGCCCACGTTGGTGAGCGCGAGGTAGGCCTCCTGCCCTTCGCGGAACACGATCGTCGGCGCCGGCGACTTGGCGTTGAAGACGCCGCGCTGCATCACGTTCGCCGGGTCGGGGTCGGCGACCGAGAAGCCGAAGATGTAGCTGCGCTCGCCAGTCGGGTACTGGACCCAGCCGTCGCCGGCGGTCAGGTGGGCGCAGATGCGCGGTGCCGCGCTCTCCTGCAGGCCGGTGCCGTCGGCGTTGACCCCCAGGGTCGTCGCGTCGGGCGGGCAGTAGGGGTAGACGCCGGCCTGGGCCGCGCCGGCGGCGGCCAGCAGGGCTGCCGCGACGGCGGCGTGGCGGATGCGGAACGGGTTGCGGTGCATGGCGTTTCCTCCCGGGGCGCTCAGCGTTGCGGGGCCGTCTTCGGCGCGGCGGCCTGCGCCGTGCGGCGCGCGGCGGCGGCCGGCGCGACGGGCGCGGTCGCGGTCTGGTAGGCACCGATGGTCCAGGTGCCGTTGCGGACGACGCCGTTGCGGTCGCTGGCGAGCCAGGGCGACAGGCCGCCTTCGTTGCCGCCGGCGGCGCCGGCGAGGCTGGTCAGCTGGTACCGGCCCCAGGGCGTGCCGCCCACCGTCAGCGGCGTCAGCGGCCCGTAGCGCAGGTCGATGAAGTTGCCGCCCTCGTCGAACGCGGCCGCCACCGCCAGGTTCTTGGTCGCCGTCTCCGGGCCCAGCACGATGGCGTCGCGCGGGCCGTTGAAGTACTGCGCCGCGTAGGGCTGGCCGCCGGCGACGACGTTGCGCCAGCCCGCCTGCCAGCCGGCCAGCAGCGCCGGTCCGGCGGCACCCGCGCCGACGATGCCGATGTCGTCGAACACCGGCGTCGCCGCCGGCGGCTGCAGGCCGTAGCAGGCGTTGGTGCCCGCGTTGACCTGGCACTGCGGGCTGGCGGGGTCGTTGTTGACGAAGTCGAAGCCGAAGTAGAACTGGCGGTTCTCGCCCACCAGGTTGTTCGCCAGCAGCGCGTTCGAGTACTGCGCGTCCAGCGTGCGGCCGTCGGCCGTGACCACGCCGCCGCCGATGCGCGCCGCCAGCGCCGGGCTCGTGGCGTAGGAGGCGATGCCCGCGCCGGGCTGCGGCGTCGACTGCGAGAGCCCGTTCTGCAGCCCCTGGACGAGGCTGGTGTTGAACGTGCGCGCCGCCACCGCCGCGCTGTCGTTGTGCGCGATCGTGTTGTTGACGATGCGCACGTTGGGCGAGTCGACGAGCGAGATGCCGCCGCCGGCCACCGCGGCCACGTTGTTGACGACGACGTTGTTGAAGACGTCGACGCGGTACGGCTCGCGCTGGCCGATCTCGTTGCCGTTGACGCCGGCCAGGTGGATCGCGCCGCCGTCGCCCGCCGCCGCCAGGTTGCCCTGGAAGGTGTTGGAGACGATCGTCACGTTGCCGGTGCCGGTGGACAGCCCGCTGGTGCCGCCGGCGGCCGCCGCCAGCGACTGCTCGCCGACGATCGCGATGCCGCCGCCCTGCACGCTGGTGCCCTGGTAGAACGACTGGTTCCAGAGGAACTGGTTGTTCTCGATCAGGCCGTCGTGGCTGACGCCCAGGTGGGTGAGGCCGCCGCCGTTGCCGGTGGAGTAGTTGCCGCAGACGAAGTTGCGGCTGACCTTGTAGCGGTCGCTGCCGAAGAACAGGCCGATGCCGCCGCCGCCGCCGCCCACTTCGCCGGCGGTGTCGCCGTTCTGGGTGATCTCGTTGTGGTGGATGCTGACGTCGGTGTTGCGGCTGCTCACCGGCAGCGGCGCGCCCAGGTCGACGAAGGCCACCAGGTCGGGGTTGCCGACGCGGATGCCGCCCGAGCGGATGCCCTGGTTGCCGGTGATGCGGTTGTTGGAGATCTCCAGCTTCTCGGCGTAGCCGTTGACGTTGATGCCGCCGCCGATGTCGGCGCCGGCGATCGTGAAGCCGTCGATCTGCAGCGGCGCGGCCTTGTTCGAGTCGCTGCGGTCCATCACGAAGAAGCCCGGGGCCTCCTCGTCGCCGAACAGCAGCGGCGCGTTGTCGGCCATGTCGCCGTCCAGGCAGGCCTGGTAGGTGCTGGGCACGGTCTGGCCGGGCAGCAGGTAGGGCGAGGCGCCGCCGGCCACCGAAGGCCAGACGATGTCGCACACCTTCCTGCGCCAGGCGGCCAGCTTCTCGGTCGGCTGGGCGAGCGGGTTGATCAGCGTGCCGCCGGCACCGAATCCCTGCACGCGCACGCGGCGTGCCAGCACGACCTGCTCTTCGTAGGTGCCCGGGGCCACCGTGACGAGTCCGCCTTCGGGCGCCGCGTCCACCGCGGCCTGGATGCTCATGCCGGCGTTCACCACCGTCGGCGCGCCGCCGCCCACGTGCACGGTCACGCCGCGCGGCGTGGCGACGCCGTTGTCGCCGCGCGCCACGAGCAGCTCGCCGCCGGTGGACGCGGCCGGCACGGTGACCACGATCTCGGCCGCGCTCCAGCTCACCACCGCGGCCGCCTGGCCGCCGATGGTGACGCTGCCGGGGGTGGCGCCGAAGCCGTAGTCGCGCGTCACCAGCTTGGGCACGCCCGCGCCGGGGTCGTCCTGGTTGTACAGCGGGTTGAGCACCTGCGTGTCGCCGAGCGAGCGGATGCGCAGCGTCTGGCCGCCGGCGGCCACCCAGGGGCCCTGGTCGGCGGCGTTGGTGACGCTGTGGATCTGCGGCGTCGCGGCCTGCTGCTCGCAGTCCAGCGCGTACTGCTGCGGGCCCGCGAAGGCGGCGATCGGCAGCACCGGCGTGTCGAGGTAGGTCGTCTTGCCGGGCAGGTACTGGAAGTTGTAGCAGAACTGCGTGTAGCTCTTGTTGAAGTGCGGGTCCAGCTTGCGGGCGCCGGTCGCCGGGTCCGCCATGTAGGGCGAGTTCAGGCAGGCCTGGATCATGTTCGGCGAGACGCCGGACGGGATCGGCACGTTGTAGGTGAAGGTCGACGGGACGAGCGCGTTGTAGGTGCCGTAGCGGTCGGAATAGACGCGCGAGAACTCGCGCCCGGCCATGTCGCGCAGCGAGACCGGCATGAACGGCGGCGCGTACTTCTCGCCGAAGGCCGGCGCGTGCGGGTCGAACTCGTTGGCGGTGTCGTCGAGGATCATGCCGACGATGTGGCCCGCCACCGGCACGGTGGTGAAGAGGTTGAAGTCGGCGGCGGCGTTCTGCTGGTCCAGCAGCGTGACCGCGCGCATGTCGCAGTAGGGGCGCGGCTTGCCGGGCTGGTCGCGGTACTCGGCGGGGATCGGTACACCTGGGAACAGCGTCAGCTCGGCCGGCACCGGGTAGGGCCGCGTGCCCACGCACTCCGGCGGCAGCGCCAGCGAGGCGACGGCGTAGTAGTCGCCGAAGTCGACGTTCTTGTCCTCCTCCTTCTGGATCTCGTAGCCCGCGGGCGGCACCACCTTGACGATGTAGCTGCCGGCCCCCAGCGCCTGCGCGCTGCCCGTGCCCACGCCGCCGGGCTCGTAGGTGGTGAAGGCGTAGCCGCCGTCGAACACCGCCGGCCGCACCTGGTTGAAGTTGCGCAGGCCGTCGTAGCAGTCGGTGGCGATGCCGTTGATGACGAACGGGTCGCCCTGGCAGCCGGCCGGGTTGGCGTCGTCCCAGCTGTCGGTGCTGACCACCGCCACCGGGTTGGGCTGCGAGGGGCTGATCCTGCGCGGGTCGGCCGGGTCGGCCAGGTAGAGCTCGACCGTCACGCCGGGGATGCCGGGCTCGTTGTTCTCGGCCACCGCGAAGCGCGGGTCGGACTCGGCACGCGTCGACGCGTAGTGCACGATGCCCGAGATGCCGCCGTTCTCGCCCGTGGCATAGGGCTTCTTGCCCCAGTCGATGCGGTTGGTCAGGCCGAGGAAGCTCTGCACGCCCTGCAGCAGCACCGGGCCGGTCTCGGTGCGCGCGAGGTTGTTGCCGGTGTTCGGGTTGACTTCCGACTGCGGCTGCGGCGAGGTGACGCCGCCGCTGGGCATGGCCCAGCCGGCGTCGGGCGGGATCGGGCCGCCGGCGTCGATGACCGCGGTCATCCCGGTGGCCTTGAAGCGCGCGAAGTCGACCTCGGCGACCATCCAGTTGAAGAACGGGAAGACCTCGGCGAACTCGTAGGCGCCGGCGTCGTCGGTGGCGACGGTCTGATAGATCGAACCGTCGCGGAAGCGGATGTTGAGCGCCTGTCCGGCCACGCCCGGCGCGCCGTCGGCGCAGAAGCCGGACTCGACCGGGTCCTGGCAGACCTTGCCTTCCATGTGGCCGAACCAGTTGAACACCGGCACGTCGTGCAGCTCGACGTTGCCGCTGGCATCGGTGACGAAGTCGTAGCTCGCGAACACGTTGTCCAGCGGCTCGTCCCAGACCGCGAGCTGGTAGCGCGTGTTCGGCTTCGTGCCGGTGATCGTGAAGCTGCCGTCGGCGTTGCAGGGGCCGGCCCAGACGCCGGTGCCGCCGCCCACCGCGAGCGAGGTCGATTCGTTGAGGCCGATGCGGCACTGCGAGACCGGCGCGCCGTTGTAGAAGGCGAAGCTCGGCGGCCGGCTCATGTGGATGTTGACGACGCGCCCGTTCACCGTGCCCGGGCCGGACAGCGCCGCCGCGTCCTTGCCCATCGCGGCGAAGCCGCGCGAGACGTGGTGGCCCGGAGGGCCGAACTCCTTGAAGTAGGTCGGCTCGTTGGCCTTCACCCAGGCGTCGTCGCCCTGCGTGCCCTCGATGGTCGAGGTCAGCATCCAGGTGTTGCTCTCCGGCCAGGGGGTGAGCGGCGCCTCGCCGTTCGGGCCCGGGTAGTAGCCCGGGCAGTCGGCCTCGGCGGGCTTGACCTGCGGCTGGAACGGGAAGATCGTGTACTTGCCCGGCGCCAGGTTGCGGATGCGCAGCACCCCGTTGCGATCCGTCTTCAGGATCATGCTGCCCAGCACCGGGTTGTTCAGGTCGCCGCCGGGGTAGTCGGTGCCCAGCGGGTTGCCGTAGACGTAGGTCGAGATGCGGCCGCCCGAGGCGCCGTAGGTGCCGCCGGCGTCGTACAGGTGGACCTCGAAGCCGCACAGGCCCTGTTCCTGCGACCCGATGGCGTCGGCCTGGTTGTTGATCGGGTTGCGGTCGTGGTACAGCAGCACCGAGACCTGCGCCGTCTTCAGCGGCAGCGCGTCGACCACCGCGCCCAGCGTGCCCGGGAACACGCCGTCGACGGCGCGCACCGGCACGCCGGACATCGAGTACAGGCCGTTGCCCAGCGTGTCGGCCTCGGGCAGCACCGACAGGAAGTAGCGATTCGCCGGGTCGAGCGTGACCGCCGCCGTGAGGTCGATCGACCCGTTGGCCGAGCGGCCGGTGGCGACCACCGGCATGTAGCTGCGGTGGAAGCGCAGCGACAGGGTCTCGTTGGGCAGCGCCGCCTGCGGCGTGCCGGTGAGGCCGGGCACGACGTCGAAGGTGCGGTCTTCCTCCAGCACCCAGCGCACCGGCGTCGACACCGGGTTGCCCGCCCCGTCCTTCACGCTCACTGTCAGGGCGTGGGCCGAGAGCCCGACCACCGAGGCCGCCAGCATGCCGGCCACGGCGGCGATCTTGCGCTTCGCGTGATGACGCTTCCTCATCTGAGTGCTCCCGAGTGCGACACCTGCCGTCACGGGTCCGGCACGAAGGCCGGTACGGCAGGTGAGAAGCAGTCTCGCGAAGCACGGGCGCGGCGTCGCACCGGAAATGCCTCAGCGCGGATGGGGACCTTTCCCCATGGCGCGCCGGGCACCATGGGAGAGGCCCCCAAAAGCTAATGCGGCGCCCAGGGCGCCGCGGCACGCCCCCTCAGGCCGGGGGGCCTGCCTGCCGTTCAGAGCGCGGCGAAGGCCAGCCCCTCGGTGTCGGCCACCAGCATCGAGTGGAACTGCAGGTGGGTGGCGGCGTACGACGGGCGCGACTTCATCGTCGCCAGCCAGCGCTGCACGTTGGGCCAGCGCGCGAAGTCCAGCCGCACCGCCTCGCCCACGCTGACGATGCCGAAGCCCAGGTAGTCGGCCAGCGTGATGCCGTCGCCGCAGACGAAGCGCCGGCGCGGGCCGATCACCTGCTCGTCCAGCGTCGTGAGCCAGCGCCGAAGGCGCGGCCGGGCGTCTTCCATCAGCGCGGCCTTGCCCGGGCCGGGCATCAGCTGCGGGTAGGCGAAGCCATGGCACAGGTCGCGCATGAGGCGGTGGCCGAACCAGTCCATGCACTCGTCGACGCGCGCGCGCGCCGCCAGGTCGGCCGGGTACGCGGGCGATCCCGCCTTCTGCGCCAGGTAGCGCAGGATGGCCGGGCATTCACCCAGCAGCAGTTCGCCGTCTTCCAGCAGCGGCACGCCGGCGAAACGGTCGACCCGCTGCCATTCGAGCGCCAGGCCGGCCTCGGCGGCGAACATCATGATCGGGCGGCAGGTGGTGGAAACGGGGTGGTAGTGCAGCTTCATGGCGGAGGTCCCGGGTTCGTTCGTCAGGGTGGCTTCACTGTAGGCAGCGCCCCGCGCGCCGCCATCGGCCGAAGGAGCCATGGCCCGCGGCGGCGGCGGGCCAGTGCCGCAGAATGCAGACCTCCAGCCACTCCGACCGGAAAGGGACATGTCGCCTTCGCTCACCGGTTTCCCCATCACCCGCAAGTGGCCGCCGCGCCACCCCGAGCGGCTGCAGCTGTATTCGCTGCCCACGCCCAACGGCGTGAAGGTGTCGATCGCTCTCGAGGAGACCGGCCTGCCCTACGAAGCGCACCGGGTGGAGTTCGAGCGCAACGAGCAGAATTCGCCCGAGTTCCTGTCCCTGAACCCGAACAACAAGATCCCCGCCATCCTCGACCCCGAGGGCCCCGACGGCCAGCCGCTGGCGCTGTGGGAGTCGGGCGCGATCCTGCTCTACCTGGCGGCGAAGACCGGGCGCCTGATGCCGCAGGACCTGGCCCTGCGCTACGAGACGCTGCAGTGGCTGATGTTCCAGATGGGGGGCGTCGGACCCTTCTTCGGCCAGGTCGGCTTCTTCCACAAGTTCGCCGGCCGCGAGTGGGAGGACAAGCGCCCGCGCGACCGCTACGCGGCCGAGTCGCGCCGCCTGCTGCGCGTGCTGGACCAGCGGCTGCAGGGCCGTGAATGGCTCATGGGCGACGAGTACACCGTGGCCGACATCGCCGTCTTCCCCTGGGTGCGCAACCTGGTGGGCTTCTACGGTGCCGCCGACCTGGTCGGTTACGCCGACTTCGGCAACGTCCGGCGCGCACTCGAGACCTTCGTCGCGCGGCCGGCGGTGCAGCGCGGCCTGCAGGTGCCGGCGCCGGTGGCGGCGGTGCGATGATGCGCGCCGCCCCCGTCAGCCGACCCCTGCCGTGAACGAAGACCGCATCGTCCCGACCACGCCCGAAGGCCCCCGCCGCAGCACGCCCGCCGAACCCACCCAGGGCAGCCACACGCTGCCGCCGGGCACGGTGATCGGCGGCCTCAAGATCACCGGCCTCATCGGCGAAGGCGGCTTCGGCATCGTCTACCTGGCCTACGACGCCACCCTGCAGCGCCAGGTGGCGCTGAAGGAGTACATGCCCACCTCGCTCGCTTCGCGCGCGGTGAACTCGGGCGAGGTGACGGTGCGCTCGGCCAACTACGTCGACACCTTCAACGCCGGCCTGCGCAGCTTCGTCAACGAAGCGCGGCTGCTGGCGCGCTTCGACCACCCGGCGCTGGTGAAGGTGCACCAGTTCTGGCAGGCCAACAAGACGGCCTACATGGTGATGCCCTACTACCAGGGCCTCACGCTGAAGGCGCACGTGAAGGCCGAGGCCGCCGCCGGCCGCCGCCCCGACGAGGCCACGCTGCGCGCCTGGCTGACGCCGCTGCTGGCGGCGCTGGAGGTGATGCACGCCGAGCAGTGCTACCACCGCGACATCGCGCCCGACAACATCCTGCTCACGCCGCACGGCCCGCTGCTGCTGGACTTCGGCGCCGCGCGGCGCGTGATCAGCGACATGACGCACGCGCTGACGGTGATCCTGAAGCCGGGCTACGCGCCGATCGAGCAGTACGGCGAGGCGGCCACCATGACGCAGGGCCCGTGGACCGACCTCTACGCGCTGGCCAGCGTGGTGTACTACGCCGTCACCGGGCATTCGCCCATCACCTCGGTCGAGCGGCTGATGGGCGACCCGCTGCCGCGCCTGGCCGACGAGGCGCGCGGCCGCTACAGCGACACCTTCCTGGAGGCGATCGACGCCGCGCTGGCGGTGAAGCCGGCCGAGCGGCCGCAGAGCGTGGCCGAGTTCCGCGCCCTGCTGGCCGGCACCGCGAAGCCGCGCACGCCGCCGCGCACCGTGACCGGGCCTGCGCCGGCCTACGCGGCGCTGGTGGCCGAACCGCCGCCGGTGGCGGAACCCGCGCCGCCGCCTCCGGAGGCCGAAGCGGCCCCTGCCCCGGCCCCCGCCCCGGCGACCGCGGGCGGCTCGGGCCGCTGGCTGGGGCTGGCGCTGCTGGCCGTGCT
>JABLTH010106166.1_pt1 | contig 13156 bp, 17 predicted proteins | sample 7875711 | NCBI WGS metagenome assembly JABLTH01 (sample SAMN14941262, study PRJNA633318) | bioreactor metagenome | isolation source: bioreactor | place: China | collected 2019-03-05 | reverse complement strand
GATGATCTGGTCGAGCGGCGCCTGCATGTCGAGCAGGCTCGACGTCGCACTGCTCGCGTGATCGCGGAATACCAGCCAGTTCACCGCGGCGCCGAGCGCCACCGTGCCAACCGTCGCGATGATGCCGGGCAAGCCACCCATCACCGACAGCAATCCGGAACCTACCGTGCGCATCAACGAGCCGGCTCGCGCGGCAGCAGTCTGCGCCACCGCCGCGCGCTCGGTCGCGGCGGCCAGACCCGCAGTCGCGGCCGTCGCCCCGCGCTCGGCCCGCTCGCGGGCAATCGTCGCCGCCGCGACCTCGCGTTCGGCGACCGCGAGCCCCTTCTCGGTTTCGGCCAGCGCCGCCGCGTATCGTGTCTGGTCGACCGTTCCCTTGGCCGCCGCAGCCTCCAGCGCCACACGGCGCTGCTGTGCCAGCGCGAGGGATGCCTCGGCCCGCTCCAGCTCGCCCTGCGCCGCCGCCGTCTCGCGCGCGATCACCGCCGCGTACGGCGTGCCGGCGATCCGCGTGCCGATCTCCTGGCTGTTCGCCAGATTCGACCGCGCGGTCGCGACCTGCGCCACAGCGCTCGCCTCGATCGCACGCGCCTCGGCGAGCTTCGCCTGCGTGTACTGGATCGAACCGGCCGTCAGCGCCGACTGCATCGCCAGGCTTTCGCGCATTGCGCGCATGCCGGCCAGCTCGGCCGCCGCGGCGACTTCTGCCGCCTGCGCGTTCTGCAGCTTCGCCGCTGCCGCATCGCGGTCGCTCTGCGCCTTCGTGATCGTGACCAGCGCAGCCGCGTTTTCCGCCTGTGCCTTCGCGATTAGCGCCTGCCGCTCGGCGTTCCACGCGATGGCCGACTTGCTGACGGCCACTGTGGTCTGCGCGAAATAGACCCCAAGCCGGCCGGCTGCGAGCGACGCGCTGATCGTGACGATCTCGTCGAGGTGGTCGGCAACGTAGATCACGCTCTGCGCCAGCTTCGCGCTCGCACCGGTCGCCTCGTTCGCGTGCCTGACGTACGCAACGATTTCCGTTTGCAGGCGCGTCATCGCCTGGCCTACGGTCATGTCCACCTTGCCGAACAGTGCGTCCGTGCTCGACCCGGCATTCTTCAGCGCGTCGATCAGGTTCTCGACGGTCAGCTTGCCGTCCTCGGCCAGCGACTTCAGCTCGGACGTGCCCTTACCCATGCCACGGGCGATCGCGTCAGCAACGCCCGGCAGTTCCTCCAGCACGCTCTTCAGATCCTGCCCGCGCAGCTGGCCGGACGCGAACGCCTGACCCAGCTGCACGATACCGAGCCGCGCCGTATCGGCGGACACACCCGAGAGCGCAACCGCCTTACTGATCGTTTCAACCAGCGGGCCGACCTGCTTAATCGACAGGCCGAGGTGCGACGTGTTGTTCGCGATCCGCTGATACAGCTCGGCCGTCGCGTCGAGCGGTTGCCGCGTTGCCTGCGCGATGCGAAGCACATCGCTTTGCGCGACCGCGAAATCGATCTGATCCCGCGTGACGATCTTGAGTCGGTTGCTCAGGTTCGTCCACTCGTCGGCATACTCGACCAGCTGGTGCACGCCGAACGCGGCGGCCGCAGCCTGAGCATATGCCGTGAGCGATCCGCGCGCGGCCTCGATCGCGCGCACCGTCACCTGCACGCTCGATGCGTTCGACGCGAACGCCGCGTCTGCGGCCCGGCCCCCATCCCGAACCGCATTGAAATAGCCACTGGCCGTCGACCCAAGCTGCTGCATGCGTCGATCGTACTGGGTCGTATTCGCGGTAACGCTGATGATCAGCTCGCGGAGACTCGTTCCCATATTCCCTATCCGCCTACTTTACCAATCTCATTAGGCCTGCGAAGAAAGGATCGTCCGCAACCTCCTGAACCTCGGGCGATTCGCCCGACCAGTTCGGCATCATGTCGGCCACCTTCACCTTTGCACCCTGCGCCTGAAACACCGCCGACGCGACCATCGCGGCATGAAGGTCGTAACGATCATCGGCGATCGGCGACTCGGCATCGAACGCCTGCCACAAGGCGAACTCCGCGGTCGACATGTCCGCGCGCAGCTCGGCAAGCGTCCTGCCGAGCCGCAGCGCCAGCGTCAGTTCAAGTCGGAGATCGGGGTTTCGGCGGAGGCTTTTTTTGCATCGTCCTCCGCGTCGGCTTTCATGTTGCCGAGCTCGAGCGCGGCGTTCACGATGCGTTCGTGCGCGGCTCCGAATGCAGAAGCGACCTCCTGCGCGTCCACGTCCTCGAATTCGCGGCGCCAGCCGGCCGCTGTCTCGACATAGAGCACGCGAACGAACAGCCGCGCCGAGGCGAGCACGTGTTCGTCCGGTCGGACACGCTCATACTTCTCGCGGGCAACCGCCTCGTCGTCGCCCGGCTCGACGCCGGCAGCAAGGCGCAGCGGCTCGAGCCAGAATGCGCGGTCGGCGAGCAACGGCTCGCGCACCGCAACCGTCACGTCGCCCCATTCCGGCATCGGCACGAACTCGTGCCGCCAGCCGACCAACGGGCTGAGAATCGCGGCACGCAGCGCGCCAGCGACCGTCGGAGTTTTCGTCATCTCTCTTTCCTCAAGTTGTTCAGATCGCTTAACCCGCCGGTGCGGCCGGCGGCGGCACTTCCTTCGGCGAGCCGCTGACGCGGACGCTGTAGGTCGACGTCACAATGCCGTCGACGCCGGCCGACCAGGTGTACTGGCGCACCATGCCGACGAACAGGAATTGCGACTTGTCGCGGAACGTCACACGGAACACATACTTGTCGCCCGTGCCGCGTGCGCCGCGAAGAATCAGCTGGCCAGCATCGTCCGACGAATAGTTGCCATCCACCGAAAACTCGCCCGGGTCCGGCAAGCCGAGCTCGGATTCCTTTTCATCGCTGGCGAGCGTCGTCGCGTCGATCTCCGACGACTGCCCGCCTTGCCAGTTGATCGTCTTGCTCGTCGTGTTGAGATCGACGAAAACGAGCTTGTCGTCGTCGAGGTTCGCCGACGACGTTTTCGAGATCTCGACCTTCGTACCTTGCGCCTTGATGCGCTTACTCTTCTCGGCCATAAGCCCCTCACAAAAAAGAAAGGCCCGCTCGAGGCGGGCCGTACACACAGCGGATTCCGTCAGAATTCAACGGATATTTCGAGGCTCACCCGAAAATCACCGGAATCGCTCGAATAGTCGTCAGGCAGGTCGTTGACCCCGCCGACAGCAAACTGCTCGGCCGCGTACGCGCGATCGATCACCTTGTCGGCGAGCGCGTCGGCGTCCGTATACGTGCTGGCGTAGACGTCGACCTGGAACACGCCCGATTTACCGCCGGTCGCACCGCCGATTGCCATGTCGCGCGCGCCGCTCACGCGCGACACGACGTAATAGGGCGATTTCGCTGCTGCGCCCGCGGCACCGACATATCCCTTCGCGGTTCCAACCGTGCCGATCGCATTACGAATAACGAGGGCGCTCACCGGCCACCCCCGATCACCATGTCGATCGCGCGCGCGATCTCGGTGCGAATCGCACCCTCGGCCTGACCGATCGATGCGTCGAACGCCGGTCGCACGAACGGATGCGCCCGCATATGCTGCGTGCCGAGCTCGACGAAGCGCCAGTAAAACGCGTTGCTGGGCGAGTCGCCTTTGCCTTTCGTTCGGACACGCACACCGGCTGTCGCCAGGCCGGGCGCATCTTTCTGCCGCAGCGCGGCAGACACGATGTTTCGCCGCAGCTTTCCAGTTTTCTTCGGCGCGCGCGCGCGGGCCTCGTCCCGGATCACCTTCGCGCCCGCCACCGTCGCACGCCTGAGCGCCTTCGTCGACTGCGCTTTCGCCAGCTTCTCGAAATCGGCACGCAGGTCGGCCAGCCCCCAAATCTGCACGCTAGACATACTTTTCCCCCACCTTCACGGACAAATCGAGGCTACCTTTTCGACGATTCGGTAACACCGAGACGATGTCGTAAAGCTTGCCGTCGTAGAGAATTCGCATTTCGCTATCGATATCAGTCCGGAACCGGACACGCACACTCGCCACGGCGGAACTGCGCACAGCGCCAGAGACGACCTGTTCTTTGCCGCTGACGAAAAGGACATTCGCCCAAGTGTCGTCGTGCTTCACCCAGTCATCGGGCAAAGGTTCGTCGTTCTCGTTCGTCCTGCCGCCCTTACGCTCGATGACGATGCGCTCGGTTAGATCGCTTGAACGCAGCACGCCTATACCCCCGGAATGATTCGATGCGGCCGTAGCAGCGTTCGTGCGTTAAGCGGAAGGTCGGTGACCGGTCCGAACGCCGTATCTTCACGATTCGCGTAAAGCTCGGCCGTTATCTTCAGAATCGCAGCGCGAATCGCTGCATTGACGACCATCGGGTTTTCGCCAGCAGTTTCGGCAGCAATCGCAGCGGCCATCGCCTCCCCCGTCTCAAACACCTGCCGATTCAGGTAATCGATTGCCGACTGTGTCGCCCCATCGAGCAGAACCTGTACTACGTCATCCTCGACACCAGGGTTGGCACGCACAAACCCAAGCGCCAGTTTCAGTTCGACGATCGCCATCGCTTACTTCTTCGGCGCGGCCGGCTTCTTCTCTTCCGGCCCCTCCAGCGCACCGAGTGCGCGGGCGCCGTCTTCGAGTTCTTCCGGGCACTCGTCGCCAACCTCGAATGCAGTCGGATAGATTTCACCGTTCTTTACTCCCTTGAACGCCTTGATGAGAATCGCCATACGATTCCTCCAGTAGAAAAAAGAAAGGGGCGCCGCTAGACGCCCCTCGAACCCCGGTTCCCCTCTGACCGACCGCTTACGCGCCAGCCGCAATCTTCATCGCGCGCATCGGCTCCGGATTCAGCAGACCACCGCCGACACGCTTCGTCGTGTAGAACAGCACGTACGGCTTTTGCGTATACGGATCACGCAGCACACGCACGCCGATGCGATCGATGATCAAATACGTCTGCTTGAAATCACCGAACAAGATTGGCGTCGAGTTTGCGGCGACGTCCGGCATGTCGGGCACTTCCGTGATGGGGTAGCCCGAGAGAGTCGACGGTTGGCCTGCGACATACGACGGCTGCCACAGGTAGTTGCCCTGGCCGTCCTTCAGCTTGCGAATCTTCCCGAGGGTGTTACGGTTCATCGTGAACCCCGCATTCCCCGTAAACGCGCTCGGCAAATCGTAGATCAGGTCGATAACGCCATCCGACGTAATCGTGGCGGCAGCGCCGCTGTTCACCACGCCGATTGAGCCGAGCGGATGCTTTTTTGCATTCGCGCTCCCGTCTACGTACGTCAGAAGGCCGAACGGCTTCTTCTCGCCGTCGCCAGCGACGAAGGCCCGTCCCTCTTGCTTCGAGAACTCGGTTTGCACTTCGCCGGCCAACCACGATTCGAGGTCGATTTCGCTATCGTCGAGAATGCCTTGCGTCGCAGCCGGATTCGCGTAAATCTCGCCGTGACCGAATGCAAGCGACGCAAAGGTGCCGGTGTTCGTCTGCGGACGGTTGTCCGTTTCCCCAACCCAGCCGCTTGCCGTGCCGCTCATGTTGACCAGCTTCGAAAAGCCAGCCTTCGATACCGATAGCACTTGACACAGCTGACGCATCGGCGAGATCAGCACGAGCTTGTTGATGATCGAACGGTCCCATTCGATCGGCGTCAGATAGCCGCCCTGCTCGTCAGCACCCTTGTTCAGCGCCGCATTGACGTCGCCGCGCTTGACGTGCGCATTGAACGCATCGGTGTATTCAGCATCGCGCAGCTTGGCTGCACCAGTACCGCCCATTTCAAGCGCGGCCATCTTGACACTGTGCTCGTCGAGCGCCTTCTGGAACGCATCCAGATCCGCACCGATCTTTTCGACCTTTGCGGTGATGTCAGATGCCGGCAGACCGGCTTTCACCGCGTCGAGCTGTTTCGTATGCTCGGCCTTGAACTGCTCGAAGGCACGATTGACACCCTCGACAAGGGCTTTGACTTCCCCGCCTGCATCTGCGCGTACCGCGACGATACCGCGGGGGACTGCGCCAGCCGTGCCTGCCATGGTTGCCGCAAGCGCGGCGATCAGGAGTTGTTTCTTGCTCATGGATTTATCCTTGAAGAGCGTTGATGAGGTTCTGCAGCGAGGCTGCAACGTCTTCGCCAGCGCCCGGCTTGGCGTTCTCGACAGCAGCGCCCGGCGTGCCGTCAAATAGGGCTTTGAGAGCGTCGCGACGTGCGCCGCGTGAGTAGCCGGCCCGCGCCATCGACGCTTCGATGAGCGCGAGAGCTTTGCGTCCGCTCGCGTTGGTTTCTTTGGCGACCTTGGTACTGTCGAGCAGACCGGTCGCGAATCCGTCGGCGACGGCCTGCTCGGCACCGATCCACGTTTCCTTGTCCATCAACGCCGCGGCCTCGACCTGAGTGATGCCCGCGCGCTGCGAATAGACCTTCGCCATCGCGGCATCGAAAGGGGCCAGCACCTCGGCCGCTGCCGCGATGTCATGTCGGTTACCGATCGCGACCGTCCACGCGTTGTGGATCATCAGAAACGCACCGTCACCCATGAGGATCTCGTCGCCAGCCATCGCAATCACTGACGCGGCCGACGCGGCCAGGCCCATCACATTTACCGTGACCTTCGCCTTGTGCTCGCGCAGCAGGTTGTAGATCGCGACGCCTTCGAAGAAGTCACCGCCCGGCGAATTCACATTGACCGTAAGGTCGCGCGCTCCAATGTTGCGCAGCGCTGCGCTGATCCGCTTCGCCGTGATGCCCGTGCCCTCCCAGTTGTCCCCGATTGAGTCGTAGATCGAGATCGACGCGGAGTCGTCGCCAACCGCGGCATGCACCCCTGGCTCCCATCGCTCCAACGCATCCGGGCGCACGTCGTATTGCGCAGTATTGAGTCGATGATCGGCCCGAATTTCAGGCAGTTTGAGGAGGCTCATCGCCGTTTCCCTTCGGTTTCTGTGTCATCGGATTCCGGAGCTGATCAGCAACCGGATCGTCGACGCGAGGCAAATCAAGCGTCTCGCGGACTTCGTTTTGCTTCATCCAAGGCGATTGGCCACCGGCCCCGAGCGCCTTCGAGAAGAAGGCGGCCTGGTCGTTCAATGTTCCTCGCAACAATGCTCCCTCGTTGAATTTGAATTGCCGCTGCCCCAGCTGCTTGTCCGGCAGGAACGACCGAGCCGCCGCCTGTTCCCACGACACGAACCAGTGCGAAAGCCCGTATTGGATGAAAAAGATCGCGAGCTGCTCGATCCCGCTGCCCCAACTGGTGTCGTCCATCATCAGCAGCGGGCGCGGCACGCCGTACATGCGCGCGACTTCTTCGATCTGGTGATTGCGGTTCTCGATCTGCTGCGACGCCACTGCTGTGTTCGAAAACTGCTTCGCGGTAGCGCCTTCCTCCAGAAGCATCCAACTCCCAGCGTTCTCCGAACCGCTGTGGTTTTCTCGCATCGACGTTTTCATGCGTCCATATGCGTTGTCGGACAGTTCCTTCGGAACCTCGATAGCTCCGCCCGCCATGACACCGGTTGTAAACGTGCGCGATGCAGCTCGTTCCGCCTGCTCAGCCAATTGCAGCGCATCGCGCGACAGCTTCACCCTCGAAATACCGTTGATCCCATCGAGAGACAGGTCACGCAGGTGGAACACCTCGCGTGCGGGCAGCTCGACCGCATTGCCGCCCGGATGGGTGTAGTCGTAGACGATCTGCCACGAAGACGTTAGCCGCGGCTTCGCCGATCCGCGATCCATCGGGATCATGCGAATCGGCCGATTTCCTGACCAGATCACGCGAGCCATCGACTGACCATCGAGCAGCGCGCGCAACTGCATCAGGCTCTTGAACTCCATCGGCGTTTGCCAATCGTTCGGCTTGTATTTCAGCAGGCGATGTGCCGGATCATCCGTCTGCACCTGCTTGCTTTCGTCGCTGCTGATCAGGTTCATCGGCAACATGCCGATCGTTCCCGAGATCAGCGACACACAGCGCAGAACTGCCATGTTTCGCAGCGCGCGAGACTCTCGTCCTGCGCCACCATCCAGTTCACCGCGCCTGATGTATTCCTTCAGTCGCGGATCGTCGAGCCCATCGAACGACGCGCCTGGCGGAAATGTCGCCGGAGCAGCCGCCTGATACGACGGCTCGACGTGCAGACGAGCGTCGGCCACCGGCGTGCTACCGCGCCGGATGAAATCGAACCAACCCATTCACACCTCAGAGAAAACGAATGCCGCGCGACTCGTAGACCGATTGGCCCTGCGCGGGCGGATTGAGCGCCATAAGCGATACAGCGTTGAACAATGCCATCAACGGGTCGATTTTCGCCGTCCCGCTCACCTGCTTCGTGATGTTCACGGCGTTGCCGACCGGCACAACTCGAGCGTTCCCAACAGCCCACGTCAAGAGAGGCTGGCCGCCGTGATATAGCGCACCGTCCGGAGCATCGGCGCCGTCGATCTCGCGCCCTGCCGCCGCAGCGACACGTCGCTCCGTTGTTTTAATTGCCCCTGACAGCTTCCAGCCTTGCGAAATACCAATCACTTTGTCTTCCGGCACATTCGCCGCGGCCAATGCGTCGAGGATCGCACCGATGCCCGCCGGATCAACTCCGACCTTATACAGAAGCCCGGCGCGCTCAATACGAGCCACATACTCGGCGACTTGCACGACGTCATCACCGATACGAGAAACAAGCGTCAGATCGCCGTCCCGCTCGAAATCGTGAAGCATCGGCGCGATTTCTTTCCGTCGCTCCAGCACGGACGGATGCGCCCATGCATGCGCCCACGCGAGCAGGTTCCGAGTGCCGCGCATGCGCCCGACAGCGGCCAACCCGAGCAAGTCGTCGAGGCCGCCGCCGTCCACACCGGGCGCAATCACCTCACTCGCCTCGATTAGATCTTCGAAACTGACTCGCTCCGGAAGTGCCGCTCCGATCCAGTAATCGGCTCCAGCCCATCGGTCGGACCGGAGATTCATGCCGATCTCGATGTTCAGGTGCTTCGCGAGAAACTGCTGAAATGATCCGTCAGTCTTCGTGCGGTTCTTTCTGAGCTGATCTTCGAGCCATTCCGCGCTGACGGATCGCCCGAGATTCGGGTTCGTGATGTAGTAGTTGGCCGGATCGAGATAGGCCTTGGACTTGATCATCTCCGACGGAAACTCGTACAGCACGCCGAGCGACTTCCGGTCAGCGATCTTGCCGTCGCGGACGTCGCGGTGATACTGCAACTTATCCTTGAACACACCAGCGGGCGGCTCGTCGCTTTGCGTTGTCAGGATGATGACCCATCCTTCGTCGCGCGACACTTGGCCTCCAGTGGCCTCCATGAACATCGCTTCAGCGTTCGCCCTCTTACCGAAAACCCAGTGCTCATCGATAAGAATCTTGCCCGACTTCTTGCCCGAAACCGTGTCAGTGTCGGCCGCGACCACCTTCAACGACGCCCGGCTCACGCGGTGCGTGATCGTACGGATGTGGTCCTGGACGTGGAATAGCTCGGACAGCTCTTCGTCGGCCCGGATCATCCCCGCCGCCGGCTTAAAGCTGTTGTCTGCCACTTCTTTCGTCGGCGCGAGAATCAGGTGTTCTTCCTCCTCGCGCCAACACAGAATTACGGCCGTCAGCATGATCCCCGCGGCGATTGTCGATTTCGTGTTCTTCTTGCTGATGAGCAGGAAGAATTCGCGAATCAGCTGCTTGCCCGTATCAGCGTCATATGCGCCGAAGATCGCTGCAACAAAATCGAAAACCCATTGTTCGCTGCACTCGCCGAACGTCGGCTTGCCGGGCAGGTCGCTGACCCGCAGTTCCTTGAAGATCGCGACCGCCTGCTCTGCCTGGTCCGGGAAAATCGGCGGTGGAATGATTGACTCTCGCTCAATCAGCCGCCTTTCCCAGTCAGGGCACGCTGTTGTCCATTCCATCAGTCGACCTTCTTGCCACCGTTAGCGACCAGCCGTGGCGGCGCCGCAGGCGCGAACCGACTCGCGGCCTTCTTCGCCGCCTCGGCGCTCTGTTCTTTCTTGCCCCCCTCGCCAAGCTTCTTATGCACGAACGGCATCAACGCCTTCGCCGCATCGATACGTAGCTTCGGCTCGGTTCGCGAGTCGTTCATGGCAGCGAGAAGGAACGCCTTCGGATCCGTGAAGCTCGTCATCGCTTCCAGGTCGAACCCGGCCGGTTTCTGAGGCGGCGGAGACTGCTGAGCCCGGCCGGCGACCGTGGATTCCTTCTGCACCCGGTTCGCGGCCATATAAAGGGCCACATCATTGTCTTTAACAAGGCGCGACCCGGCCGCCGACGCCGTTGCGGGGCTGTAGCCTGCCGCGATAGCCGCGTCCTTATTGGACTTACCGGCTAAAACAGCGTCGGCGAACTTCCGCTTTTTTGCTGTTAAAGCCATTAACAAAATCCTGAAAAGGGGAAATTTTCTGCGCGTGAGGGAATGTGCGGTCTAGGCCGTGTCAGCCATCAGACTTTTGACGCCCCCGACCGCCTCACCGGCCACCGCTTCGCTCCTCGCGCTGCTTGGCACTGTCGTGATGCTGCTTGCACAGCGTCTGAATGTTGTCCGGGTCGAGCTGCAATCGGCTGTCCCCGCGATGAGCGGTGATGTGATCACCAATCGTTCCGAGCGGCTCAGCGATCCCTCGCGCGGCACACGCGATCACGACGTCAGGAGGCGACCAACCCGCCATGCCGATCTCACGCAGGCAGTACACGCAATGCGGATGCTGCGTGAGGTGTTCAGACCGCAGCTTTTGCCACGCATAGCCGTAACCGCGCGCCGTGCTCCCTTGCTTGCCAGCACGCCACGAACCGGACTGCATAACCTGAATCCTAGGCGGCAGTGACTGGAGCCTAGCTTTAAGCGTTTTGAGCGGCATGTTGGATCGCTACAACAAGATGTAACTCTGGGGCCCGCAAATGAACGTACCATCCCAACTCCACAAGAATGGAGGCCAGAAAATGCAGGTTAATGTTGAACTCTACGATCAGCGCGAGTACTCGTTCCTCGCTGTCGATCGGGTTGTGCTGGAAGGGTCGTCATACGTGATCTACGGCGACGCCAATATTGTGGTAGCCGTGTTCGCGAAGAATGACGTGAAGCTACTCACTCAGCAGTAAAAGCGGAAGCAAAAAGCCCGCGAGGTTTTCACCTTGCGGGCCGTCTGACGGGACAAGCCAGTTATCGCCATCCCAGACTGGTCGTCACTTCACGTCACTCGTCGCCCAGACCTTCTAATATTTTTTGCCTGGAAGCAGCGAGACTCCTGCGCCGAGCCAACTCGAGGTCTGACGGACCGTCCGCCAGCTCGGTGAATTCATTCACCCACTTCGCCAAGGCGCTGTGCACGTCGCTCACACACGGGCTGAATGACTCCGGGTTGCCCGCGTCCACTCTTGTCGGAGACCCGCCTTCAACCGTCATGAAAATGCCTGACTTTGCAGCGCTAGCCTTGACGGGCACTCCAAACGTTTGAACCTTCCCGCTAACCGGAAAAGAGATCATCATTGCGAACTCGACATCTTGCAGGTCTTCGGACGTCGGATAAACGCTCTGTGAAATGAAGGTGGATTGCCCATCGATCTCATGAGTCGCGCCATACGATATGGCTTCCGAGGGAGCGCCGATGGCCTGCTCCAGTTGTGTCGCGAACGCCTGGGCAGCATAGCCAAGCTGAATAAAATTGTTTGCTTTTATTTCCGCGGACTTGTTCAGTCGGTTCAGGAACGCGACGTAGGTCTCCATATGGCCCTCTTGTTGGTGGAAAACGGTGAAGTAAGGGCACTCAGGATAAATTCAAGTGCGAAAGCGAAAAAGCCCGCCCGGCTAACCGGGCGGGCTTTTCTTGGGCGCACCTACCGCCCGACGTCGTCAATATAGCGAAACGAGAATGGATTTACAAGTATTTTTTGCGCCAAGCCGAAGAAGCAGCGTCAGCTCGACCGATTTCAGTTCCGTTAGAAGCAGACCATCAACCGCGCCGACGACTGATTCGGATCCAGCCACACCCGGCGGGCGGCCTATCGCGACTTGCTTTTCCCATTCACTCAGATGGCATCATCCAAATCACCCGACCATGCCTCCTCGTGTGCAATGGGAGTTTTACCCCATGGTGTCCAGACCCGCAAGCGAGTCCAAAGCTGCATAAAAAACACTGAGCCGGCCACATTTGCCGTGCGACTCCTCCAGTACTTCCCCGTATATTTCACGCATTGATCTCGAATATCGTCTATCAGCTGTCTAACTTCCGCCTCGGACGAACAACCATCAAAGCGATGAGCGATGTAGCGAAATATGGACTCGACGTCATCTTTCCTCACTACATCAAGTGGCGGCGGCACCATGCTTTTATCATAGCCCCACCAAACTCTTTTCTTCTCGTGAGCTTTGTCACCAAATAAAGCTGAATGGCAAGCGTACGCGAAGACCGGAATATAGCGTTGCGAGTGAAAGTCCTTGGGAACCAGAGCGATTTCACCATCTTGCCCACATATTTCTTCTGGAGATCCATGGCTAAAAATGAGGCAAGCATTGCTGTCTTCTTTGCTCAACTCACGTAGCAATTCTCCTCTTCTTGCTTTGTCTCCGCGTAGCAAAGTGGTTGCCCCGCCCAATCGCGCAATATGTTCAGCAATCGGAGCACAAGCACGCGTTTGATCATCGTATTCTGGTGCGAATAAGATCATTTATCCTCGGGGTCCTTTTCCTGTTCGGCGTCCTGTGCTAGCAGTTCTCTCGCCACCCGAAGCAGATCCGCCGCATACTGTCTCGCTAACGGAGTACCCTGCGTTATCTCATTCGCGAGTGTCTCGGCAGTAACGCGCTCACCCGACATCGTCCTGTATATGACTCGGGAGCTGGGATTGGTTTCTTTGACGAGGACACCGAGAAGACGTCGACCCAGTAACTTCTCCGCGTCAGGGATTTCTCCAAACCGTTCAATACCAAGCAATTGCGCAATGCCTCTCAGAAATCCGCGCAAGGACGGCGACCGACTAACAGCCGTTTCAAGATTCATGTGCTGCATAATCGCCAAGCCAGCCTCTCGCAAGCCTCGAATGCCACCGAAGACTTCCATTGCAAAATGCTTGGGCAGGGGAATCTCGTCGGGAAATTGAATCCGGTCCAACGCGGCCGTGCCGGTCCGTTTTAGGAATCGTTTC
>JABLTH010050412.1_pt1 | contig 13162 bp, 13 predicted proteins | sample 7875711 | NCBI WGS metagenome assembly JABLTH01 (sample SAMN14941262, study PRJNA633318) | bioreactor metagenome | isolation source: bioreactor | place: China | collected 2019-03-05 | reverse complement strand
TCTCGGCGCTGCGTGACGAGCCGCTGCTATTGCTGGCCGAGGATTTCTCCCTCACGCGCAAGCTGCGCCAAGCGTTTCTCGAAGCCCGCATCGAGCCGCACATCGCCGCGCAGAGCGGGCACTGGGAATTCCTCGCCTCGATGGCGGCTGCGGGACTGGGCACGACGTTTTTGCCACAGCCGCTGGTGGCCAACCTTGCCAACCGCGACAAGCTGGCCGTGGCACGCCTGACCGCTCCCGACATGGATTGGGCGCTTGCGCACCTGTGGTCGCCGGGCCGGTACCTGTCCCACGCCGCTCGCGCGTGGCTTGCGACGTGCGAGGAAGTGCTGGGCGCCTGAGCAGCGGCGCCCACCCATCAAGCGCTCAATGCAGGTTCCGGGAGCACGCCTTCTTCCGTGAACCCCGCCGGAGCCATCGAGCCCTCATCGCGGAAGCGGACATGCCAGGCCAGCGCCTCTTCCAGCAGATGCGGGGTATGTCCGCCGCGCCGCTGCGCGCGCACAACGTAGTCGCGCAGCAGCTCGCGGTAGCGGGGGTCCGCACAGTTGCTGATGATCTGCACGGCACGCTCGCGCGGCGCCAGCCCGCGCAAGTCGGCCAAGCCATGTTCGGTGACGATGATGTCGACGTCGTGCTCGGTGTGGTCCACATGCGAGACCATCGGGACGATGCTCGAGATGTCGCCGTCCTTGGCCAATGACTTGGTCACGAAGACCGACAGATGCGCATTGCGCGCAAAGTCGCCCGAGCCGCCAATGCCGTTCATCATGTGCGTGCCGCCCACGTGTGTCGAATTCACGTTGCCGTAAATGTCGCATTCCAGCGCGGTGTTGATGGTGATCAGACCCAGCCGGCGGATCACCTCCGGGTGGTTGCTGATCTCTTGCGGCCGCAGCACCACGCGCGACTTGTAGCGCTCCAGTTCTGTCAGGAACCGCTTGTACACCGGGCGGGACAGCGTGATCGACGAAGCCGAGGCAAACGCCAGCTTGCCCGAGTCGAGCAGCTCGATGGAGCTGTCCTGCAAGACCTCCGAATACATCTTGAGGTCATGGAACGGCGAGTCGATGAAGCCATGCAGGACCGCGTTGGAAATCGTCCCGATACCCGCCTGCAGCGGCTGCAGCGTGGGCGAAAGACGGCCGGTGCGGACCTCTCGCGCCAGGAATGCGTTCAGATGCCCGGCGATGGCGTTGGTCTCCACATCGGGCGACAGCACGTTGGACGGGCTGTCGTCCTGCCCCGTGATGACGATGGCAGCAATCTTGCGCGGATCGATCGGGATATATGGCAGGCCGATGCGCTGTTCCGGTGCAATGAGCGGAATCGGCTGACGGTGCGGCCGCTGCACCGGGAAGAAGATATCGTGCAGCCCTTCCAGATTGGCGGGCATGTTCAGGTTGATCTCGACAATCACCTGTTTCGCCAGCACCGCAAAGCTGGCGGAATTGCCTACCGACGTGGTCGGCACGATGCCGCCGTTCTCGGTGATGGCCGTGGCTTCGACAACCGCCACATCGAGCGGTGCAATCTGCCGCGAACGCAGTTGCTCGACGGTTTCCGACAAGTGCTGGTCAATGAACATGACCTCGCCTGCGTTGATCTTGCGTCGCAAGGTGGCATCGGCCTGGAACGGCAGGCGACGGGCAATCACATCGGCTTCGGCCAACACCTTGTCGATGTCGTTGCCCAGCGATGCGCCAGTCATGAGGGTGATGCGCAGCGGCTCGTGCGCAGCACGTCGGGCCAGGGCAAACGGCACGGCCTTGCAGTCGCCGGCACGGGTGAAACCGCTCATGCCGACCGTCATGCCATCGCGGATCAGGGCTGCGGCTTCGTCCGCAGACACCACTTTGTCCAGCAGGGATTGCAACCGAATGCGGCCGCCAATATCAGAGGTCATCTCGTCTCCTGGGTACTTCGCCGTGCCTGCGTTTGGCGCTTCTTGGTGTGATGTGCGGCGCCTGGTCCGCAGCTCTCGGCATGTTCACTGTGATATGCAGCCCCAGTGTAGCTACGGCAATAAATTCCGATAGCGATAAAAAATCATGGAATCCAGTCGGTTTTTTCATAGATAGCCGACCTTGGTGGCGCGTCCGCCGCTTGTGGTGAATACCAAAAGCAAAGGGCCGCACATAGGCGGCCCCTTGATTACGGCGAAGAATCGATGCTAACCATGCGCAGCATCAAGCTGTGCGTAGTCCTCGCTCGGCAGCACGGCTGTCAGGGCTCGGGGAAACGCGCAAGCTTGGCGGCATTTTTCGGCACCGGATATTGCGCCACGTTCATTTCCATGGCGAGCAGCGTGTAGTAACCGCAGATACCGGTCATGTCTACGATGCCCTTATTGCCGAAGCGCTTTTCCGCCCGTGCATAGGTGCCGTCGCCCACGCGCTTGTTGCGGATCAGTTCGGTCGTGAAGTCATAGACGATCTCCTCGTCCTCACTCATCCCGGTGGGGCGGCGGCCATCGGCAATCGCATCGGCAATATCGGGTTTGATGCCGGCCTTCAGGGCGATCGGATGGTGCACGTACCACTCGTAATCCTGGCTCCATTCCCGCGCAGTGACGAGGATGACCAATTCGCTCAGCGTGTTGCCGATGGCGGAGTGATATCGCAGATAGTCGCCCATGGCGCGGGTCTGGCTCATCACCTCCGGGCTGTGCATCAGGGGCTCGAACGGGCCGAATACAGGCACCTTGCGCGCAGCCTGGAAGTCTTGCGCCGCCTTGGCCTGTTCGGCGTCGTATTTGTCCGGCGGAATGGTTGGCAGGCGCCCGGCTGCGTGTGCAGACGTCATCAGCACCAATGCGGCTGTCGACAGTAATGTCAGTACGTTTTTCAACGTCAGTCTCCTCATATGTTTTGCTTGTTCTTTGCTGGTGCAGAACGCAACGGCACGCATGCAGGTGCGGCGTTCGCCCAAGGCATTCTGGAATCGGGAGGAGGTACTGTCAACGCAGTCTTGGCGAGCAGCACGCGAAGCGCCGATCAGGATCGGACAACGAGTGTTCGCCTTGCAAAGCCCGCCGCCAAAAAAAGAGGCCGCACATCGGCGGCCCCTTCGTGACGGCAGAGGATCGGCGCTCAGACTTCGACGCCCTGGCTCTGCAGGTATTCGTCGTAGGTGCCGAGGTAGTCGGTGAGCGTGCCGTCCGGGCGCACTTCGATTACGCGCGTGGCCAGGGCGCTAATCAACTCGCGATCGTGCGACACGAAGATCAGCGTGCCTTCGAACTTGTCCAGCGCGATCTGCAGCGACTCGATGGATTCCATGTCCATGTGGTTGGTCGGCTCGTCCAACGCCAGCACGTTGTGACGGCCCAGCATCAGCTTGCCCCAGATCATGCGGCCCTTCTCGCCACCGGAAAGCACCTTCACGCTCTTCTTGATGTCGTCGGCCGAGAACAGCAGGCGACCCATCGTGCCGCGCAGCGATTGGTCATCGTCACCGGCCTGCGTCCACTGGCTCATCCAGTCCATCAGGTCGCGGTCTTCGGGGAATTCTTCGTAGGTGTCCTGCGGCATGTAGCCGACATTGGCGTTCTCGGCCCACTTGACGGTGCCACCGTCGATCTCGATGCCGCGCTGCACGCCGGTCTTCACGGCGCCGTTCAGCAGGCAGCGCAGCAGCGTGGTCTTACCCGCGCCGTTCTCACCGATGATGGCAATCCGCTCGCCCGCACGCACGGCCATGGTCAGGCCATCGAAAATCTTGCGGTCGTACGTCTTGCGCGCGTTCTCTGTTTCCACCGCCAGGTTGTGCAGCTTCTTCTCCATCTCGAAACGGACGAAGGGGTTCTGGCGCGACGACGGTTTGATGTCTTCCACCTTGATCTTGTCGATCATCTTCAGGCGCGACGTAGCCTGGCGTGCCTTGGACTTGTTGGCCGAGAAGCGGCGCACGAAGTCCTGCAGGTCGGAGATGCGCTCCTTGGCCCGCGCGTTAGCAGCCTGCAGGCGTTCGCGCGCCTGCAGGGAGGCTTCCATGTAGTCGTCGTAATTGCCCGGGTAGACCTTGAGCGTGCCGTAGTCCATGTCGGCCATGTGCGTGCAGACCGAGTTCAGGAAGTGGCGATCGTGGGAGATGATGATCATGGTGGAGTTGCGCTCGTTGAGCACCGATTCCAGCCAGCGGATCGTGTTGATGTCGAGGTTGTTGGTCGGCTCGTCCAGCAGCAGCACGTCCGGGTTCGAGAACAGCGCCTGTGCCAGCAGCACGCGCAGCTTCCAGCCGGGCGCGACGTTGCTCATCGTGCCGTTGTGCTGGTCGGTCGGAATGCCCACGCCCATCAGCAGTTCACCGGCACGCGCTTCGGCGGTGTAGCCGTCGTATTCGGCGTACTTGGCCTCCAGGTCGGCGGCCTTCATGTAGTCGTCGTCGGTCGCTTCCGGGTTCGCGTAGATGGCATCGCGCTCCTGCGCGGCGGCCCACATTTCGGTGTGGCCCATCATCACCACGTCCAGCACGCGCATGTCTTCGTACGCGAACTGGTCCTGGCGCAACTTGCCCAGGCGCACGCCTGGCTCCAGGATGACGTTGCCCGAGCTCGGTTCCAGATCGCCGCCCAGGATCTTCATGAAGGTCGACTTGCCGCAGCCGTTGGCGCCGATCAGGCCATAGCGATTGCCCTCGCCAAACTTGACCGAGATGTTCTCGAACAAGGGCTTGGGCCCGAACTGCATGGTGATGTTGGCGGTGGAAAGCACGTTGAAACCTTGATTTGGAAAGCGGTGATCTGGCGCGGCAAGCACTTGGCCGTAGCCATTTGGGGAACCTGAGATTTTACCACCCGGACGTGACCCGGATGGCCCGGGGGCTTATGCCTTCAGCGTCGGATACCCCGACAAGTGCAGCGTAAAGCCCGTGGCGTCGACATCCAGCTCGGCCTGTGCGCCAATCGGCAGCGTCGCCTTGGTCGGGCAATGGCCGAACGGCAAACCTGTGACGACCGGAATCGACAGGCGTTCGGCCAAGTAATCGCGCATGGCGTCGAAATCGTAGCCGGCGTCGTAAGGCGTGGTGCGATAGCCCGAGAAGTCACCCAGCACCAGCGCTTGCTGCGTCTCCAGCACGCCGGCTTGCTGTAACTGCAGCAGCATGCGTTCCACGCGGTACGGATGCTCGTTGATGTCTTCAACAAACAGGACGCCGTCGCGGATATCCGGCAGATACGGCGTGCCGATGAGGCTGCACAGCATGGCCAGGTTGCCGCCCCAGAGCGTGCCAGCGTAGCGCCCCGGGCGCGCACAGCCATTCGGTTGCGGCACCTCCACGCGCAACGCATAGGTCGGGTTGCGCAAAATGCCCCAGAAGTGCTCGACCATGAATGGGTCGATGTTTTCCAGCCCGAAGTCCGAACACACGTGCGGGCCGGCAAACGTCACGCCGCCCGTAGCCGCCAGGTACGCCAGCGAGAACACGGTGAAATCGCTGTGCCCCACGATGATGGCGTCCGTCGCCTGCGCGCGACGACCGATGTCGATGAAGTCGATATGGTCCAGCAAGCGCGTGAGGCCGTACCCCCCGCGGATTGCCATGGCGATTTCCTGGCCAGGGCCCGTGCCGATCTGGTGCAGGTCAGCCAATCGCGCAAGTTCGCCACCTGCAAAACGCTGATGCTGCCGGCTCAAGCATTCACGGTTGACGACCGTGCAGCCCTGCGCTTCCAACGCCGCCACGCCGCGCTCGGCAATGGCCGCATCGTTCGGATAACCGGAAGGCGCAATCAGGCGGACAGTGGTCATGTGGCGGATTCGTCGGGTTCGGTGGACGCCAGGCGTGCGGCCTTCTGGCTCGCGCGGCGCTCGGCGAAGAAGGCGCGCAGCATGTCGCCGCATTCCTGCGCGAGCACACTGCCGGCGATGGCGGTCTGGTGGTTCAGCCGCGTTTCTGCAAACAGGTCGAGGATGCTGCCGGCTGCACCCGTTTTGGGGTCGGGCGCGCCATACACGACGCGCGCCACGCGGGCATGCAGCATGGCGCCGGCGCACATCACGCACGGCTCCAGTGTCACGAAGACCTCACAATCAGGCAGGCGGTAGTTGCCGAGGTTTTCGGCGGCCTGGCGCAGGGCGCGCATTTCGGCATGCGCGGATGGATCATGCGTGCCGATCGGCGCGTTGTAGCCGACGCCGACGATCTCGTTGCCGCGCACGACCACCGCACCCACCGGCACCTCGCCCTGCCCCCATGCGAACTTGGCCTGCACGAGCGCCTGCTGCATCCAGTAGCCGTCGCGCTCGTGGGCGGACATGTCGGCAGGTGGGGTGAGGACGTGCGGTGTGGTCATGCGATCCGGTGTTATCGAATCAATCCTGCTCGTGCGGGCGCGCGAGCTTCACGTCGGCCCAGCAGTTCGGGGTTTCGTACAGCACCAGCTTGGACAGACGCAGATGGTGCCCAAACGTGTTGCGAAACACTGGCTCGAGAATGTCGAACGCAATCTGCGCGAGGTTCTCGACGGTGGGCACGTCATTCAGCACGACGGTCTTGTGACCGCCTTCCATATCGTTCAGGAATTCAACAAGCTTGGTATCGCCGCGATAGACGAGGAAGGCGTGATCCCAGAGGTCGACGAGGTGCTTGTTGGCGAGCTGCTTGACGTCGCCGAAGTCGAGAATCATGCCGTCGTCGGCAGCCTTGTCGTTGTGCAGGACAACGCCTTCGAGCGTGAGTTCGAGCTGATAGCGATGGCCGTGCAGGTTGCGGCACTGGCCAGCATGGCCAGGGATGCGGTGGCCGGCATCAAATTCGAGCCGGCGCGTGATGGAAACGGTCTTGGTCATGGAGCAAGGTGGCGGCAGCGGGCGCCGCGAAACGGCTGGAACCGGCAGAAAACCGGGGACAAAGTGCTGCGCCCGCCTTAGCGGATGCCCAGCATCTTATGGGTTTGCAGCGACAGGCGCCAGCGCGGCCGGCGCTGGCACAGCGCAACGGCTGCCGCCGTATTCTGCCGGGCAAGCGGGCCGTCCATGGCCTGCAGGAAGAAATGCTGGAAATCCAGCCGTTCGTATGCGTCGAGATTCTGCCCGTCTTGCGGGATCACCACCTTCAGCTCGTCGCCACGCGTGACGACGAGTTCGGAGCCCATCTTGGGGCTCACGCACACCCAGTCGATGCCTTCCGGCACGGCGATGGTGCCGTTGGTTTCGATGGCGATTTCGAAGCCGCGTGCGTGCAACGCGTCGATCAACGGCTTGTCCAGTTGCAGCAGCGGCTCGCCGCCGGTGCAGATGACGAGCGGTTTGCCGCCCGTGGCGTCGGCCGGCCATTCGGCGGCGACGGTATCGGCAAGTGCGTCGGCAGTGGGGTATTTGCCGCCTTGGGTGCCGTCCGTGCCGACGAAGTCGGTGTCACAGAACTGGCAGACGGCGGTGGCGCGATCGGCTTCGCGCCCACTCCAGAGATTGCAGCCGGCAAAGCGGCAGAAGACTGCTGCGCGGCCGGTGTTGGCACCCTCGCCTTGCAGCGTGTAGAAAATTTCCTTGACGGCGTAAGTCATGTCTGAACGGTGGCATTCACAGGAGAACGACGCAAAAGCGACGTAATTCCCGCGCAAACCGTACCAGTGCCCACTAGTGATTAACCCGATATTGTTTCATAAATCGGGCCATCGCGTCGCGCTACCCGCAGAAGGACGCCAACGTCACAAAGGAAAATGCGCCCTCTGGGGTCAGCCATGCCGCAAAAATGAAGGCGGCGCCGGCAGCCGCCAGCGCCCATGCCGCCCATCGCTTCAGGCGCGCCTTCATGCCGGTTGCGCCATCGGCGTGCGCGCGAGTTGGCGATCGTCGATCGGCCAGTGCAGCAGCGCGGCCACCACGCCGAGCACCATCGCGCCAAACCAGATCGCATCGTAGGAATGCAGGTGGTCGTACACTACGCCGCCCAGCCAAACGCCCAGGAACGCGCCGATCTGGTGGCCGAGGAACACGAAGCCGAACAGCGTGCCGATATAGCGCACCCCAAACACTTGCGACAGCAGCCCGTTCGTCAGCGGTACCGTGCCGAGCCACAGCAGGCCCATCACGATGGCAAACGCATACAGCGTTGCCGGCGACAGCGGCAGCAAGATGAACAGCGCAATCGCCGCCGTGCGAATCAGGTACAGCAACGACAGCAGATATTTGCGCCGGAACAGCCCACCCAACGCACCGCAGTAATACGTGCCGACGATGTTGGCGGCGGCAATCAGCGCCAGCGCCACCATGCCGTGCCGGCCGGTGAGCCCCTTGTCGAGCAGATACGCCGGCATGTGCGCACCGATAAAGGCGAGCTGGAATCCGCACGTCAGGAACCCAAGATTCAGCAGCCAGAAACCGCGGTGAGCAAAGGCCTCGCGGATGGCCGCGCCCATGCTTTGATGCGCCTCCTGCGCGGCGGCAGTCGATGCCTTTTCGCGCAGCGGCGCGGCCAGCGGCACGAACATCGCCATGATCACCGCCATGACGACCAGCGCCGTCACCCAGCCGACCGTGCTCAGCAAGCCCTGCGCCGTCGGCACCATCACGAACTGGCCGACACCGCCCACCGCGCCCGCCACGCCCAGCGCCCAGCTGCGCCGCTCGGGCGGCGTCAATCGGCTGATTGCGCCATACACGACGCCGAATGACGTGCCTGAGAGCCCCAGCCCGATCAGCCCGCCGGCAGACAGCGTGAAGCCCAGCGGCGTGCCCGCATGTGCCATCAGCAGCAAACCAAGCGCGTAGACGACGATGCCGGCAACTACCACCTTGGCCGCCCCGTAGCGGTCTGCCAGCATGCCTGCAAACGGCTGTGCCGCGCCCCAGATGAGGTTTTGCAACGCGATCGCCAGGCCAAAGGTTTCGCGTGTCCAACCATGGTCCATCGTGACGGGCACGAGGAAGAGACCTTGCACGTGCCGAATGCCCAACGCCACGCCGATCACCGCTCCGCCGGCCAAGACGGGCAACCAAGGCGATTGCGTGAGAGATTTCGATGTCATGAGCGTTTTTCTCCGATGTGACTGACATTCCTTCTTTGCAAGCGTGCCGAATGCGTATTTGGCTGGAATGTCGTCCGATGGCTTATTAAACTTCGCCCTATCCGGCTTCTCAATTGATCTTTGAGAACGCCTTGCATGAGGAAAACGCATGTCGACTCCACTGGTTCGGTTGGCCTCCCTGGACTTGTTGCGCGGCTTCGTCGCGGTAGGCCGGCGCATGAGCATCACGCTCGCCGCAGATGATCTGTGTCTGACGCAATCGGCCGTGAGCAGGCAGGTGTCCGCGCTGGAGGAGGCGCTGGGCGTGAAGCTGTTGGTGCGCGGGCACCGCTCGATCGCGTTCACGCCCGAAGGTGAACGCCTGTTCCGTAGCGCCGACAGTGCCGTGCAGCAGTTGCAGGACGCCATCGGCGCCATCCGCGTGGCGGCCGAACGGCGGCCGGTGACGATCACCGCCAGCATCGGCGTGACCGGCCTGTGGCTGCTGCCGCGCCTGGCGCGCTTCCAGCTGCAATACCCCGACATCGACGTGCGCGTGGCCACCAACAACCGGCTCGTCGACCTGAAGAACGAAGGGATCGAGCTTGCCATCCGGTATTGCCCACCGACCGATGCACCGCCCGGCGCAATCCGGCTGTTTGGGGAGACCGTTGCGCCGGTCGCGCATCCGTCGCTGGGGCTGCGCTCGCTGGATTCCGCCGAGGCGCTTGCGGGCCTGACGCTGCTCGACTTTGACGACCGCGACCTGCGCCGCCCCTGGCTGCAATGGACAGACTGGCTGGCCGCTGCCGGCTGGAGCCACGCCAAGCCGCGCACCGTGCTGCGCTTCAACCAGCACGACCAGATCATCCATGCAGCGGTGGCCGGCCAGGGCATCGCGCTCGGGCGTCTGGAGTTGATCGCGCCGCTGCTGGCCGACGGCCGCCTGGTCACCGTACCGACCATCGCCCCCGGCGTGCGTAACACGCATGCGTACTGGCTGATCCAGTCCGAGCCGAACCCGCGCCGCGACGTGCGCGATGTGGCCGTCTGGATCTGTTCAGAAGCGGCCACCCAGGCCACGCATGCGTCTGGCGCATCCGAACTTGCATGAAAGGCGTTTGAACGCACACCGCGCCCCACGTGTAATGCGGCCAACGACATCACGCTGGAGGCCGCATGGACGCCCTCGCCCGACCGCAGACCGCAGCACCCGAGCCCGCTGCTTACAACACCACATGGGAAGCGCTCGTCCCCACGCCGGCCGTCGAGTTCTGGTTCGACTTCGCGAGCAATTACAGCTATCTGAGCGTGATGCGCATCGAGGCCGCTGCGGCACAACTCGGTGTGCGCGTGGTTTGGAAACCGTTCCTGCTGGGGCCGATCTTCCAGTCGCTCGGCTGGGCGAGTTCGCCGTTCGTGCTGCAGCGGGCCAAAGGCCATTACGTCTGGCAGGACATGGCGCGCGAATGCACCAAGCACGGTTTTCCGTGGACGCAGCCGAGCACGTTTCCACGCGCCTCCGTCCTGCCGCTGCGCGTTGCGCTGCTCGGTGCAGACACGCCGTGGATCGGCGCCTTCTGCCAGCGGATCATGCTGCGTAATTTCGCGCAGGACCGCGACATCCATACGCCCGGCGCCGTGGCCGAAGAACTGACGGCACTCGGATTGCCTGCCGACGCCATCCTCGCCCAGGCCCAGTCCGACGCCAGCAAGCCCCACCTGCGCGAGCAAACGCACGCCGCGCAGATTCGTGGCATCTTTGGCGCTCCCATGTTCTTTGTCGGCGACGCGATGTTCTGGGGCAATGACCGCCTGGACGATGCGCTCGCCTGTGCCGCAGCATTGCAGTCCAACCCTTATCCACTTCACACCGGATAGCCCATGCCGACCCAGATCGAAAAAGCTCACGCCTTCCGCACGCTGCACGAGCGCAGCGGCACCTTCGTGATCCCCAACCCGTGGGACCCGGGCTCGGCCCGGCTGCTGGCATCGCTCGGGTTCGAAGCGTTGACCAGCACCAGCGCGGGCTTCGCGTTCTCGCGCGGGCTGCCCGACTATGGCGTCGGCCGCGACACCATCCTCGCGCATGTGGCGGACCTCGCTGCCGCCACGGACGTACCGATGGCTGCCGACCTGGAGAACGGCTTTGGCGATACGCCGGAAACCGTGGCTGAGACGATCCGCCTGGCAGGCGCGACCGGCATCGTCGGCGGCTCGATTGAAGACGCCACGGGCCGCGCAGATGCGCCCATCTATTCGCTGGAAGCTTCGGTTGAACGCATTCGCGCCGCGGTGGAGGCCGCGCGCTCGCTGCCGTTTCCGTTCACGCTCACCGCGCGCGCCGAGAACCACCTGCACGGCCGCGACGATCTGGCCGATACGATCCGCCGCCTGCAGGCCTTCCAGGACGCCGGCGCCGACGTGCTCTACGCCCCAGGCCTGAAAACGCGCGACGAGATCGCCACCGTCCTGCGCGAGATCGATCGCCCGCTCAATGTGCTGATGGGTTTTGCCGACGGCAACCTGAGCGTGGCCGAGTTGACCGAACTGGGCGTCAAGCGCATCAGCGTCGGCGCCACGCTGGCGCGCGTGGCCATGGGCGCGTTCCAGCGTGCAGCGCAAGAACTGCGCACCGCCGGCACGTTCAACTTTGCACGCGATGCCGCCAGCGGGGCCAAGCTCAACAGCCTCTTTGCGCCGTTCGCCTGACGCGCGCAACCAAGCCAAAGCAACCCGCCATGACATCCTCCCCAACCGATGTAAAGCCGCCTGGCGGCCTGCGCCAGATTCCCACCGGCATCTGGGTGCTGGGCTGCGTCAGCCTGCTGATGGACATCGCCTCCGAGATGATCCACAGCCTGCTGCCGCTGTTCATGGTGTCAGTGCTGGGAGCAAGTGCCTTGTCGGTCGGCCTGATCGAGGGGCTGGGCGAATCGACTGCGCTCATCGTCAAGATTTTCTCCGGCACGCTGAGCGACTACCTTGGCAAGCGCAAGGGCCTGGCGGCGTTCGGCTATGCGCTGGGCGCGCTGTCCAAGCCGCTGTTCGCCATGGCGCCCACGGCCGGCGTTGTGCTGACGGCTCGCCTGGTGGACCGCCTCGGCAAAGGCATCCGCGGTGCACCGCGCGATGCGCTGGTCGCCGACATTGCCCCGCCTGCGCTGCGCGGCGCGGCCTTCGGGCTACGGCAGGCGCTCGATACCGTGGGCGCATTTCTGGGGCCGCTTCTGGCCGTCGGGCTGATGCTGCTGTGGGCCGATGATTTTCGCGCCGTGTTCTGGGTGGCCGTGGTGCCGGCACTGTTGTCCGTAGCGCTGCTGATGTTTGGCCTGCGCGAGCCCGAGACCCACGACGGCGCGCGCCGCACCAACCCCATCCGCCGCGACAACCTCCAGCGGCTGAACGGCGCGTACTGGTGGGTGGTGATGATCGGCGCAGTCTTCACACTTGCACGTTTTTCCGAGGCCTTTCTGGTCCTGCGTGCACAGCAAGGCGGCATTCCCGTGGCACTGGTGCCGCTGGTCATGGTGGCGATGAACGTCGTCTATGCGCTGGCCGCGTATCCGTTCGGCAAGCTCTCAGACCGCATGAGCCATACGAAGCTGCTGGCGCTAGGGCTGGTGGTGCTGATTGCCGCGGATGTGGTGCTTGGCCTGTCTGCCCACTGGAGCGTGGTGATCGCGGGCGTGGCGTTGTGGGGCGTGCATATGGGCATCACGCAGGGCTTGCTGGCAACCATGATCGCCGATACCGCACCGGCCGACTTGCGCGGCACCGCTTACGGCATGTTCAACCTGGTAAGCGGGCTGGCCATGTTGGGCGCCAGCGTTCTGGCCGGGCTGCTGTGGGACAAGCTGGGCGCAGCCGCAACGTTCCACGCGGGTGCGGTGTTCTGTGTGCTGGCGTTGGGGCTGCTGGCGATACGCGGGAAATCTTCCGGGCCGATCACTTGACTCCCATGACGTTCGGCTGCGCCTTGAACCAGTCCACCAGAAAATCCAGCATGGCCCGCAGCGCCGCCGGCATCTGCCTGCGCGAGCTGTACACGCCGTGAATGCCCAGCGCCTGCGGCACGTGGTCGGGCAGCAGGCGCACGAGTTGCCCGCTTGCGATCAGCGGCGCGGCAGCAAACACCGGCTGCAGCGCAATGCCCGCGCCCTCCCGCGCCGCTGTCAATAACACCATCGACTCATTCGCACTCAGATT
>JABLTH010049103.1_pt1 | contig 13167 bp, 11 predicted proteins | sample 7875711 | NCBI WGS metagenome assembly JABLTH01 (sample SAMN14941262, study PRJNA633318) | bioreactor metagenome | isolation source: bioreactor | place: China | collected 2019-03-05 | reverse complement strand
GGTCTTCAGGCGGAAGTCGATGCTCTTCTGCTGGCACTCGATGTTGAGGCTGCAGGCGCCGGCCAGGGTGGCGGCCAGCGGCTGCGCGCCGCCCATTCCCCCTAAGCCCGCGGTGAGTATCCACTTGCCCTTGAGGTTGCCGGCGTAGTGCTGGCGGCCCATCTCGACGAAGGTTTCGTAGGTGCCCTGCACGATGCCCTGCGAGCCGATGTAGATCCAGCTGCCGGCCGTCATCTGGCCGTACATCATCAAGCCCTTCTTATCGAGCTCGTTGAAGTGCTCCCAGGTGGCCCAGTGCGGCACCAGGTTGGAGTTGGCGATGAGCACGCGCGGCGCGTCCTTGTGGGTGGGAAACACGCCCACCGGCTTGCCGGACTGCACCAGCAGGGTTTCGTCGTCGTTCAAGTCGCGCAGCGACCGCAGGATGGCGTCGAAGCACTCCCAGTTGCGCGCGGCGCGGCCGATGCCGCCGTACACCACCAGCTCGGCCGGGTTCTCGGCCACCTCGGGGTCGAGGTTGTTCTGCAGCATGCGGAACGGCGCCTCGGTGAGCCAGCTCTTGCAGCTCAGCTCGGTGCCGCGCGGCGCGCGGATGGTGCGGGTGGTGTCGATGCGGGTGGGGGCGTTCATGGCGATCTCGCAAATCCAACGAAAAACCCGATTGTGGCGAGCCCGCCGCGTGGCGGAAAGCGGCAGCGCGGCAAGGGCTCAGTGCCTGCGCCGCGCCAGCACCTCGCGCATGCGGGCCAGCACGGCCTGCTGGTCGGGCCGGTGGCCAAAACGCTGCTCGAACGCCTGCACGGTGTCTGCCAGGCCGTCACGCGGCTGCTCCACCTGCACTTCCGCGCGCAGGCGCCAGCCGTCGGGCGCCTGCGGCTCCAGCCGGATCAACTGGTCGGCAACGTCCCAGGCCTTGTCCCATTGACGGGCGTCCGCGTACAGGCCACCGAGCGACTCCCACAACCAGGTGTCCGTGTTGTCCAGGCGCACCGCCTGCTCCAGCTCGCCGGTGGCCCGTGCACCTTCCTCCAGGGCGATGTCGGCGTAGCCCAGGCCGCGGTACACGGCCCCATTGCTGGGCAACTGCGGGGCCACGGCGCTGAGGTCGTCATGCGCCCAACTGGGATACCCCAGTTGCACCAGCTCGAAAGCGCGGCTCAGGCGATCCTTGGGGCGGTGTCCGAAGCGGATGGCCTCGGCGTAGTACACCGCGGCCAGCCCCGCCTGCTGGGCCAGGTCCGCGCTGCCGCCGGCCGAGCGCAGCGCGTCGAAACTGGCGATGTCCTGCAGCGCGTGCATGATGCGCGCCAGCTCTGGCGGGGTGTCGCAGTTGCAGCTGTAGAGATCGAAAGCGCGCAGGGACACGTCGGTGGCGCTCAGGTACAGCAGCGGATTCTGCGGCGCATGGGCCAGCTCGCGCTGCCGCAGCGCGGCCAGTTCGCCGTCCACACCGCCCCATTTGGGCTCGGCCAGCAGGTTGGCCGTGGCGTAGAGATAGAAATCCGCCGGCGCGACCTTCAGGCCCATCTCGCGTGCAATCAGGGCGTAGCGGTGGCCCAGGGCCATCCGGCCGATGTCCATCATCGCGGCGTAGGCGGGCGTCACGCGCGGGTCGAGCGCGATTGCCTGGCGCAGGTCGGTATCGGCCTGGCCGGACAGGCGGTCCATCGCAAGCAGTGCATCGGCCGGTGTGTTGCGGACGAACTGGTCACCGCGCGCGGTCGCCGCCATCTCGGCATAGGCCAGGCCGCTGGCGGCGTAAGCAAAGGCGCTGCCGGGCGACTGCCGCTTCCAGGCGTCGAGCGTGGGTCGGATATCGAACGAGCCGTTGGCGAACGCGTCCTGGTAGATGCGGTCGAGCAGGCCCTGCGCTGCCGGATCGGTGAACTGCCGATGCAGCGCCTCCGCCAGGCGACGGTCGAGCTCGGCCGCATGGCCGACCTCGATCAGCCGTCGCGCCTCGTCGAAGCTGATGACCGGCAGGTTGCGATAGCGGCAATAGGCCTTTACCGCGTCGGCGTTCCAGTGACTGCCGGGTGGGTCCGGGTAGGCCAGGCAGCGCTGCAGGGGATCGTCGATCGCCTCCACCTTGCGGGCCTTGGCGAGGAACTGGTCCACCTCCACCTGGGTGAACGGTTCGAAGGCCAGGGGCGGTGGCACGGTCGCCGCCGGCGGCGGGCCGGCGGACGCGTTGGCCGCCGCGATGTGCTGCACCGTCGGCAGCATGCCGCGCATCTGCCAACCCAGCAGCCCGAGCGCCACGGCGCAAACCGCAGCCAGCGCCACCCATCCCATGCGTGACATACCCATCCCCTGTTTCCCCACGCGCCGCCGCCGAACATAGCAGAGCCCCCGGCGGTGCGCGCCGCTGTCTCGGCGCAATCCTTTGCGATGAGCGATCCGGCGCGTCGCGGCATTACGCTTGTTTCCTCGACTCGCCAGGAGACCGCCATGCCGCTGGACCGCCGCGACTTCCTCAAGCTTTCCGGGCTCGGCGCGCTGGCGGCCGGCACGGGCGGGTTGGTACTCCCCGGTGCGGCAAGCGCATCGCGGGTTGCCGCGATGCTGGCCATGCCCGCCGATTACACGCTGCGCATCGCACGCAGCCTGGTGGAGCTGGCACCGGACCACATCGTCTCCACCACCACCTACAACGGCAGCGTGCCCGGGCCGCTGCTGCGTTTCCGCGAAGGGCAGCGCGTGGTGGTGGACGTGCACAACGACACCGACGTGCCGGAGCAGTTGCACTGGCACGGCCAGTTCCTGCCGGTGGACGTGGACGGGGCGGCGGAGGAAGGCACGCCGTACATTCCGCCGCACGGCATGCGGCGACTCAGCTTCGTGCCGGGACCGGCAGGGTTCCGCTTCTACCACACGCACGTCAGCGCCGGCGCCGACCTCACCCGCGGCCAGTACAGCGGCCTGGTGGGGCCGGTATATATCGAACCGCGGCACGAGCCGGGCGCGTACGACCGCGAAGTGTTCCTGACACTGAAGGAGTTCGACCCGTGCTTCAGCCAGGGCGGCGACATGGCGATGGATTTCCTGCGCCCGGCCACCGTGGATGCGGCGCTGAAGGCGCGCGGCGAACAGGCGATGCAGGCCTCGCTGGCGCGCGGCGACAAGCACGGCTACGAGGTGGGCTACCAGGCGTTCGCGATCAACGGCCGCATGCTCGGCCACGGCGAGCCGGTGCGGGTGAAGGCCGGCGAGCGCGTGCTGTTCCACGTGCTCAACGGCAGCGCCACGGAGATCCGCAGCCTGGCGCTTCCCGGCCACACGTTCACCGTGGTGGCGATGGACGGTAACCCGGTGCCGAAGCCGAGCCGCGTGCCGGTGCTGTGGCTGGGCACCGCCGAGCGCATCAGCGCGATCGTGGAGATGGACCGCCCCGGCGTGTGGGTGATGGGCGACCTGGCCGACGACGACCGCGGGCGCGGCATGGGCATCGTGGTGGAGTACGCCGGCCAGCACGGCGCACCGCGCTGGGAGGCACCGCCACCGTTCGGCTGGGACTACCGCCGTTTCACGCGAGCCGACGCGGTGGCGCCGGAACCCGATGCGGTGATCGAGATGACGTTCGCCAAGCAGAACGCCGCAGCCGGCGGCTTCAACCGCTGGACGATCAACGGCGAATCGTTCGACATGCGTGCCCGTGCGCCGCGCTTTGCGCTGGAGCACGGCAGGCGCTACCGGCTGCGCATGCACAACGCCAGCGACGACATCCACCCGATGCACCTGCACCGGCACACGTTCGAGGTCACCCGCCTGGCCGGCCAGCCCACGGCCGGGCTGCGCAAGGACGTGGCGATGCTCGGCGGCTACCAGACGATGGAAGTGGATTTCACCGCCGACCAGCGCGGGTTGTCGCTGTTCCACTGCCATATGCAACTGCACATGGATTTCGGCTTCATGGCCCTGTTCGATTGCGCATGAGTCCGCCGGCACCGCGCGGCCGCGTGAGCGAGGTGGCCGCGGCGTTCCTGCTGCTGGGGCTGACCTCGTTCGGCGGGCCGGTGGCGCACATCGGCTATTTCCGCCGGGCGTTCGTGGAGCGGCGGCGCTGGCTGGACGAGGAGCACTTCGGCCAGTTGCTGGCGCTGAGCCAGTTCCTGCCGGGGCCGGCGAGCAGCCAGCTCGGCTTTTCCATCGGTCTGCTGCGTGCCGGCTGGCTCGGAGGAGTGGCGGCGTTCGTTGCATTCACCCTGCCTTCGGCACTGCTGATGTTCGGCTTCGCACTGGCCAGCCGCGCGCTGGACGGCGTGTGGGGACACGCGTTGGTACACGGGCTGAAGCTGGTGGCGGTGGCGGTGGTGGCCTATGGCGTGTTCGGCATGGCGCGCACGTTGACGCCGGACTGGACGCGGCGTGCGATGGCGCTGCTGGCGGCGTTCGCGATGCTCGTCCTCGGCGTGCCGTGGATGCAGCTGGCGCTGGTGGCCGGCGGTGCGCTGCTCGGCCCGTGGTTGTGCCGCGGGGTCATGGCGCGCCGGGGCGAGACCTTCGCGCTGGGCTACGGGCACGGCACCGGCGTGATGCTGATCGGCCTGTTCGCGCTGGGGCTGGGCGTGGCGTTCGCGCCGGGCATGCCGCCGCTGGGCCAGGTGGCGGCGGCGTTCTACCGCGCCGGCGCGCTGGTGTTCGGCGGCGGCCACGTGGTGCTGCCGCTGCTGAAGGCCTCGGTGGTCGACCCGGGCTGGCTGGACAACGACAGCTTCCTCACCGGCTACGGCGCAGCCCAGGCAGTGCCGGGGCCGATGTTCTCGCTGGCGGCCTTCCTCGGCACGCGCCTGCCGGACGGCATGGGCGGCGCGCTCGGCGCGATGGTGGCGGTGCTGGCGATCTTCGGCCCGGGCCTGCTGCTGGTGGCCGGCGTGCTGCCGTTCTGGCGGGTGCTGGCCCAGCGCGCCGGCGCGGCACGCGCGCTGGCCGGGGTGAATGCGGTGGTGGTCGGTCTGCTCGCCGCGGCATTGGTGAACCCGGTGGCGGCCAGCGCGCTGCGCGCACCGCAGGACGGGGTAGTTGCCGCGATCGGCGTGCTGATGCTGGCGCGGCGCTGGCCGCCGCTGGTGGTGGTGGCGTGGTGCGTGGCGGCAGCGCTGGCACCGGTGGCGTGGGCGCTGCGCTGAGCCGGCGCGGCTACACCGGCAGGCCCAGCTCGAGCATCCGCGCGCGCAGGCCATCCGCGCCCTGGAAGTGCCAGCCATGCATGCCGAGCGCCTCGGCGGCGACGACGTTCTTCAGCGAATCGTCGATGTACAGCGTGCGTGCCGGCTCGATCGCGTAGCGGCGGATCAGGCGGTGGTAGATCTCGGGATCGGGCTTGATCAGCTTTTCCTCGCCGGACACCACGATGCCCTCGAACCAGCCGAGGAAATCGAAGCGCTCGCGCGCCAGCGGGAAGGTCTCCTGCGACCAGTTGGTGAGCGCATACAGGCGCACGCCCCGGGCGCGGAGCCGGGCGAGCAGGTCCACGGTGGGCTGGATCGGGCCGCGCAGCGTTTCCAGCCAGCGCGTTCGATAGGCGGCGATGTGCTCGGCGTGGTGCGGGTATTGCGCGCTGAGCACGGCCACGGCCTCGGCCCAGGGGCGTCCGGCGTCCTGGGCCAGGTTCCAGGCCGGCGTGCAGACCTCGGCGAGGAAGCGCTCCATGGCCGACTCGTCGTCGAACAGCGTGCGATAGAGGTAGCGCGGGTCCCAGTCCACCAGCACGCCACCGAGGTCGAACACCACGGTGTCGACGACGGTGTCTCGGGAATGCGCAGCCGGGGCGAGGGATGGCGGCACGGCTCGGGCAGGATCGAGGAACGGAGCCGGCATGCTAACGCAAGCAGGATTCGCCGCCACCGCCCATGCCGCCGGTATCCGTGCGGCGCCTGTAGGAGCTCACCCTGTGAGCGACCTGCCGGCACATCACGCCACGCGGCGGTCGCGCACAGGGTGCGCTCCTACGCACGCTCTGTAGGAGCTCACCATGTGAGCGACCTGTTGGCACATCACGCCGCACGGTGTGTCGCGCACAGGGTGCGCTCCTACGCACGCTCTGTAGGAGCTCACCATGTGAGCGACCTGTCGGCACATCACGCCACACGGTGTGTCGCGCACAGGGTGCGCTCCTACGCACGCCCTGTAGGAGCTCACCCTGTGAGCGACCTGTTGGCACATCACGCCGCACGGTGTGTCGCGCACAGGGTGCGCTCCTACCAGAGCTCACCCCGTGAGCGACCTGTCGGCACAGCACGCCACACGGTGGTCGCGCACAGGGTGCGCTCCTACCAGCGCTCACCCTGTGAGCGACCTGTCGGTACATCACGCCGCGCGGTGTGTCGCGCACAGGGTGCGCTCCTACCAGAGCTCACCCTGTGAGCGACCTGTTGGCACATCACGCCGCGCGGTGTGTCGCGCACAGGGTGCGCTCCCACGCATGCCCTGTAGGAGCTCACCCTGTGAGCGACCTGTTGGCACATCACGCCGCACGGTGGTCGCGCACAGGGTGCGCTCCTACCAGCGCTCACCCTGTGGGCGACCTGTTGGCACATCACGCCGCACGGTGTGTCGCGCACAGGGTGCGCTCCTACGCACGCCCTGTAGGAGCTCACCCTGTGAGCGACCTGCCGGCACATCACGCCGCACGGCGGTCGCGCACAGGGTGCGCTCCTACCAGCGACGTACATGGGGTATTGCGGGCTTGGCTGCTGCCATTCGACGGGGGCATGATCCCCTGGCCACCAGCCGAGGAGATCGCCATGACGACCAGGGTGCTGGGCATCGACCTGCACGATGCCGGACGCGACGGGGTGTACCGGGTGGATCCGGACGACCCGGTCACACTGGTGGGCGATGCGCAACGCGCCGGGCTGGCGCTGGCGCGTATCGACCTGTCCGACTGCCACAACGAGGCCGCGGCGCTGGAGCGGATCGCGGCGCAGGCCGGCCTGCCGCCGGCGGCGTCCGGCTCGTGGGTACAGCTCGATGCGGCGCTGCGCGCCGATGAAGGCGCCGGCCGCGTGCTGCTGTTCGATCACGCGGTGACGTTCTGCCGCGCGGCGCCGGAGGCCTACACCGCATGCCGCCGCGCACTGGAGGGCATGGCGCGCGCCGGGCACGCCCGTGGCGTGCCGTTCTTCGTGTTCATGGCATTCCCGGACAACGAGACGCGCGACGCGGCGATCGACGCCTGAGGCGCGTACGACGGACGGCACTGGCGGCCGGCCGCGAGCGCGCGGATGCTCGGCCACACGTTGGCCGAGGAGCTCTCCCCGATGATCCTGCTTGCTGCGTGGCTGATCGGTTCCGCCGCGGCGACCACGCCGGCCTGCCAGGTGTGGCAACGCGAGCGGGCGTTCGCGCGCAGCGTGCGCGAGCACAATGCGAATGCGTTCCGGCGCTTCCTCGCCGACGATTCGGTGTTCGACGCCAACGGCGCGCAGCCGTTGCGCGGGCCGGCGGCGATCATGGCGGCATGGGCGCCGATGATCGCCGGCAGGACGCTCCAACTGGACTGGCAACCGACGCACGTGGTGACGAGCGCGGACGGAACGCTTGCCCTGTCCAGCGGCACGTACACGCTGACGACGCAAGGTGCGGATGGCGTCGCGCGCAACGTCGTCGGCCGCTTCGCGACGACCTGGCGCCGCGGTCGCGACGGAGTATGGCGGGTGCAGTTCGACGGCGGTGACGCGGGTCGGCCGGCGGATGCGGCGGCACTGGCCGCGTTCGTCCGGACACGCGACGCCGGTTGCCCGGAAGCGCCCTGAGCATCGATGTCCGAAAACGGCGAGTTTCACCACTGGCGCGGTGCTAGCCTGCCGTCATGGACGCACCCACCCCACTCCCCCGACCACTGGACACGCGCACCTGCGAGCAGGCGCGGCTGAGCCGTGATGCGCGTTTCGACGGTTTGTTCTTCACCGCCGTCACCAGCACGCGCATCTATTGCCGCCCGGTGTGTCCGGCGCCGTCGCCGAAGGCCGCGAACGTGCGCTACTACGCCAGCGCTGCCGCGGCCGAGGCGGACGGCTTCCGTCCCTGCCTGCGCTGCCGGCCGGAGCTGGCGCCGGGCAACGATGTGTGGCAGCGCGGCGAGCATGCGGTGGCGCGCGCGCTGACGCTGATCGAGCACGGCGAACTGGAGCACGGCTCGGTGGACACGCTGGCGGCGCGGCTGGACATCGGCGCGCGGCAGTTGCGGCGGCTGTTCGTCGAGCACGTCGGCGTACCGCCGATCCGCGTGCACAGCACACGCCGCCTGCTGTTCGCCAAGCAATTGCTGACCGAGACCGCGATGCCGGTGACCGAGGTGGCGATGGCCGCCGGCTTCGGCAGCCTGCGCCGCTTCAACGCGGCATTCGCACAGGCGAACCGGATCGCCCCGCGCGAGCTGCGCCGACTGCCGCGCGCACCGGCCGGCGCACCGCTGGTGCTGAAGCTCGGCTATCGCCCGCCGTACGACTTCGCCGCGTTGCTGGCGTTCCTGCGCGGCCGCGCGCTGCCCGGCGTGGAGGCGGTGGACGAGACCAGTTACCTGCGCGTGTTCGGCGACCCGGCTGCGCCATCGTGGCTGCGCGTGAGCGCGGGCGCACCCGACGAGCACGCGCTGCGGCTGGAAGTGCACGGCGTGCCGCCGGGCGAGCTGCTGGCGGTGGTGACGCGGCTGCGCCGCATGTTCGACCTCGATGCCGCACCGCAGGCGATCGCTGCCGCGTTCCGCCGCGATGCGGTGCTCGGCCCGCTGGTGCGCAAGCACCCGGGCCAGCGCCTGCCCGGCGGCTGGGACGGGTTCGAGATTGCGGTGCGCGCGATCCTCGGCCAGCAGGTCAGCGTGGCGGCGGCGCGCACGCTGGCCGCGCGGGTGGTCGAGCGCTTCGGCACGCCGGTGGCGGGGATGCCGCCGGCGGGGCTGGCGACGCTGTTTCCCACCGCCGTCCAGCTCGCCGAGGCGGACCTGGGTGCGCTCGGTATCACCACCGCGCGCGCAGCCACGATCCGCGGTGTGGCGCAGGCGCTGCTCGATGGCCGCATCGACTTCCGTCCGGAGCAACCGCTGGGCACCTTCGTCGAACGCTGGGTGGCATTGCCTGGCATCGGCGAGTGGACCGCGCACTACATGGCGATGCGCGGCCTGAGCCATCCGGATGCATTTCCCGCGGCGGACCTGATCCTGCGCCGCGCGGCCGCACCGGGTGGCGAGGCGCTCGGCACCCGCGCGATGGAACAGCGCGCCGAAGCGTGGCGCCCCTGGCGGGCCTACGCGGTGATGCACCTGTGGCGCAGTGCCGGCGCCGCAGCGAAGACGAAGCCTTCCCGATGAACGACGCCACGATCCGCTACCTCGACCTGCCCTCGCCGTGCGGCGTGCTGCGCCTGAGCGCCGACGCGCTGGGTCTGCGCGGCATCCATTTCGAAGGACGACGCGGCCACGGCCCGGTACCCGCCGACTGGGTGCGTGATCCGGCGGCGCTGGCGTTCGCGCGCGAGGCGCTGGAGGCCTACTTCGCCGGCACGCGCACGGCGTTCGACCTGCCGCTGCATCCGCGTGGCACGCCGTTCCAGCGGGCGGTGTGGCAGGAGCTGTCGCGTATTCCCTACGGCGAGACGATCAGCTACGGCGAGCTGGCACGGCGCGTGGGCGACCCCGGCGCAGCGCGTGCGGTGGGCGCGGCGAACGGCGCCAATCCGCTGCCGATCGTGGTGCCCTGCCACCGGGTGATCGGCGCCAACGGCAGCCTCACCGGCTTCGGCGGCGGCCTGCCGAACAAGCGCTGGCTGCTGGCGCTGGAAGCGCGCGTGGCGCGGGGCGACCTGTTCGGCTGAAACCGCCGGCTCAGTGACCGCTGGCGCTGTCCTTCTCGGCGACCACCGGCTTGGGTGGCGGCTGCGCCACCGGCTGTGCCATCAGCGCATCGCTGTAACGCTGCACGCGGTCGCGCTGCTGGGCGTTGTAGAGCTGGTCCTGCGCCAGCTTGGCCTTGTCGACCTGCTTGTCGTTCGAGGTGGTGCTGCCCGGCTTGCTGCGCGTGCTATCGAGCGTGCGCTGGGTGAGCTGGTGCTCGAGCCGGGCCTTCTGCAGCTGGTCGTTCACCTGGCTCTGCTGCACGGCCTGGCGGAAGCGCTCCTGCGAACTGGCCGGCTGGATCGGCTGCGGGCGCGGGGGTGGCGCAGTGGACTGGGCATGCGCAGCGGCAATGGCCAGCACGGCCACGGCGGCAGCGAACGGTCCGGAAAGCGGGCGGGAACGTGTCATTGTCACACCTGTGCGCAATCATGGCGCGTTGTCACGGATGCGGATGCTAGGTTCCAACGCATGAAATTCCTGTTTCGTTTACTCGCCCTCGCGCTGCTGCCGTTCATCGCGGCCTGCGCGGGGGGCCCGGCGCGGACTGCCGGAGACCATCGCCCCACGCCGCTGCTGCTGATCTCGATCGACGGTTATCGCCACGACTACCTGGACCGCGGTTTCAGCCCGAACCTGGCCGCCCTCGCCCGCGATGGCGTGCGCGCCCGCAGCATGCAGCCGTCGTTCCCCTCGCTGACCTTCCCGAACCATTACACGCTGGTCACCGGCTTGCGCCCGGATCACCACGGCATCGTGCACAACACGATGGTCGATCCGCAGCTCGGCCACTTCGACCTGAAGGATCGCAAGGCGGTGGCCGACGGCCGCTGGTGGGACCAGGCCACGCCGTTGTGGGTGAGTGCCGACCGCCATGGCCTGAAGACCGCGACGATGTTCTGGCCCGGCACCGAGGCCGACATCCAGGGCGTCCACCCGGACCACTGGCGCCCGTACGACGGCACCGTCACCGCCGACCAGCGGGTGGACCAGGTGCTGGCCTGGCTGGACCTGCCGGGAGATCGGCGGCCGACCTTCCTCACGCTGTACTTCGATGCGGTGGACCATGCCGGCCACGACTACGGCCCGGATTCGCCCGAGGTGAACCAGGCATTGCGCGACACCGACGAGGCGCTGGGCCGGCTGGTCGCCGGGCTGCGGCGGCGTGGCCTGCTCGAGCACATGAACCTGATCGTGGTGTCCGACCACGGCATGGCCAGCGTGCCGATGGGGCACGTGATCGCGCTGGACGGGCTGCTGCCCCTGGACCGGGTGCACCTGGTCACCGCCGGCGTGCTGGCCGGGATCGACCCGAAGCCGGGCACCGACTTCGCCGCGATCGAGGCGCGCATGGAGCAGCCGCATGCGCACATGCAGTGCTGGGACAAGTCGCGCGTGCCGGCCCGGCTCGGCTACGGCCATAACCCGCGCGTGCCGCAACTGCTGTGCCTGGCGGACACCGGCTGGACAATTTCCACCGAAGGCTACATGCGCCGGCACCCGCAGACCGGGACCCGCGGCGAGCACGGCTACGACAACGCCGACCCGCGCATGGGTGCGCTGTTCGTGGCGCACGGCCCGGCGTTCGAGCGCGACGTGGTGCATGCCGCGTTCCCGAACGTGGACGTGTATCCGCTGATGGCGCACCTGCTCGGCCTGGCGCCGCGGCCGAACGACGGCGACTACGACCAGGTGAAGGACATGCTGGCGCCGGCGGTGCGCTGAGCGTGCCGCCCCGGCAGCGGAAAAACGCCATAGGCCAATCGGGCCATGGCGCCCGCGCGCGGCCTGTCCATCATCGCTGACCCTTTCCCTTTCGCGATCCGCACCTGCATGTTCTTCCGATCCCTCTGCTGCGCCGCCGTCGCCCTGCTGGCAGGTTGCGCCACGGCGCCCCACGCCCCCGCCGCACGCCCGACCACGCCGGCGACGGTGCTGCTGGTCTCGATCGACGGCTTCCGCGCCGACTACCTCGACCGCGGCCGCTCGCCCACGCTGTCCACGCTGGCGGACGAGGGCGTGCGCGCGAAGGCGATGCAGCCGTCGTTCCCCTCGCTCACGTTCCCCAACCACTACACCCTGGTGACCGGGCGCTACCCGGATGACCACGGCATCGTCGACAACTCGATGGCCGATCCGGCGCTGGGCCGCTTCAGCCTGGGCGACCGCAAGGCGGTAGGAGACGCGCGCTGGTGGAACGAGGCCGAGCCGATCTGGGTGACCGCGCAGAAACAGGGGCTGCATACCGCCACGATGTTCTGGCCCGGCTCGGAGGCCCCGATCCACGGCGTACGGCCCGACCACTGGCTGCCGTACGACGGCGACATGCCGTACGACGTGCGGGTGGACAAGGTGCTGTCCTGGCTGGACCTGCCGGCCGCGCAGCGCCCGCACCTGCTCACCCTGTACTTCGAGGCGGTGGACACCGCCGGCCACTATTACGGCCCCGACTCAGCGCAGACCGACGAAGCGATCGGCCAGGTCGACACGGCGCTGGCACGGCTGGTGGCCGGGCTGAAGCAGCGCGGGCTGTACGACCGCGTCGACCTGATCGTGGTGGCCGACCACGGCATGGCGCAGACGCCGCCGGACCAGCGCATCTTCCTCGACGACCTGATCGTGCCGGGGCATGCCACGGTGGTTTCCACCGGCGCGATTTCCGGGATCATCCCGGTGCCCGGTCACGAGGCCGAGGTGGCCAACGCCCTGCTGCGCCCGCACCCGCACATGCAGTGCTGGAAGAAATCGGACATCCCGGCCCACCTGCACTACGGCCACAACGCGCGGGTGCCGCCGTTGTTCTGCCTGGCGCAGACCGGCTGGCTGATCACCAGCAACACCCGCAGCATGCTCCACCACGGCAAGCCGATCTGGAGCGAGCACGGCTTCGACAACGACGACCCGGCGATGCGCGCGCTGTTCCTGGCACACGGCCCGGACTTCCGCCAGCACGTGGTGGTGCCGGAGTTCCCGAATGTGGACGTCTATCCGCTGATGACGCATCTGCTGCACATCGTGCCGGAGCGCAACGACGGCCATTACGGGCAGGTGGAGGACATGCTGGTGCCGGCGGCGCGGTGAGGGTTGTCTGCGTTACCGGGATAGCTTGGGCTTGATCGGGTGACCGTGGAGGACATCCACACGGTTGTCGGGGCGCCATGCTGCCGCAGCCGCAAGCGGCTGACGTGGCCAGCAGAAGCTGACCGGACGCGCGCGGGAAAAGCAGGGCTTTCGTGCGCCTTCGGCGCCCGAGTCACTTTCTCTTGGGTCGCCAAGAGAAAGTAACCAAAGAGAAGGCGACCCTCCTCGGCGCTTGCCGGGCTGCGCCCGGCAAG
>JABLTH010018682.1_pt1 | contig 13171 bp, 11 predicted proteins | sample 7875711 | NCBI WGS metagenome assembly JABLTH01 (sample SAMN14941262, study PRJNA633318) | bioreactor metagenome | isolation source: bioreactor | place: China | collected 2019-03-05 | reverse complement strand
TCGGTCGACTACGAGGCGGAGCTCGGCGTCATCATCGGCGCACCCGCCAAGGACGTCACGGCCGAGGACGCGCTCGACCATGTCTGGGGCTACACGGTGGTCAACGACATCACCGCGCGCGACATCCAGTTCGCCGAGGCGCAGTGGTCGCGGTGCAAGTCCTTCGACGGGTTCTCCCCTACCGGTCCCGTGGTCGTGACGGCCGACGAGATCCCGGATCCGCAGGACCTGCACATCTGGACCGTCGTCGACGGCCACCGGGTGCAGGACGCGTCGACCGGGCAGATGGTGCGACCGGTGTCTACCCTGATCGCGCATCTCTCGCGCTCGCTCACCCTGCGTCCGGGCACGCTCATCTCGACCGGCAGCCCCGGCGGAGCCGGATACTCCCGGGACCCGCAGATCTTCCTCCGCGACCGCTCGACCGTCACGGTCGGCATCGACGGCATCGGCGAACTCACGACGCACTGCCGGATCCTGGACTGACGTCCGCCTCCGCGAGGGTCAGCAGCCGCAGCTGCCACCCACGCGGAGGTCCGTCGCGAGCCTCACGATGCGCGGAGACGCTGTTCCGTCGCCGGGATCCGTCAGGAGCAGGTGGGCGGCGATGCGTCCCATCAGCTCCATCGGCTGACGCACCGTCGTGAGCGTCGGCGTCGAGAGCCGACTCGCCATGATGCCGTCGAAGCCCGTCACGAGCACGTCCTGCGGCACGCGGATCCCCTCGCCGCGGAGCACGTCCATCACGCGCAGCGCGGTCTGGTCGCTGCCGCAGACCAGCGCAGCGGGGAGCGTCCCCGCCGCGACCCGCTCACGCAGCACCGGATAGGCGGGCATCCGCTCGAGGTCGGCGTCGTCGAGGGTCTCGGCGCGGGCGCCGTGTATGTCCTGCACCGCGGCGAGGAACCCCTCGCGCCGCTCGTCCAGATCGTCCTCGCCGATGGCCCCGACCCATCCGAACGTCTCGACGCCGTGCACGTCGTGCAGGTGCTGCACGAGCTTCCGCATGCCCCCGGCGTTGTCCACCGTGACGCGGTGCCCGATGCCCGCGCGCTTGCTCAGCTGCACGACCGGGACCCGCGCGGCCACCGCCTCGATCGCCGCGGCCGTCGAACGTCCGGGAAGGATCGCGAGACCGTCCACCCGCCCTGCCGTGTCGGCAAGGTCGGAGACGCCCACGCCTCCGCTGGAGAGCAGCACCGCCGTGCCGTTGCGCTTGCACTCGAGCACGAACCCGCGCTGCACCTCGTCGACGTACAGCGGGAACGTGCGCGGATCGCTCTCCCGCTCGTCCGCGGCGGCGTCCCAGGTCACCGCGTCGGCGTCGAGGTCGAGCTCGTCCAGGTCGACCCGGGCGCTCCCGTCCGCCGAGGGCGACGCCCCGGGCTCCTGGTCGAGCAGCATGTCGAAGAGATGCAGCCCGAGCACCCCGGTGCGCCCGCGAGCGAGGCTCCGCGCGGATCCGCTCGGCACGTAGCCGATCTCACGCGCGGCCTCGAGGACGAGGCGGCGCGTGTCCTCGCGCACCCGGTCGGGCCGGCGGAACGAGAAGGAGACCGTCGCGATCGACACTCCGGCACGCTGCGCCACGTCGTAGACGGTGGGTCGGCTCGACGCCATGAGCACCTCGCTTTCGGAGCGATTCTACTGAGCGGGCGCTCAGCCGATCGTCAGGCCGGTGCCGCGGCGGAAGACCGGATCCTCGGTGCCGTCCGGCACGTCGGCGAACGCCGCCCGCACCGCATCCATCGAACGCGGGATGTCGACGGGGAGCACGCCGCGCGGCGGTATCCGCCCGGAGAGCGCCGCGAGCAGGGCCGCATCCGAGGTGCCGAACTCGACGGCGATCGCCGCGGCGAACGGCACGAGCGGCGTGAGGATCGCGGGACGGTCGAGGTTCACGACCACCACCAGCGGGCAGTGCGCGGCGATCCGTCGCAGCCGTGCGACGAGGCCCGGCGGGACCTCGAGGGAGCCCTGATGGAACCAGGCCTCCAGGAAGAGGTCGTCCCGCGGCTCGAACGGCGCGCCGATCCGCACCAGCGCGAGCTCCGCCTCCTCGGGAGCCGCGACGCGGTCCCCGTACCCGGCGAGCGCGTCCGTCGCGACGCCCTCGGCGTAGATCCTCGGACGCCCGCCGCGGAACAGCGGCAGCGTGCGGTCCCGGTTCTGGAGCACGGTGACGGACTCGGCCTGAGCACGCTCCCCCTCGGCGCGGAACTCCGCCGCGCCGACGATGCGCTAGGCCTCGTCCTCGTCCACATACGGGTCGTCGAAGAGCCCGAGCCGGAACTTCACGAGCAGGATGCGCCGCGCGGACCGGTCGATCCGCTCCTCCGCGACCGTCCCCTCGGCGAGGAGCTCCTGCAGGAGCTCGACGCACTCCTCGCCGCCGAACTGATCGACACCGGCGTCCAGCAGCCGCAGCAGCCGCTCCCGCGGCGACAGCTCCTCGACGCCCCACGCCCGCGCCGGCAGCACCTGATCCCCGACGTGGTTGTCGTTGATGAGCTCCCAGTCGCTCAGGACGACGCCGTCGTAGCCGAGCTCCTCGCGCAGCAGATCCGTGACGATCTGCCGGCTGTAGCTGAAGCCGACCTCCTCGATCGGCTCCCCGTGGCGCACCAGCCCCACCGGCATCCCGTAGTACGGCATGATCCCCGCCGTGCCGCGACGGATCGCCTCGACGAACGGACGCAGATGCTCCTCGAAGCGCCCGCCGGGGTACACCTGCTCGCGACCGTAGGGGAAGTGCGCGTCCTCGCCGTCCAACTGAGGACCGCCGCCCGGGAAGTGCTTGGTGATGCACGCGACGCTGTCGGGACCGAGCCGCTCCCCCTGGAAGCCCTCCAGATACGCGCCGGTCATCTCGGCGACGCGCTCGGCGTCGTACCCGAACGTCTGCGCCTGGCGCCCCCAGCGCGCCTCGGTCGGGAGGTCGACCTGCGGGTGCAGAGCCATCCTGATCCCCACCGCGCGGTACTCCCTGCCCGCGATCTCGGCGAACCTCCGCACCAGGTCGACGTCGTCCAGCGCGGCGAGCCCCAGGGGCTCGGGCCATTGCGAGAACGGGCCGGCGGCGAAGGCGACGCCCGAGTTCTCCACGAAGGCGTGCCGCGGGTCGGTGCTGATGGTCACCGGGATGCCGTGCGGGCTGCGGGCCGCGAGGGCCTGGAGCCGGTTGTTCCACCGCGCGCCCTCCCGCGCGGTGCGCATGCCGTGCACGTTGAAGTGCGTGAGGTGCTTGCCCAGCACGACCACCGAGGTCGGAGACTTCGAGATGGCACCGGGCTCCTCGCGCAGCTCGCCCTCGTCGCCGATCTCGATGACGGTGTGGAACAGGAGCCCCACCTTCTCGTCGATCGACAGGCGGCCGAGCAGGTCCTCGACCCGCTCCTCGGCGCTCAGCCGAGGATCCTCATACGGATCCATCACTCCGTTGCCGTTGAGGTCGCGGAAGCGCACGCCCTCGTCCGTCGTCCGAAACTCATCCCTCATGGATGTCCCTCTCCCTCGTTGCGTCATTTCAGGCCGGTCGTGGCGACGCCCCGGATGAACCACCGCTGCAGGAAGACGAAGAGCAGCAGGATCGGGGCGATCACGAGCACGGAACCTGCCAGCAGCAGCCCGTAGTCGGTGGCGTTCTGGCCCGTCGAGTACAGCGACAGGGCGACCGGCAGCGTGTACATGTCCTCGGTCTGCGCCGCCACGAGCGGCCACAGGAAGTTGTTCCAGGAGCCCAGGAAGGTCAGGATCCCGAGCGTCGCCAGGGGCGGTCCGCACAGCGGCATGACGACCGAGCGGAAGATCCGCCACTCCCCCGCGCCGTCCAGGCGTGCCGCCTCGAGCAGCGCGTCGGGGATCCCCGCCATGAACTGGCGCATCAGGAACACCCCGAGCGGCGCTGTGATGAACGGCAGGATGAGGGCGGGATAGCTGTTGACCAGCCCCAGCTTGGACACCATCACGAACAGCGGCACGAAGGTCACCACGCCCGGCACCATGAGCGTGACCATGACGGCGCCGAACAGGATCCGCTTGCCGGGGAACTCCATCTTCGCGAGCGCATAGCCGACCATCGAGCAGAACACGAGGTTGCCGAGCACCGTCACGAGCGCCACGATCAGGCTGTTGCCGAAGAAGTGCCAGAAGTCGAGAGGGCCGAACCACTGCGCGTAGTTCTCCCCGGTCGGCGCCTGCGGCCACCAGGTCGGCGGCCGGCGCAGGATCTCGCCCTGCGTCTTGACGGATCCGAGCACCATCCAGACGAACGGGACGAGCCAGATCACCAGCCCGACCGTCAGCACGGCGTAGGAGGTCGCCCGGCCGCTCAGCCGGCGGGCGCGGCGGGACCGGATCGGGGCTTCTGTGTGTGCGAGAGCCATGGGTCAGTCCTTCGAACGCAGCAGGCGGAACTGCAGCAGGCTCACGAGCGCGATCACGAGGAACAGCACGTAGCTGGCCGCGGACGCGAGGCCGTACTCGCCGAAGCCGAACTGCTGGTAGGTGTAGAACGCCACGGACAGCGTCGAGTCCAGGGGGCCGCCCTTGGTCATCACGAAGGACTCCTCGAAGAACTGCAGGTATCCCACCGAGATGAGCACGGCCCCAAGGAGGAGCGTCGGACGCAGCAGCGGCAGGGTGACCGAGACGAGCCGCCGCCACGGCGACGCGCCGTCCATGATCGCCGCCTCCGTGACGTCCTCCGGCACGGCCTGGAGCCCGGCGAGGAAGATGACCATGAGCGTGCCGACGTTGCGCCACACCGCCATGAGGATGAGCGACGGCAGGGCGAAGGCGGGATCGTTCAACCAGTTGGGCCCTGCGATGCCGATCGCCGCGAGCGCGGTGTTGAGCAGGCCGTCCGGCTGCAGGATGTAGCGCCAGACGACGGCGACGGCCACGATGCTGGTGACCACGGGCGCGTAGAACCCGACCCGGAAGAACGCCACCAGACGTCCCTGGCCGCTGTTCAGCGCAAGGGCGAGGGCCAACGCGACGATCATCGTGACGGGGATGCCCACCACCACGAACACCCCCGTGACCCCCAGCGAGGTGAGGAATCGCGGATCGCGGAAGAGCGCGACGTACTGCTGCAGGCCGACGGCGTCCACGGCGAACGGCGAGCCGATGTCGCGGGCGGTGAAGTCGGTGAACGACATCGCGAACGAGCCCACGATCGGCACGATCATGAACACGCCGAAGACCAGGACGAACGGCAGGGCGAAGCCCCACGCGATGAACGCCCGGCGGCGGCGGGCGGCCGCGAACATGCCGCCGCCCGCCCGGTCGTTCCCGCCGCCGGAGCCCGTCCGGGTTCCGGCGGCGGGGAGGACGGTGGACGTCATCTCACTTCAGCCCGATCGTGTCGGCGTCGGACTGCAGCTTCTTGAGCGCGTCGGCGACCGAGGTCCCGCCGCGGCGGATCGATTCGAGCGCCTGGTCGCCCTTGGCCGCCACCTGCACCCAGGAGGTCGTCACGGGCGGAGCCTTCGCCGTCTCCAGCTGGGTGCCGAAGGTCGACAGGCTCGCGTCGGAGGAGACGGACTTCTCCTGCCACGCGGCCTTCGCCGCGGGCAGATCGCCGGTCGCGGCGTAGAAATCGGCCTGCACCTTCGGATCCGCCAGCCAGCGCGCGAGCTTCCACGCCGAGGAGGCGTTCTTGCTGCCGTTGAAGACCACGAGGTTCGCACCGCCGCTGAACGACACCGAGGACTTGTCCGCCGGGAGCACGGCCGTGGCGTACTTGCTCGCGAAGTCCGCACCGCCGACCGAGGCCAGCTGGCCCCGGAGGAACGGCCCCTCCACCACCATCGGCGTCGTGCCGGCGACGAACTCGGACTCGACCGCCCCTGCGGAGGTGTCGGCGTTCGGGTCCGCGAGCTTCTTGTCGAAGAAGCTCTTGTAGTACTCGATCCCCTTGGTCATCTCGGGGGTGTCGAGCGTCCACTTCTTGCCGTCGGTCACCTCGGCACCGGCCGACCACGGCATCCACAGCGCGCCCTGGAAGGAGTCGTTTCCGGCGGGCATGCGGATCCCCCACTTCGCCCCGCCCTGGGACTGCATGTCCGCCGCCATCTTCTGCAGCTCCTCCCAGGAGGCCGGAGCCTTGGTCCAGCCGGCCTTCGCGGCGATGTCGGTGCGGTAGTACAGCACGCGGGTGTCGACGTACCAGGGGATGCCCGCGGCCCGGTCGCCGACCTTGGTGGAGCTCACCGCCGCGTCGAAGAATCCCGACGTGTCGATCCCGGCGGGCACGGTGCCGAAGGAGTCCCCGAAATCGGCCATCCAGGTGGTGCCCATCATCGCGATGTCCGGGGTGTTGCCGCCCGCGATGGCGGTCTGGATCTTGTTGTGCGCGGCATCCCAGGGGATCGCGGTCACCGTGACGGTGACGCCCGGGTTCGCCTTCTCGAAGGTCTTGACGAAGTCGGGCAGGGCCTCCCCCTCGGCTCCCATGGCCCACATCGTGATGGTTCCCTTGGCCGGCGCGTCGTCGAGCTGCACCGCCGTGGCGCTGGGGGCGGACGACCCGCCGTCCGCGCGGCCGCACCCCGTGAGCGCGAGGCCGATCGCTGCGAGAGCCGCGATCCCGGCCAGAGCTGTCCTGCTTTTCACGTCTTCCTCCTTGAAGCGTCCATCGACTGGATCTAAGCGCATAGATTCTCGCTCTTCGTCGATCTAAGCGCATAGATCCCGGGAATGCAAGAGCAGGAATGCCGAACGGCCCGCCACTGCAGCGCGTGGCGGACCGTTCGTGCGGTGCGTCGGGTCAGGCCCCGGCGTCGACGTCCTTCGACGGGATCACCGGGATCGCCGCGGTGATCGTCTCCAGACCGGACAGGCGCGCGGGCGACAGCTGCTTGGTGACCTCTTCGCGCGACATCAGCCCCGCCTCGACGACGAGGTCGGCGACGTTGCGGTTGGTCAGCAGGGCCGTCTTGGCGAGCGCCGCGGAGGCCGCGTAGCCGATGAACGGGGTCAGCGCGGTGATGACGCCCACCGAGGAGCCCACCATCGCACCCAGACGGTCGCGGTTGGCGGTGATGCCGTCGACGCAGTTCACCCGCAGGGTCCACATCGCCTGGCGCATCCAGGTGATCGACTGGAAGATCGAGTGGGCGATCACGGGCTCGAACGCGTTCAGCTGCAGCTGACCGGCCTCGGCCGCCATCGTCACCGTCATGTCGGATCCGGCGACGGCGAAGGCCACCTGGTTCACGACCTCCGGGATGACGGGGTTGACCTTGCCCGGCATGATGCTGGACCCCGCCTGCATCGCGGGCAGGTTGATCTCGCCGAGACCTGCCTGGGGGCCGGAGGAGAGCAGTCGCAGGTCGTTGCAGATCTTGGACAGCTTCATCGCGTTGCGCTTGAGCGACGACGAGAACGACATGAAGGACCCGGTGTCGCTGGTCGCCTCGACGAGGTCGCTGGCCGTGGCGAGGTCCAGACCCGAGATCTCGCGCAGGTGCTTCAGCACGGCGGGCGCGTAGTTCGGGTGCGTGGTGATGCCGGTGCCGATCGCCGTCGCGCCCATGTTGATCTCGTACATGAGCCAGGCGTTCTCGGTCAGACGCGTGTGGTCGTAGCCGAGCGTCGACGCGAAGCCGTGGAACTCCTGGCCGAGGGTCATCGGCACGGCGTCCTGCAGCTGCGTGCGGCCGACCTTCAGAACGTCGTGGAACTCGCGCGCCTTGTCGAGGAACGACACGCGCAGCAGGTCGAGCTCGTCCAGCAGCGAGCGCAGGTTCAGCGAGAGGCCGATCTTGACGGCCGTCGGGTACACGTCGTTCGTGGACTGGCTGCGGTTGGTGTGGTCGATCGGCGAGAGGAACGCGTAGTCGCCCTTCTCGCGGCCGGCCAGCTCGAGCGCGATGTTGGTGATGACCTCGTTCGCGTTCATGTTGGTGGACGTGCCGGCGCCGCCCTGGATGACGCCGACGATGAACTGGTCGTGGAACTCGCCGTTGATCACCTTCTGCGCCGCGGCGTCGATGAGGTCGGCGCGCTCGGCGTCGAGGGCGCCGATCTCCTTGTTCGCCCGGGCGCTGGCCTGCTTGACCATCGCGAGCGCCTCGATCAGCTCGGGGTAGACCGAGATCGGTCGCTTCGTGATCGGGAAGTTCTCGGCGGCGCGGAGCGTATGGATCCCCCAATACGCGTCCGCAGGGATCTCCTTGCTTCCCAGGGAGTCGGTTTCGGTTCGGGTGGTGCGGGTGGCAGGCGCAACGGCGGCCATGGACACATCCTCGTGGGTGATGGCGAACAGGGAAGGGGGATGCCTCCATCCTAGCCGCCCGAGATCACCGCCCCGGCTTGCGCGAGAACGCCTCCAGGCGCTCCTCGGGTGTCAGCCGCTCCATCCTCGCGACCCATTCCGGGCTGAAGGTGTCCACCGGAATAGCCTCGACCACAGGGACCACCGTGTGCGCGATCGTCTCCGGCCGCACGTGGACGAGCTGGAACGACTGCGCGGCGTCCATGCCGTTCACCTGGTCGCCCGGGCTCGCCACGTCCATCGTGTAGCAGGTGGCGCTCGCGACGCTCACCGGGATGCCCGCGAACGTCGCGTGCAGCGAATAGTGCAGGTGTCCGGCGAGGATCCCGCGCACGTCGGATCCGCGCAGGATCTCGGCGAGCTCGTCCTGATGACGCAGCTCCAGGATGTCGAAGAAGGCGATGTGGCTGGGCACGGGCGGGTGGTGCATCGCGAGGAGGGTGCCGTGCGGGGCGGGCTCGCTCAACTGCTCGGCGAGCCAGGCGCGCTGCTCGGCGTCCACGTCGCCGTGATGCCAGCCGGGGACGGTCGAGTCGAGCGCGATCACGCGCAGGCCCCGGAGATCCCACACCCCGGTCACCGGGTCCTCCGTGGGCGGAGCATCGAGAAGGTGCTCGCGCAGCACGGCGCGCTCGTCGTGGTTGCCCGCGACCCAGATGACCGGAGCGCCGAGGCGCTCCGAGACGGGAGCGACGGCGGCGCGGAGCCGCCGGTACGCGTCGGGCTCGCCGAGGTCGGCGAGATCGCCGGTGACCACGATCGCATCCGGCCGTTCGACCGCGTTCTCGATCGCGGCGAGCGTGCGCGCCAGCGTGCGATCGACGTCGAAGCGCCCGCCGAGAGCTGCGCCTCCCGCGAGGAGATGCGGATCGCTCAGATGCACGAGGGTGTGCGTGGGCGGCGCATAACGGCCGAACTGCACTGTCATGCCCCCAGGCTAGCGGGCGCTCCGGACGCCGGCGTGGAGCGCCCGAGGCGGCTCCTCGGCTCCTCGGCGGGCCCGTGCTACTTCACGACGATGAGCAGGATCCCCGCGGCCACCGCGGCCGTGCAGACGGCGAAGCACGCGTACGCGGCGACGAGCGCGAGCGACTTCTGCGCCTCGCTGAGCGGGCTCTTGCGGGCGGCCTTCGCGGCGGCCTTCGCGGCGCGCTTGGCCTCCTTGTCGCTGATCACCGTGATCGCATCGGTGAACTCGGCCGGGGTGACGACGGGCACGCGGCCGGCGCGCACGAGCATGCGCAGGCCCAGGGCGTAGAACCCGACCACGAGCAGAGTGCCGACGAGAGCGGCCCCGAGCACCTGGAAGAACGCCTCCCAGTGGATCGCCACGGTCATCGTCCCGCCCCCTTCTCGCGAGCCTTCGCCCGTTCGCGCGCCCGCTGCGCCCGCGCCTGACGCGGCGTGAGCGGCGGCTCCTCCGGCACCTCGACCGCGCGCGCGGAGTCGGCGACCTCGCTGAAGGCGTTGTTGGCCGTGACGGCGTTGCGGCGCGAACGCAGGAACAGGCCGATGATCACGGCGAGCGCCAGGATCGCGTCGATGAGCACGCCCCAGCCGCCCCCGATCACCACGATGAGCGCGGCGATCGCGCCGACGGCGGCGGCCGCCGGAAGCGTGAGCACCCATCCGATCGCGATGCGACCTGCCGTACGCCAGCGCACGGCGGATCCGCGACGGCCGAGGCCGGATCCGATCACGGACCCGGAGGCGACCTGCGTGGTCGAGAGCGCGAAGCCGAGCGCGCTGGAGGCGAGGATCGTGGCGGCCGTGGACGTCTCCGCGGCGAAGCCCTGTGCGGGCTTGACGTCGGTGAGGCCCTTGCCGAGGGTGCGGATGATGCGCCAGCCGCCGAGATACGTGCCGAGGGCGATCGTGCAGGCGCAGGCGATGATGACCCACAGCTGCGGCTCGTGGTGGGCGCCGGACTGCCAGCCGACCGTGATGAGGGCGAGCGTGATGACGCCCATGGTCTTCTGCGCGTCGTTCGTGCCGTGCGCGAGGGCCACCAGCGACGACGTGAAGATCTGACCCCAGCGGAATCCGCTGCGGCCGTCGGGCTTGCCGTCGTACCGGCGCGTGATCAGATACGCGAGCTTCGTGGCGAGGAACGCGATGAGGCCCGCCGTCACCGGTGCGATCAGTGCCGGCAGCACCACCTTGGACAGCACCGCGCCGAAGTCGATGCCGTTCATGCCGATCCCGACGAGCGTGGCGCCGATCAGGCCGCCGAACAGCGCGTGGGACGAGCTGGACGGGAGTCCCAGCAGCCAGGTGAGCATGTTCCAGGTGATCGCGCCGATGAGGCCCGCGAAGATCAGCGCCGGGAAGAGATCCCCGTGGATCTGGTCCTCCCGCACGATCCCGCCGGAGATGGTCTTGGAGACCTCGGTCGACAGGAACGCGCCGACGAGGTTCAGACCCGCCGCCAGCATGACGGCCGTGCGCGGCTTGAGGGCGCCGGTCGCGATCGGGGTCGCCATGGCGTTGGCCGTGTCGTGGAACCCGTTGGTGAAGTCGAAGAAGAGTGCCAGCAGGATCACCAGCACGACGATGAGGGCTGCGGTTTCCACCGTTCGCTTTCGGGAAGTGGAGGGACGTGACGAACGAAGAGTTCACCGGGAGTACAGCATCCGTTAACGGACCGCTCTGCATCCTCCCATCCCGGCCCAGACCGGTCAACTCGGCTAGCGTGGGATGGTGACCTCCGTCTCCGCTTCACCCTCCCCCTCTTCGCTCGTCCCTCCGCGCGCCGCGCGGCGTTCGCTCCTGCGGACCCACCACGGCGACGTGTTCGACGATCCTTACGACTGGCTGCGCGCGAAGGAGGACCCCGAGGTGATCGCTCACCTCGGGGCCGAGAACGCCTACACGGACGCGCGCCTGGCGCACCTCGAGCCGCTGCGCGAGGCGCTGTTCCAGGAGATCAAGGGGCGCGTCCAGGAATCCGACCTCTCGGTGCCCACGCGTCGCGGCGACTGGTGGTACTACGGGCGCACCGTCGAAGGACAGCAGTACGGCCTCCAGTGCCGCGCCGCCGTCTCCTCCCCCGACGACTGGACGCCTCCGGTCCTGGATCCCGCCGTCCCCGTGCAGGGAGAACAGATCCTGCTCGACGGCAACGCCGAGGCGGAGGGGCACGAGTTCTTCGCGATGGGCGCCTTCGACGTCTCGGACGACGCCACCCGGCTGCTGTGGTCGACGGACTTCGAGGGCGACGAGCGCTACACCGTGCACGTGCGCGACCTCGCCACCGGCCGGACGCTCCCGGACGAGATCCCCGGCACGTCCGGAGCGTTCTTCACCCCGGACGGCACGGCCGTGATCTACACGACGGTCGACGACTCCTGGCGCCCGGACACCCTCTGGCTGCACCGGATCGGCACGCCGGTGTCGGACGACGTGCAGCTGTTCCACGAGCCGGACGAGCGATTCTGGCTCGGCGCGGGGATCACCCGCAGCCGGAAGTACCTCGTGATCGGGGTCGGATCCTCGATCACGAGCGAGGAGCTGCTCGTCGACCTCGACGACCTGACCGCGCCGCCGCGAGTCGTCTGGCCGCGGAGGGAGGGCGTGGAGTACTCCGTGGAGCACGCCGTGGTCGACGGCCGCGACGAGCTGCTGATCCTCCACAACGACGGGGCGCTCGACTTCGAGCTCGTCGCCGTGTCTGCGGCCGACCCCCAGGGCGGACGGCGCGTGGTGCTGCCGCACACGCCGGGGCGCCGCCTGCTCGACGTCGACGCGTTCCAGGACGTCACCGTGGTCGCCTACCGCTTCGAGGGCCTGGAGCGCATCGCGCTGATGGATGCCGCCACCGGAGCGCTCGACGAGCTCGGCTTCGACGAGCCGCTGTTCTCCGCCGGCTTCGGGGGCAATCCGGAGTGGTCCTCCCCCTTCCTGCGCCTCGGCTACGGCTCGTTCGTGACCCCCTCCACCGTGTACGACCTGGAGCTGGCGACCCGCACCCTGCACCTGCGCAAGCGTCAGGCCGTGCTCGGGGGCTACGACCCGGCCGCCTACGGTCAGCGGCGCGACTGGGCCGTGGCCGACGACGGCACGCGCGTGCCGATCTCGCTGGTGTGGAAGCGCTCCTTCGGAGAGCCCGGTTCCGCTCTCCGGCCCGTGCACCTGTACGGATACGGCTCGTACGAGCACTCGATCGATCCTGGCTTCTCCGTCATGCGCCTGAGCGAGCTCGACCGCGGCGTGGTGTTCGCCGTCGCACACGTGCGCGGCGGCGGCGAGATGGGCCGGCAGTGGTACGAGGACGGCAAGCTCGGCCAGAAGACTAACACGTTCACCGACTTCGTCGCCGCCGCGCGCCACCTCATCGCCTCCGGCATCACCGAGCCGTCGCGGATGGTGGCCGAGGGCGGCAGCGCCGGCGGCCTGCTCATGGGCGCGGTCGTGAACCTCGCCCCCGAGCTCTTCGGCGGCGTCCTCGCCTCCGTGCCCTTCGTCGACGCCCTGACCACGATCCTGGATCCGTCGCTCCCGCTCACCGTGATCGAGTGGGACGAGTGGGGCGATCCGCTGCACGACGCGGATGTCTACGCCTACATGAAGTCGTACACCCCGTACGAGAACGTGCGCGACGGGGTGGCGTATCCGTCGATCCTCGCGGTCACCTCGCTCAACGACACCCGGGTGCTGTACGTCGAGCCCGCGAAGTGGGTGGCCCGCCTGCGCGACGCCGGCGCCGAGGACGTGCTGCTGAAGTGCGAGATGGTCGCCGGACACGGCGGCGTCAGCGGACGGTACAACTCCTGGCGCGAGCGCGCGTTCGAGCTCGCCTGGATCCTGGACCGGCTGGGCGCCGCCGCCTGACGCGCGGACGCCTCGCCCCCCTCCCCTGCGCCGGCCTGCCGGAATCAGGCGGATCGGCCG
>JABLTH010118471.1_pt1 | contig 13174 bp, 9 predicted proteins | sample 7875711 | NCBI WGS metagenome assembly JABLTH01 (sample SAMN14941262, study PRJNA633318) | bioreactor metagenome | isolation source: bioreactor | place: China | collected 2019-03-05 | reverse complement strand
TGCCCACCTGGACCGCGACCTCTCCGGCCCCAAGACCGCCCGCGGCGCGATCGACGGCGGCCGCCACCCGCTGCCCACGCGCGACGCCCTGGCGGCCACCGTCGGCCGCTGGGGCATCGGCCCCGACACCCCGGTGGTCGCCTACGACGCCCAGGGCGGCCCCTACGCGGCCCGTGCCTGGTGGCTGCTGCGCTGGCTGGGCCACCCGACGGTGGCCGTGCTGGACGGCGGGCTGGCGGCCTGGCAGGCCGCCGGCGGGCCGCTCGAAACCGGCCGCGGCGCGCCCGCCCCGGCCCGGGCCGCCTACCCGGCCGGCGCGCCCGCCATGGCCACCGTCACGGCCGCCGAGCTGCTCGCGGCGCCCGGTCGCACGCGGGTCGTCGACGCCAGGGCGCCGGAGCGCTTCCGTGGCGAGGTCGAGCCGCTGGATGCGAAGGCCGGGCACATCCCCGGTGCGCGCAACCGCTGCTTCAAGGACAACCTCGACGCCACCGGGCGCTTCCGCACGACCGACGAACTGCGGCGGGCCTTCGAAGCCTTCGGCGTGCCGCCGCAGCAGATCGTGCACCAGTGCGGCTCCGGCGTGACGGCCTGCCACAACCTGCTCGCGATGGAGGCAGCCGGCCTGGCCGGATCCGCGCTCTACCCGGGCTCGTGGAGCGAGTGGTCGGCCGATCCGGCGCGCCCGGTGGCGCGCGGATGAGCTGCGCAGCGGGCTTGATGAGGGTCAAGCTGGCCGGCCCGGAACGCGCAACACTTCGGTCCAACGGCCGGGGCGGTTCCCGGCACGCGTGAAAGGAGCGAAGCATGTACCGCAACATCCTGGTGCCGACCGACGGCTCCGACATCACCGACAAGGCGGTGAAGACGGCGATCACGCTCGCCAAGGCGCTGGGCGCGAAGCTGTCGACGATCAGCGTGAAGGAGCCCTTCCCCTACAGCGCGATCTCCGAGATGCAGCCGGTGCCCCCGCAGGAGTTCTACGACGCGCAGGAGCGCATCGCCGCGGCGCGGGTCAAGTCCGTCGTCGATGCGGCTGCCCTCGAGGGGCTGGCCTGCGCCGGACACACCATCGAGGCCCTGCACCCGTGGGAGGCCATCACCGACCACGCCAAGACCCAGGGCTGCGACCTCATCGTGATGGCCTCGCACGGCCGCCGTGGCGTCAGCGCGCTGCTGCTCGGCAGCGAGACGCAGAAAGTGCTGACGCACAGCGCCGTGCCGATCCTGGTCGTCAAGTGAGGCGTGCGGCTCAGCCCGCGTGCATCCAGCCGGTGGCGGCCAGCACGATGGCCAGCCCGGCACCGATCCACGCGACCTGGGCCACCAGTTCGCGCCACGGCAGGTGGCGCTGCATCTGCGGAATCAGGTCGGCCACCGCCACGTAAATGAAGCTGCTGGAAGCCACCACCAGCAGGTACGGGAACAGCCCCTCCCAGGCGCCGACCACGAAATAGCCCAGCACGCCGCCGACGACCGCCGTCAGGCCCGACGCGGCGTTGTACAGCAGGGCCTTGCGGCGGCTGAAGCCGGCGTTGATCAGCACGATCGTGTCGCCGACCTCCTGCGGGATCTCGTGCAGGATGATGGCCAGCGACGTGGTCGCGCCGAGTTCCGGGCTGGCGAGGAAGGCGGCGGCGATGATGATGCCGTCGCAGAAGTTGTGGATGCTGTCACCGACCAGCACGCTGAAGCCGCCGCGGCCGGCCTGCTCGGCATCGAAGTGGTGGTGGTGGGCGTGCCCGTCGCCCTCGTGGTGGTGGGCGTGGCGATACAGCTCGGCCTTCTCCAGCAGGAAGAAGAACAGCAGCCCGACCAGCAGCGTGGCGAACAGCGTGTGGGGGTCGACGCTGCTCTCGAAGGCCTCCGGCAGCACGTGCAGCAGCGCGGTGGCCAGCAGGACGCCCGTCGAGAGGCTGACCAGGTGCTTGACCAGCCGGCCGAGCACCGCATACGTCATCGAGGCGGCGATCACCACCGACAGCACGCCGCCGATCAGCGTGGCCGCAACGATGTAGAGCAGGGTCATGCAGGGCGGGAAGGCAAAACGAAACCGCGCCCGGAAGGGGCGCGGCCGAATCTGCTCATCTTACCAACGCCGTCAAGACGCGCCGAGCCGCAGGATCTTGGCCTTGGACGGCACGCCGTTCGCGTCGAGGGCGAACAGCATGTAGAACCCCGGCGGGGCGTTGTTGGCCGAGGCCGGCAGCGTGACGGTCAGGCTCTTGCCCTTCTGCGTGAAGCTCAGGTCCTGGAAGCGCTGCTCGTTGCTGAAGGCGTGCGTCACCGCGCCGAAGCGCACCAGCGTCATGCGCGCGACCGGGTTCTGGTTGTTCATCGACACCGCGATGCTCTGGCCGTAGGTGCCGGCCGTCGGGGCGGTGACGATGCCGGGCCGCGTGGCCGGCAGGCCCGATCCGTCCTTCTTGTACAGGTAGGGCGGGAAGTAGATCTCGGCGTTCAGGTTGATCACCGGCCCGGGCGCGCCACCCCCGCCGGTCAGCACCGTGCCGTCGGGCATCAGCATCGAGATGCTGTGGTAGAGCCGCGGCTTGGCGGCGCTGGCGGTCAGCGTCCAGGCGTTGGTCGCGGGATCCCAGAGCTCCGAGTGGTAGACGGCACCGACCAGGTCGTTGCCGGTCGAGGAGCCGCCGTTGACCCAGACCTTGCCGTCGGCCAGCAGGGTGGCGTTGCCGTACTGGCGGTCGGCCGAAAGCGGCGGCGCGTCGGTCACCACCGGTGCCGGGCCGTTCAGGTCGACCACGACCGCCTTGGTGGCGTCGCGCACCGACAGGATCTTGCCGGGCTGGAACATCGCCGCCGGCAGCATGAAGGCGCCCTGCGGCAGCGCGCCGGTCAGCTGGCTGAGGCGGCCGGTGCCGGCGACGTCGAGCGCGAAGATCTTGCCGGTGACCGTGAAGATGATCACCCGGCCGTCCGGGCCCCACCAGGCGCGCGGATAGTTCCAGCTCTGCATGATCGAGCCGTAGGCATAGTCGCTCGTCGCGGAGGTCAGCGTCCGCCACCCCTCGGTGGGGCTGAACACCTCGGGCGTGCTGGCGTAGGTGTCCTGGGTCGGCGGGTACTGGCTGTCGCCTTCGTAGTACTTGTCGATGCGGCCGCCGAGCACGGCCTGCTCGCCGCTGGCGGTGGTGATCAGCGTCGCGTACCAGCGCTGGTAGGCCATCGACTGGCCCTGCCGCGTCAGCTGGTTGTCGGCCGGCGTGAACAGGTTGACGTCGTTGTTGGCGTAGTTGCGCTGGCCGTTGACGACCCGGTCGCCACCGACCAGCAGCACGTTGCCGCTGCCCGGCAGCAGCGCCTGGCCGGCGCAGAAGATGTCGGTGCCGGTGGTGTTGCTCAGCAGCAGCTTCGACTTCGAGCCCATGCCCAGTGCCGGGTCCCACAGCGCGTAGTGGAGCAGGCCGCCCTGGATGCCGCTGGGCTTGCTGCCGTAGCTGAGCACGCGGCCATCGGGCAGCAGCACGGTGTGGATCGGGATGATGGGCCAGCTGAACGCGGCGCCGAAGGTGCCCTTGATGTGCGCATCGGCGGGACCGGTCGGCACCGAGATGGCCTGCGCCTGCACCATGCCCTGCGCCGCCTCGCGGGCCTCGGCCTGCGCCTCGTCGTAGCCGACGCCCGGGCCGGCGCCGAGGTCGATCGGGGCGCCGTTGAACGGATAGCGCAGGTCCTCCTCGGCCAGCGCCGAGGTGTCGGGGGCGGTCTGCGAGCCGCCGCACGAGGCGAGGACGGCGACGGCGACAACCGTCAGGGCGCGGCGCGCCGTCCGTCGCGGCCAGGCCGGGCGGGTCGACGATGCGGAAAGGAACGAGCGGGACATGGACGTGGCTCCGGGCCGATTCGGATACTTGCCGAATTCTGCCGGGGCCCGACCCGCTTCACCTGCACAATTCGTGGCCATGCCCCTAACTTTGCCTTCCCCCACCGGCCTGCTGGCGGCCATCGACATGGGCTCCAACAGCTTCCGGCTTGAGATCGGTCAAGTTCGGGACGGCCGCTACCGGCGGCAGCTCTATCTCAAGGAAACCGTGCGCCTGGGCGCCGGGCTCGACGCCGACGGCATGCTGACCGAGGAGGCCGCCCTGCGCGGCCTGGCCTGCCTGAGACGTTTCCGCGACAGCCTGTCGGGGCTCGCCCCCGCCCAAGTGCGGGCGGTGGCCACCCAGACCCTGCGCGAGGCGCGCAACCGCAATGCCTTCCTGGAGCGCGCCCAAGCCGCGCTGGGCCAGCCGATCGAGGTGATCTCGGGCCGGGAAGAGGCTCGGCTGATCTACGCCGGGGTCTCGCACCTGCAGCCCTCCGACCACCGGCGGCTGGTGGTCGACATCGGCGGGCGCTCGACAGAAATGATCCTCGGGCGCGGGCGGATGCCGCAGGAGGCCGAGTCCTTCCAGGTCGGCAGCGTCAGCCTGTCGATGCGCTACTTCGGTGACGGGCGCTTCACGGCCGAGGCTTTCCGCGCCGCGCAGATCGCTGCCGGCGCCGAACTGGAGGAGGCGCTGTCGACCTTCACGCCGGGGCGCTGGAAGGAGGCCCTCGGTTCGTCGGGCACGGCCGGCGCGGTGTCGGAAGTGCTCGCCGCCAGCGGCCACAGCGACGGCCGCATCACGCCGGACGGCCTGCGCTGGCTCATCGGCGAATGCATCGCGGCCGGCACGGTGGACCGGCTCGAGCTGCCCGGGTTGAAGCCCGAGCGCAAGGCGGTGCTCGCCGGCGGGCTGGCGATCCTGTACACGCTGGCCACCCATTTCCGCATCGACGTGCTGCTGCCAGCCCGCGGGGCCCTGCGCCAGGGCGTGATCGTCGACCTGCACGACCGCCTGCTGGCGCGCCACCGCGCGCGCGGCCACGACCTGCGCGACGACACCGTGCAACGGCTGCAGCGGCGCTTCGGCGTCGACCTCGAGCAGGCCCGCCGCGTGCGCGAGCTCGCATTGCGCTGGCACGCGCAGGTCGAGCCCGAGGCCGACCCCGAGCGGCGCAACGAGCTGCGCTGGGCGGCCGAGCTGCACGAGGTGGGGCTGATGGTCTCGCACCATGACCACCACCGCCACAGCGCCTACCTCGTGGCGCATGTCGATGCGGCAGGCTTCTCGCAGAGCCAGCAGCGGCGCGTGGCCGACCTGGTGCTGGGCCAGCGTGGCGGCCTGCGCAAGATGGACGAAGCGCTGTCGCGGCAGGACGTGGCCTGGCAGCTGCTGTGCCTGCGGCTGGCGGTGATCACCTGCCACGCACGCAGCGAGGTCGAGGACCGGGCGGTCGACCTCGAGCGCCGCGGTGTGACGGCCTGGCTGCGCTGGCGGCCGGAATGGGTCGAGACCCACCCGCGCACGCTGCACCTGCTGCGCGAGGAGGCCGATGCCTGGGCCCGCGGTGGCCCGCTGTCGCTGCAGTTCGTCTAGGACCCTCAGCCCATGAAGCCGAGCGACCGCTGGGTGCCGAAGGCGGCCAGGCCCGGCAGGATGGTGTCGAGCTGCGCGGCCGTCGCGCCGAACCAGCCCAGCAGCGTGGCGGCGTACTGGTCGACGCTGGCGGTCGGGATCCAGCGGCCCTGCATCTCCCAGGCCTCGACACCGACGTCGTCGGGGCCGCCCAGCACCGGCGTCGGGTAGCTGCCGTAGGTGGCGCCGCCCTTGACCGCACCGCCGCAGACGAGCTGGATGTTGCCCCACGCATGGTCGGAGCCGCCGCTGTTGTTCGGCAAGAAGGTCCGGCCGAAGTCGCTCTGCGTGAACGCGGTCACCTGCTTGCCGACGCCCAGGCCCTGCATCGCGCCGTCGAACGCGGCCATGGCCTCGGCCACCTGGGCCAGCAGGTCGGCGTGCAGCCCCTGGGTGGCGTCACCGGAAGCGACCTGGCCGGCGTGCGTGTCGAAGCCGTTGATGCCGGCGAAATAGATGTGGCGGTCGCCCTGCACCTGCTGGCGGCCGGCGATCAGCTTGGCGATCTGGTACAGCTGGGCGGCCAGGTCGGTGGCGAGCTGGTCGCCGACGATCAGCGGCGCGAAGGCGTTGTCGATGGCCAACGGCACGTCCGGGTCGCCCGGCTTGCCCGCCACCAGCCCGGCCAGCCGGTCGGACATCGCGAACGCGTCGCGCTGCATGCTGGCGAAGGCCTCGGCCAGCGGGCCGCTCTGGCCCGGCGCGTACAGGGCATCCACCGCCGCCTTGCGCTTCTGGTTGGCGACCCAGCCCATGTCGGCGGGCGTCAGGCCACTGGCGGCGAAGGCGCCGCCCGGGCCAGGCAAGGCGAGCGCGAACGCCCGCTCGCCGGTACCGAAGCGGCAGTTGCCGCCGAGCGAGATCACCGGATAGGTGGTGGCCAGGGTCTCCGCGGTGCGGGCTCCCCAGCCGGTGCGGGCCAGCGCATCGGTGCTGGCGCCCTCCCAGGCACGCTGCTGGTCGGAGTGCGAGAACAGGTTGTCGGGCACCAGCGGCGAGTCGGGCCCTGCGGCCAGGTACTGCGCCTTGGTCAGCGGCGCAGCCAGCGGGCCGACATTGAGCACCGACGCCAGGCGCCGGGCGGACCACGCCGGCAGCAGCGCCTGCATCGCCGGGTGCAGTCCGTACGAGGTGCCGGCCAGCGGCAGCAGCGAGGCCTTGGGCAGCGCGAGGCTGCCACGCGCGGCGGCGTACTGGCCGTGGCGGGTGCCGTCGGTCGGCACCAGCATGTTGAAGCCGTCGTTGCCGCCGAACAGGAAGATGCAGACCAGCGCCTTGTAGTCGCCGGCCTGGGCATCGCGCGGCATCGCCAGGCTGCCGGCGCCACCCAGCGCGGCCAGGCCGGCCGCGCCGCCGAAGAAGCGCAGCCAGTCGCGCCGACGCAGGTGGGGGGAGGAAGGGGTGCGGAACATGGGAGGCTTTCGTTGCGCGCGGACGTTCAGCGGACGATCTGGTACTGCGGCGAGGCCAGCACCAGCCATGCGGCCCGGCGCACGCGCCACTGCTGCCAGCTGTCGGGCCACGACTTGGCATTGAACTGCGCGACGGCCTCGATGACCTTGGTGCGGCCCGGCTCGGGCAGGGTCTGGCCCAGCACCAGGCGGCTCATGCGGTCGACCAGCCGGGCGGCGTCGACCGCATCGGCGAGCCAGGCGTCGTAGCGGACAAAGGTGCCGATTGCGCCGGGAATGTCGGGCTGCGGCGCCGCGCCGCCCCAGTCGAACAGCATGGTGAGGTAGTTCATGCGGTTCAGCGCGGTGCTGGCGTTGTGGATGCCGAACGCCGGCCCGGCCAGCGTCGTGCCGCTGACGGGAAAGTCCGGCGGGTAGAAGTTGAAGACCGTCGGCGCGCGGAAGGCATGCTGGCTCAGCAGCCCGCCCTGCCAGAAGCCGAAGACCGCGCCGTCGGTGTCGCCCCCGATCGCGCGGAGGGCGCCGGTGAACAGCTGGATCGGCTCGCGCAGGCGGCCCGCGTTGGCGCCCGGCGCGGCGGCGCGGGCCTCCTTGTCGAGCAGCACCGCGGCGACGGTGGCGGCCAGGTCGCCCTTCCGGCCACTGCCGATGTCGACGTACAGGCCCGCGTTGAAGGCCTTGGCCACGCGCGCAACATAGGCCGGCGTCGGGTTGCTGGTGACGAGCTGCTGGATCAGATGCCGCCCGACGAAGGGACCGATGTTCGGATGCGCCATCAGGCTGTCGAGCACCTTGTCGAGCGCGACGGGGGCGCTGCTGCCAGCCGGCACGACGACACCGGACAGCAGCTTGCGCGACTGCGTGTCGCGCAGCGTGCCGGCCGCGGGAACCATGTCGCCGCCCAGGTAGTGGCAGTTGGCGCCCACCGGCCAGCAGCCCCAGCGGTTGGCGCCACCGGCCGGGTAGGTCCAACCGGTGAGGGCATAGGCATAGGCCCGCACGCGATCGTTGTCGTAGGTCGCGGTGCAGCGGCCGCCGGCCAGCGTGCCGTCGATGTTGAGCTTGCACGGCCCGATCGTGAACAGCTGCAGCAGCTCGCGCGCGAAGTTCTCGTTCGGCGCCGCGGCGTCGTTGTTCACGTGGTTCAGGTACTCGCCCATCATCGGCGACACGGCCACCTTGCGCAGCAGGTCGCGGTAGTTGCCGAAGGCCCCGTCGAGCAGGTTGTTGTGGAAGATCCGCAGGCCGTAGGTGCCGTCGACCTCCACGTTGCTGATCACCAGCAGCTGCGACCACGCAAGCGCCACCCGCTGGCGCAGCTGGTCCGGGTTGCGCACCGCATTGCGGTAGAAGTCCCACAGCAGCGGCTCGCTGGAGTAGTAGTCGCGCCAGCAGGTCTTGTTGCCGGCCTGCTCGGGCAGCGCGCAGAAGTCGGTGCGTGAGGTGTTCCGGTCCGGCGCGTCGTCGCCGCCGAGCGTGTAGCGCGAGGTCTTCAAGGCCAGCTGCTCGACGATCCAGGGCTTGGCGCCCTTGGCCTGGATGTCGGCCACCAGCGCCTCGGTCGGACCGAAGGTCGCCTGGTGCGCCAGCCGCATGGCGTCGGGCTGGCTGGTGCCGGCGACCTGCGCGCCGGCGGCCACAGCCATCGCCTCGCGCGGGGCGCCGGACTCCTCGTCGACGCCGCTGCCGCCGCAGCCGCCGAGCGCGAGCAGGCACAGGCCGGCAACGGCCCCGTGGAACCCGCGCCGCCGGGGGCGCGCCTGTCGGATGGAAATGGGCATCATGAGGGTGGCGAGCTGGACACGGGCCGCCCGACGGGGCAGCGCTGCATGCCGCATCGACCGCAACCGCCCATGATGGAGTGACAAACGTTACCGCCGCCGACCGCTTGGTCACCAGTTGTGACCGGCCGACCGTGCCCCCGCCGGTGCACGGCTTGCGGGCGGACACAATTTCAGCGCCGGGGGGTCAGGGCGGCCGCACGCTCGGCCCAGGCCTGGGGGCTGAAGCCCACCGTCACGACGCCATCCGGCCATTCGACGACCGGCCGCTTGATGACGCTGACCTGGGCCTGCATCAGCCGCCGCGCGCTCGCTGCGTCGACGACCGACGACTGGACGGCCGCGTCGAGCTTGCGCCAGGTCGTGCCCTGGCGGTTGAGCAACCGTTCCCAGCCGACCGCGTCGGCCCAGCGTGCCAGTTCGGCCTCGCCGGCCCCCGCCTTCTTGAAATCCACGAACTCGTGGGCGATCCCCTGCTCGCCCAGCCAGGCGCGGGCCCGCTTGACGGTGTCGCAGTTCGGGATGCCGTGCAGTCTCAGCGGGGCGGTCACAGGGGGTTGTCCTTGTCGTTGACTTCGCACAGCGGGTCCGGGCCGTAGCCGGCATCGCGCACCGTGCCGTCGGGTTCCACCGTCACCTGGAACCACTGGCAGAAAGGGGACTCGTAGCGCCAGGCCCAGACGCTGGCGCCGCGCCAGATGCCGTAGACCTCGCTCGGGTGACCCAGTCGCAACAGCAGTGCCTCGCGCGACATGCCGGGCACCACCTCGTTGAACCGGTCCTCGCGCAGCACCTGCTCCCACCGGCGGGCACGGCCGTCGGCGCCGAGGTCGACCATGAAGGTGTGCTTGCCGAACGGGCCGCGGGCGAACTCCAGCCGCTCGCCGCCGTCCGGCAGGCGATAGCGCCCGGTCGGCGGGCCCATGTCGGCGATGACCTCGTCCGCGCCCAGCCCGGCGCGCAGCGAGCCGGTGCCGTAGCTGGCGCAGCCCGCCAGGGCGGTGACGGCGAGCACGAGGGGGAACAGCGCTGGTCTCATGAGGTCGGAACCCGGCGTCGAATCTAGCACCGCGCCTAAAATGCCGCTTTTCGCCGGGCGTTTCCCGCGCCGCCCGGCGGCCGCCTGCACCGCACCATGACCCGCAAGCTCTTCGTCACCACCGCCCTGCCCTACGCCAATGCGCCCTTCCACATCGGGCACATGATGGAGTACATCCAGGCCGACATCTGGGTGCGGTTCCAGCGCATGCGCGGCCACGAGGTGCATTTCGTCTGCGCCGACGACACCCACGGCGCGCCGATCATGATCGCCGCCGAGAAGGCCGGCAAGACGCCGCAGGCCTACGTGGCCGAGGTCGCGGCCGGCCGGGCGAGGTACCTCGACGGCTTCCACATCGGCTTCGACAACTGGCACTCGACCGACGCGCCCGAGAACCACGCGCTGGCCAAGGAGATCTACCTCGCGCTGCGCAAGAGCGAACTGATCGACGTGCGCACGATCGAGCAGTTCTTCGACCCCGACAAGGGCATGTTCCTGCCCGACCGCTTCATCAAGGGCGAGTGCCCGAAGTGCGGCGCGAAGGACCAGTACGGCGACAACTGCGAGGTCTGCGGCGCGGTCTACAGCCCGACCGAGCTGAAGAACCCGTACTCGGCGCTGTCGGGCGCGACGCCGGTCATCAAGAGCAGCGAGCACTACTTCTTCCGCCTGTCGGACCCGCGCTGCGTCGAGTTCCTGCAGGGCTGGATGAACGAGCCCGGCCGGCTGCAGCCCGAGGTGCTGAACAAGATCCGCGAGTGGTTCGCGACCGATGCCGACGGCAAGACCGCACTCGGCGACTGGGACATCTCGCGCGACGCGCCCTACTTCGGCATCGAGATCCCGGACGCGCCGGGCAAGTACTTCTACGTCTGGCTGGACGCCCCCATCGGCTACCTCGCCTCGCTGGCCAACTACTGCGGCAAGCGCGGCATCGACATGGCCGCGCTGCTGGCCGACCCCGCGCTGGAGCAGGTGCACTTCATCGGCAAGGACATCACGACCTTCCACACCCTGTTCTGGCCCGCGATGCTGCACTTCTCGGGCCGCAAGGTGCCGGACCACGTCTTCGTGCACGGCTTCATCACCGTCAGCGGCGAGAAGATGAGCAAGAGCCGGGGCACCGGCATCTCGCCGCTGAAGTACCTCGAGCTCGGCCTGCACCCCGAGTGGCTGCGCTACTACATCGCCGCCAAGCTCAACGCGCGCGTCGAGGACATCGACTTCAACCCCGACGACTTCATCGCCCGCGTCAACGCCGACCTGGTCGGCAAGTACGTCAACATCGCCAGCCGCGCGGCCGGCTTCATCGCCAAGCGCTTCGGCGGCACGCTGTCCGGCGACCTCGGCGTCGAGGGTTCCAGCCTGCTCGAGACGCTGCGCGCCCACCGCGCCACCGTCGAGGAACTGTACGAGGAGCGCGAATACGGCAAGGCGCTGCGCGAGATCATGGCGCTGGCCGACAAGGTCAACGAGTACGTCGACCAGCACAAGCCCTGGGAACTCGCCAAGAGCGCCGACAACGCGGCCGCGCTGCACGACGTCTGCAGCACCTGCATCGAGGCCTTCCGGCTGCTGACCATCTACCTGAAGCCGGTGCTGCCAGCGCTGGCGGCCAAGGTCGAGGCCTTCCTGAGGGTCGAGCCGCTGCAGTTCGCCGACGCGGCACGCGCCCTGGGCGCGCACACGATCGGCGCCTACGAGCACCTGATGCAGCGGGTCGACGCCAAGCTGCTCGACGCGCTGTTCGAGCCGCCGGCGCCACCGGCCGAGGCCGCCCCGCTGCCCGGCGGCGAGGCGATCGCGCCGGAGATCAAGATCGACACCTTCGCGGCGGTGGACCTGCGGATCGCGAAGATCGTCCATGCCGAAGCCGTCGACGGCTCGGACAAGCTGCTGCGGCTGACGCTGGACGTGGGCGAAGGCCGCACGCGCAACGTCTTCTCGGGCATCAAGAGCGCCTACCGCCCCGAGGACCTGATCGGCAAGCTGACCGTGATGGTCGCCAACCTGGCGCCGCGCAAGATGAAGTTCGGCGTGTCCGAGGGCATGGTGCTCGCCGCCAGCTACGCCGACGAGAAGGCCCACCCGGGCATCTTCGTGCTCGAGCCTTTCCCCGGCGCCCAGCCGGGCATGCGGGTGCGCTGATGCCCGTTGCGCGTCGCCCGGCCCCGCAGCGACGCCGATCGCTCGTGACCGGGCTGTCGCTGCGGCGCCGCTTCATGGCGCGCATCCACCACTGCGGTCCTCCGGTGCCGGCTCCGCGCCGCCGCACCCTTGCCATTCCGGAGGATCCATGCCGTCACCGATCACCCTGCACCGTTTCCGCCCGCGCCTGCTCGACGCGCTGGCGGGCTACCGTCGTTCCCACTTCCTGGCCGATCTCGGCGCCGGCCTGACCGTCGGCGTCGTCGCGTTGCCGCTGGCGATGGCCTTCGCCATCGCCTCGGGCGTCAAGCCCGAGCAGGGCCTGTTCACCGCGATCATCGCCGGCCTGCTGATCTCGGCGCTGGGCGGCTCCAGCGTCCAGATCGGCGGGCCGGCCGGCGCCTTCATCGTCGTCGTCTACGGCATCGTCGAGCGCTACGGACTGGCCAACCTGCTGATCGCCACCTCGCTGGCCGGCGTGCTGCTGTTCCTGATGGGCTGGCTGCGGCTGGGTGCGCTGGTGCGCTACATCCCGGTCAGCATCGTGATCGGCTTCACCAACGGCATCGCGGTGCTGATCGGCCTGTCGCAGCTGAAGGACCTGCTGGGCCTGCAGATCCCGAAGATGCCCGCCGACTTCTTCACCCAGCTCGCCACGCTGGCGCGCCACCTCGACAGCTTCAACCCCTGGGCGTTCGCCATCGGGCTCGGCAGCCTGGCGATCGTCGTGCTGTGGCCCAAGACCTACGCCATGCCGGTGGCACCCGTCGGCGCGCTGCAGAAGCTGCGGCGCCACGCGGCGCAGGTGCCCGGCACCGTCGTCGCGCTGGCGGCCGCCACGCTGGCCGCGCATCTGCTGTCGCTGCCGGTGGAGACCATCGGCTCGCGCTTCGGCGGCATTCCCCAGGGCCTGCCCGCCTTCGAGCTGCCAGCCTTCGAATGGGCCACCGCCAAGCAGCTGGTGATCCCGACGGTGACGATCGCGCTGCTGGGGGCGATCGAGTCGCTGCTGTGCGAGCGGGTGGCCGACAACCTGGCCGACCTGCCGCGCCATGACCCGAACCAGGAGCTGATGGCCCAGGGGGTCGCGAACTTCGTCGTGCCCTTCTTCGGTGGCATCCCGGCCACCGGCACCATCGCCCGCACGGTGACCAACGTGCGCGCCGGCGCCGCCTCGCCGGTGGCCGGCGTGGTGCACGCATTGACGCTGCTGGCGATCGTGCTCGTCGCGGCACCGCTGGCGCTGCACATCCCGCTGGCGGCGCTGGCTGGCATCCTGCTGTTCGTCGCCTGGAACATGGGCGAGTGGCGCGAGTTCGCGCGGCTGCG
>JABLTH010060361.1_pt1 | contig 13180 bp, 13 predicted proteins | sample 7875711 | NCBI WGS metagenome assembly JABLTH01 (sample SAMN14941262, study PRJNA633318) | bioreactor metagenome | isolation source: bioreactor | place: China | collected 2019-03-05 | reverse complement strand
GAGGATCTTGCCCTCGCGGCCGGCGCGCAGGGTGCCCTCGGACGCCTCGCCGACGCGTTCGAACGGCAGCACCGCCTCGACCGGAAGGGTGAGCGCTCCGTCCCGCAGACGCTGCAGGAGCTCGCCGAACAGCGCGCCGCGCCGCTCCGCAGGCATGGCCGCGGCGACCTTCGATCCCCAGAAGCCGCGCACCGTGAGCTGCTTGAAGATCACGTCGCCGGAGGAGATCCGCATCGTCGGCGACGCCATCGCCCCGAACACGACCAGCAGCCCTCCCTCGCCCAGCATCGCGGCGATCTGCCCGCTGCCGTCGCCACCGACGGAGTCGATCCCCGCACGGATCGGGGCATCGCCGGCCAGCGCCCTGACCTGCTCCTGCCAGTCGTCCGCATCGGTCGCGACCACGTTCCGCACGCCCTGCGCGGCCAGCTCGGCGATCCCCTCCGCACGGCGCACCAGACTCACGACGTGCAGACCGCGCGCCGCGCCCAGCTGGGCGACCATGCGGCCGACTGCGCCGTTCGCGGCGTTCTGGATCATCCAGTCCCCCGAGCCCAACCCGAGCGAGTCCAGCACGCTGATCGCGCTGAACGGCATGGACCCGAGCTGCGCGGCCTGCTCGTCCGGCACGTCGTCCGGCACCGGGATCAGGCCCGCCGCGGATGCCAGCACATACTCCGCCCAGGCGCCGAACGCGCCGGCGGCCGTCACCCGGCGACCCACCAGGGCGGCATCCACGCCCTCGCCCACGGCGTCGACCACGCCCACGGCCTCCGTGCCGGAGCGCGCCGGCAGCTCGGGCTTGTACCCGTAGAGACCGCGCACCGTGAGCAGGTCGTGGTTGTGCACGGTCGCGAGCAGCACGCGCAGCCGCACCTGGCCGGGGCCGGGCTCGGGCAGCGGCACCTCCTGCACCGACAGGACTTCGGCGGGGTCCCCGAACGAGGAGTGGACGAGTGCGCGCATGGTGAGCCTCTTCTCCGGCATGGACGCGGCGGACCGCCGCATGCTCCCAGCGTAGGCAGGAGCGGAGAACGGCGGAACAGGATCCTGCCGTCCCGGATTCAGCTGCGGGCGATCGGGCGCACGCGGGCGATCGGCTGCACGAGCGCCACCGCGGTGACGGAGATCCCCTCCCCGCGCCCCGGGAAGCCGAGCCCGTCGGTGGTCGTCGCCGACACCGCGACGGCGGCGCCGCCGAGTGCCGCGGACAGCGCCTGCTCCGCCTCGGCGCGGCGCGCGCTGAACCGCGGCCGGTTGCCCTGGAACTGCACCGAGACGTTGCCCACGGCGAACCCCGCCTCCGCCAGGATCTCCGCGGTGCGTGCGAGGAACACGTCGCCGTGCGCCCCCGCGTACTCCGGGTGGGCGGTGCCGAAGTGCTGCCCGATATCGCCGAGGCCTGCCGCGCCGAGCAAGGCGTCGACGATCGCGTGCGCCACGGCGTCGCCGTCGGAGTGCCCTTCCAGCGCCGGCTCGCCGGGCCAGTCCAGGCCTGCGAGGCGCAGGGTGCCGCCGGCGGCGAAGGCGTGCACATCGGTGCCGATGCCGATGCGCGGGAGGACGGGCTCGGTCGCTGCGAGGATCATGCGGGCGCGCTCCAGGTCGTGCGGGGTGGTGATCTTGAAGGCCTCTTCGGATCCGAGCACGTGATGGACGGCTCCCCCGGCCGCGGCGAACAGGGCCGCATCGTCGGTGTGCTCCGCCCCCCGCTGCACGGCCTGCGCATACGCCGCTTCGAGCTCGGCGCGCGGGAATCCCTGCGGCGTCTGCGCTGCGGCGAGCTCCGCGCGGTCGACGGGCGCGATGACGACGCCCGCGTGCACTCGCTTCAGGGTGTCGACGACCGGGAGCGCGGGGATCGCGCCGACTCCCGGGGCGACGGCGTCGGCGACCGCGCCGAACTGGGCCGCGGGGGTCAGCGCCCGGGCGGCGTCATGCACGAGAACGGTGTCGATGCCGTCGGCGAGCACGGCGAGACCCGCCGCGACGGAGCGCTGACGGGTGTCGCCGCCCGCGACGACCTGGACAGGGCGGCCGTCCGCCGCCTCCGTCGCCTCGGCCTCCCGCCCGGCCGGGACGACCAGGACCACCTGCGCGGGCTCCGCGGCGAACACGCCGTCGAGCGCGTGCTGCAGGATCGTGCGTCCGGCCAGCGGCACGAAGGCCTTCGGCGCCCCGGCGGCGAGCCGGGTGCCGGACCCCGCCGCCACGACGATCACGGCACTGCGGGTGAGGGGCGAGGACGAGGGCTGGTCGTTCACGCTCTCACGTTAGCGCTCGCCGACTCGCGACGTTGTGCGGGGAGGCGCTGCCGTTCTGCAGGTTCCGCCCTCCTCGCGGGCGCATCACGTCGCGGATCGATGCCGAACGCGCCCTGCGCGGATCCTCATCTCCCTGCATAACGGCCGGGCCTCCCTGCAGAATGTCAAAGTTACTTGCGTGAATGAGTACTTGATCTGATACAGTACTTGACATGAACGAGGACGCCTTCTCCGCCGACCTCCTGCGCGGGCACACCGACACGATCGTGCTCTCCACGCTCCGAGGCGGCGACCGCTACGGCTTCGAGATCTACAAGACCATCCGGGATGCGACCGGAGGGGACCACGAGATCAAGGAGGCCACCCTCTACGCGACCTATCGCCGCCTCGAGAAGGACGGCCTGGTCGAGTCTTACTGGGGCGACGAGACGCAGGGCGGTCGGCGCAAGTACTACCGGATCACCGACGCCGGGCGCGCGGTGTACCGAAGCAACGTCGCGGCATGGGTCGCCACCCGCCGCGTGATCGACACTCTCCTGGACGTGAAGGGCTGACCCCATGAACACCGACATCCACCGCCTCCTGGACGAGGCCTTCGCCGGGATCGAGATGACTCCCGCCGCACAGGATCTGAAGGAGGAGATCCGCGCGAACGTCGCCGCCCAGGTCGACGACCTCGTGGCCGCAGGCGTCTCCCCCGCCGAGGCCGCGCAGCGCGCGATCGCCGAGCTGGGCGATGTGCGTTCGCTGCTGGACGACGAGCCCGCCGCTCCCCTCGGCTGGGAGGCGCTCAGCGCCCGCAACCGGGTGCGGCCGAAGCCCGGGTTCGTCGTGCGCACCGTGCTGCTGAGCGTGCTCGCCGCCGGGGCCCTGATCGGTATCCTGCTCGCGCTGCTGCTCCTGCATCCTGCGGGCCCGGCGCTCGTGGCCGGCCTCGGCGCCGTGGCCGCGGTGTCGCTCGGCGTCGTGACCGCCGACGCGCTGCTGCAGGAGACCACGACGAACCATCCGCTGCCCGCGCGGCGCGCGGTCGGGTTCGGGCTGGCCACGGGCGGGACGCTGCTCGCGCTGGCGCTCGGCGGGGCGTTCGCGTTCGCCCTCGACCAGCTGTGGCTCGTGATCCTCGCCGCCGTGCTGCTCGTCGCCTCGATCGCGCTGTTCTCCTATCTCGGTGCGACCCAGACCAACCGCCACAAGGCCTGGATCCACGGCGCCATGACGCCGATGCCGCCGAACCGCTTCGAGACGGATCCGGAGGCCGCCGCCCGCTTCGGTATCTACACCGCCGTGATCTGGTTCGTCACTCTCGCCGCGATCGTCGTCCTCGTCTTCACCGCCGGCTGGTGGTGGGCTCCCGTCGCATTCGTGGCGGGCCTGGCAGCCATGATGCTGCTCCTCGCCCGCATGCTCTACGCACCGCGCAGCGGCGACCGCCGCTGACCGGTCGGGCGGATCCCGGCACAGAACCGGGACGGATCCGCCCTCCCCCACACGAAGAAGAACCCTCAGAACGGAAGGGATGCTCGTCATGCCTGAAGAACACACCGCCATCGTCGCCGACGACCTCGTGAAGGAGTACCGCGGCCGCGGCCGCCGGCCCGCCGTCCGAGCCCTCGACGGCCTGAGCTTCACCGTCCCGGCCGGACGCGTCTTCGGCCTCCTCGGCCCCAACGGCGCCGGCAAGTCGACCACCACCAAGATCCTCACCACCCTGTCGCGGCCGACCTCCGGACGCGCGGTCGTGGCGGGGCACGACGTCGCATCGGCACCCGGCGACGTGCGCACCGCGATCGGCTACGTCTCCCAGGGGACGGGCACGGATCCGAACCTCACGGCGACGGAGAACCTCGAGATCGCCGGTCGCATGCGCGGTCTCAGCGGATCCGAGGCCCGCGCCCGCTCGGCCCGGCTGCTCACGGAGTTCGACCTCGACGACACCACCCGGCGCCCCGTGCGCACGTTCTCCGGCGGCATGCGCCGCCGCCTCGACGTTGCTGCAGCGCTCGTTCATCGTCCGCAGGTGCTCTTCCTGGACGAGCCGACCACGGGCCTGGACCCCGAGGCCCGCGCGACGATGTGGGCGGAGATCCGCCGTCTCGCCGGCGAGGAGGCGCTCACGGTCGTGCTCACCACCCACTACATGGAGGAGGCCGATCGACTCGCCGACGAGCTGCTCCTGGTGAACCGCGGGCGGGCCGTCGCCCATGGATCACCGGACGAGCTCAAGGCCGCATTGCACGGCGACGCCGTACGGGTGACGCTCATCGAGCCCGACCCGGTCGCCGTACGCACCGCGGTCGCGGTCGTGCCGGGCCTGCGCGACGTGCTGGTCGAGACGTCCGGCGTCGACGGCCTGCTCGTGGCGCGCACCGACGACGCCGCCTCGGCGGTCGGCGCCGTGATCGCCGCGCTCGACGCCGCAGGAGTCCGCTACGGACAGGTCGCGGCTTCCCACCCCACCCTCGACGACGTGTACCTGCACTTCGTCGGCCACACCTTCGGCGACGCCCCCACGTCCGCCCTCACGGAAGGAGTCGCCGCATGAGCGCGATCGCCCTCTCCCCCGCCCACCAGGCCGCCGCCGCCCAGGCGGGCTGGCTCACGCAGACCGGGCAGGTGCTCCGGCGCTGGTCCATCGTGTCCGTGCGCCAGGCCTGGGGCCCGGTCATGAGCCTGATCCAGCCGGTGATCTGGATCCTGCTGTTCGGCCAGGTGTTCCGCACTCTCGGTGCGCTGCCGGCCTTCGGCGGCCACGGCTACATCGACTACCTCGTGCCGGGGATCCTCATGATGACGGTGCTCTACTCGGGCGCCTGGGCCGGCACCGGCTACATCGAGGACATCGACTCGGGGGTGATGGACCAGTACCTCACGTCTCCCCTGCGGCGCTCGGCGATCATCGCCGGCCAGCTGCTGCAGCAGCTCGTGATCAACGTGCTGCAGTCGGTCGTCGTGCTGGGCATCGGCTGGCTCGGCGGTGCGCGCTATCCCGGCGGCGCCGGCGGAATGCTCGCCGCCCTCGCGGTCGCGACTCTGCTCGCGGCGACGTTCTGCTGCGCCTCGACGGCGGTCGCGCTCACGGCGCGCAGCCAGATCGCGCTCATCAGCCTGTCGCAGCTGATCGTGCTGCCTGCCACCTTCCTGTCGACCACGATGATGCCCGCGGCCGCGATGCCGGACTGGGTGCAGAACGTGTCCCGAGGGAACCCGATGACCTGGGCGGTCGAGCTCGGGAGGGGCGGCCTCGCCGGCGCCTTCCCGGCAGACGGCTGGTGGCAGGCCGGCGGCCTCGCCCTGCTCGCGTGCCTCGCCTTCGCCTGGGCCCTGCGGGCGATCCACCGCTACCAGCGCTCGATCTGAGACCGTGCGGGCGCGAAGAAGGGGTGGATGCCGTTCGGCATCCACCCCTTCTCGAAGGATCTCAGGAGGCGAGGACCTCGTCGAGCAGCGATCCGGCCTTCTCCTCGTCGATCTTCTCCGCGAGCGCGAGCTCGGAGGTGAGGATCTGACGGGCCTTGGCCAGCATGCGCTTCTCGCCCGCGGAGAGGCCGCGGTCCTGATCGCGGCGCCACAGGTCGCGGACGACCTCGCTGACCTTGATCACATCGCCCGAGGCGAGCTTCTCGAGGTTCGCCTTGTAGCGGCGCGACCAGTTGGTCGGCTCCTCTGTGAACGGGGCGCGCAGCACCTCGAAGACCCGGTCCAGGCCTTCCTGGCCGATCACGTCGCGCACGCCGACCAGGTCGACGTTCTCGGCAGGCACCTCGATGATGAGGTCTCCCTGCGTGACGTTCAGCTTCAGGTACTTCTTGGTCTCACCCTTGATCACCCGGTCCTTGACCTCGATGATCGTCGCGGCGCCGTGGTGCGGATAGACCACGGTCTCACCAACCTCAAAAAGCATAAAGTCGTGTCCTTTCGGCAACCTCCAGGATACCACAGCCGGAATGCGCTAAGGTTCGCGCCCCCTGCCCGCTCCCTCCCCTCTCACGCGCATGAGCCGAGCCGTGTGCGGACGGCGCGTGCCCCTAGAATGGTGCTGGATCATCACGTGAATTTTCTGGAGGACCCGTGAAATCGCGCCTTGCTGCGTCCATCGCCCTCAGCGCCCTCGTCATCGTCGGCGCCACCGGGTGCGCCGGGATCACTCCGCAGGCGACCACGATCGACTACTCGGCCTCCGACGGCGCCAACGTGCCCCGGACGGGCCCGATCGAGGTGCGCAACGCCTTCTTCGTCGTCGACGAGGCGGGCACCACCGGCAACCTCGTCGCGGGTCTGGTGAACACCACGGCGGACTCGGCGACGATCCACATCACCGTCGGCGACGGCCCCGGTCAGAGCGTGCGCGTCGCGGGCCAGAACTCGGTGAGCCTGGGCGGCGACGACGCCGAGCCGCTGACGTTCGAGGGCCTGGACACCAAGGCCGGGAAGACCGTCGACGTCTACTTCCAGTCCGGCAGCGCGGAGGGCGTCAAGTACGCGATCCCCGTGCTCGACGGCACCCTCCCCTACTACTCGAAGCTGGTGCCGAGCGCGAAGCCGAGCCCCGCTCCCACCACCACCGTCGCGCCGGCGGTCGAGCCCACCCCGACGCCCAGCGAGACGCCGGTCGGCTGACCTGCCACGCAGAAGGCCCCTCGATCCTCGGATCGGGGGGCCTTCTGCGTGGGCTCCTCAGCCTTCGAAGCGGTAGCCGAGGCCGCGCACGGTGACGAGCATGACCGGCTCGGAGGGGTTCTCCTCGATGCGCGAGCGGATCCGCTTGATGTGCACGTCGAGGGTCTTCGTGTCCCCGAAGTAGTCGCTGCCCCACACCCGGTCGATCAGCTGGCCGCGCGTGAGCACGCGTCCCGAGTTGCGCATGAGCACCTCGAGCAGCTCGAATTCCTTCAACGGCATGTTGATCACCTCGCCGTCGACGGCGACCGTGTGCCGGTCGATGTCGACCGTCACCCTGCCGCCCTCGAGGATGCGCTCGTCCACGTCGTCCTCTGCCTGCACGACGCGGCGCAGCACCGCACGCATCCGCGCCAGCAGCTCGCGCGACGAGTACGGCTTGGTGATGTAGTCGTCGGCGCCGAGCTCGAGCCCCACGACGATGTCGACCTCGGAGTCCTTCGCGGTGAGCATGATGATCGGAACGGCCGACGTGGTGCGGATCTGCCGGCACACCTCGGTGCCCGGCATCCCCGGCAGCATCAGGTCGAGCAGGACGATGTCCGCCCCGCTCTCGCGGAACAGGGCGAGCGCGGTGGGTCCGTCCTCGGCGATCTCGACCTCGTAGCCCTCCCGGCGCAGCAGATAGGCGAGCGGGTCGGCGAGGTCGGGCTCGTCTTCGACGAGGAGGATGCGGGTCATACGAGTTCTCCGGTATCGGTGCGGGGGTGGTCCGTGCTGATCACGGGCGTGGAGGACGTGCGGGGCGGCTTACGGGCCTTCCGCTTCTTCTTGCTCTTGTCCTTCTTCGGCTTCTTGTGCCGGCCCGGATCCTCGTCGACCTCGGGCGCGGCGATCTGCGGAAGGCGCATGGTGAAGGTGGAACCGCGGCCCGGGCGCGACCACAGCCGCACCTCCCCGCCGTGGCGCTGCGTCGCGTGCTTGACGATCGACAGTCCGAGCCCCGTGCCGCCGGTGCGACGCGACCGCGCCTCGTCGGCCCGGTAGAACCGCTCGAAGATGCGGTCGCGATCGGCCTCGTCGATCCCGATGCCCTGGTCGGAGACGGAGATCTCGACGACCCCGTCGTCGACGCGCACGCCGACGCCCACGCGGGACCCGCGGGGCGAGTAGACGATCGCGTTGGCGACGAGGTTGCCGACCGCCTCGATGAGGATCTGCGCGTCGCCCTGCACCCAGGCCCCACGGTCGCCGCCGCGGGTGAGCTCGACGCCCGCAGAGGCCGCCTGCACGGCGTGCGCCTCGACGCTCGTGGCGATGACCTCATCGATCGCGACCGGGCCGAACGCGCCGAGTCCATCGGAGGACTGCAACCGGGACAGGCTCATGATGCGGCCGGTGAGCTGCCCCAGACGCGCCGCCTCCGCCTGGATGCGCGTCGCGAACGCGCGCACCTGCGCGGGATCGTCGGCGGCCGACTCGATCGCCTCGGCCAGCAGGCTCACGGCTCCCACCGGCGTCTTCAGCTCGTGGCTGGTGTTGGCGACGAAGTCGGTGCGCATCTGCTCGAGGCGCTCCTGCTCTGTCACGTCGCGGATGATGAGCAGGCTCAGACGGGGCCCGATGCGGCTCGCCCTGGCCGCGACGAGCCGCGGATCCAGGCTCCGGCCGCCGCGCGCGAGGCGCAGGGTCGCCCTCTCGCTGCCGCCCTCGCGCACCGCGCGCACGAGCTGGCGCAGCTCGGGGTTGTCCAGCGTCGCGCCGACCCCGATGCCGAAGCGGGCGGCCGCGGTGCTCGCCGCGGTCACCAGACCGGAGGGGTCGACCGCGCATGCAGCGTCGTCCATGGCGGCCAGGACGTCGGTCAGGCCGTCCGGCAGCTCGCTCGACGCCTGCTGCTCCGCCACCGTGCGCGCCCGCATCGCGGCCACGATCATCGCGACGACGCCCGCGCCGATCACGACCCCCAGCCCGAGGGCCAGCAGGGCGAGCAGAGTGCTGTCCATGTCCCCCAGCGTAGAGGTCGTTCACCCTCTGGATCGGCGGGTTCCGGGCCGTCGCACCCCCTGGCGCGGTACTGTTCACGAGCACGGCACCAACCGTTAACCTTCGCCGAACACAATCGGCACGTGCGCGCCACGACCTGTGGCGGGCACCGCCCCGTGCCCGCCTCGCGGGCCGCCGTGCGACCCTTCCCGGCCGACGTCAGGGGTCACCGAACGAAAGGTGCGCAGCCATGCGCGAAGTCTTCCACCAGTCTCTGGAGCACCTGCAGGCGCAGCTCGTCGAGATCGCCGACCTCGTGGCCGTGTCGATCGAGAAGGCCACCCGCTCGTTCGCGACCAGCGACGTGGCGCTGGCCGAGGAGGTCATCGCCGACGACGCCCTCATCGACGGGCTCGCGGTCGCGCTCGACGAGCAGGCCATCGAGATCCTCGCCCGCCAGCAGCCGGTCGCCCGCGATCTGCGCATCGTCGTGACGGCGCTGCGCGTGAGCGCGTCGCTCGAGCGGATGGGCGACATGTCCGAGCACATCGCGCAGCTCGCGCGCCTGCGCTTCCCCGAGCGCGCGATCCCGAAGGGCCTCAAGGGCACGTTCACCCGCATGGGCGAGCTGGACGTCGAGATCGCCCGCACCCTGGCCCAGCTGCTGCGCACGCAGGATCTGCGGCTGGCCGACACGATCCGCAACGCCGACGACGACGTGGACGAGCTGCACGCCAGCGTCTTCGAGAAGGTGCTCAGCGACAACTGGAAGGGCGAGGCGACCGCGACCGTCGACGCCACCCTGGCCAGCCGCTACCACGAGCGCTTCGCCGACCACGCCGTGGCCGTCGCGAAGAAGGTCGTGTACCTCGCGACCGGAGACTGGGCCATCGACGAGGAGGACATCGCCCTCGCCGTCGAGGCGCAGGTCGAGGCCGAGTCGGGATCCGGCCTGGCCTGAGCCCCGTCCCGCGCGGAGGCCTCCCGCCTCCCTCGCCGAGACCCCCGTACAGCGCCGAAACCCCCCTCCGCCAGCGCGGCGAGAGGGGGGTTTCGTTGCTCCGAGGGGGTCTCGGCGCCGTCGGCCGGGCGTTACTTCTTGCCCTGGTTGGCCACGGCGGCGGCGCCCGCGGCGGCGGCCTCGGGGTCGAGGTAGCGGCCGGGGCCGGTGGGCACGTTGTCCTCGTCGAGCTCGTAGACCAGTGGGATCCCGGTCGGGATGTTCAGTTCGGCGATGTCGTCGTCGCTGATGCCCTCGAGGTGCTTCACGAGGCCGCGCAGGGAGTTGCCGTGTGCGGTGACGAGCACCGTCTTGCCGGCCTCGAGGTCGGGCACGATCGCCGACTCCCAGTACGGCAGCAGGCGGTCGATCACGAGCTTGAGCGACTCGGTGCGCGGCACCTCGCCGTCGATGCCGGCGTAGCGGGGGTCGTTCACCTGGCTGAACTCGCTCGCGTCGTCGAGCGGGGGCGGCGGCACGTCGAAGGAGCGGCGCCACAGCTGGAACTGCTCGGGGCCGAACTCCTCGAGGGTCTGGGCCTTGTCCTTGCCCTGCAGAGCGCCGTAGTGGCGCTCGTTGAGACGCCACGAACGGGTCACCGGGATCCACAGCCGGTCGGCCGCGTCGAGCGCGATGTTCGCGGTCTGGATCGCGCGGCTGAGCAGCGACGTGTGCAGCACGTCGGGCAGGATCCCCGACTCGGCGAGCAGCTCGCCTCCGCGGCGGGCCTCGCTCTTGCCCTGCTCGGTCAGCCGGACGTCCACCCAGCCGGTGAACAGGTTGAGTTCGTTCCATTCGCTCTGGCCGTGGCGGAGCAGGATGAGGGTGCGCGTCATGAGACCCAGCCTACGGCGTGCGCCGCGCCGCCCCGAAGTCCGGGTCACCGCGTGACGGCGGTGACTTAGGGGACGCATAGCAGGCACACAGGGTCAGTCCCGCCGGGGCCGAGAGGATCCTTCTGTCACCGCACGAGAGGACCAGGACATGAGCACCTTCCCCGACCCGACCCGCACCCCGCAGGGCCCCGCCTACGAAGGCCGCCTCCTCGACCGGCCCGACGAGGAGGTGGTCGATCAGGGCGCTCCGTTCGACCTCCGCACCCTGTTATCGCGGCGCACGGTGCTGAGCCTGGTGGGGCTCGGCGCGGGCGGTGCCGTGCTGGCCGCGTGCACGCCGAGCACCTCCAGCGCCGCGTCGACGGCGACCTCGACCCCGGCGCCCACCGTGACCAGCACAGCGCCCGCCACCACGGCCGCGGCCGTCGCGCTCCCGGCCGCGGAGATCCCGGACGAGACGGCCGGCCCCTATCCGGGCGACGGCTCGAACGGCCCGGACGCGCTGGCCGATTCGGGGATCGTGCGACAGGACATCCGCTCGTCGATCGGCGCAGGCACCACCGCCGCCGGCGTGCCGCTGACGTTCTCGCTGAACATCCTGGACATGGCATCCGGCGACGCGCCCTTCGCCGGGGTCGCCGTCTATGCATGGCACTGCAATGCCGCCGGCGGATACTCGATGTACTCGTCGGGCATCGAGAAAGAGACCTACCTGCGCGGTGTGCAGGTGGCAGACGCCGATGGCAGGGTTTCGTTCACCTCGATCTTCCCGGGGTGCTACTCCGGCCGATGGCCGCACATCCACTTCGAGGTGTACCCGAGCGCGGCCGACGTCACCGACTCCGCGAACGCGATCGCCACCTCGCAGATCGCGCTGCCGCAGTCCGCCTGCGACGCCGTGTACGCGACGGCCGGCTACGACGGCTCGGCGCAGAACCTCGCCCAGACGTCCCTGACCTCGGACAACGTCTTCGGCGACGACGGCGGAGCACTACAGCTGGCGGCCGTGACGGGCGACACCGCGAGGGGCTACTCCGCGACCCTCACCGTGCGCGTGGACACGAGGACCGCGCCGACCGGCGGGTCGATGGGCGGCGGGCCGCGCTGACGGGCGGTCTCGATCGGGAAGGCCCGTCCCGACAGGGCTCTGGGACCGGGCAGGATGGATCCATGGCGTCCTCTCCGCTCGGCCGGCCCACCCGTGGCACGACCGGCACGAACCGGCTGCGGCGCAACGACCGCTGGATCGCCGCATCCGAGGCGTTCCGCCGTGCCGCGGATCCGCTCGTGGTCGACCTGGGCTTCGGCGCGAGCGGCGTGACCGCGTTCGAGCTCGCGGCCCGGCTCGTGCACCTGCGCCCCGACGCCGAGGTGCTCGGACTCGAACTCGACCCGGCGCGTGTGTCGTCCGCGCGGGAGCAGCTCGCCGAGCTCCGCCGGGGAGGCGGGCACTTCCCCGCGGATCTGCCGGTGTCGTTCGCGCGCGGCGGGTTCGAGGTCCCGCTGCCCGACGGCCGCCGTCCCGCCGTGATCCGCGCGATGAACGTGCTGCGCCAGTACGACGAGGCGGATGTGCCGGACGCCTGGACGCGGATGGCCTCGCGCCTCGCGCCGGGCGGCCTGCTCGTCGAGGGCACCTGCGACGAGATCGGCCGCATCGCGAGCTTCGTCGACGTCGATCCGACCGGGGCGCCGCAGCGCCTCACGATCTCGCTGCGCCTGGCGGGCCTGGAGCGCCCGTCGATCGTCGCCGAACGGCTGCCGAAGGCGCTGATCCACCACAACGTGCCCGGCGAGCGCATCCACTCGCTGCTCACCGACCTCGATCGTGAGTGGGAGCGCGCCGCCGGGCTGTCCGCGTTCGGGGCGACCCAGCGCTTCCTCGCCGCGGTCGCCGCACTGCGCGCGTGGGGGCATCCCGTGCTCGGCGGCCGCGCCCGCTGGCGACTGGGCGAGCTCACCGTGCCGTGGAGCGACGTCGCACCGGACTGATCCGGTCAGCCCTCGGGGAACTCCGCTCCGGTGAGTCGCAGCAGCGGGCGGGCCTTGACGGCGGTCTCGGCGTACTCGTCGTCCGGGTCGGAGAGCGAGACGATCGCGCCCCCCACGCCGTAGTCGACGTCCTCGCCCTGCTGGATCATGGTGCGGATCACGACGCTGAGGTCGACCGATCCGTCGAACGAGAAGTAGCCGAGCGCGCCGCTGTAGAACCCGCGCGCCCCGCCCTCGAGGCGGTCCAGGATGGCCATCGTCCGCAGCTTCGGCGCACCGGTCATCGATCCGGGCGGGAACGCGGCGCGCACGCACGCGACCGGCGTGGCGGCGAGCGTCGATCGCACCGTGCTGACCAGCTGATGCACGGTCGCATAGCTCTCCACCCGGAACAGGCCGTCGACGTGCACGGATCCGAGCTCGGCGGTGCGGCCGAGATCGTGCCGCACCAGGTCGACGATCATGAGGTTCTCGGCGCGGTC
>JABLTH010004155.1_pt1 | contig 13182 bp, 10 predicted proteins | sample 7875711 | NCBI WGS metagenome assembly JABLTH01 (sample SAMN14941262, study PRJNA633318) | bioreactor metagenome | isolation source: bioreactor | place: China | collected 2019-03-05 | reverse complement strand
TTCAGCGCGCCCACGCACACGGACCGCAGCTGGTCCGCCTCGGCGAGCGTGCAGAAGAACTTCCTCGCGCGGCGCCTCGTCGTCTCCGGAACCGGCGGCTACTCGCGCTTCACGGGCCAGGTCGACAGCCGCTCGTACTACGTGAACACGGGCGTCACCTTCAAGATCAACCTGATGGACCTCACCGCCGGCGCGACCGCCTCGAAGGTCGACGCCACCGGCAGCGCCGGCGTGCCGCTCGACCGCACGCACCAGTACGTGTACGTGCAGCTGCGCCGGCGGCTGTTCTGACGATGACGCGCCGGCTCGGCACCGTGCTCGTGCTCGCGGCGGCGGCCGCGGGCTGCGCGTCGACGTGGTCCCTGCGCGGCCAGGACGCGGCGGTGGCGCTGCAGTGGCCGTTCGCGCCGAACCGGGCCAAGGTCACGTACGTGCGGTCCCTGACCGGCGTCGACCGGCACGGCAACGGCGGCGCGCGCCTCGCGGGGATCGTCACCGGGAAGGACGCCGCCGCGGGCAACGCGTTCGTGCTGCCCGTCGCGGTCGCGACCGGGCGTGACGACCGCCTCGCGGTCGCCGACACCGGGCGGCGCTGCGTGCACCTCGTCCAGCCCGCGACGCACGCCTACCAGGCGCTGTGCGGCACGAAGCAGGAGCCGCTCGTCTCGCCGGTCGGGGTCGCGTTCGACGACGACCTGCGGCTGTGGGTGACGGATTCCTCGGGGAAGCTGTTCGCGTTCGGCGCCGACGGCCGCCCGCTCCTGGTGCGCACGAAGGCCGGGGACGCGCCGCTCCTGCGGCCGACCGGCGTCGCGTACGGCGCGGCGAAGCGGCTCGTGTACGTCGTCGACACCGTGGCGTGCGCGGTCCACGCGTTCCGCGCGGACGACGGCGCGTTCGCGTTCTCGTTCGGAAAGCGCGGGACCGGCGCCGGCGAGTTCAACTTCCCGACGTCGATCTTCCGCACCGCGGGCGGCGAGCTGTTCGTCACCGACTCGCTCAACTTCCGCGTCGCGATCTTCGACGACGCGGGCACGCCGCGCGGCGCGTTCGGCCACCACGGCGACGGCTCGGGCGACATGGCGCTGCCCAAGGGGCTCGCGGTCGACGGCGACGGGGTGGTCTACGTCGCCGACGCGCTGCTCGACAACGTCCAGCTCTTCGATCGGAGCGGCGGATTTCTCGTGACGGTGGGACAGAGAGGGTTCGGGGATGGAGAATTCTGGCTGCCCTCCGGCGTGTTCATCAGCGGCAAGGGCGAGCTCTACGTCTGCGACACGTACAATCGCCGCATCCAGGTGTTCCGCATCACCGAGCGCTACGACCATGCGAGCTGACCCTTCCGTCACGTCCCGATCGCTCCTCGCGCTCGCCGCGCTCGCGGTGCTGCTCGCCGTGACGCCGGCGCGGGCGCAGGCCGGCGACATCGCCGGCACCAAGCACAACCTCTCCGCCTCCGGGACGGGCACCGTGCGCGCGCTGTCCGAGTCGCGGATCTGCATCTTCTGCCACACGCCGCACAACGCGACGCCGCTGACGCCCCTGTGGAACCGCGAGCTCGCGCCGCGGACCTACACCGTGTACACCAGCCCCACGCTCAAGGCGGGGCCGCTGGGCCAGCCGACCGGCGCGTCGAAGCTGTGCCTCGGGTGCCACGACGGGACGATCGCGATGGGCTCGGTGCTCGAGCCGACCGGCGGGATCATGATGTCGGGCGCAGGCACGCTGCCCCCCGGCAGCCTGTCCGACTTCGGCCTCGACCTCTCGGGCCACCACCCGGTCTCGTTCCCCTACGGCGCGGCGCTCCCCAACCCCGAGCTCGCGGCCTCGCCACCCCCCGACCTCGTGTACGGCGGCGTCGACGAGGTGCAGTGCACGACCTGCCACAGCCCGCACAAGGACACCTACGGCAAGTTCCTCGTGCTCGACCACCGCTACTCCGCGCTGTGCATCAAGTGCCACGAGATCCCCGGCTGGGCCGGCTCCGCGCACGCGACCTCGAACGCGTCGGTCGCGGGCATCCTGCCGCGCCCGCCGAAGACCTGGCCCACCTGGCCGACGCTCGGCGAGTGGGGCTGCGAGACGTGCCACACGCCGCACTTCGCGCCGACCGGCCCGCAGCTCCTGAACTTCACCGCCGACCCGCCCGCGCCGTTCTCGTGCACCTCGGCCGGCTGCCACTCGAGCGATCCGCCGGACCAGCACGTCGCGTCGACCGGCGGCGTCGCGGCGCGGGCGCGCGGGGCCGACATCGCGGGACAGGTGAAGAAGTTCTCGGCGCACCACGAGCCCGTGCCGGGCGCCGACGCGGGGCTCGCGAAGGCGGGGCTGGCCGCCCGCGCGGCGAGCGGCGTCGTGGCCTGCAACGACTGCCACGCGCCGCACGCGTCGACCGCCCGCAAGGCCGAGGCGCCCTACGCGTCGGGCCGCCTCGACGGCGTGAGCGGCGTCGACCGCTACGGCGTCGAGGTCGCGCGCGTGACGTACGAGTACGAGGTCTGCTTCAAGTGCCACGCCGACGCGAGCCGCAACGTCGCGACGGTGCCGCGCGTGGTCGCCTCGACAAACCTGCGCCTGGCCCTCGACCCGACCAACCCGTCGTTCCACCCGGTGATCGGCCCGGGGCGCGAGCGGAACGTGCCGAGCCTCGCGTCGGCGCTCGAGCCCGCGCTCAACGCCGCGTCGGTGATCTACTGCACGGCCTGCCACGCCGACGACGCGGGCGGCTCGCGCGGTCCGCACGGCTCGAACTGGGCGCCGATCCTCAGGGAGCGCTACGAAACCACCGACGGCACGCCGGAGAGCTACGACAGCTACGCGCTGTGCTACCGCTGCCACGACCGCGGCCGGATCCTCGCCGACACCAGCTTCGGGCGGAAGGTCGTCGCGAAGAGCGCGCGCAGCGGCGGGCACAGCGGCCACCTCGCCGCGGGCGCGCCGTGCTCGGTGTGCCACGACGCGCACGGCGTCAACGGCAACGCGGGCGCGGGGACCGGCTCGCACACGCACCTGATCAACTTCGACCGCCGCGTCGTCGCGCCGCACGGCACGAACACGGTGCCGCTGTTCCGCGACACGGGCACGTTCTCCGGCAGCTGCACCCTGGTGTGCCACGGCGTGGACCACGCCGACGTGGCGTACCCCTGACGCGCGCGTCATCGGGCGGGCGGGGCAAGCCCCGCCCCTACGGTTGAATCAACGCCGCCAACCGCCGCACGCCCTCTTCGATCCGCTCGGGGGGCATGTTGGAGTAGTTCAGGCGCATGCAGTTCTGGCGCCGCCCGTCGGGGAAGAACGCGCCGCCGGGCACGAACGCGACGTGGGCGTCGATCGCGCGCCGCAGCAGTTCGCGCGCGTCGACCCCCTCCGGCAGGTCGACCCACAGGAACAGCCCGCCGTCGGGCCGCGTGAACGTGACGCCGGCCGGCATCTCGCGCTCGAGCGCCGTGACCATCGCGTCGCGGCGCGCGGCGTAGACCTCGCACAGCCGGCGCACCGCGGCGTCGAGGTCGTTGCGGTCGAGGTACTCCGCGAGCTGCATCTGGTTGAGCGTCGACGTGTGCAGGTCCGCGCCCTGCTTCAGCACGACCAACTTCTCGACGATCGGGGCCGACCCCGCGACGAACGCGATGCGCAGGCCCGGGCAGAAGATCTTCGAGAACGTCCCCAGCGTGATGACCTCGCCGGCCTCGGGCAGCGACCCGATCGCGGGGAGGTGCGCTCCGCGGAAGCGCAGCTCGCCGTACGGGTTGTCCTCGACGACCGGGATCCCGTGGCGCGCCGCCGCGGCCGCGAGCGCGCGCCGCCGCTCGAGCGACCACGTCCGCCCCGAGGGGTTCTGGAAGTTGGGGATCGCGTAGACCAGCTTGACCCGCGCCGTACGCGCCAGGAGCGCCTCCAGCGCGTCGGGGAGCATGCCCTCGTCGTCGGTCGGCACCGGCACCCAGTACGGCCGGAAGACGTTCCAGGCGCTGATGGCGCCGATGTAGGTCGGGCTCTCGCACAGCACCGCGTCGCCGTCGTCGAGGAACAGCTTCCCGATCAGGTCGAGCCCCTGCTGGGAGCCGGTCGTGACCAGGACGTCGCCGGGCGCGTGCCGCGTGCCCCACAGCGCGTTGCCGCGCGCCGCGATCTGCTCGCGCAGGCGCGGGTGCCCCTCGGTCGTCGAGTACTGCAGCGCGCGCGGCCCGTCGTTCTCGAGCACCGCCTGCGTCGCGGCGAGGATCTCCGCCACGGGGAACAGCTCGGGGGCGGGCAGCCCGCCGGCGAAGGAGATGATCTCGGGCCGGGCCGTGACCTTGAGGATCTCGCGGATCTCGGAGGCCCGGACGAGTTCCATGCGGCGCGCGAAGAGTGCGTTCACGACACACGTCTCCTTTCGCGGGAACGGTACCTCGAAAGGGGGAGCGGCGCCGCGTCGGACCGAGGGGTCAGCGCAGCGGGCCGGGACGGCCGAGGAGATAGCCCTGGCCGCAGGGGATGCCGATCTCGCGCAGCGTCGCGAGCTCGCCGGGGGTCTCGATGCCCTCGGCGATCAGCGTCGCGCCGATCGTCTCGGCCAGCGCGTGCATCGAGGCGAGGAGCACGCGGCGGCCGAAGTCGACGTCGACCGAGCGGACCAGCGAGACGTCGATCTTGATGTAGTCCGGCGAGAGCTTCATCACCGCTTCGAGGCCGGAGTAGCCCGCGCCGGTGTCGTCGAGCGCGACCTGGATCCCCAGCGTGCGGTAGCGCTCGCGGATCTCGCGGAAGCGCGCGAAGTCGCGGATCGACTCCTTCTCCGAGATCTCGAACACGAGGTCGCCCGGGGTGAGCCCGCACGTCTCGAGCGTGTGGCGCAGCCCCTCCTCGGAGAAGCCGGGGTCGTGGATCGCGGAGGGCAGGCAGTTCAGGAACAGCTTGCGCCCGCGCAGGAGCCCCTTGCTGTCGCGCAGCGCGGCGCGCCGGCACAGGCAGTCGAGCTCGTACAGCAGGCCCGAGTCCTCGGCCAGGTGGAACAGCGTGTCGGGCGACTGCCACTCGCTCTGGCGCGGCCCGCGCACGAGCGCTTCGTAGCCGAGGACGCTGAGGTCGTTCAGCAGGATCACCGGCTGGAACACCGAGTGGACCTGCTCCTCGAACACGAGGTTCAGGAACGCGCGCTGGATCGCCCGCGTGCGCAGGCGCGACTCGAGCGCCGCGTCGGCGCAGGCCTCGCTGAACGCCGAGATGATCTGGCGGTCGGTGCGCTGGCCGGGGTTGTGCAGGGCGACGGCGAGGCCGACCGAAGCCCGCGTGTTCGCGGCGCGGTACGGGTAGGCGATCTTGCCCGACTGCTTCTCGAGCTCGGCGGCGAGCCGCGGCACGAGCTGCGCGGCCGACTCGCGGTAGAACGCCGCCTCGTGGCGCGGCCGGAACACGAGGATCAGCACGTCGTAGCCCGCCGCGCGCTCGATGGCGACGAAGTCGGTCTCCGAGACCGTCGAGCCGAGCGCCTTGCGCACCGTCTGCAGCAGGGCGTTCGAGGCGCGGTCGGCGGCGGCGGGCCCGTAGGCCTCGTCGATCTCGTCGAGCGCGGGCATGTGCACGACCAGCGCGAGCGCGGCGCCCGAGGCGGCGAAACGCGTCTCGAGCTCCGACAGGCGGTCCGCGACGGTGGTCGGGACCACCGGGTAGGCGCTGGTCGACGGCATGCCGAGCGTATCGACCGGGTCCGGGCGGACTTGAGTGCAGGGTAAATAACCGCGCCAGGCCGTCCATTTCTCGTTTGAAGCGGGGCGCTCCGCAGCCCCCGCGCTTGACCCGCCGGGGCGCGGTGGGTAGCGTGACTCGCGTGCCGGGCACACCCCCCGCGCACGCGAGGCACACCCTTCATGGCCCAGGCGAAACGGCTCGCGATCCTCGTGGGAGGCGGTCCGGCTCCCGGCATCAACAGCGTGATCGGCGCGGCGACGATCCGCGCCCAGCTCGGCGGCGTCGAGGTCGTCGGCGTGCAGGACGGCTTCGAGTGGCTGCAGCAGGGCAACATCGACCACGCGTCGCCGCTGACGATCGACGAGGTGAGCCGGATCCACTTCCGCGGCGGGTCGCACATCGGGATCTCGCGCGCGAACCCCACCAAGGACCCGCAGCTGCTCGAGCAGACGATCATCTCGCTCCTCAGGCTCAACGTGACGCGGCTGATCACGATCGGCGGCGACGACACGGCCTTCTCGGCGATGAAGCTCGAGGAGAAGAGCGCCGGCCGGATCCACGTCGCGCACGTGCCGAAGACGATCGACAACGACCTCGCGCTGCCGCCGCAGATCGACACCTTCGGCTACCAGACCGCGCGCCACGTCGGCGTCGACATCGTGAAGAACCTGATGGTCGACGCGCGCACCACGTCGCGCTGGTACTTCATCATCGCGATGGGCCGCAAGGCGGGGCACCTCGCGCTCGGCATCGGCAAGGCCGCGGGCGCGACGCTGACGCTGGTCCCCGAGGAGTTCAAGAACGAGAAGATCCCGCTGCGCCACATCGTCGACACGCTGGTCGGCGCGATCCTCAAGCGCCTCGCGAGCGGCCGCCGCGACGGCGTGGCGATGATCGCCGAGGGCGTGGTGCTCGGCATCGACCCCAAGGACCTCAACGAGCTCGAGGACGTCGAGCGCGACGCCCACGGCCACATCCGCATCGCCGAGGTCAACATCGGCGAGATCCTCAAGAAGGAAGTGCAGAAGCGGCTGGCCGAGTTCAAGGTCAAGTCGACGATCGTCGCCAAGAACATCGGCTACGAGCTGCGCTGCGCGGACCCGATCCCGTTCGACATGGAGTACACGCGCGACCTCGGCTACTGCGCCGCCAAGTTCCTGCTCGGCGGCGGCAACGCGGCGATGATGTCGATCCAGGGCGGCCACTTCGTGCCGGTCCCGTTCAACGAGCTGCTCGATCCCGAGACCGGGCGCTCGAAGGTCCGGCTCGTCGACATCGCCTCGACGCGCTACGCGATCGCGCGGCGCTACATGATCCGGCTGCGCCGCGACGACTTCGAGGACCCCTACGAGCTGGCCAAGTTCGCGGCCATCGCGGGGATGTCGCTCGAGGAGTTCCGGCGCCAGTTCGAGTACCTGGTGGAGATGGAGCCGCCGCCGCTGCAGATGCCATTGCGTTGAAAACGATACGCAATAGCGCAAAAGTTCGTGCACGGGAGGGACGGGGCGCGCTACATTGCGCCCCGTGAACCCCGACGGTCGACGACTCCAGGACGACGTTCCGGCGTTGGAGCGCGCGTTGCGCTTCGAACGCCAGCGCCTGTACGGGCTGCTCGACACGCTCAGCGACGGGGTCTGCATCGTCGACCCGCAGCGCCGGGTGATCTTCGCCAACCGCGCGCTGCAGCGCGAGTTCGGCCCGTTCCGTCCCGGCGCGTGCCACGAGTACCTGCAGGGGCACGCGGTCCCGTGCGCGACGTGCCAGATCCCCGAGGTCTGTGCCGGCGCCGTGCTCGAGTCGCAGTGGACCAGCCCGCGCACCGGGCGGACCTTCGAGCTGATCCAGGCGCCGTTCCCCAACGAGGACGGCACGAACTCGAAGGTCGCGATCTTCCGCGACATCACCGGGCGGATCGGCGTCGAGGAGGACCTGGCCCGCGCCAACGAGGTCCTGCGCGCGGTGTTCGAGGCCTCGCCGGTCGGCGTCGTCGCGTTCGACCGCGACACGCACGTGACGATCTGGAACCACGCCGCCGAGCGCATCTTCGGCTGGCGCAGCGAGGAGGTCGTCGGCACGCTCCCGCCGTACGTGCCCGCGGGCCACGAGGAGGAGTTCGAGCGGCGCCGCCGGCGCGTCCTGGCCGGCGAGGTGCTGCACGAGGTCGAGCTGGTGCGGAAGCGCCGCGACGGCTCGCCCGTCAACGTGCGCGTCTCGAGCGCGCCCCTGCGCGACGGGAGCGGCGCGGTCATCGGCATCATGTCCCTGATCGCGGACATCTCGGAGACCAGCGCGCTGCGCGAGCAGTTCCGCCAGGCGCAACGCCTCGAGGGGATCGCGCGGCTGGCCGGCGGCGTCGCCCACGACTTCAACAACCTGCTCACGGTGATCAACGGCTACAGCGAGCTCCTCCTGACGCAGCTCGCGCAGCACGACCCGCACCGCCGCGAGGTCGAGCAGATCCACGCCGCGGGCCAGCGGGCGGCGCGGCTCACCGCGCAGCTCCTCGCGTTCAGCCGCAAGCAGGTGCTGCGCCCGCGCGCGCTCGACGTCAACGCCGTCGTCACCGGCGCGCAGACGATCCTCACGCGGCTCCTCGGGGAGGACGTGCTGTTCGTGCTCGACCTCGAGCCCGCGCCGTGGACCGTCGAGGCCGACGAGAACCAGCTCGTCCAGGTGCTGATGAACCTCGTCGCGAACGCGCGCGACGCGATGCCCGGCGGCGGCTCGCTGTGGCTGCGCACGCGCAACGTGACGCTGGGCGACGACGCGGACCCGGCGTGGTCGGGCCTGCCGCACGGCGACCACGTGGTGCTCGAGGTCGAGGACACGGGCACGGGCATGCCGCCGGCGGTGCTGACGCGCCTGTTCGAGCCGTTCTTCACCACCAAGCCGGAAGGGAAGGGCACCGGCCTCGGTCTCTCCACCGTGTACGGCATCGTGCGCCAGAGCGGCGGACACGTGCTCGTCGAGAGCAGCGAGGGGCGCGGCAGCACGTTCCGCGTGCTGCTGCCCCGCGCGGGCGACGTCGCCGAGCGGCAGGAAACGGGCCCCGTGACGAACGAGCGGGACACCTCCGGCACGGAGACGATCCTGATCGTCGAGGACGAGATCGAGGTGCGCCGCCTCGCCGCGGCCGTGCTGCGGCGCCAGGGCTACACCGTGGTCGAGGCGGGCGGTCCGCAGGAGGCGCTCGCGGCGATCGACGCGATCCCCGGCGAGGTGCACCTCGTGCTCACCGACGTCGTGATGCCGGGGATGAGCGGTCCCGAGCTCGTCGAGCGCCTGCGGGGCCTGCGCCCCGGGCTGCGCGCGCTGTTCATGTCGGGCTACCCGGCGGACCGGCTCGGGGCGGCCCGCGCGAGCGAGCTGATCGAGAAGCCCTTCACGTCCAAGGATCTCGCCGCGCGCGTGCGCGACGTCCTGTCGGCCTGAGGCGGTCCGGGCACGCGGGTCCGCGACCGGGATCGGGCTCCGCGGGCAGCAGTCAGTGAAAATTTCTCGGTTAACACTGTTGACTCGGTGACTGTTGTACGCCATACTCTCGTCGAGCGGTCGGGCAGGGCGCCCGCCCGGGAGACGCGGACATGGGACCCACGGACCGGCGGGCCCGCGAGAAGGCCGAGACCGAGGCGCGCATCCTGCGGGCGGCGCGCACGCTGTTCGCGCAGCAGGGGTACGAGGCCGTGACGCTGCGCGCGGTCGCGGACGCGATCGAATACACCCCCGCCGCGATCTACAAGCACTTCGAGGACAAGGACGAGCTGGTCCGGCGCCTGTGCGAATGCGACTTCGCGCTGATGGCCGAGGGGCTCCCGGAGGTGAAGGCGATCCCCAACCCGGTCGTGCGCATCGCCGTGCTCGGGCGCGAGTACGTGCGCTTCGCGACCGCGAACCCCGAGCACTTCCGCGTGATGTTCCTCGCGCCGAGCCCCAAGTGGTGGGGCGAGGGCAAGGACGCGCCGCCGCAGGAGACCGGCCACGACGTCCTGCTCGCGGCGACGCGCCAGGCGCTCGCCGAGAAGCGCACGCTCCCGCACGCCGCCGACGCCGAGCTCACGGCCATGACGCTGTGGGCCGCCGTGCACGGCGTCGCGGCGCTCGAGGTGTCGTTCCACGGCCGGGGCCGCATGCCGTGGCCGCCGGTCGAGGACCGCACGCGGGACATGATCGGTTCGATGATGCGCGCGCACTTCCGGCCGGCCGACGCGGCCGCGGCGCTGGAGGCGCTCCGATGAACCGCGTCGCGCTCACGATGCTGGTCGGCGACCGCCTCAAGTACTTCGGACTCGTCGCCGGGCTCGCCTTCGCGGCGATGATGATCACGCAGCAGGCGTCGCTCTTCAGCGGCTACGTCGGCCGCATGAGCGCGTGGCTGCGCGACACGTCGCAGGCCGACCTGTGGGTGATGGACCCCCAGGTGCAGTTCACCGAGGACCGCAAGCCGCTCGTCGACACGACGCTCCTGCGCGTGCGCGGGGTCGAGGGCGTCGACTGGGCGGTGCCGTTCTACAAGGCGGCGCTGCGCGCGCGGCTGCCCGACGGCACGCTCGCGAGCGTGCGCGTGATCGGTCTCGACGACGCCACGCTGATCGGCGCGCCGCCGCAGATGGTCACGGGCGCGCTCGCCGACCTGCGGCGCTACCGCGCCGTCCTCGTCGACGCGGCGAGCCTCGCGGACGGGCTCCGGCTGAAGACGGGGCTGCCCGGCGAGGGGCCGCGGCCGCTGCGCGTCGGCGACCGGCTCGACATCAACGACCACGAGATGGTGGCCGTGGGCGTGTACCGGCGCAGCACGGAGTTCTTCTGGGACCCCGTGATCTACACGACCTTCAGCCGCGCGCTCGCGATCGCGCCGCCGGAGCGCAAGCAGACCACCTCCGTGCTCGTGAAGGTGCAGCCGGGCCACGACGTGCGGAGCGTCGCGCGCGCGATCGAGGCCGCGACGGGACAGCGCGCGCTGACCGGGCGCGAGTTCGAGGTGTTGTCGCGCGACTACATGCTGGAGAAGACCGGCATCCTGGCGAACTTCGGCATCACGATCCTGCTCGGCTTCATCATCGGCCTCCTGGTCGCCGGGCAGCTGCTCTACACGTTCGTGCTCGACAACCTGCGCTACTACGCCGCGATGAAGGCGATGGGCGCGACCAACGGCACGCTGGTGCGGATGGTCGGCGTGCAGGTGCTCGCGGCGGGCGGCGCCGGGTTCGGCATCGGCGCGGGCGGCGCGGCGCTCTCCGGGCTCGTCATGTCGAAGCTCGGGCTCGGTTTCCGGATGGTGTGGCAGATACCCGTCATCGGCGCCGCGGCGATCCTCGTCGTGTGCGGTGTCGCCGCATTGATCTCGCTCTCGCGTGTCCTCCGGCTCGAACCCGGAGTCGTGTTCAAGGGGTAGGACCATGAACCAGGCCGTACTCGACGGCGCCCGCGGGGCGTCCCTGGCGGTCGTGTGCCGCGACGTGACCAAGTCCTACGGCCACGGGGCGAACGCCACGCAGGCCCTCCGCGGCGTGAACCTCGAGGTGCGCACGGGCGAGCTGCTCATGCTGGTCGGGCCGTCCGGCTGCGGGAAGACCACGCTGATCTCCGTCATCGCCGGCGTCCTCGACCGCGACGGGGGGACGTGCACCGTGTTCGGCGACGACCTCGCCGCGCTCTCCGACGCGGAACGCACGCGCTGGCGCGGCCGGAACATCGGCTTCGTGTTCCAGGCGTTCAACCTGCTGCCCACGCTCCCGGTCGTCGAGAACGTCGCGCTGCCGCTGTTCCTCTGCGGCACGAAACGGCTCGAGGCGCTGCACCGCGCCGACGAGGTGCTCGAGCGCGTGGGCCTCGCCGACAAGCGCGGCGTGCTCCCGCGCGAGCTGTCGGGCGGGCAGCAGCAGCGCGTCGCGATCGCGCGCGCGCTGGTGCACGGGCCGCGCCTCCTGGTGTGCGACGAGCCGACCAGCGCGCTCGACGGGCACACGGGGCACGCCGTGATGGAGCTGTTCCGCGAGGTCGCCGTCGCCGCCGGCCGCGCGGTGATCGTCGTGACCCACGATGCCCGCATCTTCGACTTCGCCGACCGGATGGCCCGCATGGACGACGGACACGTCGTCGAAACCCGAACCCTGTAGGGGCGGGTCAAGCCCGCGCAGCGGGCGCAACCCGCCCGGGAGGATCCATCTCATGTTCGATCGCAAGCTCGTCGTCCCCGCGCTCGCCGTCCTCGGGCTCGGCGCCGCCGCCGTGTCGGTCTACGGCTCGGGGCGCGAACTGAAGCCGGCGCCCGTCGCCGAAACGCCGGCCCGGACTCCCTACCCGCGCACGGTCGCGGGCGCGGGGCTCGTCGAGGCCGCGAGCGAGAACATCGCCGTGGCCGCGCACCGCGCGGGCGTCGTCACCGCCGTCCACGTCAGGCCCGGCGCGCGCGTTCACGCCGGCGACGCGCTGTTCACGGTGGACGACGCGGCGGCGCGGGCGGCCCTGGACGCCGCGTCGGCGTCCGTGGCCGTCGCGGCCGCCGCCGTGCGGCGGCTCGAGGCGCTGCCGCGCCCGGAGGACGTACCCGCGGCCCGCGCGCGGCTCGACGAGGCGCGGGCGGTGGCCGCCGACGCGGTCACGCAGCGCGACAACGTCGAGGCCCTCTCCGACGCGCGCGCGGTCAGCGACGAGGAGCGGGCGCGCCGGCGTCACGCGGCGGCGGCCGCCGAGGCGCGCGCCGCCGCGGCCGCGGCGGAGCTCGCGCGTCTCACGGCCGGGGCGTGGGCGCAGGACCTGGGCGTGGCGCGCGCCGAGCTGTCGGCGGCGCGCGCGAGAGAGGACGCGGCGCGCGTCGAGCTCGAACGGCACACCGTGCGCGCGCCGGTGGAGGGCGAGGTGCTGCGCTGCAACGTGCGGCCGGGCGAGTTCGCGGCGGCGGGTCCGCAGGCGGAGCCGCTCGTGCTGCTCGGCGACACGCGCGACCTGCGCGTCCGCGTGGACGTGGACGAGAACGACGCCTGGCGCGTGCGGCCGGGTGCCGCGGCGGTGGGCTCGCCGCGCGGAAACGGTGCCCTGCGCGCGCCGCTGCGCTTCGTACGCGTCGACCCGTACGTGCTCCCGAAGAAGTCCCTCACCGGCGGCAGCGGCGAGCGCGTGGACACGCGCGTGCTGCAGGTGCTCTACGCCTTCGACCGTTCCGCGCTGCCGGTCTACATCGGCCAGCAGATCGACGTGTTCATCGAATCGGCGGACCTCGCGTCCGGTCCGGCGCGGGAGGGCGGGCGATGAGGCGCGCGTTGCTGCCGGTCCTGCTCGCCGCCGGCGCGGCCGCTGCGGGCTGCGCCACCGTGGGACCGCGGGCCCTTGCGGCTCCCGCGCCGGCGCCGGCCGACGCGGACCTCGCGACGTGGTGGACGGCGTTCGGCGACGCGCGGCTCGACGCGCTCGAGTCCGGCGCGCTCGCACGCAACCTCGACCTGCGGGTCGCGGCCGCGCGCGTGCGCGAGGCGCGCGCGCTGCGCGGGATCGCGGCGGGTGCGCTGCGGC
>JABLTH010036251.1_pt1 | contig 13197 bp, 13 predicted proteins | sample 7875711 | NCBI WGS metagenome assembly JABLTH01 (sample SAMN14941262, study PRJNA633318) | bioreactor metagenome | isolation source: bioreactor | place: China | collected 2019-03-05 | reverse complement strand
TCTGCGATGCCCTCAAGCTCTGGTAGAGCGGCAACCTGAAACTCGACGTCGGGATGGCGTCGTCGAGCTTCTCGCAACAAACCCGTTGATGGCTCAAAGCCCACGGTCGGGAAACCATGTGCGGTCAGCCAGGCAGCATCGCGTCCGCTGCCACAGCCGACGTCCGCCGTGCGTCCCGGACGGAAGTACTTCCGTATCAGCGCGTGCAAGTCTGCCGCTGAAGGCTGCTCCTCCCAGTTTTTTGCAAACGCGGCGGAGTTTTCGTCGTATGCGCTAAGGGTTCTGATGTCCATGGATTTGTTTGAATGCGATGCCCGGTGTTTCATCAACGCGGCAATAGACGGGAACGCTATGGCGCGGGCCAGCCACATCCGTATACAGTGGGTGCTAACCGCGCCAGGTCCGTCACCATCAATTGATTGCCATCTAACCGTGCTCCAGAAGCATGGAGTTATTGTCGCGAGTACTCCACGATCTGATTGTCGCCGATCGGCCACAATAACTCGTTCGACAACTGGCTTGCGGCGAGATTCGAGCTAGATGCGACCTTCTCTTCTAGGCCATGATCGTCTCAGCGTGATGAAAGATTTTTGCCACAATCATCCAACGCCCGTCGAACTTCAGCAGATTGAGGTTATCGACGAAGATCTTCTCGAAAATGCGAACGCGAACCTGTGCGAACGCAATCTCCGGAGACAGGATGCCAATCTGCAGAATTTCGTCCACGCGCGGTTGCAACATGCTCTTCGGCGGCTTGCGGGTAGCAATCTCCGAGCGATACTGGGCGAATGGGCGAAGGTTGAACTCCCCGTCTTTCATCGTGAAAAGCGAACTGGTCGGGTGAAATATTAAGTCAAATTTCTCCAGATCGCATTCATACATAACATCGAAGTAAAGTTGCAGAGCCTCTTGAATGTTGGCAATTTCCATGTCACGCACCCTTCCTGTATGAGTGAAACGTTGTTTCTTGTACCCGGTATAACCTCAATCCTGCGGGGATTCGGCCCAGCTTGAAGCGGGCGAGTCTGTATTGGACGGCGGTGTTAGTATCCGCGAATCAGCCTCGACAACGTTTCATCAGACGGTGAACTATGGACGATACGCCGGATATTCCACGGGTTGCCAAACTCCTAGCTGACGTAGCACGCACCAGGATCGTGTGGACATTGATCGATGGTTCAGTTCGTGCCGCGGGCGAGTTGGCCCATCAAGCGGGCATCTCGGCACAATCGTGCAGTGGACATTTGATGAAGCTGGTCGATGGCGGCCTGCTGGCCGTCGAGGCACAGGGGCGTCATCGCTATTTTCGGATCGCCAACGCCGAGGTAGCCTGCATGATCGAGAGCATGGCCGCCCTCGCTTCGGGAACGGAGCTCGGCCTGCCGCGGTCCCTTTCGTCTGCGCGTTCGTCGACCGAGGCATTCATGCATGCCCGAACCTGCTACGACCACTTGGCCGGGGAGATCGCGGTGGGCGTACTTGCCTCCATGCAGAAGGCGCGTTGGTTGCGACGGAAGGATAGCGAACTGATCGCCACTCGGCTCGGCGAGCATCAGTTGCGCGCGCTTGGCGTTGACTTTGATTCTGCGCGAGATGAGCGTCGCGTGTTTGCACGCTCCTGTGCAGATCTTACGCAACGGCGCCCCCATCTCGGCGGTGCACTGGGCGCGCACATGCTCGACCTCTACATTGGTCAAAGCTGGATCGTGCGCTCACCCAAATCCCGTCTCGTCAGCGTCACGCCAAAGGGAAACGAGATGTTTCGCAGACTCCTGGAACTCGCATGAGCTTTTTGTACTGTCATATTGTTTACAGTTCCGCAATCCGTCTGCAGTGAGCGAAACCGGCCGCACCGAGTCAGACGATCTGACGCTGTCCGTTTGATCAAACCTCGCTTTCTACACCAGAGTACTTAGTCGGATAACTCCATGCGGAGGCGAGCGGCGAGTTTCACCTGACGCATCCGGTCGTCAATGGGGGATTTATATCGGTAGATCCAGGAGCGACGGCTCTCGCTGGCCTGAAAGCGGAGTCCCGGGAATCCGCCAAAGGTCATGTGCTGCCCGGCAGGCAGCTTGCTCGCGGTTCGTGCGTCGAATCTCATCAGCGGTCGGCGTAGGTTTTTGTTGTGGGCCGGGACCGCAGCGTAGCTTTTCGGTCTGGCGTAGGAAAATGTTACGCCAGAGCGCCAAGTTTTCGCCTATTTCGTCAAGTGCAGACAAGGCACCTGACAAACGCAACTTTCGGCTCAAACCCTTTACCATAAAGGCTTAGAGGTTCGAAAGCCAGATGGAGCAAGGGGCTCCGCAGAGCCCCTTGTTTCCGCTACTCGTTTTCTTCGAAGTAATGCCCGAACTTCGTCTGCTTCGTGCGGATATAACGCTCGTTCTCCTCGCGCACGGGCACCGCAAGCGCCACGCGTTCGCAGACGGGAATACCGTGCTTCGCGAGCGTGTCGAACTTCGCCGGGTTGTTGCTCATCAGCCGCACCGACGTCACGCCGAGGATCCGGAGGATCGCGGCGGCGGAGTCGTATTCGCGGGCATCGTCGGGCAGGCCGAGGTCGAGGTTCGCCTCGACGGTGTCGCGCCCCTGCTCCTGCAGCGCGTAAGCGCGAATCTTGTTGCTCAGGCCGATCCCGCGCCCTTCATGTCCGCGCAGATACAGCAGCACGCCGCGGTCTTCGGCCGCGATGTAGCGCAATGCGAGATCGAGTTGCTCGCCGCAGTCGCAGCGGTACGAGCCGAACACGTCGCCGGTCAGGCATTCGGAATGCAGCCGCGTCAGCACGGACTGCTCGCCGGCGACGTCGCCCATCACGAGCGCGAGATGTTCGGCATCGCTGCCCGATACGCGGAAAGCGTACGACTTGAACGTACCGTAGCGTGTGGGCAGCGACGCGGTGGCGACGAGCGTCACGCACTCGTCGGCCTGGCCATTGCCCGGCGTGGGCGATTGTGGACGCGAAGACATCATGAATTCAATCGAAACGTTCAGGAATGTAGGAGTTGTGTGGATAGTGCGTGACGGGAGTTTACCGCTAATCTGGAATCGTCACGCGACTGCCGCCACCTGCGCGGCTATACTGGGCTCGTCGGGTGACACGCATCACGCCCTGCCTGCCCAGCATCGACCTGCACACGGAGAAAGCGAATGAGCACGACTGTCGCGCAGATTCTCAAGGCCAAGCCGGATTCGGGCCGCACCATCTATACCGTCACGAAGACCGATCTCGTCTACGACGCCATCAAGCTGATGGCCGAAAAGGGCATCGGCGCACTGCTGGTCGTGGACGGCGACGACATCGCGGGCATCGTCACCGAGCGCGATTACGCGCGCAAGGTCGTCCTGCAGGATCGCTCGTCGAAAGCCACCCGCGTCGAGGAAATCATGACGGCGAAGGTGCGCTACGTCGAACCGTCGCAATCCACCGACGAGTGCATGGCGCTGATGACCGAACACCGGATGCGCCACCTGCCCGTCCTCGACGGCGGCAAGCTGGTCGGCCTCATCTCGATCGGCGACCTCGTCAAGAGCGTGATTGCGGATCAGCAGTTCACGATCAGCCAGCTCGAACACTATATCCACGGCACGCCTGCGGTTACGTCCGCCTGACCCGCCCCAGCAAAAAAGGCCCAAACGCGTGAGCGTCTGGGCGGAAAGCCGCCGGAATGCGGCGACGGAGGTTCTGCTCCTGCGGGCGAATGACGCGCGCAACTGGCGCGCGTCTCGCCGATTAAGCGGTGCGCTCGGGCAGACCCGGCGGTGTTCAGTTCCCGAAGTAGACCGAGTTCACGGGGTTCGGTGCTTCACGCGTCATGCGGCGGCCGGCTTGCCCGGCACCCGTTGCCACGGCACCGTAGCCGCTCGTATCGGCTTGCGCGAGCATCGGCTGGTTCGGTTGAATGCGTTGTTCGGCGGCCTGGATGTTGTCCGGATACTGCGAATCGCTCGCCAGCGGCTTGTAGCCGTTCTGTTCGAGTTGCACGAGCTCGGCCTTGACCTGGTCGCGGGTCAAACCCTGCTCGGACTGTGCAAACGATGCGATCGGGGCGGCAAGGACGGATGCGGCGATGGCTGCGTAGATGATCGACTTCATGATTTACCTCCGGAATATGTTCTCTTATGACGTCGCCTCGGCAGGACTGTCTGAAGCGATTGAATGCAGTGTAGTTCTCGCATTCCCAAGGGGAAACCCTTAGTTTGAACAAACAGCGTTGCGATTTCGACAAAAATAGCCGATCGTTTTCGGGCGATATCGCGGCAACTTGCTTCAGCAGCACAACAATCGCTGACGAACTGCCGACGGCCACATCACATATACCGAAGGTTGTGTTGTAGAATCGTAAGGTTTTATTCGCCAGTCGATATTCCATCCACCATGTACGCGCTCACGCCTCTTTCGGTTTCGCCGTCCGGCCCGGCCGGCGTGCGCGCGCGCGCCGGCCATCCGGCGCATCCCCTCGCTCGACGCACGGCCCAGGCGCCGCTCGCCCCTGCCCGGCGCCTGATCTGACGGCTCGGCCTCCTCCCGGAGCCAGGTCAGACAGGCTCCGGGCGATCCTCACAGGCACGCCACGCCTGCCCCTGCCGATCATTTGGAGAACAGCCATGAAACAACGCCTTTACCAGTTGACCGAACTCGACGTTGCCCGCCTCGAGAAGCACGCCGAACACAACCCGCGCTTCCAGACCATGCTCGACACGCTGCTCGAGCGCGCCGACATCGTCCAGCCCGATGCCATCAAGGCGAACGTCGTCACGATGAATTCGCAAATCACGCTGCTTGACGAAGCGTCCCAGGAACAGGCCACCTGGACGATTGTTTATCCGGATGCCGCCAATCTCGAACTGGGCCGCCTGAACGTCTTCTCGCCCGTCGGTATGGCACTGCTGGGCACCCAACGCGGCCAGATGGTCAAGGTGATGCAGCCGAGCGGTGCCGAAAAGCTGATGAAGGTCGCCGCGATCGTGTTCCAGCCGGAAGCCAACGGCGAATACACGCGCTGAGCCGTCTGCGGCGAGTGTCGCCCCGCAACGGCGCACAACGAGAAAAGCGAGGCACGGGCCTCGCTTTTTTGCATCCGGACGATGCGAATCGCCGACATCTCGTTCCACAGACGAAAAAAAAGGCGCCCGAAGGCGCCTTTTTCGATGCTGCGAAGCGGGTTACCCCGCCGTCACGCTTAGAAGCGGTGACGCAGACCAACCGTTGCTGCGGTTTGGTTGATCGACGAGCTCGAAGCCGTCGAGTTGTCGCCGTTGTAGATGCCCGTGCCGACGATGTTGTTGCCCTTCGCGCCACGCTGGTACACAGCTTGTGCGTAGACGTCGGTGCGCTTCGACAGAGCGTAGTCAGCTTGAACGCCGAACTGGTTCCAGTGCGAGCTGCCGTTGTTGACCTTCGCGTTCGTGTACGTGTAAGCAGCACCCAGGCCGAGAGCCGGCGTCAGGTTGTACTTTGCGTTGACTTCGTAGTTGTCAGCGCGCAGCGTGCCAGCACCGTTAGCCTGGTTGTCGATACGCGATTGCGTCCATGCAGCACCGACTTGTGCCGGGCCGAATGCGTAACCAGCAGCAGCGCCGTACGTACGGACGCGGCCTTGTGCGTTGATCGACGATGCGCCGCTCGTGTTCGTACCGTCACCCAGGTTCGCTTGCGAGTAAGCTGCTGCCAGCTTCAGGCCTTGGAACTGGTATGCAGCACCCGCGCTGTATGCACGGTTGTTGCCGAAGTTCGTGTTGTTCGAGAACGAGTACGTACCGCCGAATTGCAGGCCAGCGTAGTTAGCGCTCGTGTACTTGATCGAGTTGTTCAGCGCGACGTCGCCGTTCGTGCTCAGACGATCGTTGTTGATCGGGTGCGCGAAGTACGTGCCGCCCCACGAGCCCGTTGCCGTCAGCGGCGCCAGGTAGTCTTGCGTTGCGTCGTATTGCTTACCCAGCGTAACCGTGCCGTACTGGCTCGACAGGCCAACGAAAGCCTGGCGGTTGAACATGCCGCCGTTGTTGCCCAGCTTGCCGTTACCGATGTTGAAGCCGCTTTCCAACGTGAAGATTGCCTTCAGGCCGCCACCGAGGTCTTCCGAACCACGCAGACCGAAACGGCTTTGGTCAACGCCCGAGCCCATCGACCACAGCGACTTGCCGCCGACGTTGCTTTGGTAGGTGATGCCTGCGTCCAGCACGCCGTACAGCGTGACGCTGCTTTGCGCGTGAGCGACGGTTGCGAACGATGCTGCAGCTGCTGCAACGATCAGAGTCTTGTTCATTCGTGGAGCTCCCTTCTAAAAAGAGGCAGGTCTCGCGACCTTGTTCATAAACGGTCTGCAACCGCCCGGGAGCGCCATCGATCCTGCTGGCCGCGCCCGGATAGTTGCCCGTTTGGGAACCGTGAGTTTAGGGGTGTACCCTAGGGGAGCGATCCGCAAATAAAGAAATAAGCTTTTCCAGAACTAGAAATAATGAAAGTGGGGACGAGTTATAAGTATTTGTTTTGACGTTTGTTTTTGACTTCTTGACGGGGGCTTTTTGAAGGCTTTCATCGCACCATTCTTTCATGTCATCGTCTTGACGGTTGCATAGAAACAACAAACGGATTCGGTGCGGCACCCCGAAATCGGCAAATTTTACCCGATCCGATCTCGAATTTCGGGCTCCGAGCGCCTAAAACACATCCGTCAGCCGGTAAACAGGACGCGACATTCGTGCAGCGCGGGCAACATCCGTCGTCAGCCGCAGAACAACAGGGAGACCGGCCTCCGCCCGCTGGCGGTTCGCCCGCCTGCCGTGACACACGGTAACAGCCTTGACCGCGCGCGTAACCCGCCCGGCGGACTGGCCGGCTAATGTAAGGCAGCCTCGAATACTGAACAGGACACGCCATGAATCGACGCTCCTTGTTACGCGCCATCGGATTGACCGCCGCCTTCGTCGGCACCGGCGGCTGGCTCCGTGCCGCCTCGGCCCAGCCCGTGCCGCCCCCGCCGCCCGGATATCGGCCGCCCGGCCCGAACAGCGTGCCCGGCAGGCCGCCCTATGCAGACCGCCCGGGCTTCGCGCCGCCGGCCGCGAGACACGATCGCCGCCCGCCGCCGCCACGGCCGCACGGTTATATCTGGACGGACGGTTACTGGCGCTGGCAGCGAGGCCGCTATATATGGGTGCCGGGCCGCTGGGTCGCACGGCGCCCCGGGCGTCGATGGGTGCCCGGCTACTGGCGCCGCCAGGGACAGGTATGGATCTACGTCGACGGCACGTGGCGATAGGCAGGCGCGCTGCACCCCGCACTCGGCCGATGGCCGCCCGGGAACCAGGCGGCGCGACGAACCAGCGCCACTCAGCCTCGGCATCATGATGCCTGGCAGGCGCCCCCGCGCGCCCTGCCCGACCTCGCCCCCCCCACGCATGCGCCCACGTGTCCATCGGATCAGGCACCCTCGACCGCCGATATGCCCGCCGGTCTGGGGTGCGCCATCCCGGCTCGGCCAGCCCCCCGCCGCACCACTCACGCACCATACAGCGAAAGACCGCCATTGCAGTCGCCTCGGCGTGCACCCCGCAAGCGATACATCGCCAGTGCATTCCCGCATTCGGGACGAACGGAGCACATTGAAACATCCGCGATGCCTACCCGCCCCGCCGAGATCATTCGGACAACGAAATCACAAGCGCCAATGCACGTGCAGTCGCGGCATGCCTCGTCGCATCGCACTCAAGCCGCAGCCCACCGTCCATCGACAAAACAGCGCATACGCCCTGCTCAGCGCCCGCCGCCGTCCATCTCCCGTGCACGGCGCCGCGCGGCGCAGATCGCGTGATGATGTTCGTCCGCCCACCGGATCATCGCCTGCATCGGCGTCAGGAACGAACGCCCGAGGTCGGTCAGCGCATATTCGACGCGCGGCGGCACTTCGGCGAACAGCGTGCGACTGACGAAGCCGTCCTGTTCGAGCCGCTTGAGCGTGCGTGACAGCATCTGCTTCGACACGTCGCCGATCGCGCGGGCGAGTTCGTTGAAACGCATCGTCCCGCCGGACAGCGCTTCGAGCACGAGCAGGCTCCACTGGTCGCCGATGCGGTCGAGCACATCGCGGATCGGGCAGGGCTGATCGAGTTCGACGGTTTCGTCGGCGGGCGGGAACGGCATGACGGGATTCTCTTTCAAGGGCAACGCATGGTCAGCGCGGTGTGACCTGTTCACACCGCGCTGACTTCTTGTGACGGATTCGCGGCAACTGTACCATTCGAGCGGCCCGGCAGCCGCGCGGATTCGCCAGTTCAACGAAGCATGACGACGACGCGCCGCCTCGCCGCTCCGTATCTCGACGATACGAACCGGGCGGTGAATCCCTCGCGTCGACAGCGCACGTGCATCCGCAACCGTCGCCCGACGATCATCATGGCCAACCCGACCCGCCGTCGCGCATCGCGCGCCAACCCACGCTTCGTCAGACAAGGAACCCGCTACATGTCATCGCTCCGCTCTCCCGTTCGCGCCGTTGCCGCGCTCGCCCTGCTGGCCGCGTCGACGGCCGCGCTGGCCGCCGGCCCGGCCACGCGCAACCTGGCCGCCGAGGAAGCCAACCGCCAGCTCGTGCTGACGTTCTATGACCGCTTCTTCAACAAGCACGAAGCGGTCGAGGCCGCCGCCGTCGTCGCGGACGACTACAAACAGCACAACCCGCACGTACCGGACGGCAAGAAGCCGTTCGTGTCGTACTTCGTCGGCGCCTTCCAGAAGAACCCGGCGTCGCGTGCGCGCATCGTGCGCAGCGCAACCGACGGCGATCTCGTCTACCTGCACGTGCACGCGACCGAGCGCCCGGGCGACCGCGGCGAGGCCGTCGTCGACATCTTCCGCGTGAAGGACGGCAAGATCGTCGAACACTGGGACGTGATCCAGCCGGTACCCGAAACGTCCGCGAACGCGAACACGATGTTCTGACGCGCGGGGCCGTCACGCGGCGCGCAACGATGCACGCCGCCCGTCGACGGACGATCGGCCGCCCGCCGGGCAAGTGCGACTGCCTCGCAGCGGCGAAGTCCCCTACAATCGAGCTTCGCCGCCGCGCCGGCCTCCGTCCCGCATGACCGCACCGCCGGCCGCCTCGCCGCCGGCTCGCCGTCGCACGCGAAACACGGCCGGTACGGGCGGCCGTTCGCGAAGACGGTGTCAACGATGAGCCCCGCCCATATTTCCCTCAGCAATGCAGGCGACCTGATCGCCAGCCTCGGCAGTCCGCAGTTTCCCGCCCGGCTTTGGGCATGGCTGCGCGAAACCGTCGATCCGCAGTCCCATTACAGCGTCGCGACGCGCTACCGGCGTGACGCGCCGTCGCATTCGGTCGACAGCGTCGACGTGCTGTTCTTCGCCGGCGGCGACGATCCCGACGGCACGCGCCACGCACTCGATCTGTATACACAAGGCGACTGGCGCAACGACACGCTGCTCCCGCACATCGAGCGCGCCACCGATTCGCAGCTCGTGTTCTCGTGCAACGAGGACGTCGACATGGCAACCGAATACGGCCGCCAGTTCGCGCTCGGCGAACTCGGCGAAGACTGCACGCTGCTCGGCAGCGAGCGCGACTATGTCTATGCGTTCTCGCTGTTCCGCCGGCGCGGCCAGCCGTCCTATACGCTGGCCGAACTGGCGCTGCTGCGGCAGCTCGGCGATTTCGTGCTGCCGCTGCTGATCCAGCATGCGCGGCTCGCCCGCCTGACGCCCCGCTCGGACGACGGCGCGCTGCTGCAGCGGTTCGAACAGCGCCTGTCGGCCAGCGGCGCAACGCTGTCGCAGCGCGAACGGCTCGTGTGCCGCGCGGTGCTCCAAGGCCGGCCCGTCCCCCGGATCGCCGACACGCTCGCGCTCAAGCCGAGCAGCGTGCGCACCTATCTCGGGCGCGCGCTCGCGAAACTCGGCGTGGCGAACCGGGCCGGGCTGTTCGCGTGGTGCGTGACCGAGGAAGAACCGCCGGCAGACAGCGGGCGCTAGACGACGCCTCCGCATTCCGGCCACACCCGCCGCCTTTGTCGCTGGTTGTCCTAAAAACGATGACAGACAGCCCGCCGCCCCGCTCCTAGTATCTGACTCACCCGACGACGGGAACGCGTCGGATGCCACGGAGACACCGAATGCCGAATACCGGATGGACGCCGGCCCGCACGGCCGCGCGCGCGTCGCCCATCGAGCTGCCGCTTCAGGCCCGGCAGCGGGATCGGCATGACGCCCCGGCGGCGGCCGGCCTTTACCGTGACGCATCGCGGCGCCTGCCGCGCGGCACCGGCACATAACCGCCCCCGTCCCATTCAACCCGACCGGGTTCACGCGACCGGACGAGCCCCGCGGCCCGCCCGCGGGACACGTGCGCCCGTCGAACAGTCCCATCCGGAGAAGACACATGCAATACGCCGACACCGCCTACCTGAACGGCCTGCTTTACACCGGCGACGCGCAGCGCCGCTTCGCGCAGGCGCTCGCCACCCGGGACGGCAAGATCGTCGCGGTCGGCCGCGACGACGATATCCGTCCGCTCATCGGCCCCGCGACGCGCACCGTCGACCTGGCCGGCAGGCTGATGCTGCCGGGCCTCATCGACGGCCACGTGCACCCGCTCGAAGGCCACCAGATCCTCGGCGACTTCGACCTGTCCGGCATCAACGATCCCGACACGATCCTGCAGCGAATCGGCGCCTGCGCCGATGCGACGCCGAACGAGCCGTGGGTCTATCTCGGCGGCGCCAACCTGGCCGCATTCGGCGCGTATCCGACCCGCGAACTGCTCGACCGGGTCGTGCCCGACCGGCCGCTGCTCGTGGTCGGCTTCGACGTGCACAGCGGCTGCCTCAACACGAAGGGCCTCGAAGCGGCCGGCATCCACGCCGACACGCCCGACCCGGCCGGCGGCGTTTACGAACGCGATGCGTCCGGCGCGCCGAACGGTGTCGTGCACGAAGCGGCGTTCTATCGCGTCTGCCCGCTCATTCCGCAACTGAGCCCGGCCGGCTACCCGAAGTCGCTCGCGAAAGCGCACGCGATGGCGCACGGCTACGGCATCACCGGCTGGTTCGACGCACGCGTCGAGGAGGCCGAACTCAAGGCGTATGCCGACGCGCAGCGCGCGGGCACGCTGAAGGTGTACATGAGCGCGGGCCTCTATGCGAACCCGCGCCGCGATCCGCGCGAGCAGGTCGAGCGCTTCGCCGCATGGCGTCGCGCGTACGAATGCGACAACCTGCGCCTGCATACGGTGAAGATCTTCGTCGACGGCGTGCCCGAATCGAAAACCGCCGCGCTGCTCGAGCCGTACGCCGGCACCGACGACTGCGGCCTCGCGCTGTGGAGCCAGGACGCGCTGAACGAGATCTGCCTGCTCGCCGATTCCGCCGGCTTCGACCTGCACTTCCACACGCTCGCCGACCGCGCGGTGCGCATGACGCTCGACGCGCTCGAATATGTCCAGATCCGCAACGGCATGCGCGACCGCCGCGCGCAGCTCGCGCACCTGCAGCTCGTCGATCCGGCCGACATGAGCCGCTTCAACCGGCTCGGCGCGATCGCCAGCGTGCAGACGCTGTGGACGGCCGCACGCGAAGAGCAGCAGCAGCTCTATCGCGACCTGCTCGGCGCCGAACGAACCGCGCGCAACTATCCGTTCCGCAGCCTGCGCAACGCCGGCGCGATGCTCGCGGCCGGCTCCGACTGGTCGGTCAGCACGATGGACCCGATGCAGATCATCCAGACGGGCGTCACGCACCTGCTGATCGACCAGCCCGACAGCCCGCCGTGGAATCCGCACGAACGCCTCGACCTGCTCACGATGCTCGAGGCCTATACGGTGAACACCGCGTATGCGCTGCGCTTCGACGACTGCACGGGTTCGCTCGAGGCGGGCAAGGACGCGAGCTTCGCGATCCTCGATCGCAATCCGTTCGCCCATCCCGTCGAGACGTTCGCGCAAACCCGCGTGATCGAGACGTGCTTCCGCGGCGAAGTCGTGTACGCGGCGCCGGGCTGGGCCGACTGAAGCACGAACCCGGCGGCCGTCAGGCGACGCCGAGCGCCAGCACCTGCTCGGTCGTCAGCACGTCGCCGAACGTGTCCGACAGCGCAGCCAGCGTCGCGCGATGGAGGTCGCGGTGCGATACCGTGCCGCCCTCCGCGATGTCGAGGTCGCGCGTCGCGCAGGCATCGTCGACGACGATCACCGCGTAGCCGAGCGGCACCGCATCGCGTGCCGCGCCGGCCACGCAGGCATGCGTCATCAGGCCCGTGACGATCAGCGTGTCGATACCGGCCGCCTTCAGGCGTGCATCGATGTCCGTCGTCGGGAACACGCTCACCGAGGTTTTCTTCACGACCGCGTGATGCGGCGCCGGCTGCAGGCTCGCGTGAAAGCGGAAGCCGTCGCTGCCGTCCGCGAAGATCGGGCTGTCGGGTGAATCGACGTGCTGGACGTGAAACACCGGAATGCCCGCGCGATCGGCGAACGCGATCACGCGCTGCGCATTGCCCAGCGCGCGCGGTCCCTCGGGAATCGGCAGCCGGCCGCTGAAGTATTCGTTCTGGAAATCGATCACCAGCAGCGCGGTGCGGGCGGCGGCGATCGACGTCGGCGCGGTCGCGCCCGCCAGGGTACGGATGGTCGGATGTTGCATGGGTCGCTCTCTCGGTTGGCGTATCGAAGGAACGGCGCGCCGGGCCAGCCGGCGCCGCCGGACGCGGCCCGGACGTTTCCCGGCCGCGAGGCGCCAGTGTCGGGCCCCGCGGCCGTGCGCGACAGCCGCGCGCGGGACAACGTCCGACAGGATCGGGCCAACGTGCCTGCCGCCTACGACAGCGCGGCCGTTCGCGCACCCGGCTGCGTGCGGCCGTACGCGACCATCATCAAGAAGCTGAGCAGGAAGCCCGCGCCGCCGATCAGCAGCAGGCCGATCTCGCCGAACACCGGCAGCAGGTTCGTGAGCGCCCCCGTGACGACCCACGCGACGGCCATCACCGAGCCCGCGACGCCGAGTGCCCAGCCTTGCCGGTCCTCGCTGACCGCGTCGGAGAACGCCGTGTACATCGTCGTATAAGCAACCATGTCGAAGCAGCCGACGACCATCGCGAGCGCCCACAGCACCGGCTCGTGCGGGAACAGCGCGGACAGGACCTGGCCGACGCCCGCGACGAGGAGGCCCGTCTTCGCGATG
>JABLTH010014757.1_pt1 | contig 13198 bp, 6 predicted proteins | sample 7875711 | NCBI WGS metagenome assembly JABLTH01 (sample SAMN14941262, study PRJNA633318) | bioreactor metagenome | isolation source: bioreactor | place: China | collected 2019-03-05 | reverse complement strand
GCTACCTTACACGAGAATGCCACGGCGCGTTGCGCGCGGAGCGCATTACGCACGAAGGCTGGCCCGTTGCCGGCACCGTCGCGGGGGCCGCTAGCGCCAATATGTTACCAGTTGGCGCGAATTCAAGACCTGCCTGCAGCGGCCACCGCCACGCACGGCCGTGCGTGGCGGCATGCTGCGCATTTTGCCCCCGATATGGCAGATCGTGCCAAACATTATCGCTATGGGCGTGACAGATTCTCTCAATCGACCTGAGGCTGCAGTGCCGGCGCGGTGGTGTACCCGGCACGCGCGGGCAGGCCGCCGCAGCGTAGAATGGTGAAATGGGCACTGCGCCGATCGCCGCCGTGCCGCTTTCCGGCAACTGACAAGGTCATCACCATGAACACCGATTCCCGCAAGCCCTCCGAGTCCGAATCGCGCGAGGCGCCTGCCGTCGAGCAGATGAGCGACGCGCTGGCGCACATCGATCGTGCGGTGGAGGCCGAGAGCATTGCCGCGGGCGCCGCCAGGGGCCTGATCTACAGCATCATCGAGACGCTGGGCGCCCTGGTCGGCGACCCCGACCTCCCCGAGCATGCGCGCAGCGGCTACCAGGGCCTGCTCGAGACTGCACGCGAGATCCGCGCGCGCGTCGAGGACGGTCGCTGAGGCGCTGCGGCACCGCCCGCTCCTGTTCCGTTCGCATCCGCCGCCGCCTGCGGGCCGCGGCGGTTGAACCGTCTGTCGACACCGCCCCTGCTCCCTCCGCCCGTGCGCGGGAGCGCCCGAGCCGATGATTTCCCTGCATTTCCGCCCCGGTCCCGACTTCCTGGCGCAGGCCGGCGCCTCGGTATGGCACTTCCTCGACCATTGCGGACAGGCCGCCGGCGCCCACGTGCTGGTGCCGACGGCCGCGCAGATTCCTGGCGTGAGGGCCGCGCTGGACGCCGCAGCGCGGGCCGCGGGCGCGCCGCGGCTGCTGCCGCGCGTGCTGACGCTCGGGCACTGGCTGCTCGACCTGCCGCCGGAGGCCCAGCCCGTGCGCAGCGCGGCCGCGCGGCTGCTCGCCGTACAGCAGGCATTGCGCGGCCAGGAATGGTTGCGGCGCGCCTTCGGCGCGCAGACCGAGGGGGCGGCCTGGGGGCTGGCGCAGACATTGCTGTCCATCTGCGACGAATTGAGCGCGCGCTGGCTCGAAGACGAAGCGGTGCGCGACGATGACGACATCCTGGGCGACGACCGCGCGCAATTGCTGCAGGGCGCGCTGGAACGGACCTACGCGCACCTGAGCGATCGTTTCCTGGGGGAGGAGGCGCGCATCGTGCTGGCCTTCTGGCAGGCGCTGTCGGGGCCGGACGATCCGCTGCCGGCGCGCCGGCGGGCGCTGCGCAACCTGGCCGAGCACGTGCCCGGCCCGGTGGTGTGGCTGGGGCCGACACCGCCGCAGCCGATCGAGGCGGCGTTCCTGCGCGAGGCGGGCGAGCTGGTGCCGGTGATGGAGATCGGATACGACTGGTCGGGGCGCGCGCTGGCGTCCGGGGAGGAGGGCGTCACCGGCTGGTACGAGACCCTGCTGGCACTCTGGCCCGAAGCCGTGCTGGTGCCGCGCGCACCGCGTGCCGATGGGGAAGACGAGGCAGCGGACGAGGCGGTCGGCGTCCCGGCCACCGGGGACGCGGGCCTGCCCTGGCGTATGCCGGGCGAGCTTCCCCCATTGCCGCCGCAACGTCCCAACCTGCGCGTGATCGGCAGCGCGCGCTTCGAAGACGAAGCCACGGCCGCGGCGGAGCAACTGGTGGCCTGGCTCAATGCCGGTCGGCGCCAGGTGGCCCTGGTGGCGCACGATCGCGTGGTGGCACGCCGCACGCGCGCGCTGCTGGCGCGCGCCGGCGCGCCGGTGCGCGACGAGACCGGATGGAAATTGTCCACCACGCGCGCCGCCGCAGCGCTGATGCGCTGGTTCGACCTGCTTTCCGGCGAAGGGGATACCGCAGCCCTGCTCGACCTGCTCAAGAGCCCGTTCTGCCTGCCGGAGTTTCCATCGCGCGGCGCGGCCATCGCGGTGCTGGAGCGGCAGATCCGGCGCGATGCCATCTCGGGAGGATGGCACCGGCTTACCCAGCTGTTCGCCGGCGCGGCGCGGCACGACCCGGCTACCGGCGACGACCTTGCCGAAGCAGAGCTGGCGGCGCGCCAGGGCGCACGCGCCCTGGTTGCCGCGCTCTCGGGCGAGGCGGCGCAGTGGCCGCGCGGCCGCGCCCAGCGGCCGGTCGCGCACTGGCTGGAGCGGCTGGACGCCATGCTCGACGCGCTTGGCATGCGGGCAGCGCTGGCTGGCGACGACGCCGGCCAGCAGTTGCTCGACGCCCTGGCGCGCCTGGACGAACTGCCGCAGGACGAGGCGGGCGCGCAAGCCTCGCTGGACCTGGGCGAGTTCCGCGCAATGCTGTCCGCGCTGCTGGAGGCAGTCGCCTACAAGGAGCCCTCGGCGAGCAGCGCGGCACGGATCACCATCCTGCCGTTGAACGGTGCGCGCATGCGGCGTTTCGAGGGGGTGGTGATCGTCGGCTGCGACGATGGCCAGCTGCCGTCGAGCGCGGCCGAGCTGATGTTCTTCTCCAACCAGATGCGGCGCGAGCTTGGGCTGGAGGACCGCGAGGTGCGCTTCGCCCAGCAGGCACGCGACCTGGCCGAAGTGCTGCTCAACAACGACGAGGTCGTGATGACCTGGCAGCGCCTGGGCGGGCGCGGCGAACCGAAGCATGTGTCGGGCTGGATCGAGCGGCTCTCGGCCTGCTGCCGGCGCGCAGGCGAGCCGATCGAAGCCGTTGCCGCGGCCCCGGTCCACGAGACGCGTGCCTTGCCGTCGGGCATGCCGGCGCCGGCGGCGCCGGCGCTGGTGCCGCCGCGCTGGAGTGCCCAGGCCTACAACATGCTGCGGCGCTGTCCCTATCAGTTCTTTGCCGGCCGCATGCTCGGGCTGTCGGGGCTCGACGCGGTCAGCGACGAACTGGAGAAGCGCGATATCGGCGATCTGCTGCACCGCGTCCTGCTGCGCTACCACACCGAGCTGCAGGACAGCGGCGGGCAGCCGCGCGACGCGCAAGGCCGGCTCGCGCTGCTGCGGCAGTGCACCGATGCCGTGTTCGGGCCGCTGGTGGCCGAGGACGGCAATGCGATCGGCTACTACCGGCGCTGGTGCGAGGTGCAGCCCTCCTATATCGAATGGCAGGCCGGCCGCGAGGCCGAGGGCTGGCGGTGGCGCGCCGGTGAACTCGATGCCGGCATCGACCTGGCCATGCCGGATGGTGAGCCGCTGCGCCTGAACGGACGCATCGACCGCCTAGACCAGCACCGGGATGGCGGCCATGCCGTGCTCGACTACAAGACGCAGAGCGCGGCGCGCCTGCGCAAGAAGGTGGGGGACGTGGAAGAAGACTGCCAGTTGCCGTTCTACGGCCTGCTGCGTGCCGATGCGGTCAGCGGTAGCTGGGTGTCGCTGGAGGGCGCGCAGGACGGGGCCGCGGCCGCCCAGCGCGAAGTGGCGCTGCCCGATTTCGACGCCGCCGTCGCCTGGCTGGAGCGGCAGTTGCGCCACGACGTGGTGCGCCTGCGCGGCGGCGCGCCGCTGCCCGCCATCGGGGATACGGCCGCCTGCACCTGGTGCGAGGCGCGCGGCCTTTGCCGCAAGGGCTTCTGGGAGTCGACCGCGCTGCCGGAGGCGATCCGATGAGCGTGCATGCCTATCTGCGTGACGGCCTACCGGTCGGCGAAGCCGAGTTCACCGCCGCTGCCTGCGATCCCGCCCGTTCGGTGGTGGTCGAGGCCTGCGCCGGCAGCGGCAAGACCTGGCTGCTGGTGGCGCGCCTGCTGCGCCTGCTGCTGGCCGGCGCGGCGCCGCACGAGATCCTCGCCATCACCTTCACGCGCAAGGCGGCGGAGGAGATGCGAGATCGCCTGCTGGAGATCCTTGCCCAGCTCGCGCAGGGGGCGGACGACGAGGTACTGGCGGCATTGCGGCTGCGCGGCCTGAGCGACGCCGAGGCGCGCGCCGCGCTGCCGCGCGCGCGCACCTTGCACGCACGCGTGCTGGCGGCGCCGGGACGCATGGCGATCGATACCTTCCACGGCTGGTTCGGTACCCTGCTGCGCGGCGCGCCGCTGTCCTCCGGCATCGTGCCGGGAGCGTCGTTGCGCGAGGATGCGCTGCGGCTCAGGCGCGAGGCCTGGGCGCCGTTCTGGCGCTCGCTCGGCGCGCCGCAGTATGCGGAGCTGCGCCAGGCCTACGAGACGCTGGTCGACGCCATCGGCGAATTCCAGGCGCGGGCCTGGCTCGATGCCATGTTCCACGCACGCAGCGAATGGTGGGCGCTGCAGGAGGCCGGTCCGCCCGAGCTGGCGCTGGCGGAGCAGCTCGGCGACGACGCGCGCCTCGACGTGGTGGCGCAGGCGCTGCTGGAAGACGGCTGGCTGGCCGACGGCCAGGCGTTGGCCACGCGCCTGGGCGGCGGCGGCAAGACCGAGCAGAACCATGCCGCGCGCCTCGAGGAGGGGCTCAGCGCGGTACGCGCCTGGCGCGAGGGCGGCGCGCACGAAGGCGAGCCGGCCGCCCAGGCCTTCGCGCGCCTGCGCGCCGCTTTCTTCACCGCGGCCGGCGCGCCGCGCGCGCTGCGCCGGACCAGCGGCCTGGCCAAGGCCGCCGGCGGCGAAGCGATGGTGGATGCCTTGCTGCAGGCGCATGCGGGACTGTGCGAGCAGCTCGACGAACTGGCCGCGCGCCGCTGCGAGGCGGCCGTGCTGGCCTTGAACCTGGCCGTCTACCGCTTGGGCGATGCCTTGCTGCAGCGCTACCAGCAGCTCAAGCACGAGCAGCGCGCGATGGACTTTGCCGATCTCGAATGGCTGGCGGCGCGCCTGATGGCGGACGAGGAAACCGCCACCTACCTGCAGGTCCGCCTCGACGCGCGCTACCGCCATCTGCTGCTCGACGAGTTCCAGGACACCAATCCTCTGCAGTGGCGCATCCTGCAAGGCTGGCTGGCCGGCTACGCCGGCACCGGGCAGCGCCCGTCGATTTTCCTGGTCGGGGATCCGAAACAGTCCATCTACCGCTTCCGCCGTGCGGATGCGCGCTTGTTCGAGAGCGCGCGCGAGATGCTGCAGCGCGAGTTCGGCGCCACCGTGCTGCGCACCAATCGCACGCGCCGTAACCGTCCGGCGGTGCTGGACTGGGTCAATGCGGTGTTCGATGCCGCGCGCGAGCAGGGGCGTTACCCCCTCTACGAAACGCAGACCACAGCCTTGCCGGGCCAGGGCGGTCCGCTGTGGCTGCTGCCGCTGGTGGAGCCCGAGGCGGCTCCAGGCAAGGCGGAGACGGGCGAAGACGGAAGCTCGGAAACCGGCACGCAGGCCGGCGAGCCGCCCGATGCGCAGGCCGATGCCGGCGGGCATCGCGATACGCTGCGCGAGCCGCGCAGTGCCGGTGGCGACTCCCTGCGCCTCGAGGAAGGCAGGCGCGTGGCCGCCTGGTTGCAGCGCCTGCGCGCGACCGTGATGGTGCAGGACCACGCGGGTGAGCGCCCGGTGCGCTGGAGCGACATCTACCTGCTGGTCCGGCGCAAGAGCTATCTGCCCGACTACGAGCGGGCCCTGCGCGAGGCCGGCATTCCCTGCCTGAGCCCGCGCCGCGGCGGCCTGCTGGCCACGTTGGAAGCGCTCGACCTGTCGGCGCTGCTGGCTTTCCTGATGACGCCCGAATCGGACCTCGACCTGGCGCACGTTCTGAAAAGCCCGCTGGTCGGCGCCTCCGACGACGACCTGGTCGCACTCGCGCAGCAGCCGGGCGAGGGCGGCTGGTGGGCGCGCCTGCAGGCCGGTGGCGTACCCGAGGGTGCCTCCGCCGCGCTGGGCGAGGGCGTGGCGAGGCTGCGCGGGTGGCTGGCGATCGCGCCGCAGCGGCCGGTGCACGACCTGATCGACCACATCTACCACAGCGGCGAGGTGCGGCGCCGCTACGCCGAGGCCGCGCCGGCCAGCATCCGCGAGCAGGTGCTGGCCAACCTGGACGCTTTCCTGAAGCTGTCGCTCGATCTCGATGGCGGCCGCTATCCGAGCCTGCCGAAGTTCATCGATGAACTGCACGAGATCCGGCGTGGCGACGAGACGGAGAGCCCGGACGAGGGCGGCATGAGCGACGATCCCGAACAGGACGCGGCCGACGCCGCCGACGGCCAGGGGCTGGACGCCGTGCACATCCTGACCGTGCATGCCGCCAAGGGGCTGGAGGCGCCCTTCGTGGTGCTGCTCGATGCCAATCACAGCGAGCCCGCGGCCGACCGCAGCGGCATTCTGGTCGACTGGCCGCCACAGGCGCAGGTGCCGCGGCATTTCTCGGCCTACGGCAAGCGCAGCGAGCGCGGCCGCGCCCGCGCGCCGCTGTTCGAGACGGAAGCCGCGCTGGCCGAGCGCGAAAACTGGAACCTGCTCTATGTGGCCATGACGCGCGCGCAGCAGGGGCTGCTGGTCAGCGGTGTCAAGGGGCGCGCGGCGCGCGCCGCGGAGGAAGGCAACGATGCCGAGATCGCGGGCAGCTGGTACGTGCGGCTGCAGGCGGCCGGCGTGGCCGAGGCGGTCGCGGCGCGTCCGGGCGAAGGCGCCTCGCCTGCCGGCGAAGGCGCGCGCGCGGCGCCGCAAGCCGTGCGCTACACGGACTTCCGCACGCGCTACCGCGATGCCGAGCGGCTGGCGGCACGGGCCGGGACCGCGGAGGCGGCAGAGGGCGCGGAAGGTGCGGAAGACGTAGTGCAGGAGGAGGCCATCGTCTTCGATGCCGCCGCCGCGCGGCATGGCGAACTGCTGCATGCGCTGCTGGAACGGCTGACGCGTTATCCGCATGCGTTCGGCGCGGTTCCCGCGGTGGAGACGGTGCTGCGCTGGTTCCCGCTGGCCGGCGTGGGCAGCGCGCAGGCGCGCGAGCTGTGGCGCCGGCAGGCGCAGGCCGCGGTGGATGCCGCGCGCGCGATGCTGGACGCGCCGGCGCTGGCGGCGCTGCTGTCGGGGCGCGGCGCGCTGAGCGCGCGCAATGAGGTCGAACTGTACGATGCGCGCGGCAGGCTGCTGCGCATCGACCGGCTGGTCGAATACCCGGAGCGCGTGGTCATCATCGACTACAAGCTGCGCCTGCTGCCCCAGGAGCATGCGGACTATGCCGCCCAGCTCGGGCGCTATGCGGCCGCACTCGGCCCGATGTTCCCGGGGCGGCGCATCGAAGCCGGAGTGGCCACGGCCGACGGCGAGTGGATTCCGCTCGAGCGCCTGCGCGCCGGCGCACGCCAGCCGCAGCAGGGCTCGCTGTTCTGAGGCGGTCGGCTGAGCCGCTTGGGCAGCCGCCTTGCAAACGGCGCTGGAAGTGCCATAGTGCTGTTGGGGCGGCTTGCCGGATACGCCAGGTGGCGAGAGCGGCGCTGCGAACGTGCGGAGCCCGCCGCGGCGATATCCGATGGACGTGCGGACGGCACAGCGCGACTTCGGGCGGGCAGGCTTGGAATGTGTTGCGGGGGAGGTTGCCGGAAGGCGGGACTGCGGGAGGGATGGGGGAGGTGGACGAGCCTGGCCCTCGGCACTGGCGGAAAACGGCTATGGCTGCTTCGTTCCCGACCTGACCAGGTTGACCGCGCCGCCATGCGAGGAGGCCCGTCCGAGCGGCATTGTAACCCAGCGCGGCGGACTTGGGCCCCTTTGCAATGAAATTCTTGCCTGGCGCGGGGGGATCGGGCCGCGCCAGCGGCGCAGCATGAGCGGGGGCGGCGCGCCGAAGCGCCGGCCCGGTTGCGGCCGGCACGGTCACGGACGGCAGACGAGCTAGCGAGCGAACCATGAACGCCAACGAACAGATACTGCACGCGGCGCTGCCGCCGCAGGAGATCTCGGAACAGGTGCTGCGGGAAAAGTACGCCAAGGGGGAGGAGGACAGCGTCGGGCAGGTACGCCGCCGCGTGGCGCGTGCGCTTGCCGAGGCCGAGCCGCCTGCGCGGCGCGAGGCCTGGGCCGAGCGCTTCCTGTGGGCGCAGGAGAACGGCTTCGTCCCTGCCGGGCGCATCAATTCGGCAGCGGGGACCGGGATCCAGGCGACGCTGATCAACTGCTTCGTGCAGCCGGTGGGCGATTCGGTGTCGGATCCCGTCGCCGGCCCGGACGGGGTCAAGCCCGGCATCTACACGGCGGTGGCGCAGGCCGCCGAGACCATGCGGCGCGGCGGTGGGGTCGGCTACGACTTCTCAGCGATCCGGCCGTCCGGCGCGCTGGTGCGCGGCACGCATTCGCGCGCCTCGGGGCCGGTCTCGTTCATGAAGGTCTTCGATGCGTCCTGCGCCACGGTGGAGTCCGCCGGCGCGCGGCGCGGCGCGCAGATGGGCGTGCTGCGCTGCGACCATCCGGACATCGAGATCTTCATCCATGCCAAGGACCGCGGCGAGCTGAGCAACTTCAACCTCTCGATCGGCGTCAGCGATGACTTCATGCGCGCGGTCGAGGCCGATGCCCAGGTTGAGCTGGTACACGAGGCCGAGCCCGGCGCCGAGCAGATCGCCGCCGGCGCCTACCGCCGCGCCGACGGCCAGTGGGTCTACCGGCGCGTGCCGGCGCGCGCGCTGTGGGAGCAGGTCATGCATGCGACCTACGACCATGCCGAACCCGGCATCCTGTTCCTGTCGCATATCAATGCCGACAACAATCTCTATTACTGCGAGCGCATCGAGGCGACCAATCCCTGTGCGGAACAGCCGCTGCCAGCCTACGGCTGCTGCGATCTCGGTTCGATCGACCTGACCGCCTTCGTCGAGCGGCCGTTCGCGGCGGACAGCGCCTTCGATTTCGCGCGCTTCGCCGAGGTCGTGCAGGTGGCAGTGCGCATGCTCGATAACGTGCTCGATATCACCTACTGGCCGCTGCCGGAGCAGCAGGCGGAGGCGCGCGCCAAGCGCCGCGTGGGGCTGGGCTTCCTCGGCCTGGGCAGCGCGCTGGTGATGCTCGGCCTGCGCTACGACACCGAGCCGGCACGGGCGCTGGCCGCGCGCATCGCCGAAGTGCTGCGCGACGAGGCCTACCGGGCTTCGGCCGCGCTGGCCGGGGAGAAGGGCGCCTTCCCGCTGTTCGATGCCGATGCCTACCTGGCTGGCGGCTTCGTGGCGCGCCTGCCCGAACCGCTGCGCGCCGCCATCCGGGCCGGCGGCCTGCGCAATTCGCACCTGCTGTCGATCGCGCCGACCGGCACCATCACGCTGGCTTTTGCCGACAACGCGTCCAACGGCATCGAGCCGGCCTTCTCCTGGACCTACCAGCGGCGCAAGCGCATGCCGGACGGTGGCTACCAGTCGTTCGAGGTGGCCGACCATGCCTGGCGGCTGTACCGGCACCTGGGTGGCGACGTGGCGTGCTTGCCGGACAGCTTCGTCACGGCGCTGCAGATGTCGGCGCTGGACCACATGCGCATGCTGCAGGCCGTGCAGCCCTATATCGACACCAGCATCAGCAAGACGGTCAACGTGCCGGAGGACTATCCTTACGATGCCTTCCGCGACCTCTACCTGGAAGCCTGGAAGGCAGGCCTCAAGGGGCTGGCGACCTATCGCCCCAACCGTGTGCTGGGGGCGGTGCTGTCGGTCACGCCGCCGGCCGCGGCCGCCCCCCCGGCGCCGGCGGGCGGCGACGACCTGCTGCGCAGACCCTTCTCGAGCCGGCCGGTCGGTGACCTGGAGGGGGTGACCTCGAAGATCGAGTACATGACCTATGAGGGGCGCAGGACCGTCTACCTGACCGTCAATTTCATGCGGGTGACCGGCACCGTGGGCGGCAGGCCCGCCACCATCGAGCGTCCGGTGGAATTCTTCATGCCGGCAGGCCAGCGCAGCGAGGGGCAGCAGTGGATCACTTCCACCATGCGGCTGCTGTCGATGGTGGCGCGCTCCGGGGGCTCGGTGGCCAAGGCCCTGGCCGATATGCGCAACGTGGTCTGGGACAAGGGCACGGTGCGCTATGGCGTGCTGGTGCGGCAGGACGGCAGCGAAGTGCCGCGCTTCCACGATTCCGAGGTGGCGGCGATCGGCTATGCGCTGCAACGCATCCTGATCCAGCGCGGCTTCCTCGATGAGGAGGGGCGTCAGGTGCCGGTGGCGCGGCTGGCCGAGCGGTTGACCGAGCGACCGGACGCGCCGGCCGGGCGGCGGCCGGCCGCGGGGCACGCGGCGGCCGGCCCGGTGCCGGCTGCGCCGGGCGTCGGCTCGGGCAAGCCCTGTCCGGAGTGCGGCGCACACGCCTTGCACAAGATCGACGGTTGCGCCAAGTGCGCCAACTGCGGCTACATCGGTGAGTGCGGCTAGCGTGCCATGCCGGCGTCACGGGCGGCGGCGGCAGGGGACGGCCGGCGGCGGTCCGGGCGGGCCTGGCCGGCGCCGGAAAGGGGGCCGCATTTTGCTACAATCGCCGCCATGAGTTATCAAGTTCTAGCGCGCAAGTGGCGCCCCCGGGATTTCTCCACGCTGGTCGGCCAGGAGCACGTGGTGCGCGCGCTCACGCATGCGCTGGAACAGCAACGGCTGCACCACGCCTACCTGTTCACCGGCACGCGCGGAGTCGGCAAGACCACGCTGTCGCGCATCCTCGCCAAGGCGCTCAACTGCACCGGGCCTGACGGCAGTGGCGGCATCACGGCCGCGCCTTGCGGGCAGTGCAAGGCCTGCCAGGAGATCGACAGCGGGCGCTTCGTCGACTACATCGAGATGGACGCCGCCTCGAACCGCGGCGTCGACGAGATGGCGCAACTGCTGGACAAGGCGGTCTATGCGCCGACAGTCGGGCGCTTCAAGGTCTATATGATCGATGAAGTGCACATGCTGACCAACCACGCCTTCAACGCCATGCTGAAGACGCTGGAGGAGCCGCCCGGACACGTCAAGTTCATCCTGGCGACCACCGACCCGCAGAAGATCCCGGTCACGGTGCTGTCGCGCTGCCTGCAGTTCAACCTCAAGCAGATGCCGCCGGGACACATCGTGTCCCACCTGGACCATATCCTGCGCGAGGAAGGCATCGAGCATGACGGCAATGCGCTGCGCCTGCTGGCCCAGGCGGCCCACGGCTCGATGCGCGACGCCCTGTCGCTGACCGACCAGGCCATCGCCTACAGCGCCGGCCAGGTCGGCGAAGAGGCCGTGCGCGGCATGCTGGGGGCGATCGACCAGGGCTATCTGGTGCAGATGCTCGACGCGCTGGCCGCCGAGGACGGCGCCGCGCTGCTCGGCATCGCCGACACCATGGCCGACCGCAGCCTGTCCTTCGCCGGCGCGCTGCAGGATCTCGGCTCCCTGCTGCACAAGATCGCGCTGGCGCAGGCCGTGCCGGCCTCGGTGCAGGACGAATGGCCGGAGGCGGCCGACGTGCGCCGCCTGGCCTCCGCCTTCGACGCGCAGGAAGTGCAGCTGTTCTACCAGATCGCCAACCTTGGCCGCAGCGAACTGGCGCTGGCGCCGGACGAGTACGCGGGCTTCACCATGACGCTGCTGCGCATGCTGGCCTTCCGCCCGTCGGCGGCGCCGGCCGCCACGCCGGTGCAGAGCGGCGGCGTACCGGCACCGCGTCCGCGGGCGGCCGCCGGCGCAGGGGTGGCGGCGGCGCCCGTGGCCCGTGCCGCGCTGGCCCAGGCTGTGCCGGCCGCCGAGACGTCCGCTGAGCCGGCGCCGGCTGCCGAGGCGTCTGCGCCGGCTGCTGCGGCTGCTGCGGTGCCCGCCGGCCCCGCGGCCGGTGCCATGTCTCCCGCGCGCGCCGCGCTGGCGGCGGCCCGCCAGGCCTCCGCCGCACGTGGCGGCGGCGCGCGCCAGCCGGCCTCGGCCCTGCAGGCGCCGGGTCCTGCCGCCGCCAGTACCACGGCGCCGGCAGCCAAGCCGGCACCCCAGCCGCTGCGTCCGCCCGGGGCTGCGCGCCCGGCGCCTGCGGCGGCTGCCCCCGCCATGCCGTCTGCACCTGTGGCCGCACCGGCCCCGGTTGCCGCGCCGGCCCGCAACCGTCCCGCGGCAGCGCCGGAAGCCGAGTTCGTGCCCCCTTGGGAAAGCGCCGGGGGCAGCGACGTGCCGCCTTGGGAGGAACTGCCCCCCGACCTGCCGCTGATCGGCCCCTACGGCAGCGATGCCGAGCCTTCGATGCCGCGGGCCCGTCCTGCCGCGCGCGCCGCCGCCGTGGAGGCGCGGCCGGAGCGGATGGCCGGCGAGCGCGCCGAGGGCCGGAGCCCGGAGACGAACATCGACCCGCCCGCGGGCAAGCCGCTCGCAGCCAAGCCGGCGCCGCGCCAGCCCGTCACCTTCGTCGAGGAAGGCGGCGTACCGCCGGTCTTCACCGGTGACTGGCCCGGCCTCGCGGCGAGCCTGTCGCTGAAGGGGCTGGCGCAGCAACTGGCCTACCAGAGCGAGCTGGCGCGCGTGGTCGCCAACACCATCCACCTGCGCGCACCGGTGGCCGCCATCACCGAGGCCGGCGTGGTCGAGCGGCTGCAGCAGGCTTTGTCCGAACATTTCGGCCAGCCCGTGCGCGTGCAGTGCGAGGTCGGTGCCGTTGTCGAGACCGCCGCCGCGGCCGATGCCGAGGCGCGCGAGCAGCGCCAGCGCGAGGCCGAGGCCAGCATCGATGGCGATCCCTTCGTCCAGGGCCTGCTGCGCGAATTCGGCGGGCAGATCGTGCCGGGCTCGATCCAGCCGCGCGTCGGCTGACAGAGGATTTCCGGGGAGCGGCATCGGCCGGCTCCCGTTATCGTTTCAAACCCACCGTATTCAGGAGTACACCGCCATGATGAAGGGCCAACTGGCCGGGCTGATGAAGCAAGCCCAGCAGATGCAGGAAAACATGAAGAAGATGCAGGAGCAGCTCGCCCAGATCGAGGTCGAGGGCCAGTCCGGCGCCGGCCTCGTCAAGGTGACCATGACCTGCAAGAACGACGTCAAGCGCGTCTCCATCGATCCCAGCCTGCTCGCCGACGGCGAGGACAAGGAACTGCTGGAGGATCTCGTTGCCGCCGCCTTCAACGACGCGGTGCGCAAGGCCGAGGCCACCTCTCAGGAGAAGATGGGCTCGATGACCTCCGGCCTGCCGCTGCCGCCGGGCTTCAAGCTGCCGTTCTGAGCGTCGGCGGGCAAGCCATGCGCAGTCCAGCGAGGATGCCGGTGCGGACGGG
>JABLTH010118106.1_pt1 | contig 13199 bp, 11 predicted proteins | sample 7875711 | NCBI WGS metagenome assembly JABLTH01 (sample SAMN14941262, study PRJNA633318) | bioreactor metagenome | isolation source: bioreactor | place: China | collected 2019-03-05 | reverse complement strand
GCGAACCTTCGCGGCGAGTTCCTCGGTGCGGCGCGGAAAGAAGCCGAGCGACTGCTTGAGCGCACCGAGCGCCGCTCGATAATCGACATGCCCGGCGGCCCCGCCGAACCAGCGTTCGAACATGCCGGCCTTGCGCGTCGCCTGCGCGAGCATGCCGGCCATCATGTCGGCCGCGCCGAGTTCGTTGAATTCGCGCGTGGTGGCCGCGACGGCTTCGACGAGGTTGCCCGCCGTCTCCAGCGCGCCGTCGCCGATCGTCGCGACCGTCGTGAGCTTCAGCGGTACCAGTTGCCGGATGTGCCGCTCGATGCGCGGCGCGTAGTCGGGGTAGAGATTCGGGAAGCTGGCCTGCGCGGCGCGGAAGCATGCTTCGAGCTGCGGATGGTTCGACTCGCCGAACACCGCGCGGCCGACCGCCTCGGCCGGCGCGGTGCGCACGGGCCTGTCGGGCGCCGGCCCGAAGTCGAGCGCCTGCGGTGCCGGCCGCTCGGGCGCGCGCGTGCCCGGCGTCGTCGCGGCCGCGGGCGGCGCGTCGAACGCAAGACGCCCGGGCGTGCGCTCGGGCGTCGTATCGAACTCGAGCCGTTTCGGCTCGTCGGACGGATTCGTCATCGCTGCTTCCTGCCCGGCGCGGCGGTGTCCCGCCGGCCGGACTGCCGCCAGTCAGACCGCGCCGCCGTACGCGCGCACGAAGTCGCCCAGGCCGCGGTTGTAGCCGGCGCCGACCGCCTTGAACATGAAGTGGCCGTCGCGGCGATAGAAGCTGCCCACCTGCACCGACGTCTCCATCGAGAAGTCTTCCTCGAGCGCGTACTTCGCGATCACCGCGCCCGACACCTCGTCGGCGATCTGGATGTAGCTGTTGCGCACCTGGCCGAAATTCTGGCGACGCGCTTCGGCCTGGTCGATCGTCACGACCACCGAGATTTCCTCGATGTCCGCGGCGAGCTTCGTCACGTCGATGAAGATCACCTCGTCGTCGCCGCCGCCGCTGCCCGTGCGGTTGTCGCCGCTATGCACGACACCCAGGCACTTCGACGCGGGCATCCCGCGCTTCGGGAAATCGTCGCCCGGCTGGATGAAGGTTTCCTTGCGCTCCATCGTGCGCACTTCGCTGTTGTAGAACACGAAATGCTGATCCGAGATCAGCTTCGGATTGCTCTGCGCGTCGTACTTGCACAGGAACACCGACACGTCGAGATCGAAATCCGTGCCCGTGTCCGTCGCGTTCGCGTCCCAACCGAGACCGATGCGGAACTTCTGCGTGCCGGGCGCTTCCTTCGACAGGTTGACGCGACCGCCTTTCGACAAATTGATCATCTGAACCTCTTCTGCTGGAACCGCCGTTGCGCCGGCGGCAATGCCGGGCCGCCCTGCGCGGCCCCCTCGTTGATGGTTTTCGTGCGGCGCGCGCTTATTCGCCGGCCACCGCGGTGCGATCTTCCTTGCGCTGCACGACGATCGACGACCACACGGCCGCGGCGATCATCGCCGCGCCGACCAGGCCCGTGATGACCTCGGGCACCTCGAACTTCACGCCGAGGAACATGATCGTTGCGAGCGCACCGATCGCCCAGAACGCGCCGTGCTCGAGATAGCGGTACTGCGCGAGCGTGCCCTTCTTCAGCAGCACGAGCGTCATCTCCCGGATATAGGCCGCGCCGACGCCGAGGCCGAGCGCGATCAGGAAGATGTTGTTCGACAGCGCGAATGCGCCGATCACGCCGTCGAAGCTGAACGACGAATCGAGCACCTCGAGATACATGAAACCCGCGACGCCTTCGCGCACCACGCGCGTGCCCGTTTCCTCGCCGCCGATCAGGTCGCCGATACCGTGTGCGATCACGAAGCTGATCACGCCGAACGCGCCCGCCAGCAGGAAGGCGACCTGTTCCGCCGACGGCACATAGAACGATGCGACGATCACGATCGCGAGCGTCAGCGCCACTTCCAGCGCGGTGATGCGGCCGAGATGACGCATCGGGCTTTCGAGGAAACCGATCCAGTGCTCGTCCTTCTCGGTGTCGAGCATGAACTTGAAGAACACCATCAGCAGGAACGCGCCGCCGAACGCCGACACCTGGTGATGCGCGGAAGTCAGGATCGCCGCGTACTTCTCCGGCGACTCGATCGCGAGCGTCAGCGCATCCCACATGCCGATGTGGCCGATCACCGCGACGATCAGCAGCGGGAACACGAGCCGCATGCCGAACACGGCGACCGGCAGGCCGAACACCATGAAGCGGTTGCGCCACTTCTCCGACCAGTTCTTGAGCACGGAGGCGTTGACGACCGCGTTGTCGAGCGACAACGAGATTTCGAGCACGCACAGGACCGCGACGATCAGCATGTCTTTCACGCCGCCGAGGAAATACGCGGCGACCAGTGCGAGCGCCGTGAGCGACAGCGGGATCTTGAAGTCTTTCAACATGATGTGGGGTTTCGAGTTTCGGGAAAAAATGACGTACGGGCCGCGCTTACTTCGCGCGCACCCAGTCGCAGAATTCCTGCGTGATCAACTGTTCGTAGATCTGTTCGTCGCTGATGTCGAGCGATTCGAGATGCAGGAAGCCGACGTTCGGCATCTCTTCCGCGATTTCCGCGAGGAAGCCGAATTCGCTCGGGTCGCCGACGCCGACGAGCGACCAGTACAGCGGGTAGTGCTGCGACTCGGCCAGCAGCTGGCGCACGCGCTTGCGATCGTTCTTCGGGTTCTGCCCGTCGGTGACGAACAGTACCCATGCGGGCAGATGGCCGTTCACCGGCGCGGAGGCCGCCGGTGCCGGCGTCTCGTCCGCGCCGCCGAACAGCCGGCTCAGGAAGCCGCGCTTCTCTTCGCGTCGCGGCGACGGCTGCGGCGCGCGGAAGAAGAAGTCGACGATGTCGTTCATCACCGGCGCGTACTGCGTGCCGCCCCATTTGTCGATCCGCGCTTCGAGCACGTGGTCGGAAATGTACGAACCGTAGTTGTCCGGCGTCGCGGTCGGCAGCCGGTTGTAGCCTTCGGTGAAAGTCCACGTGTCGACTTCGCCGTTGTCGTCGAACTTCAGTGCGATGCCGAGGATCCGGTCGTGCGTCTCCTGGATCACGCCCGACTGGTAGAGCGGCTTCGCGGAGCCGGAGATGTCGAGCGCCGCGCCGACGCGCACGACGGGCGGCTTCAGGATCTGGCGTTTTTCGAGGACGATCGCGACCTTCGCCGCGCGTTTCTCAAGCGTAATCATGCGGTGTTCTCTCAGTTCTCTCAGTTGTGCTTCGGAGCGAATCGGGTGATCAGGTCCTGTTCGAGCTGGCGCAGGCGCGGCGCGTCCTGCTCGCGCTGGCGCTTGCCGTCGGCGATGATCTGCGTGATGTCGTCGAATGCGCCGAACAGCTGCTGCTGCGCGTATTCGAACGTGTCGGTCGAGATCACCGGGCGCTGGCCGAGCTTCGCGACTTCCTGCGCGTTCTGGCGGTTCAGGTCGGCCTGCGCGCGGATCGCCTCGTCGGCCGCGTCGTACGTCGCGTTCGCGAGTGCCGCCGCGCGCTTCGTGCTGAGCTGCTCGAGGTAGAGCGCGAACGCATTGGTCCACGCGGGGATCAGCACGGTCTTGATCGTCATGAACTTCGACGTCAGCGTGCGTTTCTGGTCCTGCTCCATGCGGATCTGCGGCGCGAGCTGCTTCGACATCAGCATCGCGCGGTCGAGGTCGTCGAGCTTGCTTTCGAGCGCGTCGACCTTGCGCTGCACGTCGAGCAGGCGTTGTGCGGCGAACGCATCGTCCGCCGGCTGCTGGCCGGCCGCGAGATGCGCACGCAGCGTCGCGAGCGCCGTTTCGCCGAGCGCCTTCGACTGCGCGAGCTCCTGGTGCAGCGCGTAGTTGTCGTTGTACATCCGCTCGAGCTCGTCGATGCCGGCCTTCTGGCGCCGCGCATGGCTCTCGAGTTCGACGACGAGCGTGTCCATCCGCTTGCTCACCGATTCGTATTGCGACAGCAGCTTCTCCTTGGTCGAGCGAAACAGCCGCGTGACCTGCGTGAGCAGCCCGCCCTTGTCGGCACCGCGTGGATCGAGCCCCTTCGCGGTCGCGATCAATTCGTTGAGCTTGTCACCGAACTGGTCGGCATCCGACGCACGGACGCTCGCGAGAATCTGCTGGGAAAAAGCAGCGATTCGCGTGCCCTGCGTCGCGCCGAGCTGGTCGATCTCGTCGACGGTGATCAGGCGGACATTCTCCGCCGGGCGCGCGGCCGGCACGGCGACGGCGGCGGCAGGCACGGCGACGGGTGACGAAGACGGGGTGGAAGGACGATCGCTGACCGCATCGGAGTTCTTGTCATCGAATAGCGGCTTCATGTGGCTACCACGTTTCCTTTTCTGCTTTCTGCTGCGTGTTGTCGTGCGCGCGTGGCGCGCATCCGCGATAACCGCCGTGCTCTCTCACGGGCGGCAGACGGACAATAAATGGCCCGAGCGCCTTGCGTCAAGGGAAGGAATTCTTTCAATTTCCATTCATTTTGTAAGGTAATGAACGGACGTCATGCCCGGGTGCCCCCGCTCCTGCCGCGATGCGGGCTGGCCACGCGAGATTCGGACACGCCGAAACTTACATGTCCGATCAATGCGAAAGAGAAATGAAACCGCCTGTTTGAGCGGGTTTCAGACGGCGCACTCACGGGGCCAATCCCCTCGCGGACACCGATCGCGCATTAGCGATCCCGCACGCGATTCATCCCGAGCCTGGGCAGGATGAACGGCACCGATCGGTCACGAATCGTAAAATCCCATCGTCCGTCGATGTCCACGAACGTCGCGCTGAAATGCCGGTCGTCGGCCCACGCGAGGTCGTCCAGATGGCACGACGCATACATCGCGCCGACCGTGCGCCGCGCGATTTCCGTCAATGGATCCTTCGACACGAGCGTGAACGTGACGGCCTCCTCGAACAGGCAGTCGTAGTCGGTGACGAGCAGATAAGCGGCCGGCGTCTCGAACTGGCGAAGCAGCACGTAACCGGAAACCGTGAGGCCGGAGCGCTCGCCGTTCACGAGCACGGCGGTGCGCGACGGCCACGTTTCGTACGGACCGTCGTGCGTTTCGAGCGCGAAGCGTTCGATCGGCTTCATCGCCGGGCCGGTTGGCCGAGATCGTGTGCCGGAAGCATCGTCGCGTCAGTTCGCGGCCTTGCGGTACAACGCGACATATCCCGCGAGAATCAGCAGCAGCGACCCGCTGACGCGGTTCAGCCACTTCTCGCCGGCCGCTTTCCACACGCGCACCGAGTGCACGCCGAGCAGCGCGTAGCCGGTCATCCCGGCGACGTCGATCGCGACGATCGTCGCCGCGAGGATCGCGTACTGCGGCGCGATCGCGTGCGACCGGTCGACGAACTGCGGCAGCAGCGCGGACATGAACAGGTAATACTTCGGGTTGCTCATGGCGACGAAAAAACTCTTCAGGAACGCGGTCCGCCGATCGGGCATCGCCTGACCGACTGCCTGCGCGGCAGCACGACCGCCGGACGAGAGCAGCATCCGCACACCGACATAGGCGAGCCACGCGGCACCGGCCAGCTTCAGCGTGACGAACGCCGTTTCCGATGCTTCGAGCAGCATCCCGAGACCGAACCCGACCAGCGCGACCATCACGACATCGGCGGTAACGGCGCCGAGCATGCCGACCAGTGCGTGACGCAATCCGTACCGTGAGCCGTTGCTCATCGCGAGCAACACCGTCGGGCCGGGCGTCGCGACGCCGACGGAGAGGATCAGGGCAAAAGCGAGCAAGGCGGACAGCGACATGGCGTGGCGTTCCTTCTGAAGGGAGCTTGCGAACGGGATGGCGTCGCCGTCTTCGGCCGCGCAGGCCGCTGCCGGCGTGCGCGAACAATAGCGACGCATTCGAACGGCTCATGATCGCATGTTCGCCATGAGGTCCGCTCGGCGGTTGCGTGGCGTCGATCCCGCACGGCGCCCGCGCGCCATCCCAAATAATGAGCCGCCGTTTTTCATAAACGACAATGATTCTCGTTTACGTTAGACTCCGCCGCTCGATAAAAACACGTCCGCGACAGCACGGACGCGCCACACCGCCCGGATTCCGACTCGCCGCCCTGGGATGGATTACCGACCACACCCGATTTGCGTCCCATGTCGACACTTTCGTTACCCGCCCGGCGTCTCACGCCGATCGCCTTCGGCATTACGCTGGCCTGCGCGCTCGCTACCCCCGCGCAGGCCCAGCAGGCCGCGCCCGCTGCCCCCACCGTGCCTGAAACGGCGGTGCTGCCGTCGATCGACGTGACGGGTGCCGCCGAGCCGCTGCCCGGCGACCTCGCGCCGACCTACGCAGGCCGCCAGGTCGCGCGCGGCGCGGATTACGGCGTGCTCGGCCGGCAAAAGTCGAGCGACGTGCCGTTCAGCATGACCACCTACACGTCGAAGCTGATCGAGGACCAGCAGGCACGCACCCTCGCCGACGTGCTCGACAACGATCCGGCCGTGCGCAGCGCATCCGGCTACGGCAACTTCTCGCAGGTATTCATCATCCGCGGCTTCCAGCTCGCCGGCGACGACGTTGCGCTGAACGGCTTGTACGGCGTCACGCCGCGACAGCTCGTGCAGACCGATGCGGTCGAACGCGTCGACGTGCTCAAGGGCGCGAATGCGTTCCTGAGCGGTGCATCGCCGAACGGTTCGGCCGTCGGCGGCGGCGTGAACCTCCAACTGAAGCGCGCGGACGACAAACCGCTCACGCGCGTCACCGTCGACGGCTCGGTGTCGGGCTCGATCGGTACGCACGTCGACATCGGCCGCCGCTTCGGCAGCGACGGCCAGTTCGGCGTGCGCGTGAACCAGTCGATCAGCGGCGGCGACACGGCCGTCGACGACGAGCGCCACCGCAACAGCGTGACCGCCGTGTCGCTCGACTGGCGCGGCGACAAACTGCGCCTGTACGGTGACTTCCTGTATCAGCGCGAGCGGATCGACAACGGCCGCCCCGTCGTGCTGATCGGCGGCAACCAGGCGCCGGCGGTGCCGTCCGCGACGCACAACTACGCGCAGCCGTGGAGCTTCAGCGAGCTCGAGGATACGGTCGGGATCGTGCGTGCCGAATACGATTTCCTGCCCGCGTGGACGGCCTACGTGTCGGGCGGTGCCCGGCATACGAACGAGCACGGCGACTACTACACGCCGACCTACTCGTCGTCCGGCACGACCGGCTCGCGCCTGAGCGTGCCGCACAAGGAGGATGCCCAATCGGCCGAAGCCGGCGTGCGCGGCCGCTTCACGACCGGCCCCGTGTCGCACTTCGTGACGGCCGGTGCATCGTTCATCCGCATCGACAGCCAGTCTGCGTACACGATGTCGGGCGCGTTCCCGACGACGCTCTACGATCCGGCGCCGGTCGCGTTCCCGCCGACCGTCTATGCGGGCGGCGACATGAGCGATCCGGGCACGGTCACCAAGACCTGGCTGCGCAGCGTCGCGGTGTCCGACACGCTCGGCTTCCTCGGCGACCGCGTACTGTTCACGATCGGCGCGCGCCGCCAGTCGATCTCTGTCGACAATTTCGACTACACGGGCGCGGTGTCGTCGACGTACAGCGACGCGATCACGACGCCCGTGTTCGGTCTCGTCGTCAAGCCGTGGCAGAACGTCTCGATCTTCGCGAACCGCAGCGAAGCGCTCGCGCAGGGTGAAATCGCGCCGAACACCGCGCGCAATGCGGGCCAGTCGCTGTCGCCGTTCCGCTCGAAGCAGGTCGAAGCCGGCATCCGCTACGACACCAGCAAGGTCGGCGCGTCGCTCGCACTGTTCCAGATCGAGAAGCCGATGGCGTACACCGATCCGGTGTCGAACCTGTTCGGCGCCGACGGCACGCAACGGCACCGCGGCGTCGAGACGGCCGTGTACGGCGAGCCATGGAAAGGCGTGCGGCTGATCGCGGGCGCGACCTATATCAACGCGACGCTGCAGAACACGGCGGGCGGCGCGAACGACGGCAACCGGCCGATCGGCGTGCCGTCGTTCCTGCTCAACGCGGGTGCCGAATACGACGTGCCGATGCTGCGCGGCCTCACGCTGACCGCGCGCTGGATCCACACGGGCCCGCAGTACCTGGACGTCGCGAACACGATGTCGATTCCGGCATGGGACCGCTACGATCTCGGTGCGCGTTATGCGACGGCGCTGTTCGGCAGGAAGACGACGTTCCGTGCGACCGTGCGCAACGTCACGAACAAGTCGTACTGGTCGTCGACGACCGGCGGGTACCTGACGCAGGGCGAGCCGCGGTCGGTGTGGCTGTCGATGACGACGGATTTTTGACGATTGCCGAAGGGAGTGGCGGGCTGCCGCCAGAGTTTGCTATACTCTCGGTCTTCCGGAGAGATGGATGAGTGGTTTAAGTCGCACGCCTGGAAAGCGTGTATAGGTTAATCGCCTATCGGGGGTTCGAATCCCCCTCTCTCCGCCAGGATGATGTCGAAAACCCCGTAAAGTCAATGACTTACGGGGTTTTTTGTTTTTCGGCTCACAAGCCGACCATCAAACGTCAATTCCTCGACTTGCTAAGAACGTTGCAAGGACTCTTCGGTCGCCCGTTGCGCGCGAGACTCGGCGATATGTGGCACTAGTCAAGCCGATGCGGGGACGTGCATCCCGATCTTCCGATTCAGCTGGCTCCCAGCACAGAGGGGCGGTGTTGTCTGCCACACCTTTTCCATTGCCCTGAGTGATGCTCAATTGTTCGCGATCGAAGAAGTGCGGACAGGCGGAAACGTCAAGCTGAGGTTGAATCCCGTAGCAGCGGGATTCTCTGCTCAATACGGTCAGCTAGTCATCACGGACTTAATTCCTTGTACGGTGAACCTTAGCGACTGGCGCGAATCTTGAAAGAGCTCGGGCACGGCGATGTAATCGTGCTCGGCGTTCACCTTCCCATTGGGGACAAGGCGGTCCCGCTGCGCTCAGCAATCGAGTTTCTCCACCAAGCCAATAGGTATCTGTTAAACAGCAACGTCCGTCATAGACGAATCACCTTCTTCGATAAGGTTGGGTGACACCTCGGCGTGCTGAAGACACAACACACGATCGCCTTTGCGTGCGACATACCGGCCGTCGAATCGAATTGACGTAGAACCAGTTTCGACTTTGATCCGTGGCCGGGCGTCGTCTCCGATACGAATTAAATTCATCACGTCAGGCTACTATTTCCCGAGAAGAGTCCTTAAATAATCAACCCGCTGTTTTGTTATCGTGGCAAGGCAATCTTTTTTGATTAGACCGGAACCGGCGCCTTGGGATTGCGACGCCTCGGCTGCAATATAACCGTTGCACTGCTTGTCCCGGTAATTGAGCCAAGCCTTCTGAGATTGCTCAAATTCATTCTTGTACTGTGTGGCAGAGTAAAGTTTTTGATAAATCAAATTGAGTTCTTTTTTTGATTTATCGAGGGCTTGGTTGGTACAAGACAAGTCGCCGTATACGTTCCCGCTATTGGCACACGCGTCAGCAAAAGAGGTTATGGGTAAAATTAAAAATACAAGCGGGATGATTTTTTTCATGGCTTCATTAAAAATGATTGATTGCATGATTCAAGAATTATTGTAAAAGGTCGCGCCAAAAAGTCCGAGAAATATTTACCGACTTGACGCAAGCTGACGCTGAGTCTGGAAGATCGTGCGGAAATTTCTCGGTCAACTCGTTGCCGCTGGCGTGAACCCTGATCTGCTCCAGGAATCCTGGACACAAACGAGTGTTAGCGCTTCGGCGGCAATTTTCCCGTTAGGAACGGGAGGTTGGCGATGAAACGCAAGCGGTGCTCGACGGAGCAGATTGTGGCCGCGCTCACGCTGACCGTAGCCGGCACGCCCGCTCGTCCGGTCCGCTGCGTCGTCTGGACCGAGCACCCATCGCACATCGAACCCCGAACACCGCTCGCTAAAGATGTGTATTCTTCTGACGATATCCGAGGTTTCAGCTCCGCGAGTCAGATCCATGCGATTCAGTCCAGGGTTCGCCATGACGATTGTCGCTTCGACGATGCTGTCAGCTTGCGCAACGGCATTTTCGCCGCCGTCGATCACCACCACCGTCGCGGTGACCTCTCCCCCGCCGGTCGACAAGGCGCTGCGCGACGGCGGATCGTCTACCGACCTGTCGGTCATCGGTCAGCCTGCATCCCCGTTTCGCACGCTGCTTTCCGTTCGTGAGTGCGCTGCCGGCAAATGCGCGGCGGGAATCGCCATGCCGACGCTTGCGGTCACGGTTCAACGCGTGTCCGAAGGACAGGCGGCGATACGCTTCTCGGTCAGCGGAGAGATCGGCAGCAGCCAGACGCTGAAATCGCAAACCGGGAACGCCGCGTCGGAAGTGACGATGTCGATCCCGTCGAGCGCGACACCGATCAACGATCGCTTTGCCGTCGACCGGGTCGCGACGATCAAGGTCGGCGAGTTTCGCCACGTGGCACTGCCTCATGGCATCCGTGCGTACGTGTGCGTCGCGATACCGAACGCCAAGGGGATGACGGACGGAAGCTGCGATTTCAGCCGGGTGCAGACGACCAAGGGCGCCGAACTCGGCATTGCCGCGCTCTGACCCGCCCGTCACGGCGCCGATACCGGCTGCCCCGGCACGCGAGCATGCCGAACGACACCCGCGTCACGGATGCCGGATGTAATCCACCAGCGCCCGCGTATAGTCATCCGGCTTTCGATCGAACAGACTCACGACGATCGCGACCGCGAACCCCGCCGGCACCCCGAACACCCCCGAACTGATCGACTCGATCCCGAACCACGTGCGCCCCGCGAATCCCGTCAGCTGAGTGAAGTACGGATAGGTCGACACGATGTAGTACACGCACACCGCGAGCCCGGTCACCATCCCGGCGATCGCACCGCGCGTCGTCGTGCGCTTCCAGAACACGCCGAGCACCAGCACCGGAAAGAAGCTCGAGGCCGCCAGCGAGAACGCGGCGCCGACGAGAAACAGGATCTTCCCCGTATTGAGCGACGCGACATACGACGCGAACAGCGCGACGCCGAGCAGCAGCACCTTCGAGATCGTCACGCGCCGCTGGCTCGATGCGTCGGGCGCGACCATGCAGTAGTAGACGTCGTGCGACAGCGCGTTCGCGATCGTCAGCAGCAGCCCGTCCGCGGTCGACAGCGCTGCGGCAAGCGCACCGGCCGCGATCAGTCCCGACACGACGTACGGCAGCCCGGCAATCTCCGGCGCGGCCAGTACGACCATGTCCGGCTGCATCTGGATTTCCGACCAGTGCACGATGCCACCGCGAATCACCTCGACGACGCTGATCAGATCGGGCTCGAAGTGATGCCATTGCGTGACCCACGCCGGCAATTCGGCGAACGGCCGCCCGACGAGGTTCGCGAGGATCTCGTACTTGATCAGCACCGCGAGCACCGGCACGCTGAGGTAGAACAGCGCGATGAAGAACAGGGTCCACCCGACCGAGCGCCGCGCCGACGCGACCGACGTGGTCGTGTTGTAACGCGTCAGGATGTGCGGCAGGCTCGCGGTGCCGAGCGACAGGCACAGCAGCAGCGCGAGGAAATTCCGCTCGCGCGGCTTGCGCTCGTCATCGCTCGCGGCGGGAAACGGTTCGTGCATCGGCACGGGCGGCTCGGCACGGGCCAGCAGGTCGTCACGCGCCTGCGTCCACGCGACCCGCGCCGCCGCCGGATCGCGCGGAAAGTCCGCCAGCTCGCGCTCGCGCTGGCTGATCTCGCGCAGCGGCCCGTTGTGGCGCCGCAGGTCGGCCAGCTGGTCGGCGAGATGCCGGCGTGCATCCGCATACGACGAAGGCAGCCGGTCGAGCCGCGTCTGGATGTCCGCGGCTTGTCGTCGATACGCGTCGCGCACCTGCTGTTCGTCGGACGCATCGCGCACCTGCGCCTCGCGCGCCGCGACGCGCTCCATCAGCTTGCCGTAGCTGAACTGCGGCACCGGGCCGAGCCCGTTCTTCATCGCGATCAGCGACACCGGAATCAGGATCGCGCTGATCAGGATGATGTACTGCGCGACCTGCGTCCAGGTGACCGCGCGCATCCCGCCGAGAAACGAGCACACGAGAATGCCCGCGAGCCCGCAGAAGATCCCGATCGCGAAATCGACGCCGATGAAGCGCGTCGCGATCAGGCCGATCCCCTGGATCTGCGCGACCAGGTACACGAACGAACACAGGATCGCCGCGCCGGCCGCGAGCGCACGCACGGCCGTGCTCGAAAAGCGCGTACCGAGAAAATCGGGAATCGTGTAGCGCGCGAGCTTGCGCACATACGGCGCAAGCAAGAACGCGACGAGGCAGAACCCGCCCGTCCAGCCCATCACGTACGCGAGCGCATCGTAGCCGGTCGTATAGAGCGAGCCGGCCAGGCCGATGAACGACGCGGCCGACAGCCAGTCGGCCGCCGTCGCCATCCCGTTGAACGCGGACGGCACGCGCCGCCCGGCCACGTAGTATTCGACGAGATCGGACGTGCGCGACAGCAGCCCGATCACCGCGTACACCGCGATCGGCACGAACAGGAACACGTAGCCGATCCAGACGCCGGAGCCGGTGGCGCGCTCGATCCGCCACATCAGCAGCACGAACCCGAGAAACCCCAGCGTGTAGAGCGCATACGCGCGGATCAGTCGATGCGTCAGCATGAATCAGCGCTCGCCGTTCGGATGGCCGGTACGTGCCGCATGATCGTCGTACGCGCGGCGCAGCGTGCGGTCGGCGCGTTGCATCAGCCCGATGTACGCGACGATCAGCACGAGATACACGAGAATCGCGCCCTGCGCACCGACGTAGAACGGGAGGCTGAACCCGGCGAAGCGCACGCTCGCGAGCGCGGGCCCGAAGAACGGCACGATGAACGACACGGCGAAACCGATCGCCATCAGCACCGCGATCAGCGCGACGTTGAAGCGCCAGTAGCGTGCATGGGCACGCGCGAGCGGCTCGGGAACAGGCGGTGGCGCGGCAGGCGCGGATCGGGTCGGAACGGTCATGCCGTTATGTAACAAAAAGCCCCTGCGCGGGCAATCGGGATTGCCGCGCAGGGGCTCGTGCGCGTGATGCGCAACCGGTACGGTCAGCGCACTTCGGCGAGCTGCTCGAGGATGGCCGGGTTCTCGAGCGTGGACGTGTCCTGCGTGATCGCTTCGCCCTTGGCGAGCGAGCGCAGCAGGCGCCGCAT
>JABLTH010041362.1_pt1 | contig 13226 bp, 14 predicted proteins | sample 7875711 | NCBI WGS metagenome assembly JABLTH01 (sample SAMN14941262, study PRJNA633318) | bioreactor metagenome | isolation source: bioreactor | place: China | collected 2019-03-05 | reverse complement strand
GCCGTGCCGGACCGCGCGTGGTGAGACCGCGCGGCGTCAGTCGAAGCGCAGTTCGGCCTCGGACTCGCCCAGCATCAGCCGTGCCCCGGCGCTCGCCGCGACCGCGGCGAGCCAGCGCACGCCGTCGGACGAGGTGAGCTCGGGCCGCTCGCCGTGCGCGTGCGGGTGAGCCGCCGCGGCGCGCGCGTCGGCGGGCCAGGTGCCGCCGGTCGACAGCACGATCGAGAACGTCGACCCGCTTCCCGAGGCCGACAGCAGCCAGTCCGGGCCGCAGCCCTGCTGGACGTCGAGGGCCACGCGGACCAGCTCGAGGATCGCCACGAGGGTCGCGCCGGCCCGCGGCGCGTGCGCCGCGCCGCCGCCCGAGACTTCGAGGCGCATGCCGCCGCGCCGCGTGCGACGCGTGGCCAGCCGCCCGGCGGTGGAGAGCACGTCCGCCACGGGAACGAACTGCGCGCCGCCGTCCTGCCACGCCGCCGCGTGCTGCAGGTCCGCGACGACGCCGCGCGCCGACCGGGCGGCTTCGAGAATGTCCTCGAGCCCGCGCCGCCACCGCGCCGGGTCCTCGGACATGAGGCCGATCTCGGCCTTTCCGAGCACCGTCGCGAGGTGGTTGTTGAGGTCGTGGGCCGCCTCGCGCACGAGGGCCGCGAGCGGTTCCGCGGCGACGGCGTGCTCGGCCGGGCGAGTCGAGGCGGCGAGGATCGACATGGCCGGGAAGGAGATCAGTTGAGGGAGATGTGGCGCGCCATGGCCTGCACGAAGCGGCGCGTGTCGAGGGGCAGGAGCACGAGCTGGCGCGCTCCGAACTGCATCGTCACCGGGCGCCCCGTCACGTCGACGGCTCCGGGAAGGACGCGGCCCGCGATCTGCCGTTCCATCTGCCGGAAATGCTCCGCGGTGGCGCGCATGGAGCGATCGACGAGTTCGACTTCGGGCCGTTCGACGAGAACCGCTGCTTCGGCTGCCATGGTGGAACCCCCTTGCGTCAGTCGCGATCAGTGGGTGGACGCCCCGTATCGCTTGCCTGTGCCCCGGCGCTCAGCGCGCCGCGGCGCTTTCCTGCTCATCCATCATTTCGGAGAGGAACCGGTCGAGCTCCCAGTCGACCTCGCCGATCATCACGGTGCCGTCGGGCAGGACGCCGGCGCAGGCGCAGGGAACCGGATCGAGCGCCGTGCGGACGTCGTCGTCTTCGAGGAAGAAGTCGATCAGCCGTTCACCGGGACGCGACAGGAGCAGCCACATGTTCTGGCCGGACTCCCACGCGGCCGCGCCGCCGATCACGAACCCGTCCACCGGGCGCAGGTTGGGCGTCGTTTCGCCACCCTTCGCCGGATGCCTCGCGATGTCCTGGACCCGTTCTTTCATCCCCGTTCTCCCGATGCGCAGCACGGAACAGCAACGACCGTGCCAGAACCGTACTCCCCGCGGCTGTGCTACTCATCGGCAGCAAAATCCAGAACTTTCGGGGTCTCCCGGGCGCGGACGAGAGCGGGACCGTCCGCACGCTCCGGAAAAAGTGTCCGCCAGGGGACGGAGGCAAGGGGCAGAGCGGCCGTTTTTTGACACCTGATCGGCGATGGCAGGGGCCGTTAGACGAAAAGCCGCATTCTGGCGACTGGGTTGTTCCGCTCCGGAACGGCGAGTGACACGTCGTGTCAGCGCAACTCGGGGTCGTGACCGCGCGCGGTCACGTTCTCACGGGAGCTTCGCGCTGCGGTCCGGGTGCACGACCGGTTCGTCCGACCCGAGGATCACGCCGGGCCGCGCCTCGTCCGCCAGGGGCTCGAGGCCGAAGCGCTCGATCTTGCGGTACAGCGTGGCGCGCGGAATGCCGAGCAGGCGCGCCGCGCGCAGCTTGTTGCCCGCGCACTGCCCGAGGACGCGGGCGACGTGCTCGCGCTCGACCTCCTCGAGCGTGGGGACCCGCGTCTCGGCCAGGGGCGGGAGGCCCAGGTCGCGCTCGCCGATCACCGACCCGTCCGCGAGCAGCGCGGCGCGCTCGAGCAGGTGCACGAGCTCGCGCACGTTGCCCGGCCAGTCGTGGGCCACGAGCCGCTCGAAGGCCCGCGGGGCGAGCGTCACCGGCGCGCTGCCGGCCGGGGCCAGCCGGCCGAGGATCTCCGTCGCGAGCAGGGGGATGTCGCCGCGCCGGTCGCGCAGCGCCGGCAGGTGCACGACGATGCCGGCCAGCCGGTAGTACAGGTCCTGCCGGAAGCTGCCCGCGGACATCGCCTCTTCGAGGTCGGCGTTGGTCGCCGCGACGATGCGGACGTCGACCTCTACGTCGGCCTCGGTCCCGACGGGCCGCACGCGGCGCTCCTGCAGCGCGCGCAGGAGGCCGACCTGGACGCGGGGCGGCGCGGTGCCGACCTCGTCGAGGAACAGGGTCCCGCCGTGCGCGGCGACGAACAGCCCGTCGCGATCGCGCTCGGCCCCCGTGAACGCGCCCTTCACGTGCCCGAACAGCTCGGTTTCGAGGAGGTCCGCGGGGAGCGCGCCGCAGTTCACGGGCACGAACGGCCCGTGCGCGCGCGCGGAGTGGTCGTGGATCGCGCGCGCCGCGACCTCCTTCCCCGTGCCCGACTCGCCGAGGAGGAACACGTTGCTGTTGGCCGACGCCGCGCGCGCGAGCATGTTGAACACCGTCTGCATCGGCGGCGACGCGCCGACCAGGCCGCCGTAGTGCGTCGTGCGCGAGCCCTCGCGCAGCCGCGCGAGGTCGGCCTCGAGGCGCCGTTTCTCGAGCGTCTTCGTCACGTCGAGCGACAGCCGCGCGAGCGACAGCGGCTTGGTGATGAAGTTGTACGCGCCCTGGCGGATCGCCTCGACCGCCGCCTCGATCCCGCCGTGGCCGGTCATGATGATCACGTCGCAGGGCAGCGCGTCGCGCCGGATCTCGCGCAGGAGGTCGAGGCCGGTGCCGTTCTGCAGCACGAGGTCGGACAGGACGAGGTCGTAGGGCCGCGCCCGGACCATCGCCCGGGCCTGCTCGAGCGTGCCGACGTCGTCGACGTCGTGGCCCTCGCTGCGCAGGAAGTCCGCGGCCATCTCGCGCAGCGCACGGTCGTCGTCGAGGAGGAGGATGCGGCCCCCGGCGGGACCGGCCGACAGGTCGCTCAACTCTCCCCTCCGCTCTGTTCCCGGTCGCTGGCGCGGCTCTTGTGCAGGATCTCGGAGATGCGGCCGCAGTTCTCGAGGATCTGGCCGATGCTGTCGCGGATCTCGCGCGGGAGCTGGTCGCCGCCGCGCAGGAGCAGCAGTTCGGCCGTGCCGAGGATCGCGGTCAGGGGGCCGGCGATGTCGTGACGCAGTGCGGCGGTGCCCCGCAGCGGCATCTCGAGCCCGCGCGCGCGCGGCGTCTCGAGCACCACGAACAGCAGCTTCGCGCCGTTGGCCGCGGTGAGGACCTCGACGCGGCCCGCGATCGGCGTGCCGTCGTGCAACTCGAGGTCGACGTCCACGCGGCGCGGCGCGCGCGGCTCGAGGAGCGCGAGCGTCCGGTCCACGCTGTCCGGTCGCAGCACCGTCCGCAGCTGGTCGTGCGGCGGCACGCCGTGGGCGCGCGCGAGGTCGTGGAAGCTCTGGTTGACACCGAGGATCGTGCCGGTGTCGCTCACGGCCGCGGCCGGGCGCTCGACGAGGTCGAGGAGCGCCACGAGCCCGGCCGGCGAGATGTCGCTGCGCTTCGGCTGTCGTTCGGCCATCCGTGCCTCGTCGTCCCGGGGAGCGCGTCACGCTGGCTCCGTGACGCGAATGTCCGCCCGCGGACACTTCGACATTGTATCCGGGCCCGCTACTCCTCGCGCAAGTCCTGTGCGGCCCGCAGTGGCGGTCCGCTGCGGCCGCCGAGGCGGGCCCGTTCGAGGAGCGTCCACCGCGCGTGGACTTCCGACGCGTAGTCGGCACGGCCGATCCGGCGCAGCAGGCGTTCGAGCACGAAGGCGACCGTGCCGCGCGCGTCCTGCGCGGGGTCGAGGGCGTCGTCGATGACCGCGCGGTCGAGGGCCGCGGCCGCGTCGGCGGCCTGCCCGGTCGCGGCCAACGCGAACCCGACCAGGGCGGTGCAGGCGGCGCGCTCGTTCGGCGCGCCGGCCACGCGCGCCAGCTCGGCGCGGGCGATCAGGGGCAGGAGCAGCAGGCCGGGCTGGCCGCGCAAGGCGGCGGGGTTCGGCGCCCAGACGTTCGACGCCGGAACGATCCGCACCTCGCGCTCCCCCGCCGCGTCCGACACGCGCAGGACGAGCGGGGCCTCGGCGCTCGCCGCGTCCTCGAGCGCGGCGAACTCCGCGGTCCCCGCGAGCGCCTTGCCGCCCGCCGAGACCACGGCCTGCCCGGCGACGAGGCCGGCCGCGGCGGCCGGACCGTCGGGCTCGACCCGGGCGACGACCGGCGCGCGGCCCGCACGGTCGGCGAGGTCGACGCCGGTGTACGGGACGCTCCACCGCAGCGGGCGCGCGAGCTCGCGGGCGAGCGCGGCCGCGGCGTCGGCGTCCTTCTCGACCCAGCCCGTGACCTCGACGAGGTCGCGCCGCGTGTCGAACAGCACGAGCACGCGCGTGGGGCGGATCGGATCGTTGCCGGGCAGTGCCAGCGCGACGAGGTCGGCCTCGGGCGCCGCGGCCTTCGCGGCGGCGGCGATGTCCTTGAGTGCCACGCGCGTGACGCCCGGGAACAGCGGCACGGGGTTCCCGCGCAGCCACGGCGCGAGCTTCGCGACGAGCCCCTCGCCCGCGGCGGGGGTGACGCGCAGCTCGTTCCATCCCTTGCCGGGGAAGCCGGGCAGCGGGACGCCGCCGCCCTCGCGGACGGTGCCGACGGCCGGGCGCGGCTGCGGGACGAGCGGAACCGTCTCGTCCTCCTTCACGTCCACGACTTCGAACCACGCGCGCCGGCCGCCGAGTGTGAGCGACGCCTCGTGCTCGCCGGGGCACACCTCGTTGACGCCGGGCTTCGCGGGCTGGCCGTCGATCGCCAGCGTTCCGCCCGCGGTCGCGTCCCAGGTCACGTTGAGCACCGCGCGCGCCCGCTGGAGCGCGAGCACGCCGACGTCTTTGGGGCCGAGGTCCTGCGCGTCGAGCTCGAGGTCGACGCTCTGTTCCAGCCGGCGATAGCAGGGCGCGAGCGCGACGATCGCGTGCGGACCGGGCGGCAGCGACGGGATCACGAGCGGCCGCGACGGACCGCCGGGATCGGACGCCGGCACCGTCGTCCCGACCTCCTTGCCGTCGATCAGGATGCGCGCGCCGGACACGCTCGTCGCGACCGAGAGGTCGCGCGCGGACTGCTCGAGCGGTCCGTTGAGCGCCACGGTCTGCCCCGCGGCGACCTTCACCTGCGGCGCGGTGAACGTGACGAAGTTGCGGCGGCCGAGCGCGACCGCGTGGTCGCCCGCGAGCACCGCCACGCGGCCTTCGCCGTCCGCGGTCGCGGGTCGCCCGTCGACGGCGATCGTCTCGCACGCCGCGGGCGAGCACGTCGGCACGATGTAGCCGACGAGCTTCTTGCGGTGCGCCTCGAACGCTTCGAGGTACTTCGGACCCGAGGTCGCGGGGTCGACGCGGTAGCCCGGATCGACCTTGATCAGGCGGTCGATGGCCTGGTCGCGGGCGTTCTTGTCGCCGAGCTGGAAATAGCTCAAGGCGAGGATGTCGAGCGCGCGGGCGCGGGCGCGCAGCCGCTCGGGCGTTTCGTCGCCCGCGGCCGCGTCGAGCGCGGCCAGCACCTTCTTCGCGTGGTCGCGTGCGGCGTCGAACTCCGCGCCGCCGAACGCGGTCTCCGCGGCCTGCAGCTCGGCCGCGGGGTCGACGGCCGCGCCGGCCTCGGGCGCGGCGGCGGGCGGAGGGGCGGCCGGCGCAGGCGGCGTGTCCGCGGCGTGGACCCACACCGCGCAGGACAGCGTGAGCGAGAGGACGATCGCGGCGCGCCGCGCTACCGCAGCCATTGGATCCTCTTCTTCTTCGCGTCGTACACCGCCACGGACCCGAAGTGGTCCACCGCCAGCGCGGCCGGACGGCCGAAGCCCTGCTCCCCTTCGGTGAGCAGCGGCTGCCGCACGACGACCTGGCCCTCGCGGCTGAAGACCACGACGGCGGGCGCGTCGCCGTCGAGGACGTACAGGTTGCCGAACCCGTCGCGGTCGAAGTCGACGGCCTCCTTCACGGTGTCCTTGAGCGCGATCGTGCGCAGCGGCGCGCCGTCCTCGCCGTAGTTCACGAGGGCCTCGGCCTTGCCGTCGAGCACCCACACGCCCGCGCCGCCGTCGGACGCGATCGCGAGCGGCCCGGTGCGCTCCGGCAGGCGCGCGGCCACGGGAAGGCCCGCGCCGGGTTCGAGCCGCAGGACGCGCCGGCCGCGGCCGTCGAGCACCCACACGCTGCGCGGCCCGGCGGGCGCGAGCGCGGTGATCTCGGTCTTCTCGGGCAGGGACGGCAGCGTGCCCGCTCCCGCGGGCGCCTGGACCGTGCGGCTGGCCGCGGTCCACGTGCGGCCCCAGCGGTCGATCGCGAGCGCCTCGGTCACGGGCGCGGCGGCGAGTTCGGACGTCCCGTTCGCGTTCACCGTGAGCAGGGTCTTCTCGGAGACGCTGAGCGCGAGGAGCCGGCCGGCGGCGTCGAAGACGAGGTGACGCACCTTCGGCGGCGCGACGATGCCGGGCCCCCCCGCGAGCTCGAAGGGCCGTGCACCGCGGTTCGCGGAGAACGCGATGCGGTCGAGCGTCGTCGACAGCTCGAGCGCCTCGCGCAGCGCGGCCTCGTCGCGGCCCTGCGCCGCGGCCCGCGCGCGGCCCAGCGACGCGAGCGCGTCGGGCACGCGGCCCTCGGCCACTTCGGCGCGGGCGAGCGCGATCCAGCCGCGGGCCGCGATCGCTTCCGTGGGATGTTCGGCGAGCAGGCGGAACGCGAGCCCGCGCGCGCGGGCCGCGCGGCCCGCGTCCTGCTGGAGCTGCGCGGCCGCGACGAGCGCCGCGCCGGCGCGCGGCGAATCGGGGTACAGCGTGGGCAGCGTGGTGAGGAGTCCCAGCGCGCGCTCGGGGTCCCACGCCGACGACGCGGGCTCGAGGTGCAGGAGGGCCAGGCGCCACGTCGCTTCGCCCGCGACCGGTGCGGACGCGAACTTCTTCGTGACCGTCTCGAGCTCGTCCTTCGCCTCGGCGAGCGCCTTCGGATCGGGCGCCTTCTGGCCGAGCTGCGCCGGCTCGTCGACGGGCCACGCGAGCCGCGCGAGCGCGAGCAGCGCCTCGGGCACGAAGCGGCCCTGCGCGTCGTTCTCGACGATCTGGCGGAACGCCGTGCGCGCGGCGTCGAGCTGGCCCTCGCGCTCGAGGGCCCGGGCGGCGTCGAACTGCCGCTCGAGGAGCGCGGGATCGGCGGGAGCGGCCGCCTCGGCACGCGCGAGCCCGGGGCCGGCACACAGGAACAGCGAGAGGCACAGAGCGACGAGACGCCCGCAGGCGGCCCGCTGTCCGGGGCTCATCAGCGCCAGTCCTCCTTCGCGACCTTGACCACGGCCGCGGGTCCGCCGCCGATGCTCACGCGGCGGACGACCCGCCCTTCCCCTCCGGGATTCTCGACCGTGACCTCGTAGTCGCCGGCGACGAGCTGCGCGTCGTTGAGCGGCGTCGTGCCGATCTCGACCGGCTCGCCCCCGTTCGCGGAGCGCACGAGCACGCGCCCGCCCGCCGGCACCGCGCGCACGGTGAGCGCGCCCAGCGCCGGCCACGCGACCGGCACGTCGGCCGTCTCGCCGGGCTTCGCGCGCACGCTCGCGGCGACCCGCAGCATGAGCGAGGGGTTCGACAGCACGACCTCGTGCTCGCCCGACGGCACCGTGAAGGCGCTGCCCGCGCTGCCGGCCTTGCGGCCGTCGACGAGCACGTCCGCCGGATAGCCCGGCGGCGCCGCGACGCGGATCTTCGCCGGCTGCGGCGGCTCGGGCCGCGTCGTCGGGCGTTCCCGGGGCTCGTTCGCGGCGAGCGCCGGCAGCGCGATCGCGCCGAGCTTCTGGCGCCACGCGTCGGGCGTCTCGGACTTCTGCAGCGTGACCGTCGCCGGCGCGCGGCCCGGCGCGGAGACCGCGACCGAAGCGTCCGCGCACGCGGGCAGACCGATCTCGAGCGGCGTGACCCCGGGCTGCACCGCGCCGTTCACCTGTACGGTCGCGCCCGCAGGTTCGCTGCCGATGCGCACGGTGACGTTGCGCGGCGCCGCGACCAGGCGCACGTCGGCGGGCAGCGCGGCCGGGTCGAGCGTCGCGGTCGCGCCGCGGCACGCGTCGCCGGCCTCGACGGTGATCGCGCCCTTGGCGTTCTTCGAGACGACCAGGCGGCCGCCGTCGAGCGTCGCGTTGCCCGACACCACCTTGACCGCGAGACCCGGCGGATCGGTGACGACGGCGAGCGCGCGGTCGCTGCGCGCGAAACCGAGGAGCGGCGCGAGCGGGCCGAGGAAGACCGCCCAGGCGAGCCCGAGCAGGACGACCACGGACGCGATCGCGATCACGAGCCCGCGGCGCGAGTGCTTCGAGTCGGCCTCGGTCGCCATGTTGACCGCGGTGGTCGGCGCGAGCGAGTCGGGACCGCGCGATTCTCCGGGCGGCGGCAGGCGCAGCCCGAGCGGCACGCCACCCATCGACGTGAGGATCGGCGCGAGCTCGTTCGCGACCACGGCGCCCGACGGGAAGCGGTCGGCCGCGTTCTTCGCGAGGGCGCGCGCGAAGAACGGCTCGAGCGCCGCGGGCAGTTCGGGGTCGATCTCGCGCAGCGAGCGCGGCGGGTCGTTCACGATGCGGTAGAGCACCGACGAGACCGTGTCGCCGCCGAACGGGCGGCGCCCCGCGAGCAGTTCGAACAGCGAGACCGCGAGCGAGAACAGGTCGGAGCGCCCGTCGAGCGGCTTGCCCGCGATCTGCTCGGGCGACATGTAATTCGGCGTGCCGAGCAGCGTGTCGCGTGCGGTGAGGCCGGCGCCGGCCTCCTGCGCCTTGGCGAGCCCGAAGTCGGCGACCTTGATCGTCCCGTCCTCGAGCAGGATGACGTTCGCCGGCTTGATGTCGCGGTGGACGATGCCCTTGCGGTGCGCCTCGTCGAGCGCGGCCGCGGCGTCGATCCCGATCTCGAGCACCTTCGCCGCGGGCAGCAGGTGGCCCTTCTTCGTGTAGCGGTCGAGCGTGGTCCCGCGCAGGTACTCCATCGCGAGGAACGGCACGCCGTCGGCCTCGCCGACGTCGTGGATCGTCACGATGCGCGGGTGGGACAGCCCGGCCGCGGCGCGCGCCTCGCGCAGGAAGCGCGCGCGGGCCTCGTTCTGCTCGTCGGCGGGCAGCGCCTCGAGACCCGACAGCGTCTTCACGGCGACCTCGCGCTTGAGCAGCGGGTCGCGTGCGAGGTAGACCTCGCCCACCGCGCCCCGGCCGAGCGGGCGGACGACCTCGTAGCGGCCGAAACTGCGCGTGCTCTCGGGCGAAGTCATCGCAGGGCGGTCCCGTGCCGCGGCGTGCGCCGGGCTGACGAGAAGACTAATGCGGGCGGGTACGGATTGCACCTCCGGAACGCCGTGGAATGCCCGGATAATCGGGCCCGGGAGGTGTCCGTCATGGTCGCGCCCGTCGTCGTCGACCCCGGGGCCGCGGGCCTCGTCCGGCTGGGCCTCGTGGCCGTCGACGGAATCGTGACCGCGGGCGCCGACCCGGTCGCGCTGGACGCCGAACTCGCCGGCGCGGTCGCCGCGCTGCGCGGGGAGTTCGGGGGCCGCGCCGCCGGCGAGATCCCGCGGCTCGCCCCGGCGCGCGAACTGTACCGCGCGATCGGGCTCGACCCGACGAAGCGTCGTCCCAGCCCCGAGGCGCTGACGCGGCGCCTGCTGCGCGGCGACCCGTTCCCGCGCGTGCACCCCGCCGTCGACCTCGGCAACCTGTGGGCGATCCTGCACGGGCTGCCCGTCGGCCTGTACGACCGCGCCGCGCTCGCGCCGCCCGTCACGCTGCGCCTCGGCGCTCCGGGCGAGAGCTACGCGGGGATCCGCAAGGACGAGGTCCACCTCGAAGGTCGCCTGCTGCTCGCCGACACGCGCGGCCCGTTCGGGAACCCCTCGGCGGACTCGCTGCGCACGTCGGTGACGGAGGCGAGCCGCGACCTGCTCTACGTGCTGTTCGCGCCCGCGTCGTTCGACGCGCGCGAGAGCACCACGTGGCAGGAGTGGCTGCGCGCCGCGGCGGAACGGCTGCTGGGCGGGACCGCGCGCATCGTGCAATGAAAAGGGCGTGGTCCGAAGACCACGCCCTGTGTGCCGTGCGCCGTAGGGGCGGGGCTTGCCCCGCCCCGGGGCTTGCTCCGCCCGGGGCCCGCCCGTCCGGAGACGGAACTACATCGTCTCCAGTTCCTTCACGAACTGCTCGGCCAGCTGCTTCTGCTGCGGCTGGTCCATGTTCTTCCTGATCAGGCGCCCGGCGACGTCCAGCGCGAGCGAGGCCGCGGCCTCGCGCACCTGGGCCACCGCCGCACGGGTTTCCTGCTCGATCTGCGAGCGGCCGCGCGCGACGATCTTGTCGTACTCCTCGCGCGCTTCCGCGACGATGCGCTGCCGCTCGCGCCCGGCCTGTTCCTGGGCGGCGGCGAGCATGTCGGCCGACTCGCGGCGCGCCTTGTCGAGCAGCGCCTTTTGTTCGGCGAGGAACTGCTCGGCCTGGTCGCGCTGGCCCTTCGCCTCTTCGATCGCCCCGCGGATGGCCCGGTCACGAGCATCGAGCTTGTCGATCATCGCGCCGAAGCCCCACTTCCGCAGGATCAGGAAGAGGAGCAGGAAGATGATAAGGGTCCAGAGCCACAGGCCGGGCGACACGCGGAGCAGCGGGTTGCCCCCGCCCTCGCCGTGTCCGGCGGCCTCGGCCCCCTCGACGGCAAGGAGCGCGAGCGTGGCGAGCGTGGCAGGCATGATCGTCAGGCCGCGCGCACGAAGACGACGAGCAGGCAGACGACCAGGCCGATGATCGCGACGCCTTCGAGCAGGAACAGCGGCAGCTGGATCGCGCCGGTGATGCTCGAAGCGGCGGACGGCTGGCGGGCGACGCCTTCGGCGGCCGCGGACGCGAAGCGGCCGATGCCGTAGCCGGCACCGATCGCGATGAGGCCGGCGCCGAGCGCCGCGCCGAGTCCGGCGAGGTCGAGCTTCGCGTGACCGGCCGCTTCACCGGCACCCTGCGCGAACGCCGCGCCCGGGGCCATCAGGACGGCCGCGACGACCAGCACCAGACCGAAGGTCTTCATCCACCTGTTCATAGTCCCTTGCTCCTCTCTTCCGAATCCGGATCTGGAATCAGTGGGAATGGATTGCCATGCCGATGAACACGCCGGACAGCAGCGCGAACACGTACGCCTGCACGAAGCAGACGATGATCTCGAGCATCATGATGCCGACGGCGAGGGCCACCACGGGAATCCCGACGAGCACGCTCTTGAGCAGGAAGATCATCATCAGGAGCGCGAGCAGGCCCATGTGGCCGGCCGTCATGTTGGCGGCAAGTCGCATCGTCAGCGCGAAGGGCTTCACGAACATCGACAGCGTCTCGATCGGCAGCAGCAGGAACCACCGCACGACGAACGGGACGCCCTTCGGCGCGAGGTGCGAGAAGTGGCCGATGAGGCCGTGCTTCATCACGCCGAAGACGATGATCGCGAAGAATGTGATCACCGCGAGCGACACGGTGACGTTGAAGTTGCCGGTCGGCGTCGCCGAGCCCTCGACGATGTTCCGCATCACGAACGAGTCGTGACCGAGCGGGGTCGCGGCGAAGCCGAGGATCTCCGACAGCGGGGTCAGGCCGAGCAGGTTGCAGGTCAGGATGAAGAAGAAGAACGACAGCAGCAGCGGCGCGACCTTGCCCGCGAACTTGTGACCCGTGAACGGCAGCGCGATGTCGCGGTAGAAGTGCTCGATGAACGGATCGAGCATCTGCGACCAGCGCGTCGTCGGGACGCCGTTCGCGTCGTAACCGCGCACCGCGCGCAGGATCCCGATCACCACGATCAGCGCGGAGAGCGCCATCCACAGCACGGCCTTGGTCGGGCTCCACCACATGCCGGGGAACCACTGCGCGCCGTCCGAGACGTGCTCGAGGATCTTCTCGCCCGCGTTGAAGTCGGCTTCCGCGAGCAGGGCGATCATGGCCGTCATCCGAGCGGATCCTCCGTCGCCCGCGCCGTCGCGCGGTGGTCCTTGAGCGCCCGCCGCCCCGCGGCGAGCAACCATCCGAGTACGGCCCCGGCGACCGCGGCCGGCGCGCTCTGGCGGAGCGCCACCACCGCGACGACCACGACCGCGAGCACCACCACGATCCGCGCCAGCATCAGCGCCGCCTGGCGCGTCATCTGCTCGCGGAACGCATTCCTTCCGCCGCTCCCGCCGGCGCCGATCGACATCGCCGCCGCGAGCGCTTCACACACCAGCCACGTGGCGATCAGGCAGCCGAGCGCGGCCAGCGCGACGGACCACGTTGTCGTCATTCCCCGTCCCGCTGCCCCGCCCGGAGCGCCGCACGCGCGAGCTGGTACATCCCCACGATCACGCCCAGCAGCGTTCCGGTGAGAACGAGCCAGGGTTTCGTGCCCAGCCTGCTGTCGAGCCACCAGCCGCCGCCGACGCCGAGCAGAACCGCCGCCGTCAGCGTCCAGCTGGCCGCCATGAGCGGGCCCGCCTTGAGCATCGAGGCCGCGAACGAACCCGAATCGTTGTCGTCGTTGGGCGGCCCGGCAGTCGGTCTTCCGGCGGTCGGTTTCCCGGCCGCGGGACGCGGGATGCTAACAGATTCGGCGGGCCCGTGCGAGGGCTTATCCCGCTGTCCGCGATGGTTTTGCCGGTCGCCTGACGAGTCCATGGGGCATTGTATCGGGGCCCGGCCGCGCGGCCCGCCCCCCGTCGCGCGAATCGCGCTCATCGGGCACCATCCGGGCATGCCGAACCCCGCCCTGATCGTGCACGGCGGCGCCTGGGACATCCCCGACGCCGAAGTCTCCGACCACCGCGAGGCGCTCGCCGCCGCGCTCGCCACGGGCCGCGAGCGGCTCCGCGCCGGGGACCCGGCGCTCGACGTCGTGGTCGCGGTGATCGCGTCGCTCGAGGACCACCCGGCGCTCGACGCCGGGATCGGCGCGGTCCTCAACCGGGCCGGCGGGATCCAGCTCGACGCCGGGATCATGGACGGCGCGAGCCGGGACTTCGGGGCGGTCG